>Ga0187893_10001717_pt1 | contig 51099 bp, 42 predicted proteins | sample MA1701074metaG_FD_139574 | JGI IMG/M metagenome (GOLD analysis project Ga0187893, IMG submission 139574) | White microbial mat communities from a basaltic lava cave in the Kipuka Kanohina Cave System on the Island of Hawaii, USA - MA170107-4 metaG ... | reverse complement strand
GAGAAATAATCGAGAGCAGCAGCATCGTTCTCGTAGGGCCGGGCAGGCCCTTTGGCGAGAGTCAACGTGGTGACTCGACGACCCAAGAATCCTCCCGCTTTAGCGGCGAGGAGTGTCAAGCAATGCCTCGGTCATCGCCTGAGACGAATCCATCGCCGGAGCGTCGAGGCTATCGATCATTTTCAAATCAGCTTCGCTTCTTGCCATAAAATTCAATCCTCACACTGTGAGTTATGTCGAACAGGAGCCGAAATATTCCCGCCGTGCTGAATCGAGGTTTACGACGCTCGGCGCAAAGCTGTAGAATCATCGCTCTTCAGGTTATGGAAGAAAGAATCAGAGTATTGCTGGCAAAGCCGGGGCTTGACGGACACGACCGCGGGGTGAAGGTCATCGCACGGGCGCTTCGCGACGCCGGTATGGAAGTCATATACACGGGTCTGCGTCAGACGCCTGAGATGGTCGTGAGCGCCGCCGTTCAGGAAGATGTCGATGCTATAGGACTATCGATTCTTTCGGGCGCGCACCTCACGCTGTTTCCGCGAGTGGTCGAGCTTGCGCGCGAGGCGGGACTCGATGATGTGATAATTTTCGGCGGCGGCATCATCCCCGACGAAGACATACCGAGATTGAAAGAAGCAGGCGTTTCCGCCGTCTTCACACCCGGCGCGAGGATGGAAGAAATAATCGAGTTCATCCGCAACCACGCTCGCCGCGCCAGTCAACCCGCCTGACTCACCTGTTTCTTATGACGACGCCGGACACCTTGCCTGTCGTCTTTCCTCTCTCCCACACCGTCTGGCCGTTGACGAATACGCGATGAACGCCTTCGGAGAGCAACTGCGGCTCTTTGAAATTGGAGCGATCCGTGATCGTGCGCGGATTGAAGAGAACGATGTCGGCTTTCATCCCCTTGCGAATCATTCCGCGATCCTTGAGGCCAAGTCTTTCGGCAGGCATCGAAGTCATTTTTCGAATCGCTTCCGCAAGGGTGAGCCATTTCCACTCGCGAACGAAACGGCCCAGCACGCGCGGGAAAGTTCCTGCGCCGCGAGGATGCCGCCCGCCTATCCCGCCATCGCTTGAAACCATCACCCACGGCTGACGATAAAAAACTCTGATGTCGGATCGCTTCATCGAACGACATACGATACTAGCGCCGCCATCGCGTACTATCTCGATGTAGACATCCGTCGCAGTCTTGCGCTCAAGGCGAGCGATTTCTTCGAGAGTCTTTCCCTCATAATCGCGATGCGCCGAACAGTTGGTGACGAGGACGTTCGTTGCGCCGCCAACATCGTCAAGCCCTCGTTTGACGGCAACAGGGTCATCGTGTCGTCGAGAGGGTACAAGCACCGTTATCGTCGATGCCCATGCATCGTAAGGATAGCAGTCGGCTGTGATATCGAGTCCCGCGCGTCGAGCGCGAGCGATCACAGCAGCGGCATCCGAAGCTTTGCCCCAGACATTTACAGTCCCCATCTTGATATGAGAAATCTGAACAGGGATCGCGGCCTCGCGGCCTATGCGAATGGCCTCTTCAATCGCGCTCATCACCAGATCGGCTTCATCGCGGATATGGCTCATGTAGATGCCTCGGTGACGCGCGGCCACGCCAGCCAGACGGATGACTTCTTCAGTCGTCGCCTCGTGTCCATGGTCGTATTCAAGGCCAGAAGAAAGTCCGAATGCGCCTTCGCTCATGGCTCGTTCGACGAGGCTTTCCATTCGGGTTATTTCTTCTTCGGTTGCCGCTCGCTTGAAATCATTGCCCATCACCTCGGTGCGGACGGTCGCGTGTCCGATGAAGGACAAAACATTGACTGCCGAGGGTCTCTGCTCGCGGCGATTGAGATAATCTCCCACCGACCGGGGCGAGTAACCGTCCGGGCCTATGGCGAGCGTGGTGATGCCCTGAGAGATTTGACTTGCGGCAGAAGGGTCGCGATCTAATCCGTCTTCGGAGTGATTGTGAATATCGATGAATCCGGGCGCGAGGACGAGATTACGGGCCGGGATGATTTCTTCGTCGGATCGAGGGCGGAACGATCCGATTTCGGCAATGCGGTCTCCCTCTATGCGGAGGTTTGCGCGAAAGCTCGGCCCGCCGCTTCCGTCATAGATGGCGGCCCCGGTGATGACTATAGATTTTTTCAATCGTTGATCGGTGGCAGCGCCCGACGGCAGCGCGGAGGAGAACAGGGCGAGCGAGAGAATATAAAAGATGATCTTTAGCATGGCATGAATCTCAGATTTCAAATCTCAAATCTCAAAAGTCTCAAGTTTCAAAAATCTCAAATCTCAAGTTTCAAAAATCTCAAAAGTCTCAAGTTTCAAAAATCTCAAAAGTCTCAAGTTTCAAAAATCTCAAAAGTCTCAAGTTTCAAAAATCTCAAAAGTCTCAAGTTTCAAAAATCTCAAAAGTCTCAAGTTTCAAAAATCCCGGATTTCAAGCCTCTCTCAAATCTCAAGTTTCAAATCTCAAATTTGTAAGACGTTGTTGCATAAATCCATATATTGCATTTTTTGCCGTATAAGATAAGCGCCAAAAGCGCAACTTGCAGGCGTTTATTCAACACCGCAGATTTCAAATCTCAAATTTCAAATCTCAAATTCGGGATTCATCCGGCACGCTATATTTTTTTGTGCAGCGATGTCAAGAAAACCGAAAAAAGTTCTCGCGAATTCCGTCTCTATGTTTTAGGGGAATGTTCAGAGCTTTATCATTGACGGCAATACTCGAAGTCGAGAGTTGGGCAAGTATCAAAATGGAAGGAGCATTATGAAATACAACCGATTCGAAGAATTGCCTGTGTGGAAGGCAGCCATCGAGCTTGCCGTTCGTGTTTATGCGCTCACTGAAAAAGAAAATTTCAAGGGCCGCGCCAGCCTGAAAGATCAAATCGAGCGAGCTTCAGTTTCAGTTTCAAATAACATCGCCGAAGGATTCGAGCGCGGCACCACTCAGGAACTCCTCAATTTTCTTTACATCGCTCGCGGCTCATCGGGCGAGGTTCGCTCTATATTGTGTTTGATGGAGAGGCTGACGGGCTTCGACGATTTCAAATCTGAGATTTCAGCTTTGAAACCATTGGCAGAGAGTATTTCACGACAACTGCGCGCGTGGGCCGACTCGCTTCAAAACTCCTCGATCCGAGGCCAGCGATACCTGACTGAAAAAACTCGCCGCGCAGATCAAGCGGCCCGCGAGCGGCAGGAATTTCTCGACCTCCTGCGAACAGAGCATGAAGAGAGGCTGGCTCGACTTGAAAAGGAAAGACTCGCAAGAGCGAGCGACGCGTAAATCTCAATTGTTTTGATCGCTCCTCTCTTATTTTCGGCGGAAAGGTGAGGAACCACAGATAAGCACGGATAGGGCGAGAAAGAGATAAAAGAAAAGGCTCATCCGCAGACGAGCCTTCGAAGATTGAAACTTGCGCGGTTTTTTCTACGGCACCCAGTCGGCTATAAATATGTTCGTATCGCCCTGCGTCCTGCTATTGCGGTTCGAAGCGAAGACCAGTTTTTTGCCATCAGGCGTGAACATAGGAAACCCGTCGAATGTTTCGTTGAAGGTTACTCGCTCAAGCCCTGTGCCGTCGGTGTTGACGAGGTAGAGATCGAAATTGCGCCCGCGCGGGTCGTCCATATTCGAAGAGAAAATTATTCGCTTGCCGTCGGGGAAAAAATAGGGCGCGAAATTGGCCTTGCCATTGTCCGTCACTCTTCGCTTCTGAGTGCCGTCCGCTTTCATCATCCAGATGTCGAGTTTCGTCGGGCGAATCAGGTTTTCTTTGAGCAACGCTTTGTAGTCGGCTATCTCTTTTTCGTCCCTGGGGTGATGGGCGCGATAGACGATCCATTTACTGTCGGAAGAGAAGAACGGCCCGCCGTCGTAGCCGAGCGCATCGGTCAATCGCCTCACGTTTCTTCCATCCACGTCCATCGTGTAGATATCGAGATCGCCGCTGCGAAGGGAAGTGAAGACTATTTTTCTGCCGTTTGGCGAGATGGTCGCTTCAGCATCGTAACCGGGCGCGCTCGTGAGTCTTTTGAGACCGGAGCCGTCGGGCGCGGCGCTGAAGATGTCATATCCGCGATAAAGCGCCCATACATAACCGCGCGAATAGTCGGGCCGGGGCGGACACTTCTCGTCGGCCAGATGAGTCGAGGAATAAACGATGCGCCTGCCGTTCGGAGTGAAGTAGGCGCAGGTCGTGCGCCCTTTACCGGTCGAAAGCATCCTGACTCCTGTTCCATCGATATTCATCTCGAATATCTGATCGCACTCCACGCCCTCGCGCGTCGATTGAAATATGAGTTTTTTGCCGTCGGCTGAGAAGTAAGCCTCGGCGTTCTCGCCTCCGAAGGTAAGTTGACGGATGTTGCGCAGATGTTTTTCCTGCGGCAGTCGGAGCCGGTCGTCATCATCCTGAAGCGGCCCGGCAAGGGGAGCCGCAACAGCGCACAGTATCATCGCGAGAATAAGAATGATTCGCATCATTTCTCCTTTTGTAAGTCCGGAGCCTGGAGTCCTGAGTCTGGAGTCAGAACAAGACCATCGCCTCCTGTCCTTGTCGTTATGTTATTCAATAACATCTGACCTCTGACACCTGATATCTTCTTCATTCACCAGCCGGGCCGCAAGTCGAATGGCTTCTATCATGCTCGACGGGTCTGCCGTGCCGCGTCCGGCTATGTCGAAAGCCGTGCCGTGATCTACGGATGTGCGAATGATCGGGAGGCCGAGCGTGACGTTGACCGACTGGCCGAAGGCGAGGCACTTGACCGCGATCAAACCCTGATCGTGATAACAGGCCAAGACCCCATCGAACTCTCCTCGCGCCGCGCGAACGAAAAGTGTGTCGGCAGGAAAAGGGCCTGACACATTGATGTTTTCGCTGCGGCACTGCTCGACAGCAGGCGCGATCTCAAGAATTTCTTCGCTGCCGAACAAACCGCTCTCTCCCGCGTGCGGATTGAGTCCGCAGACAGCCATACGAGGTGAGTCGAGTCCGAATCGTTTCATCTCGCGGTCGGCGAGCCTTATGGTTTTCATAACGCGCTCGCGGGTGATCGCTTTTATCGCATCCGCGAGGCTCAGATGAATCGTGATGAGTATGACCCGAAGATCGCCCGCGAAGAAGCACATCAAGGAATCCTCGACGCCGCAAAGCGAAGCAAGCATATCGGTATGACCCGAAAAAGGCGACCCCGCCATTCGGATCGCTTCTTTGTTTATGGGCGCAGTCACTATGGCGTCGAGCTTTCCTTCGATGCACAATCGCGCGGCGGCTTCTACACAGTCAATCGCGGCCCGCCCTGCTGCGCGAGAGAGTTTCCCCCATTCGATTTCTTCGAGAGGGCCGGTGTCGAGCAGTATCGTCTCATCGGAATCGAAAGAAAGTGCATCAGTCAGGCTGACAGTCGGGTAAGGGCAGGGAAGATGGAGGAGGGCAGCCTGACGGCGAAACTCACTTGCGCCGCCAATTATGACACTGGCGCACAGGGAACGCGTCTCCATCGAGGCAACGGACTTGAGAACTATTTCAGGCCCGATGCCTGCGGGGTCTCCTGATGTTATTCCAACACGCGGCTTGTTGCGGCGGTTCTCGGCTCGCGTCACGAGGTTCTATTGAATTGAGGAAGATATCCCAGGGCCAGGATCATTCTTCTTCGGCTATTTCATCCGATTGGTCAGAGTCAGCTTCATCTCCTTCATACTCTTTTGCGTCCTCATCTTTGTACATGTACTTTACATTGTGTTTGAGGACGAGCAGATTCGGAGCATCCATTCGATGAAGCTTGATGCAATTGCGGTCATACCATTCTATGGTTCCCCGAAGCACCTCGCCGTCCTGAAGTACGACTATCATGGGAGTTCTGTTGTCCATTTGTTTCTTGTAGTAAAAGCTTTCGGCATGAGTTTGCTCCGGAGGCACGCGCTTGCGGTTTGGGTCAGAGGACTGGCGGCGAGATGAGTCGCGCTCAGCCCGTTCTCGAACCTCGGCAAGGGTCGTTCTTATCAGCTTTCTATTCACCTCACATCCTCCATATATGAGTTGTTTTCCAAACGGCAGTCGAGCCTGCTATGATCTTAATCCAATTTGATTACCGGAGCCGGAGCGATCCAAACTTCGCCGACTCCTCGAAACCGGATAGTGTTTCAGCGAAAGTTAACGCGGGTGTTGTCCACCATTCGGAATGAGAGGATAGTATCTCAATCGCGGTGTGATGGCAAGAAAAAAGCTGCGCTGGAATAATTGGCTCGTTTTTCATTTCCAGAGATTGAAGACGCGATCATCACCCCAGATCAACAGCGCTTCATCCTCACCTGAAGCGCCTATCGTCCAACCATGGAGGAGCTATGCGCCTTGACAGCGATTTTCTCCCCGAAAGGCGCAGGGAGAAGAGAGTAACGATTATGTTTCCCGCAACCCTCATCTGGACTGAAGACGAAAGGGAAATCCGCCAGCAGGCGACCACTTTTTCAATCAGCAACAGCGGAGCCGGAATCATAGTCAAAAGACTCATACCTGCCGGACAAAAAGTCCTCGTCACTCTGGACGTGGGCGGACTGAGCGGCTCGGCGCAGGCCGAAGTCCGCTGGTCGGAAGAGTCTCTCGACCGTTGCCAGATAGGAGTGAGCTTTATGTAAGAATAGCCTGACATTCCTCAAACTGCATGAATCCGGTTTGCGATTGATGTAGAATCTATTTCCGATCATCACTGAGGGGAGGAAAAGGTTATCAGCAACGTCGAAGGAAATCTTCAGGGTCTCAAGCCCAGCCAGATTCAACGACTCGAAAAACTTTACAAGCGTCGCATCCCGCCCCGCGAGATAGTTACGCAGGAATTCGCCCGCCATCTGACGGAACTCTCGCAAGAGATAAATCGACAGGTCGGCGCGCTCGTCAACCGCAACGGCTATGTCGAGCAGGTAGTCGTCGGCAACGCCCGCTCGATAGTGTGGCCCGATCTGAAACGCTCGCGCGTCGGCGCGGGTCGCTTTCGTGGACTGCGCTGCCTGCACACGCATCTCGCGGGCGAATCGCTCACACAAGACGACCTCGCAGACCTTGCGCTCCTCAGACTCGACCTGATGGCTTCAATCGATGTCCGCAGCGATGGGCTTCCCGGACTCGTGCGCGCCGCGCACCTGCTGCCCGTCGATGCCGCGAGCCGCGATGCGGATAAAGAGCAAAACGGAATGTGGGTCTTTCTTGAGCCTCGCCAGCCTAGCCAGTTGGATACGGATTTCCTCGATCTGATCGAGTCGCTCGAAGAAGAACTTGCCCGCGCTCGCCACCTCCGCAGTCAGACGGATGATCGCGACCGCGCGATTCTGGTCTCGGTGACGACCGAAAGCGCGTCATCTGCCGAAGAATCGATTGAAGAATTGAGTGAGCTTGCCCGCTCCGCCGGAGTCGTCCTACTCGACCGCATAATTCAACGCCGTCCCCGACTCGATCCGCGCTCGCTCGTCGGGCGAGGCAAACTCGATGAGATCATTATCCGCAGCCTCCAACTCGGCGCTGATGTCATAGTCTTCGATCAGAACCTCAGCCCTGCGCAGGCGCGAGCGATCAACGAAGCGACGGATTTGAAAATCATAGATCGCACTCAACTCATACTCGATATATTCGCCCAGCGCGCCCAGAGCCGCGAAGGAAAAATTCAGGTCGAACTCGCTCAGTTGAAATACCTGCTGCCCCGCCTGACGGGTTCAGGCACCGAGATGTCGCGCCTTATGGGCGGAATCGGCGGACGCGGCCCCGGAGAGACGAAGCTCGAAGTCGACCGCCGAAGAGTGCGCGACCGCATTCATCACCTCGAACGTCAGATCGAACAGATTCGCACGAGTCGAAGAGTTCAACGAACGCGACGCGAGCGCAGAGATGTTCCGGTCATTTCAATCGTCGGCTATACCAATGCCGGAAAATCGACTTTGCTCAACGCGCTCACTGCTTCTTCCGTCACAGCCGAAGACCGCATGTTCGCCACTCTCGACCCGACGAGCCGAAGACTTCGCCTCCCGCGCGACCGCGAAGTGATAATCAATGACACCGTGGGATTCATACGCGACCTGCCGCCCGATCTGATCGCGGCTTTTCGCGCCACGCTCGAAGAGATGGAAGGCTCTGACCTGCTTCTCCATCTCGTGGATGCTTCCAGCCGACAACTTGATGGTCACATCGCGTCGGTTGAAAAAATTCTCGAAGACCTCGGCCTTGCCTCGATACCCCGCCTTCTGGTCTTCAACAAAATCGATCTGTTGACCCAAGACGAGCTTTCCGGTTTTCGCGCAGCGAATAATGCCGTAGCCGTCTCCGCGCTTGATCGAACCACGCTCGTCCCTATGGTCGAGCGCATAGGCGATATGCTTGCCGTCGCTATGGCCGAAAAAAACACTCCTGTCGGACGCGAGCGCGCCGAACAATCTATCGATGCGCGCTGACGCGGCCCGCTCTCCTGATCTGCCCGTTTCATTCCGCGCACTCGGTTGAACAAACCTGCCGGGGCAAGTATATTCTTAGGTCAAAAAGTGGAACTGTGTGCCAGCCGGATATTCCAAGCCTGAATCACGAGAACTTCTCGCCGCCGAAATGCGCGTCGTTCGACGGCGGGGAGAAAGAAGGAAAGAATGGTTGAAGCCATAGCGACAGCAGAGACCGAACAGCTTGAAAACAAAATCTCGAAGCGGCTCGAATGGCTGACCGTAAAGCGATTGTTTTTCCTCACTCTCATTTTATCGGCGATCATTTACTCGCAGTTTCAAATCCTTAAACAGCCAATCCGTGGCGACCGCGCCAACTGGGAATACTTCGCTCAGGTCATCGCCCGCGGAGGGATGCCTTACCGCGATGTGGTCAATATCAAAAGCCCGCTCTCGGCCTACATCGGCGCTGCCGCCATAGTCGTCTCTCGCCCTTTCGGAGTGCGCGACATCTATGCCGTCCGCTTCGCCTTCATACTGCTCGGCATCATCACCACAGGGTTGATTTTTCTCACAGCTTTCGCATATTTCAACAGCCGCGCGACGGCGCTTCTTGCGGCGATAATTTTTCTCGCCTTCGATTCCTTCATCGTCGCCAACAGCGCGGGCATTCAACCCAAAACTCCCATGATATTGTTCGGAGTCGCCGCGCTTCTTTGCACCCGCCGCGACCGCCCGTTTGCAGCGGGCGCCTTCAGCATGCTGTCGGCTCTCAGCTGGCAACCCGGCCTTCTTTTCTTAGGGGCCGCAGGGCTTGCCTTCTCTCGATATCTCACCAGTTGGCGAGACCTCAAGGTTGTAAAGCTCATACTTGGGGCTGCGCTTCCGCTCGCGCTCATGCTTGCGCATTTATGGACAGGCGGCGCGGTGCGTGATTTTTATCTCTGGACTGTAGATTTCAACTTCAATGTCTATGCGCCGGGCGAATTGAAACCGCTCTCGCGCTTCGAGGGCTACCTCGGCAGGATGTGGCGAAATTATTACAGAAACGACCGCGCGTTTCTGGCTCTGACCGTTGCAGGATTTTTCCTCTGGACAGGGCTTGAAATAAGAGACGCCATAAAAAACGGGCGGCGGGCGTTGCTCGACCGCGCGCCTTATCACGCAGTAGTGATTTCATTCCTCGTATACTTTTTCTTCTGCGCCATCAACGTGCAGGGAAGCGCCGATTCGTTTCCGTTCCTTCCCTTCATAGCTTTCTTTTCAGCTTTCATCCTCGTCCTTGCCTTGAAGCTGCTCGTAAAACTGGCTTTGCGATTGGCCAGACTTGCGCCTTACCCGACAACGGTTCAAAGCGCGGGGCTGCTTTTAGTGTGTCTTGTTGTCTTCGTGATGGGTGTCGGAGATTCGTTCAAATATCGGAGGAAAGCTCTCCGGCTTCAGGAGCAGGAAGCGGAAGTGAGGGAAATAACTTCTCACCTCCAGCCGGGGGACAAGATATTCGTTCACGGCCCTACGGAAATATTAGTCCTCGCTCATCTGCCCAACGCCAGCAAGTATTTTTTTCTTGATCGCGGCAAAGACCTGTATCTGAGCAAAGTGGAGGAGGGCGGATTCGACGGATGGTTCGAGAGACTGAAAGCCGAGCGTCCGAAGATCGTCGGCATGACGAGGCTCAGAAAAGTGGCTCGCAGAAAGGATTTCAATCAGTGGCTCGAAGCGGAATACGAAGAGCGTAAGGGGAAAATTTTCACCTACTATCTTCGCAAAGACGCATTGACAACAAGTCAGAGCGCGCAATGATGAGAGTCAAGCAATGGTTGAAAGAATGCTTGAGGCTTCCCGTCGAAGCGTGGATGAAGGTTTATCTTGCGAGCCTGCCTGCGGAGGAATTCTCTCCCGAAAAAATTCATAGCATACTCGTGTTCGCCTATCAGGGATTGGGAAATTTCATCATGTACACGCCCGCGCTCCGTCTTTTGCGCCAGCGTTACCCCGACGCGAGAATCGATCTTCAGGTGGGAAATAATACAGGCTGCGAAGAGGTGCTTGAAGGCGCTGGCGTATTCGATAACATCTACAACCTGCCTTATCGCGCGGGCGCGCGGGAGTGGATAAAACGCGCACGTGATATTCGCGCTGCGCGCTATGATCTCGTGATAAACGAATTTCATTCTCATTCGTGGAAACTCGCTCTGCTCGTCGCATTGAGCCGCGCCCCGTTCCGCGCGGGCCACGTGACAAGCCCCGGCTGGTCGCATCGCTTCTCGCGCTTCAGCTTCATATTCAACATACCTGTCCACATGCGCGAAGACGAACACGAAATCCGCCGCTACCTCGACCTTACAGCCGCAGTCGGCGCGCGTCGAGATGAAAGCCCTGAGACTTTCATTCATCTCGAAGAAGAAGATCGCGCGTTCGCCGCAAAATTTCTCGAAGAAGCGACCGCGCGATTTTCAGGCGCGATCATCGGAGTGCAACCCGGCACATCGCCCAACATGCGCTGGAAGCAATGGCCGCTTGATCGTTTCCGCTCTCTCGTCGAGAGACTGAGCCGCGAGTATGCAGACTCGGTGATGATACTGTTCGGCTCGGCGGGCGAATCCGAGATGATCGCCTCGCTCGCCCGCGGGCTTGGCCCGAATGTTTTAGTTGCGGCGGGGAGAACCACGGTCAAGCAGGTGGCTGCGCTCATCGAGCGATGCGATATGCTCGTGTGCAACGATAGCGGGTTGATGCACGCGGCGGTGGCCGTCTCGACTCCTGTGGTCGCCATCTACGGGCCTACGGATATTCGCCGCACCGCGCCGCTCGGCGAGATTCATACCGTCATTCGCCGCGAGCTTGCGTGCAGCCCGTGCTTCAGACTCGAAGGCGAAGATCAGATTCATCTCTGCCCGCATCACGATTGCCTGATGACTATAAGCGCGGATGAAGTATTTCAAATGGTCGCCGGCAAAGTATCGATCAAAAAAAGCGCGTCGTCGCGGGAAGGCGTTTTTGATAATGTCGCGTCGGGGATTTGATCTCGATAAAAGATGACCTGTCGCCTCTCACATCCCGCTTTCAGTCGGCTTCAACCCCATCCCTTCTATCGTTTCGTGGAGCCTGCGGGCCACGATTTCATGCCATATCGGATTGGGATGCCCATCGACGGGGACTCTGATTTGATTTATGGTCAGGCCGGTAGCAGCCAGATCATCGAGCATATCAATGGTGACGACTCCGCTCTCATCTGAAAGAACAGACTTTATCTGAGTGTGAATCTTTCTGAATTCTTCAGGATAATCTTCGTAAGTCTGATGGAGCTTCTTCGTATAAACGGGAAACAATGCGAGGATCATCGGTGTGTTATTTTCGCGGCACGCACGGGCTATCCCGCGCAGAGCCTCGCGGCATGCCTTCCAGGATTTGGAGTCTTCCTTGTAATTGCTCGCTATGATACGGGCGTAAAGATCGGCCAGTTCATCATCGACCATCCATCTCGCTCCGGCTCTGAAAACTCTTGCGATGCGGAAGGAATCGGCCAGATTCTTGAACCAGTTGCTTTCGCTGACTCTCAACATCAGACTCGCCTTGCGCTTGAGCTTGCGATAAACCTTGCGATTGCTCGAAGGCTGCGCATCGTTGTGAACGGTGAATCCGAGAATCACCATATCGGGCTTGAGCTTTTTCAACATATCAAGCTCTTTCAAATAGGCAAGCTCTTTGACCGTATCCATGTTTTCGTGACCGGCATTGAGAGCCTCATAACGCGAGTCGGCGTCGGCGTTGAACATCGCTTCGAGTTTCGACAAAAACACATCGTCGTCCTCGACTGCTCTTCCGAACGTGAACGAATCGCCTATGCCTAAAATCCGAACCGTGCCGTCTGATTTGTCGGGAGAAAAATTTCTGCCGCGCCAGCCTGCCGAATTGATCGTGACCATCGTGCCTGCGTGATATCCTTTCCACCCCGGCGTGTAAACGTAGCCCATCGCATTATCGGCTTTTTTGATCAGTCCGGGGTCTTGTCTGAGGCTGTCGAGATGAGGAATGACATCGAACAGTCTCAAGGCCGCTTCGAGCAGGATGAGAAAGACAGAGAATATGACGACGGAAAACAGCGCCTTTTTTTTCTTCGAGAGGTTTATCTCCCGGCCCGAATTTCCGGCTTCTGCTGTCATAACGCTTCTCGAACGGAGTGTATTGAAAATCTTATTTCCCGCTTCGCCTGATGTCAAATGCGCTCGCGTTGATTGACCCATCGAGTTTGAGCTAGACTGAAGGCTCCCGATTATCGATATGAGGATTATATCTATAACATTGATCGCGCTGTCGCTTATTGTGGCGGCGGGCTGCAAACAGTCCGGCCCGCCGCAGGCGGAAAAAACGTCGCTCTCGGAATGCATGAAAGACCTCAACACCATTCCGACCCTCGCGGCTCTGCTCCGCACTAAAAATGAAGAGAGCGAACCTGTTTCGCTCGAAGGAATGCAGATCGCCCTGACTATAAACGGGATGATGCTTGCAATGGGCGAGCCGGAGAAGGGGATCGATAGCTGGTGCGAGCGGGAAAACAGCGTCGAGAATTTTGAAAAACTCCTCGACGCTATCCGCCAGCACTCTCTGCCCCCGACAGTCGCATTCATCAGCGGCCACTACGCCGATATGAGCCTGTTGCGCAGATGGGTCGCCAGTGGCAACGAGGTCGGCAATCTGACTTTCAGCCGCAGGAGAATCAAGAACAACGCGCCGCAGACTTTCATCGAAGATGTGGCGCGAGGCGAGCAGTTTCTCGTCCCCTTGCGGAAGGACTCGAAGTCAGCGAAAAAATATTTCCGTTTTCCTTTTTTGAAAACGAGCAGCGACCCCGCGACGCGCGATCAGATCGAAGCCTATCTTAAAACTAACGGGTACACGGACGTGCCAGCGACGATTGAAATTCCCACAGACGCATTCAGCGAAATATACTGCGCCGCGCTCGCTCGCCAGGATCACACCTGCGCCAACCTGACGAAGGAATATTTCAAGAAACTTCTGTTGGATTCGACTCTCAAAGCCCGTTCGATTGCGCGCCGTCGCGCGGGTGGCGAGGTCAAACACATACTGCTCGTTAAAACCAGTCAGTTCCTCTGCGACAACCTCGACGAAATAATCGCGTGGTACAAAAGCCTCGGCGCGAAATTCATCCCGCTCGATGAAGCCCTCGCCGATCCTGCCTATTCGACCATCAATGACAAAGGCAAACTTCTGGCTCGCGTGATTCTGAGCGAGACGAAACGAAGACAACTTGCGCGATTGAAAAGAGACCCTGACTCCTAGCCCCATCGCCTGCACGCCTCGACGTAATTCATCGCCTCAAGCGCGGAATCAGGCTCTAGCTCGCCGAGTATTTTTTCGACCGCTTCCCGGTGATGCGAGTTTATGGAAATCGTCTGCGTATCAATGCGGGGAAACTTCGCCTCTGCAATCTCCACCCACCCGTCGTCGAATTCGAACTGAGAACGAACCTTCGATACTCGGATTATGAGAGCGGGCGGCGAGGCGCGCTCCATCGCTTCGATGAACTGATCCTTTTCGAAAGAGAATTCCGTCGTCTCAGGCGGTTTGACGGCGAGCAGTCGCGCCGCAATCTCAAGTGTGGAGCGAGGCACGGGAAAGGCGAACATCATTCGCGGGCTTTCGGTGTAAAGCTCTATCGAATCCTTTCCCGTTCGCAGCAGCAGTTTCAGTTTCAACAACCACAGCCCGCGCCACTTTCTCAGCTTGACGTTTTGATCATTCGCGGGAGAGATGAAATAAATATCTTCTTCCCTTTGATCCAGTATGTTCATCCTCACGGGACGAGCGCGCACTCGCGCAGCCAACGGGCCGCTTATGCGACCGAACGCCCGCCATTCCCATATCTCTCCTTCTTCGGGAAGCTTGCTCATAAGAAGTAGTCAGGAGACAGAAGACAGAAGTCAGGAGTCAGGAGTCAGAATGAATAGGGAAGTCGGCGCGAAGAGCCTCCGCTTTTATTCTGACTTCTGTCTTCTGTCTCCTGACTTCTGACTTCTGTCTTCTGACTTCTGACTTCTGTCTTCTGACTTCTGTCTTCTGTCTCCTGACTTCTGTCTCCTGACTCCTGAGAAATCAATCTGCGCCTTCAGCAAGCGCCGCCTTTTCAATTTCGCTTACGGCCTGAAAGAGGCGGTCTTCGATGAGGCGAAGAATCTTTTCGGGCGATTCGCCTTCGAGCGCCAGCCGTTTGGCTTCGACGATGAGCGCGGCGAATTCCTGCGCCCGCGCGCCGAATCGCGGATCGGGGCGAATGATCTCTTCGATCACTTTCAGTTCGCGCTCGCTGCGCGGAGTGTCGCGACTGAGTCCTAAGGCTACGGCAAGCTGTTTCGGAATCGTTTTGTTGTTGATGATCAAGCCGAGCGGCCTGAGTTCTTCGAGAGCCTGCTCTTTGAGCTTGTCGAGACGAAGCAGAGAATTTTTGAAAGCGAGTTGCCCGCGAAGAGTCAGTTCGACGATAGGCTTTTTCAGATCGTCTTCCGCATCATCAGCGCACTGCTCGCGCAGGAATTCCAGTATTCCCTCGCGCGCCTGCTCCGGTTCGTCCTCGGTGTCGATCTGATATTCGATTCTCCTGAATGGGCGTTGAAAATAATCCGCGCCCGCGCTGATGAATTCAATTTTGAATCGCGGGCCGTCGGTTTCGATTATGTAAGCTCCGCGCTCCTCTTCGACTTCATCGACGTTGCAGGCTTCGAGCGAGCCGGGATTGAATGCCCACTCTTCTATGTCGAATTTTTTGTGCGTATGACCCAGAGCGAGATAATCGACAGCGCCGCGAAGCAAAGAGAGTTTCGAGAGCGACAGCGCGCTTTGCACAGGACGATTGACCTGACCTTCGATATCGGAATGCAGCAGCATTATATTGGTCGCTCCCTCGCGGCGATTCTGGCGAACTGCTTCCGAGAGCAGAGGCAATGCCTGCCCGACGGTCGTTCCGAACCATATCGAACCGAAAATGCGCGCATCGGCGATGTCGATATAAGAGCCGCGCGAGTCGGCTTCATTCCATTCCGTGAGCGAAGGTATGCCGTCCTTCCATTCAGGTTCGAGCAGCTTTATATATCCCCACTGAGAAAAACTTCTGAGCCAGCTAAAACGCGAAGTGAATTCGTGCGAGTCGTGATTGCCCTCGATGACGATCACAGGTATGCGCTCGGCTTCGAGTTTCTTGAGCATGATCATCGCGTGATTAGCGGCCTGCGGGTCTACGTTGCGCCGGTCGAAGAGGTCGCCCGCGATCAGCACGAAATCGACTCTTCTGGCTATGGCATAGCGGTCGATTACTTCCTGCCACGCGCGAAAAAAATCGCTCGTCCGATCAGGCAAATTGTAACGCCTGATGCCAAGATGGATGTCGGCGATGTGAAGGAATCTGGCCATGATGAATCAGGAGTCAGGAGTCAGAAGCCAGGAGTCAGAATGAATGCGGAGGACAGAGCGTTGTTCTTAATACTCTGGCTTCCGAGCGTCTTGATTCAAAAAATCATCAGGCCGTGTGGCAGATTGGAGCAGCAAACATTCTGACTTCTGACTTCCGACTTCTGACTTCTTGGGAATTATACTCGCCCTCCACAAAATTTGGTAACGGCTGGGGACGCGCACACAATCTGTGGTAAACTCTCCGACTAGAAACCCTTACTTCCAAACCCGGAGAGTGTTCAATGTCAGAAGAGAGAGTAGTGTCAGGCGATGCGCAGGACACCGATGAGCAGTTCGAGTTGAGCCTGCGTCCCAAGCGGCTGCGCGAGTACATCGGCCAGCAGAAGGTGAAAGACAATCTGTCGATTTTCATCGAAGCCGCTCGCCGTCGCGGTCAATCATTAGACCATGTTTTATTGTACGGCCCGCCGGGGATAGGAAAGACCACGCTTGCGATGATCGTGGCAAACGAGATGGGGAGCGAGATAAAAACCACTGCCGGGCCGGTGGTGGAAAAAGCGGGCGACCTTGCGGCTCTGCTCACTAATCTTTCCGAAGGCGATGTGTTGTTCATCGATGAGATTCATCGCCTCAGCCCTGCGATTGAAGAAGTGCTTTATCCGGCGATGGAAGATTATCAACTCGACATCATCATCGGGCAGGGCCCGTCGGCGAGATCGATCAAAATCAGCCTGCCGCGCTTCACGCTCGTTGGAGCGACGACACGCGCGGGATTGATAACTGCACCGCTGCGCGGGAGGTTCGGCATTCCGCTGCATCTGGATTTTTACCAGCCCGATGATTTGAAAGTTATAGCGTTGAGGTCGGCTTCGATTCTCGGAGTTCACCTCGAAGAGAGCGGGGCTGATGAGATAGCGCAACGGTCGCGCGGCACGCCGAGGATAGCGAACAGGTTGTTGAGGCGTGTTCGCGATTTCGCCGAGGTTAGATTTGATGGGCGCATAACGGATGAAGTGTCGCGCGAGGCATTGGATAAAATGGAAGTGGATAAGTATGGGCTTGACGAAGTGGATCGCAAGTTGTTGAGCATCATCATAGACAAATTCGACGGCGGCCCTGTCGGGTTGGGGACTCTTTCGGCGGCGATAAGCGAAGAGCGCGACGCGATAGAAGAAATATATGAGCCGTACTTGATCCAGATAGGATTTTTGAATCGCACGCCGCGCGGGAGGATGGCGACGAGAAGGGCTTTTGAGCATCTGGGATATGACTATCCTCCGGCCACTCGCGCACAGGATCAGGGCAGTTTGTTTGGAGGTGAATGAAAGGGGGCAGGTTTCTGAGAGGCTGGGTAGAAATTAATTCAGCCGCGAAGCGGCGCGAAGAAGGTAGCCAGAGGTGAAACCTCTGGAACCGTCCGTCAAACGATCCCGCGTTGAAGACGCGGAAGAAAAATCTGGCGCTCCTTCAGAGCGCGAAATTTCATCGCTCAATTCCAGACGTTGCACGTCTGGCTACCTTCTTGACGCACCTTCGGTGCGTTTGCAAAAAGACCCTGAAATGGATTTAGCGCGAATGATGTTGCTTGACCATAAGGCATTGCAGGCCATAGCGAATGGCTTTCTTTCGCCGAAGCGTCAGCGACGGTTTACTACGCTGCTGAAGAAAGAAAGTGAAAATCGGTTGAGCCGAGGCGAGCGAGATGAGATGGAATCTCTCAAGCGCGAATACCTGCGCGTGTCACAGAACAAAGCAAAGGCGCAGTTTATTCTCGGTCAGTGAAAGAAAGTAGGAAAGTTTTAACAACCCGTAGGAATCAAAGAGGCGAGGAAGCAGGATTGAGTATATCGGCAGCAGGCTGTGCTGGGAGATGCATAAGCACCTTTATGGATAGAGACACAGAATTTCTATTTTTGCGAGCTACGCCTCTAGTCTTCGGCGTGTTCGGCGCTGGGGGCGTAGCTGGTGAACGAGTCGTGCGAGTTGGAGGCTCCGGCATTTTCGTCGCCCCGTTCATGGCGGTAACAGCCTCTCATGTAAGTCGTGACCTCTTGAGAATGGATTGGCGAGGTGAACACCCGCCTAATAAAGGCTTTTTCGAAACCGAACACTCTTCAGCCCTTTTCCAAATTCCCAATCTGTTTGGAGCGAACCCAAATCTTGCTATCTGGCGAGTCCATCAAATGTGGGATACCACATTAACCGACCTTAGCCTCATGCATGTATCTGCCCATAGTGGTGCCGCCCTTGATATGCAGAAGCAAATGCCGACGGGGTTCTTTGAATGGGCGCTTCTACCACCTCCTATCGGTTCGCAGGTTGTCATGCTAGGCTACCCCAAAACTGAGATCACCCCCTTCGATGAAAAAATTTACATCGACACCAATCTCGTCTGGCAGGTCGGCCACGTCTCTGAAATACATGAGCTTAGGCGGGACAGAGGCAAGTTGAATTTTCCATGTTTTCATATTGACCAGCCAGTAGATAGCGGTTTCAGCGGCGGACCTGTTTTCTGGGGAGAAAGGCTCTGCGGAATCGTTAGCTCAGATTCATTTTACGGCGGAACATATGCCGCGACGCTCTGGCCTCTCTGTCTCATGGAATATGAATGCCCGGGTCTTGGCGGCCTTGGAGGCAAGACGACAGTAGGAGACTTATTCGAATCGCGTGTCCTTCACTCTAGAGAATGGTCAACCTTGAAACGGCGCATCTCAAGGCGACACAATGAAAATGGCAGGCTGTATGCGCACATTGAGGACGAAGCGACTTAACTTTGCGGTCCACGCGAGCGCAAAAAGCGCGCCACATAATCTTCCGCGTTAGAAGCTTGCTGGTTTGCTTGTTTCCAGCAAATCAATGAGCAGATATTCTGATCCCTAAGTGAGGTATCGAATTGTGATGAATACAGTCAGGGCCATCGTCAGAGAGGGTAGAATCGAACTTCTGGAGCAGGTAGATATTCCGGAAGGGACAGAAGTGCTGGTCACGATTCTTTCCGACGAATCAGAATTTTGGTTGCGGGCTGGTGAGTCTTCATTAGCATCGGTCTGGGATAACGAAGAGGATGACGTTTATGAGCAACTACTCAAGAGGTGAGGTTGTGATGGCAGTTTGTTTGGAGGCGAGTGAAAGGATCGAGTGATGAGCGAACGAGCAGTTCCTATTTGCGGAGAGCATAAAATACCAAAGGAATGGCGACCGACGACTTTCGAGTATAAAGAAGAGGGCGTTTCAGTTCGCATCCCGAATGTCTATGCATGGGTTTGTCCTGTAGATGGCGAAGCGTCTTTCACGCCGGAAACAGTCGACGAACTCATCATCACTGTGCGCGAATTGCTCGAACCTGCCCGACGAGCGCGAGAGCGCAGTTCGGTGGTGACCGAATACATCGTGTCTGTCGGTTGACCGTAAGCTGTGAAGAGACGCATAAGTAAATTTGGATATCCCGGCGCTATAATAATTCAGTCATGAAAAAGCTGGTGACAATTCGGTGCCATGAGCCAATGGCCATTGATGAGCAATACAGACAGCCCTGGTCGGATACGCTCATAAGTTTCGAAGATGAGGCTTCAGGAAAGAAACTCAAATTCGATTTCACTCTCATTTCACAGGCGACTTTAGAGCGCGACATCATGATGGAACGTGAGTATATCCATAAGCGCACCGAAAGAGAGCCTGCCATAATCACACGCCTTGAAAAAATAATGGAAGAGTTGAAAAACGGCGCTCGGTTTTATATCAATGCCAAGTCTCCTGAAGACACCACACCGACAATTTATACCAGTGAGAGATATATCGACCGGGCGGAGACGGAAAGGATGCTGCGCTTTTTTCTTAAAACACGCGGTCTGACTCAAGTGCGATTTGAATGGATACGGCCAGAGTTTATCGTCACCCCGGGGCCAGCAACAGAATGATTAGCGCGGCCCGACAAGACGTTCTTCTGCTGACCCGTGAGAGTTACCCTTAAACACAACTTCAGGCCGAAGGGAGAATTTTATGTCGCTTCATCGACTCGGTTTTTCCATCTCCTTGATGCTGATGGCGCTGGCCGGTTCGCTCCCAGAAAAATACTCGAATATAGCCATCGCGCGAACACAGGCATCCGCGAGTGCGGTTGACGATCCTGCTGCCAGATCGCGGCTGCAAGATATAGTCAAAGAGATACTCACGGCATGGGATAAATTCGATGTCGTTTGTCTGGGCGAAGACCATGGCAGAAAGAACGACTCCGATCTGCGGCTGGCCCTGATCGAACACCCCGACTTCGTTCGCAAGGTGAATGCGATCATCGTTGAGTTCGCCGATTCCGTTCACCAGGACATCCTCGACCGGTTGGCTCTTGAAGGCGAAGACATTCCCCGCGAGAAACTGCGCGCAGTCTGGAAAGATACGAGCGGAAATGAAGTGTGGGAATCACCCATATACGAAGCCTTCCTGCGCGCTGTGCGAAAGATCAATCTCGCATTGCCGCCGAACCGGCGCGTCCGCCTGATCGCCGGAGATAATTCCACTGAGAGGAACCGGGGCCGGTTTATCAGAGAGGCGGTCAGCCGTGAGATATTGAGCAAGGGGTTGAAAGGACTTGCCATCTATGGATCGGGACACTGCGAGTGTCGTGGCATGGGATTTCCCGGAGAATTGGAGGAGAGGCATCCCGGAAAGATATGGGCGGCCTTCAACTTCTACAATGTCGAGGAAGGGCGTCGAGTGTTCGGTTTGGGAAACGAGCCGAGGCTGATACCGATAACCGGCACTGAGAAGGCGAAGCTTCCCGCCGCCAGGATGTTTTTCATGGGAAGGTATAACGATCCGGCGACGCTGGGCGACATCGTCAATGCCATTGTCTACTACGGCGACACCAAAGAGGTTATCGTCCATCCCGACAAACGATGAGGATTTTCGCCGGGAGATGGGTGATGCTTATGCGTGGCCGAATCTGTGATCAAACGACCGGGCCACAGAGAGCGCAATGGTGTGAGAGAGAAATTTTGCGCTTCCCTGCGGCCCGACAGCGTGCCTGAATTTGAAGTCAATCGCCAGTCACTTTATATCGGATTGCATTTTTGGGAGTGCGGTGACTTGTCCTCGCTTTTGTTTGAAAGACCAAAGCTGCGACAAGTCGCAAGACTCCAAATTTGTCCCGCACACTGAATCGAAATCCGATCTAACTGCAATCGGCCTGAACGAAGAAGACCTCGCCCGTTGCCGGATTGGTCACCCTGAAAGTCGGCGGATTAGTTAGCGGCGCTCCCTCTTCTCCCGATGCCCACAGGTCATCGAAGTCAGGGCCGTTGAATGAGAAGCTGGTGATTCCGTTTTGCACGAAACATCGGCATCGCCACCCAGCCGGAGGCGCCTGCCCATCGACGCTGATGACTCTGCACGTTCCTTCCCTCTTGCCCGCAAACGACACGGGAGACCCGCCGCAACCCCTGGGCGATTCCACAAAGCCTGATCCCGGCAGATCGGAACCCGCGCCCTCGCGAATCGGCGTGCCGTTGATAGTCCACACTACGCTCACAATATCGAGCGGGACGAAATCCGTCTCGACCAAAATGCCGACCTCATCACCGGGCCGAACGCAGGCTGAATCCCATACGACATTGACCTGATTGCCGTTCGTGATCGATAGTCGAGCCGGGCCGCAGCCCGCCGGTTGGAAAATTATACTCGGATTTCTGAGTGTGCCTCCCGTACCGGCAAGCGTCACATGCAGATCGTTCGCGCTCCGGCCCGTCGTATTGGTCACGGTGAAAGCCCAGCGTCGCGCCCGCGCAAGACCGCCTGCGGGAGCGAAGGCCGTCAGGTCGGGGACTGCGAATCGAAGCTGAGGAATATTTGCAAAATCCAGACGCGCATTGGTCAGCCTGATGGCATCGAGCAGTATCCGGGGCTTGTCGAACAGGCGAGAGAATGCCCCGGCGTCGGGGTCGGCCATAGAGATATGATACTCAAGCCCTTCGTCGTCAGACCCTCCCCGTGCGCCCAGCTTGCAAGGCACTTCAGGGATGATAACCTCATCCTTCTCGACGCGGGCGTTGAAGCCTTTGCCTGAATAGATGGCATTGAAAGCTTCCACGAGGGCGTCAAGAACGGTCGATATATGCTGAGGCTTTCCTTTGATGTGAGTCGGAACAATGGCGAGAGGATCGACCTGACCGAGACCGAGTCTTACCACTCCATCGGAAGATAATGGCGCGCCTTCGATGCGAAATCGAACCGTCTCGAGATCGGCAGTTTGCCCGTCAGGAGCGGGGTCGTCATAGACGTGAAAGTTCTGTCCCGTCTGGTCTCCGACCTCGACTCCGGCGATATCCTGATAGGGAGCATCGTCTTTAAGCTGGAAGCAGACGGTATTTCCGGCGCGAGTAACCGCGACCAGAGAATTATAGGGCGGCGAGTTCAGGGCGTTGAAGAAACGTTCCGCTTTCTTATCCGGCGTGTCTCCTTTTTTATACCCTTCCCATACTCCGCGTATCTCCTGTTTGTTGCCGCCTGCATCAATGACCGTATATTTTACCTGAACATCGCCATCCTTTTTGGCGACATCCTGAAAACTGATACACCACGTCCTACCTTTCATAGCATTTTCCTCTTTTATGTCTGATTTGGATTACGCAGCCGACACTTTGAATTACGCAGCTTTTCAGATTTTGGACTTGTGCGCGAACCAGCTATCGACACTATTGCTGAATTGCAATGGTTACGGATCGAAGCAAAGGCATACGACCATATGCCTTTGCCTCGGCTGGAAACTCCGGTTCATCAAACCTCACGGGCAGGCAGCAGACCATGCGGATATGTCGCCGCTTTCGAATCCGTCGGCGAATATCTCGATAAAAGATGGAACGATGCAATTTCCTATGGCCCCGCGCGTCTTCTTCAAAGTCATAGTGGTATCGTTTCCGACGCTGAATTTCACCATCTGCCCGTTGATCATCACTTCCACTACGGGGACTCGAAAGTTGAACCCCTTGATCTTGACCTTATTGAGACTGGACTTGATGACGACCTTCGTGATCACAGGCGCGTCCGTCCACAGATTGCCGACCGTGTAAGAAAATGTCTGGCCCTCGGATACGCCACTGATGAGGATCGTGTCCGTGCCTGCCACGCCGCTCGTGTTCGGATAAGTGAAAGCGACCTCGCCTCTATTGTTGGTCGTCCCCGCGCCTGTCTTTCCCTGATTCGGGCCTTCTATGACCTCCCATCCAATGGGGATTCCTGATACCGGCTCGCCATTCTCAGTCACTTCAGCATTAACATCCCATGTGCCGTTTATCGGATCGACTCCGCGAACGTGGTCGACCGATATCTGAGGCCCGTCGGGAGGCGACCCCACTAAAGTCAGCCCTTTTATACGTCCTTCGCCGCCGATCGTGCCGATCTTACTTATTTCGCCCGTTTCGAGATCAATTTCGTAAAACCATGATTTATCCTGACCGGGGAAATCAAGGACGACGAATCCCTGGCCATTGGAGTCTATGTCAAAGCCCGTGACGTTTTTCGCAAACGGGAATTCGGCAACGGTTTTAAACTCGCCTGTAGTTGCATCAAGCGCGACTGAAAAAGCGTTGTTCTGCACGTCCATAGCGTAGAGGGGAGGCTCTCCGGGGGTATCGCGTTTCCCGTAGGCCATGTCTTTGATTTGCGGCGTGCGGCCTGCATTCGGATCGCCCTGAGCATAACGAAAAGTCATATCTTCGATGATATTGACTTGCTTAGTATCCGGGTCAATCTGTATGCGAGAATTTTTGTTTCCTTCAACAGCACGGTTATACTCGTTGCCCTCGCCATCCGATGTCGTTTCGATAGCTGTAACGCCCACGTTGTTGGCTATCAGGAATCTGCGCCCTCTCCTGTCGAAGTCGATGTCAGCGATGTCTCTGTTTTTCAGCATCTCTCTCAAATCATCAAGCGAAGGATCGAGACCTGCTTCGTTCGGCATATGGGTTTTCCATCCCGGCAGGAGGCTCGATCCTACCGGGAATATGCTCTTTAAGCCCATCGCTGCTCTCAAATCAGGTTTGGCGATAGCGATAGGAACGAACTGGAAATCAGGTTGCGTTTCGCCCGTCCGCCTGAAGATATGAGCGAAGCCCTGGGAGGTATCTACATCGGGATCGGTCGTCCGAAGGCGTTGTAGCGAACCGTTTATATCAACTTCAGCCAACTGGGGTTCAGTCTTAAAGCGACTACCATAAAGAGCCGAGAAAGAGGGCTGACCGTCAGTTGACCGGGCATCGAGGCCAACAGATCGAGTCTCATCTATATCCAATTCCGGCAATAACCTGATTTGGCGAACGGCTCCGCTGGCCTCGTCTATCTTGACGAAAGCTTTCAACATGCTATCAATTCCGAATAGCTCCGTATTAGCTGGGTCGACCGTATAGGCGATGGCCGAAAGGTTCGGACGCCTGCCGAAGTTCGGATCATCGGGAGGGTAGAATGCCTCGGGTTGTATCCGATGGTTATTGTTGCCCGAAATATCTACATAGAGTCTGACCTCCGCCAGCACATTGGCTACCAGCATCACGTTCGTGGTGGGGTTGATATCGGCAGCCACGTCTTTGCCCGCAGGCGCATTGGTGAATAGCGGGTTAGCCGAACCGAATCGGTTGACAATCCCTGTCTGGTAATCAATCTCGACGAAATTGCCCAGATTGGTGACGCCGAAGATTTGCGGCATATCATCGCCATTCTTCGTATCGAAAGCCGTGACCTGCTCGCCCGCCCCCAAGCCGCCGAGAGGTTGGGTCGTGATATTCAGATCGTCGTCCAGATAGCCGAGCGCCGTTCCATTATTGACGAGGGTGATGGCAAATGTATCATCCGGCGGCTGGAAAGTTGGCGGCGGGGCAAAGCCCGCATAAGCGAAGCCCTCATTGCGGAGGTTTCCGAATACCGTTTCGCCTGTCGTCGGAAGATTCATCAGCAGACTCATAATCAGTATATTCAATATCGCGATGCGTGATTGCTTCATGTCGCACTCCTTTTCATAAAACACAAAGACTCGCCGAACCTGTGTCCGACAGGTTGCAATGTAGTTTTGCGTCATCCGGTTTCTTAATGACGAAATCTCAAAAAGGTTTCAGTTCAAGGCAAAAGTGAGAGAGGGAAAAGTAAGTCGTTGCAGATAGCTCGACCTCAGCAAACAGGCCCGCAGGCAGGTGAGCAGCAGAAGGCTCTTTTTACTTTTGCCTTGAAAGGGTGAAGTAATAAGTGGCGATGGGTTCTGTGTCGGCGGCGGTTTCTCCGCTCAGTTTCAATTCGTAATCGTCTTCGGCAAGCAATCGGGCAGGCAGACTTACAACGATAGTCTTTCCTGAGCGAGACCTACGCGAGCGCAATCCGCTTCGGTTCCAGACATCTTTTCCGTCGGCATTGAGGATCGCAACGCGGAAACTCGCGTAATCGATATCGGTTTTCAGACTGAGCCGCAACTGCAAACGCTCTGCGTTCTCAGGAACCGCGATGCGGGCAGGCGTTGGGCCATCTGCGCGCGTGCGACCGGGCGCAAGCAGAAACGAAACGATGGCAGGCAACACTCTCGATTCGCGCGCTGATCTTTCCTGGCTCTCCGCCAGTTCCTTTTCTGCATCCTCGCGCAACCTGCGTTCAAGATCAAGCTCACCTTTGAGCGCGTCGGCGCGAGCGCGTTCCCGGTCGGCCTGCTGATGTAACTCCTGCTCGCGCGCAGCCTGTTCCGATTGCAGATTTTCTATGCGCCCGCGCATTCGCGTCATCTCGAAAGCGAGCCAGATCGAGATGGCCAGAGCGATCACAGCCATCGCCGACGCGAAGACGAGGACAGGCCTTCGCAGACTGAAAGCTGCGGCGAGGGATTGCCTGAATGTTTTCTTTTCGCTGGGGATTTCGCGTTTCGCCGCTGCGATTTCGGCGGTCTTCGTGAGCAGGGCGCTTGCGAAATCGAGCTTGCCTCGGTCTTGGGCAAACGGCAGAAATCTTTTCTCGAACGCAAGACGCTCGCGCTCCGAAAGATTTCCCTGAAGGTAGTCGTAACGCAGGTCGTCTTCTACGGCCAGCAACCGCTCGTAATACTCGTCGTTTGTGAAGAGCCGTTCTTCTACGCGCGTCATCTCTTCTTCTGACAGGTTTCCGAGAAGATAGCCGACCAGCGATTTTTCGTTTTCGTCTCCGATCTTCATGTTCACACCGCGCAAAATAAAATCAGTCTCTATGAATCAAAAACTATCGCGCCTTTTAGTTTCCCCTCAAACGGTTAATGTCGAAATCCTGAAAAGGTTTCGGCAAGAGGTAAAAGTAAAAAGCAGCAGGGCTGTCTTTTACTTTCGCCTTGTAACTACACAGCCCCGTTAGGGGCGACCTGTTTATAGAAACGAGAGCGATGTTTTTCGTAGCTCCGTAGGAGCGACCTGTTGCGTATGGCAGGTCGCTCCTACGGAGCTACACGATTATTTCACATCGCATGTCTATAAACAGGTCGCTCCCCTGGAGCTAAACAACCCTACCTGCTTGCAATAAAAAGTTGCTTCCATATTTCAGCATCCCGGCTGAGTAGTTACTTTTACCTTTTACCTTTTTCTTCAAGGCAATCGCTGACGCATCGCTCGATATTCACTTTTATTCTATACACGCGAATCTTCAGCGAGTTGAGTGTCGCATTCAACGCTTCCGCCATCCGCCTGCGCCGCTCTTTGTTCGCGCCCTCGCCCTGATAATAGCTCACTATCATATCGAGGGCTTTGGGCGAAAGCTTCGTCAGGCAGCTTTCCATGCATTCGAGCCGCCGCTCAAGCGCCAGCTTCTCTGCTTCATTATTTTCCCTGTGATCGGGGTCTTCATAAGGTGTGCGGTGATCGGGCATCTGATCGAGCGATTGGGAATCTCTTTCAGCGTCGCGCCAGTATTCCTTCAAAACATTCAGCGCGACGCCGTGAAAATACAGATACGGATCGCTCACCCGCATCTCCGCTCCCCCGTCGAGTCTGCGCGCAACCCGGTCTATGGTTTTGTCAGCGTATTCTTCGGGCAGCAGGCACCCGCGGCACTTGAAGAAGGTGATGAGCTTGCGGCGAATATTTTCGTACTTTTCCGCCGCGCGCTCCGTGTCTCGGCCAAGCTGCATGAGCAGTCGCGCGAAGGCTTCTTCAGTTAGAACCCATTCCCTTTCTTGAATAGTTCCTTCTCCTGCCATTCAACGCCATTCGCCTTGCAGTACGAAGGCCGCCCAGTAGTAAGGCGACCGCCATCGCCTCTGCTTGAGGAGTTCCATCTGAGCCGCGCGCAGAGCGGCAGCCGCGGGCAATCCATCCGCGAGCATCGCTTTGTAGAAATGCTTCATCAATTCGCCGGTCGCTTCGTCATCGACCTTCCACAAACTCGCCACGACTCGCAAAGCGCCCGCGTACATAAAACCTCGCGTGAGTCCTATGAGTCCCTCGCCCCTTATATCTTTTCCGAGCGCGGTCTGGCACGCGCTCAACACGACGAGGTCGACGGGAAGTTTTAGTTTATAAATTTCGTGAAGCTGGAGAAATCCGTCCTGCGGGCGACCGGCTTCATCGACGAGCGAGAGAACTATTCCCGACTGATCGGGGCGCTGGCTGTTGATGAGTCCGTGCGTGGCGAAATGAACTATGCGGTAATTTCCAAGCTCTGCGGTCGAAGCAGTCTCGTGATTGGCCTTGAAGTCGAGAGCCTCAAGCGAACGGCTTTCAGGAGCCAGCGCGAGTATATTTCTCGCTTCGCGCCTCGTGCCTATCAATCGAGGAAAGGACGCGCCGTCGGCGACAAGCCCCGCATCCTGAGCCGACCTTAAAAGACGCCCTTTATCAACCGCATCAGCCGATGATGCGTTCGCTCGCTTCACGGATTCCGCCCGCCTGACTCTTACATCCACGGCAGAGAAGACCGGATCGGCCAGCACCGCGACCGATTTAGCGGCAGGCTTTCTGTGCGCCGTCTCGCGCCTTAAAACAGCGAGCGTGGAAGCTGAAGGAAGGCTGACGATTTCATGTTCGGCGATCAGAGGTCGGCGGTCGGCGGTCTGTGACCGATTTGACTGCGCATTTTTTGATTGCCGGTCACTGCTTGCTGACCCCTGACCCCTGACCCCTGATCGCTGATCGCTGACCACCGGCGCAGGCAAGGCGGCGAACGGAATATACTGCAATGCCCCGTCGGCAACTATGATTATGCGCTTTTTGCCTAAGTGCGCGGCTGCCGGGGCGAGCACGATACGACTCAACTGGGCGGCGGCTTCCTGCGCTTCATTCTGATCGGCAGAGCTTATCAATTTATAATAGCGCCGCGCCGCCGCTTCGATTTCAGCGCGTTTTGGGAGAGCATAGTGCGATATCGCGTCCGTCGTCACCGCCCACAGATGGCTCTGGGGCTGACCGAGCGCGTATTCCAAAAGCAGCGTGTCCTGATCAAGCACCTGATGCTGAATCTCTTCCAGACCGAGCGGCTCGGTTTGAGTGAGCGAGGCGTATTGCGGACTCGATGATTTTATCCGGGCCTGCGATTCGTGATAACGAGTCGTGAGTGAAGCGATCTCACGTGAAAGGGTTTGAGTCTCTTCATTGGAAAGACCGTCTCTGATCAATCGCACTCGTCGCTCGGCCAGACCACTCCTCAATCGCTGAAGCTCGCGTTCATCCGCTTCAGACGCAGTTTCTTTGCTCACATCGACGCGCGCTTCGGCAAGGATTTCTATCAGGCTGCGCGCGCGCGCCCGCTCGCTCGCGCGAAACGCCTCGGCTGCGGCTTCCGGCCCGCTGCTCTCCAGAAGCAGGTTGATATAAAGATCGTAAGAGTTTTTGACCGTGGCGAAGTATTGCGCTCTGAGGTCAGGGTTGGTAATGCGGGCGCGCAGGAGTTCGATGTTTGCGAGCGCGGCTTCCACGTGCGAACGCGCCTGTTCGAGATTGCCCGAAGATTTATGAATGCGGGCCAGGTTGTAAAGCGATATTACTTCAAGCTGTCGATTGCCGACCTCGCGCAATAACCTTATCGCCTGATTCAGGTGATCGAGGGCCGCCGCCGCATCGCCCACCATGAAAAGAGAGGTTCCTATATTTATAAGGCCGAGGGCTTCTGCCGAACGATCCCCTGTGCTGCGGTAGAGCGGAAGCGTGCGTTTGTAGTAATCCAGAGCCGCTTTGTACTGGCCCGCCGCAAATTGCGCTTTGCCGAAACCGTCCAGGGCGCGCGCCTCCAATCCTTCAGCCTTCACCGCCCGACACAGTTCCAACGCCTGAGAGTAATGCGAAATGGCTTTCTGAGCGTCGCCCGTCCTGTGATAAACCCCGCCCATATTGTTGAGCGTTGTGATTTCCTGTACGCGGTCGCCTGCCTTTCGCGACAGAGGCAATGCGCGGCTGTAAAATTCGATGGCCTTATTCCTGTCGCCCATCTCGGCGTAAAAAGTGGCTATGTTGTTGAGTTGAGTCGCTTCGGCTGGCAGGTCTCCGAGCGATTGGTAAATAGTCAATGCCTGATTCTGATGATCGAGAACCTTTTGCCATTCTCCGAGCCTGTGATGAGAAGCGGCGATGTAGCTGAGAGCCACGGCCTGATTTCTGAGGTCATCGGTTTCCTGCCAGATCGCAAGCGCAAGGCGGAACTGCTCTATCGTCTCCCGAAACCTGCCGAGCGAAAATAAGGCCGCGCCCAGATTGGCAATCGCCTGAGCTTCCTGCTCTCGATCACTTATGCTTCGGCTGAGCCGGATCGCTTCTTCAAGTTTAGGTATCGCCTGCCTGATAGATGCAGCCGTTGCGCGAAGCCGCAGGGCCGCGCCTTCATTGGTCAGATCGCGGACATTGATTCTTATCTCGTCATCTTTTGTGGCCGCGCGCAATTCCGCAATGCGGATTTCGTATTTCGCAGAGGACGCATCCCTGCGCTGGGAGCGAACCTCAAGGCGATGGTTTCCATCCTCTACGGCAATGGCGAAGAGATATTTCGATCCCTGTGTAGTATTGGGTGTATTGACTGATGCCAGAGTTTTGCCGTCAGGATTGATAAGCGTTACAGCCGCATCCACGCCTTTTTGAATGACTGCCACGCGCACATACTCGCCCTTGTTCAACCGTATGATGTAATGATGCGATTCGTCATCGGCGATTTCTTTCTCGACCGATGCGCCGGGTTCGAGCCTGGTCTCTGCCTTATCCTGATAGCGAGCGGCAGACACGAGCCCGAGCGGTATCGATATGAGCAGAACGCTTATCAGAAGAATGAATCGCAGCGGTCTTCCCTGCCTGAATGTCGAAGCGTCGGGATGCGCAGAGCGGAGCATTCGACCACCTCCTTAACACAGTTTGCGAGCCGCGAAGAAAAATCGTTATCGAAAGGGCGGATTATATGTCCGGAAGAAGTATACGTTCAGGAGCGCGATAATGGATTAGTTCGAGCGTGATGAGCGAAATATCACCTTCACCGGGGCGCGATGCCTATGCGACGAAGCAAATCCTGAAAGCGCGCGTCCTCGCGCAAGGGATCGAATACGGGATCGATGTTGAGCCACACCACATAATAAGATCGCTCGTCGTAAACTCGTTCGAGATACTCGAACGCCTTGTCTTTGGCTCCCAGAGCCGCATACACGGTAGCCACGGGATAAGGCGAGACGTATTTCTCGCGCCCAATCTCTTTCAATCGCGCTATCACGCGCTCGGCTTCTCCTCTTCTTCCCGACAACGCATACTCGCGCCCGACCCATGCGATCATCGTTTCATCCTCGAAAAGCTCGACTGCTTTCTCAAATTCCGCTATGGCTTCCGCGTACATCCGCTTCTGCTCATAGATCATCGCCAGATGAAATCGCGCTTCGGCGAAACGGGGATCGAGATCGAGCGTCTTGCGAAGCCGGTCTATGGCCTGATCATATCGCCGCGCGCCATAGAGCAGCCTCCCCATCGAGGTGTTGATGATGAGCGAGATGGGATCGAGTTCCATCGCAAGCCGCATCTCGCGCAACGCTTCATCGTGACGGAGTCGCGCGCCTAAAAACACCGCGTACCAGTGATGCGCCGTCGCGTAATTCGGATTCAACTCTATCGCCCGCCTGTATTGCTTTTCGGCCTCCGTCCAGTTCCATTCGTATTCGTAAGCTGCGGCAAGCGAAGTGTGCGCTTCCGCAAGCGAGTCGTCTATGTCCAAAGCCTTCTCGGCGGCGGCTTTCACCTTAGGGAAAATTTCTTTCGGCGGCTGCGAACTGTATTCCGTCAGCATCGCGTAGCAATCGGCCTGCCCCGCATAGGCCAGAGCGTAGAGCGGATCGCGATCAACCGCCTGACGAAAATATTCTATGCCTTTTTCGATATTCTCCCGTGTCCGCTTGTTCCAGTAATAACGGCCTTTCAGATAAAGCTGATAAGCTTCCGCGTCGTCCGTGTAGCGTTTGCTCGCGCGCTTTTCATCTTCGTTGGCTAATCTCAGGCGAAGTTTTTCGCTGACCTGTCGCGCTATTTCTTCCTGAACCGATAGCAGATCGGACACGGGGCGATTGTACTGCTCGCCCCACAATCGGCTTCCGTCGCTCGTGTCGACAAGCTCGATTTTTATTTGAAGTTCATCATTGCGCTGAACTATGCGGCCCGTCAGCACCGCTCGCACATTGAGATCGCGCCCCACTGTGCGGGCGTTTTCTTCGCGGCCTTTGTATTGAAAAACCGAATTGCGCGACATGACTTTCAAGCTGCGCCACTCGGACAGTTTGTCGATCAGCGTTTCGGTGATGCCGTCGGATAGATATTCGATATTCGAGTCCGCGCTTTCATTGACGAACGGAAGAACGGCGATTGAGTTTATTGACTCGCGGCTGTCCCCGCGCATGAAATAAATCAACGCCGCGGCGGCCATGACGATTGCGGCAAGCGCCGCGGCGAAGGCTTTCTTGTGACGCCGGATTTCAGTGACGATATATTCGGCGCTCGATGTCGAACGATGCTCGGCGAAAGAGCCGCTCTCTTCCTGTGTATACTTCACCGTCGCGTAAGGATCGGCGTCGCTTACGGTCTTCTGGGCTTTCAGGTCAGGAGAGAAGGATTCTTCTATTCCCGCTTCCACGTCCGCGCGCTGCTTCAATCGGCGCAGGTCTTTGAGCATCTCATCAATTGTTTGATAACGCTCTTCTCTCTTTTTGGCCAGCGCGCGGTTGACTGTCTGTTCCAGCCTCGGAGATACATCCGCCGCGCACTCTGAAAGCGGCTGCGGGCTGCGCTCAAGTATCGAGACTATTATGTCGCTCAGCGTTTCTCCATCGAAGGGGCGTCGGCCCGCGATCATCTCATAGAGCAGCACGCCGAGCGAAAAGATATCCGTTCGCGCGTCGACCTGAAGCCCGCGAGCCTGTTCGGGCGACATATAACTCGGGCTTCCGAGTACGATATCGGCTTCGGTTTTTATCTCGCTCGATGAATTAAGTTTTCCGCTTCGCTGAGAGGTGAATCGCTCAGTTAGTTTCACCACCCCGAAGTCCAGCACCTTGACATAGCCATCGGGCCGGAGCATCACGTTTTCAGGTTTGATGTCGCGATGAATTATTCCTGCCCTGTGAGCGGCTGCGAGAGCCGAGGCTACCTGCACGCTGATGTCCATCGCCTTGCGGACATTCAAGCTTCCTCGCGTGAGAAGTTGGCGCAGAGTTTCGCCTTCGATGAACTCGGTGGCGATGAATCTGAGTCCGTTTTCCACGCCGACTTCGTGAATAGTGATTATGTTGGGATGGTTGAGAGATGAGGCGGCATGAGCTTCCTGTTCGAAGCGGCGCAGCCGGTCTTCATCGCCCGTGAAGTCAGGCGGCAGAATCTTGAGCGCGACTCTTCGCCCAAGACGAGAGTCTTCCGCGAGATAGACTTCACCCATCCCGCCCGCGCCTAGCGGAGACAGGATGCGGTAATGCGAGACGGTTGTATCAGCGGGCAGGAGAGGTTTCATCTTGGAATCACTCACTCAGGGAACTCGCCACTGTGATGAATCTGGAAGTCCTGCTCTTATGAATCAGACGGGCCAATTATAGCACTCCCGTGCGGTAAGCAATCCGCTATGGTTGAAAATCTGATTTATAAATCATCAGGTTGGAGGCCGGTTGATTTGGAAATGCGCGCCAGCATTCGAGGGCCGATCTCTTCTTTGTCGTGAAAGGCGAATGCGAAATCCGGCCAGCCTGAGCGTGACAACGTGCGATGCGATCCTGACTGGCGTTTGATCGCCCATCCAATTCGCAGCAGTGCCGACAGAACGCGCTTTGCTTTTGTCGCTCGCCACCCGCTCATGCCGCTTTAAAAGATAAGCTCACCAATTCGGGCGCAGTCTCATCATTCTCAAGGCGTTCAGCCACGACGCGCAACGCAAGCGCCTGAACGCGAGTAACCGCTTCATCGCGTGTCTGACCATAGATAAGAACTCCCGGCAGGTCGATGACCTCGGCCAGCCAGCGCCCGTCTTCTTCCTGTTCGACCTCGATAGTGTAATTCATGGCTTAAACTCACGCTCGGAATCTCAAGCGACATTATACGCCGACTCGTCGATATGTCGATTTTCAATTTTCGGAAAGAATCAAAGCGGCGACGAGCGGGATCAGGATTTCGTGATGGCCCGTTAGGGAAAATCCACGCCCGCTTCCCTCGACGGGCCGACGCACGACGTTCGTCTGCGGGCGATAGTGCTGGATGAAATCGAAATTCGCCGTAGCGAAATCCTTGAGCGAGTGGCCCAGATTCCTCACGACTGTCACCGTCTTCAAAAAAACTTCCGGCAGCAATACAGCGGAGCCGAGATTGAGATAAACTCCGCCGCCATCAAGCTGGCGCACTATCGAACAGAGCAAACGAAAATCCTGAAGCGAAGTCTGCCCCGTAGCCGCGCCGTCGGCCTCCCTGTGAATGTGAATTATATCGGTTCCTATCGCGACGTGAACCGTCACAGGAACCTGCGCTTCATAAGCTGAATAAAGAATCGATTTTTCTTTATATGTTGGCTGCATTTCGAAGAGCCTGCGCCCGATTGATTCGCCCATTCCGAGTTTGTCGCGCGCGCCCGCGTTGATGGATTCGTTGATTATGCGGCCCGTCTCTTCAGCCATCCCGAAGCTGCCCGACCGAAGAGTTGCGTCAACGTCTTCAGAAGTCGCGCCGACCATAGCGATTTCGAAATCGTGAATCATCGCCGAGCCGTTCATCACGAATGCAGTCGCAAATCCTCTCTTCATCAGATCGATCAAGACGGGACTCAGTCCCGTCTTGATGACGTGTCCGCCCATCCCCCAGATGATGGCTCGATTCAACCGGCGCGCTTCGCGAATCAAAACAGCGAGCGCGCGAAGGTCACGAGCAGCGAGTATGTCAGGCAGCGAGTCGAGAAAATCTTTGAGCGATGAATCTTTCGACGGAGGGCGCGCGAAATCATCCGCCGTCACTTTGCTTGGGCGCGAGGCGAGCGGATAGGTAGCAAGGCCCGAAATATCGAGAGGAGAGAATCGATAGCGCGACATTTCATCTTCCGTCTTGGGGATAAAGTTCTTCTTCGATCAGTTCGCACAGTATGTGGCCGATGGTTATGTGCGTCTCCTGAATGCGCTGCGTCGAGCCAGCCTCGACCGTCAGCGCAACATCGACCATAGACCCGATCTTTCCGCCATCGCGGCCCGTGAGCGCGACGGTTTTTATTCCCATCTCACGCGCGGCCCTGACTGCTCGCAGCGCGTTTGGCGAGTTGCCGCTCGTTGAAATCGCAAGGGCCACATCGCCCGCCCGACCCAGAGCGCGCAACTGCCTTTCAAAGAGATCATCGAATGACGAATCGTTTCCGACTGAAGTAAGAATCGAACTGTCGGTCGTGAGCGCGATGGCGGCAATGGGGGGGCGATCATAGTTGAGGCGATTGACCAATTCTGCGGCGATATGTTGAGCATCAGCCGCCGAGCCTCCGTTGCCGAAGATGAGAATTTTGCCGCCGTTGCGAATCGAATCGAGAATCAACCGGGCTGCGCGGGCTACCTCGTCCGAGTGAGATTCAAAGAAGTTTTTCTTTGTTTCAAGGCTGTCTCGGGCGATCTGTTGAATGCGTTCTTTCATCGTCGCGGGGTAGTATATCTGCGCATTGCGAAGACAAGCAACGCGGCGATAAACTCCATCGCTGCGAACTTCCGGGAGGAGTGATAACTCGATGCCGAAAAAAAACATGAGCCGACGCGATATAATCAAAAGCAGCGCAGCGGCAGGCGCGGGAGCCGCGATCAATATCCTGACCAGCGAGGCGAAAGCGCATTCAGAGCTTGCGGCAGAGTATGACCGCTACGATGCGCTTGGCCTCGCTCAACTGATAGCCAGACGTCAGATCAGCCCCACAGAATTATTGAACGCAGTCCGCCAGCGGGTCGAAGCCCTCAACCCGAAACTCAACGCTTTTTGCAATCTCTTTTTCGACCGTGCTGAGGCGGAGATCAAACAGGGACTCGGAGACGGGCCGTTTCGCGGCGTGCCTTTCGCGCTCAAAGACCTCAGCCAGCACCTTTCGGGAACGGTCACTTCTGCGGGCAGCAGGGTCTTCAAAAACAACGCGCCCGATTTCGACAGCACGCTCGTCGCGCGCTACAAAAAAGCGGGCCTCGTCATATTCGGCAAAACAACGACGCCTGAGTTCGGACTCACTACCACGACTGAATCGGTGTTGTTCGGCAAGACGCGCAATCCATGGAACGGGGAGCGCACTTCGGGCGGCTCGTCGGGCGGGGCGGGCGCGGTTGTTGCTGCTCGCATACTTCCCATGGCGCACGGCAGCGATGGCGGAGGATCGATTCGCATACCGGCTTCGTGCTGTGGTGTGTTCGGCATCAAGCCGACGCGCGGCAGAGTGCCGATGGGGCCGACGCAGTTCGAAGGATGGAACGGATTATCACATCATCACGCTTTGACGCTTTCGGTGCGAGACAGCGCGGCATTGCTCGACGCCACAGCAGGAGCCGAACTCGGATCGCCTTTCTTTTCGCCTCCGCCCGCGCGGCCTTTTCTCAAGGAAGTCGGCACGAGTCCCGGAAAACTGCGAATCGCGCTCGCTACGGCGACTCCTACGGGGACGCCTCTCGATCCCGAATGCAGCAAAGCCGCAATCGATGCCGCGAAGCTGTGCGAAAGCCTCGGCCACACGGTCGAAGAAGCATCGCTTCCAATCAGTGGCGCACAGGTGCGCGAATCGCTCATCACCATCATCAACGTGTCGATAGCCAGATTGCTGGAAGATGCTGCGAAGTCGTTGGGTCGTGCGGTCAGCGAACAGGATGTCGAGCCGGTGACGTGGGGGACTTATCAATCGGGGCTGAAGACGAACGCCGTGGCTTATTCGAGAGCCATAGCCAACTGTCATCAGGCGGGACTCGCGATGGCGCGGTTTCAGCAGAAGTATGATGTGATACTCAGCCCGACTCTGGCCAAACCGCCCGTGAAACTCGGCGTGCTGAGCCTGTCGCCTGAAAGCATTCAGTCTTATGTCAAAGAGATCACGGAGTTCGGCCCTTACACTGCGCTTTACAACATAACCGGACAGCCCTCGATGTCGGTTCCTCTTCACTGGTCGGCAGACGGCTTGCCCGTGGGCGTCATGTTTTCGGCGCGATTCGGCGACGACGCGATGCTTTTCAGATTGGCCGCGCAACTCGAAGCGGCAAAGCCGTGGGTCGGACGCAGGCCCGCAGTATGAAATTCGGAACAGGAGAATCAAGATGAAAGATGTCCCTTCAAAAATTCAGCCGCTTGCGCGAAAGGCGTGGATTCCGATAGTCGAAGAGGGTGACGGAGGGCGGGCTGCGTCAAAGTTTTCAGGCACGCCTTTGCTTGCGCACGGAGAGACGTGGCCTGAGTGTCCGAATTGCAGCAAGCCGATGCAGCTTTTTCTCCAACTCAATCTTGATGAACTGCCTGAGCCTGTCCGCGAAGAGTTTGGAAAAGGCATCCTTCAAATGTTTTACTGCACGAGCGTAAACCCTCTGTGCGAAGATCAATGCGAGGCTTATTTCCCATTTGCTAAAAGCGCGCTTTTGAGAATCGTCCCGACGACGGACAATGCAGGCGGGACAGAGCTTCCTGAAATAGCAGGTGGCTTTCCGTCGAAGCTCATCATCACGTGGACGGAAGTCGATGATTATCCGAATTTTGAGGAGGTCGCAGCGCAGGGCGTTGAGTTAACGGATGAAGAAGGCAATCAGTGGATCGAGCAGGAGTTTCCGCGAGCGGGCGATAAGCTTGCGGGCTGGCCGAATTGGATTCAGGGAGTAGAGTACCCGGACTGCCCGATGTGCGGCGAGAGGATGAGGCTCGTTTTTCAAATCGATTCGGAAGACAATCTTCCTTATATGTTCGGCGACGTGGGATGCGGCCACATCACTCAATGCAGAACTCACAAGGATCGACTCGCCTTCGGCTGGGCCTGTAGTTGAAGGTCATCAGATATCTGTTTGTGTGCAACGAGCGGCATAATAAGCGAGAGTCTGCTTTATATCTTCATCCTCAAGCTCCGGGTACTGGCGTTTCAATTCCTGCCGGTCGGGATAAATCGCAACGGCTTCGACCACTCTCTTGACTGTAAGCCGCATATCGCGAATGCAGGGCTGACCGTTCATGCGCGCCGGATTGATGGTTATTCGATCAAAGCTTTTCATCGTCGGATTCGATTATATAAGCATCCGCTCTATTTGCGATGCCCGTTGAGGAGCGGGCGGAGAGCCTGACCGGTGTAAGACTTTCGGCATCGCGCCACTTCTTCGGGCGTGCCTTCGGCGACGATCCTTCCGCCGTCTTCGCCCCCCTCGGGGCCGAGATCGATTATCCAGTCCGCGCTCTTTATCACGTCGAGGTTATGCTCGACGACTATCACCGTGTTTCCGAGCGAGACGAGTTGATGCAGTACGTCGAGCAGCTTGCGCACGTCTTCGAAGTGAAGGCCCGTCGTCGGCTCGTCGAGAATGTAAAGTGTGCGCCCCGTTGCGCGCTTCGATAATTCTTTTGCAAGCTTGATCCGCTGCGCCTCGCCTCCTGAAAGAGTCGTTGCCGATTGACCGAGTTTGATGTAGCCCAGTCCGACATCGATCAAGGTCTGAACCTTCGTTTTGATCTGCGGGATGTTTTCGAGCAGTTCAAGAGATTCTTCGACGGTCGTGTCCAGAAGTTCGGCGATGGATTTCGCTTTGTAACGGACGGCAAGAGTTTCGCGGTTGTAGCGAGCGCCGCGACACACATCGCACAGCACGTACACATCGGGCAGGAAATTCATCTCTATTCGTTTCATCCCGTCGCCCTGGCACACTTCGCAGCGACCGCCCTTGACGTTGAATGAAAAACGACCGGGCTTGTAGCCGCGCTCTCGCGATTCCGGAAGCATCGCGTAAAGCTCACGTATGGGAGTGAACACGCCCGTGTATGTCGCAGGGTTCGAGCGCGGCGTGCGACCGATAGGCGATTGATCTATCTCGATGACTTTATCGATGTGTTCCAGCCCTTCGACTGCGCGATGCTCGCCCGGCTCATCGAGGCTGCGATAAAGCTTGCGCGCAAGGCTGCGATAGAGAATGTCTTCTACGAGAGTCGATTTGCCCGACCCCGACACGCCTGTGACTACGATGAACATTCCGAGCGGAAAAATGGCATCGATATTTTTCAGGTTGTTGGCTCTCGCGCCGCGCACCGTGACCGCGTTGCCGTTGCGCGAACGTCGCTCGGCGGGGATTTCTATTCTTAGCTCGCCCGCTATGTAGCGGCCCGTAAGCGACTCGCGCGACGCGGCTATCTGGTCAGGCGTGCCTTGAGCGACGAGGTATCCGCCGTGCGCGCCCGCGCCGGGGCCGAGATCGATTACGTGATCGGCGCGTCGAATAGTCTCTTCGTCATGCTCTACGACAAGCACAGTGTTTCCCAGATCGCGCAGGTGTTCGAGCGTTTCGAGCAACTGGAGATTGTCTCGCGGATGAAGGCCGATGGAAGGCTCATCGAGGACGTATAGCACGCCGCGAAGTTGAGAGCCTATCTGAGTGGCTAAACGTATGCGCTGACCCTCGCCGCCCGAAAGCGTCGATGACGCGCGATCGAGCGTGATGTAGCCGAGTCCCACGGTTTCGAGAAAACCCAGTCGGTCGCGAATCTCGCGCAGTATGAGTCCGGCTATTTTTTCCTCGCGGCGATCCAGTCTGATTCGCTCGAATGCAGGCACAGCTTCGGAGATCGGCAGCGCGGTGTATTCGGCAATCGTGCGATCTGCTACTCGAACCGCGAGCGATGCGGCCTGAAGACGGCGACCCGCGCACTCAGGGCAGGTGACCTGCGAGATCAAAGCTTCGAATGCAGACACCGCGCTTTCATTCTTCGACGCTCCAGCGCGGTCTTTCAGATAAGCGATAGCTCCTTTCCATTCGGCTTTGTACTCGTAGGCTCCGTACTTGAGCGTGAGCCGTTCCTTCGAGCCGTGAAAGAATGCGTCCTGCGCTTTTTGAGGAAGTGATGCGAACGGGCTGTCGCTCGTTATTCCTGATTGCTCGGCGAGAGCTTTCATCACATCGCGCAGATAGTTGTTGAGCGCGCCTTCTGCGAGGAAAGTGTTTTGCTGATCGATAGCTATCGATGGATCGGGAACTATGCGCGCGGGGTCGATTTCATCGCGCGTGCCGAGACCGTGACACGCGGGGCAAGCGCCGTAGACGCTGTTGAATGAAAAGGAGCGCGGCTCAAGTTGAGGAACAGAGATGCCGCAGTCGGGGCAGGCCATCTTTTCCGAATAGAGCCGCTCCTCGCCATCTATGATCGAAACGAGCACAAGCCCGTCTGTGAGCTTCGCCGCAAGATGAACGGATTCATCGAGCCGTTTCTGAACGCCCTGTTTGATGAGCAGTCGGTCGACGACGACTTCGATGGTGTGATTGCGCCGTTTGTCCAATCGTATGTCTTCGTCGAGTTGGCGAATCTCGCCGTCGATGCGGGCGCGCGTGAATCCTGAGCGCGAGAGCTTTTCGATTTCTTTTTTGAATTCGCCTTTGCGCCCGCGAACTAAGGGCGCGAGTATCATCACGCGCTCGCCTTCCGTGAGGGTGGAGAGTTGCTGAACGATCTGATCTATGGATTGCCGCGAGATGGGCCGAGCGCATTTGTGACAATGCGGCAGACCTACGGAAGAGAAAAGCAATCTGAGGTAGTCATAGATTTCAGTCACGGTGCCGACCGTCGAGCGCGGGCTGCGAGTCGTGGTTTTCTGTTCGATGGAGATTGCGGGCGAGAGTCCTTCGATAGCATCGACGTCGGGCTTTTCGAGTTGATCGAGGAACTGACGGGCGTAAGCCGAAAGCGATTCGACGTAGCGGCGCTGTCCTTCGGCATAGATGGTGTCGAATGCGAGAGAGGATTTGCCTGAGCCTGACAGCCCCGTGACTACGACGAGGCTGTTGCGTGGAATTTCCAGAGAGACATCTTTGAGGTTATGCTGACGCGCCCCGCGAATGGTTATTTTGTTTATCGCCATCTAATAGATAAGTCCAGATTGCTGAAAATCCGAGTCATTAACAAAGACATCATTTTACAGGACTCACAAGGAGCGCAGCAACTTTCGAGTGATAGATGCGAACGCTTTGGCGTTTGGTGCGAAGCGGGCAGCATGGCCGTCAATCGAGATGACTTTCAAAAGAACCGTCTCCGAAGACCGCCCTGTCCTTCCTTCCCATGACAGGGCGCATCGTCCGTGCAGCAGGCCTCGTTCCTGCGACGGGTGAGCAGCTTGATGATCTTAGGGCTATCTTCCCCTTCACAGATCGTGAAAAAGACGACCACCTCCAGGCAATTATCCTGCGCCCGCTCCATGACGCGGCCAGTTCCGGCGTTCAAATCAAAACTGGTTCCTTTGCCTTTGGCCGTGTCTCCGCAGTTCTCCAGCCAGCGAATGATAACGCTGGAAGGCGTGCCATCTGCCCCGTATTCGATCACTTCCACGCATCCTCTGCAGGCCGTAATGTGACAATTCGCGGCTTGCAGAAGCAAATCCGGGGTGACTAAAAAAGGCACTTCTCCAAACTTCAATTTCAAAGTAGAGAGCGTCTGTAGAGCAGCTTTTTGTTTCTCCGTATATTTTTCCGGCATTGCTATTACCTCCATGTGTTGAAAGTTAATGTATTGATATTCTCGATATGTGACCGGCGCGTGGGGAGCAGCGCCGATCACAAATATCTGCTGAATGATGTTGACTGTATTTTCATGGACAGGTCGCAAACGCCGCTGTGTCCTGTACGGGTTGAAAGACATTACTTGGCCTGATCAGCTTTATGACATTCGTCCTCCCGGGGTTGGCCGGATCGCAAGTCATAAGCGACTTCTTCCCCTTCTTCGCCTTGAGTTCATCGTCGCCCTTGAATTTCGTGTTGGCCAACACTCCGTTGATCTCTACCTTATCTCCCCGCTCGAATCCTATGCCGGTGACATTCACATGCTTGCCCTCGACAGAGAAGCCGGTTATCCGGACGCAATCGACTTTCGTGAAAACATCGTCCTGATTATTTGAGATGTTCGTATCTCCATCAGCAGAAGCTGAGACAAAATTGATCCGGGTTCCTGCGCAGTCTTCGGTCAAGAGAGCCGTGATCATTATCGTCACGGATGCTCCCGGGTCGAGTCTTGCCAATAGCGTAGCTATGCGATTGCCAATCTGAGGAAAAGATGTCAGACCTTCCGGCGATGTGGTCACCGTGACTTCATCTCCTACGCAAAGAGGCAATGTATCGATGACAGAGGCTCCGACTGCCGCCGCCGTACCCACATTCGTCACCGTGATCGTATAGGTGATGTTGGCTCCGCACATGGCCGTATCGGGCGCGCTTTTCTTCACTTCGATGTCGGGTTGTGCCGTGCCTGTCACCGCGACGCCGTTACTGAAGGATGATGTGTCGTTTGTGGGCAGGAGGGTCACGAGCGAAGTGATGTTTTGTCCGGCGGGAAGCGGAACCGGAACCCGCGCATTGATGTCGGCCTCTCCCAGGCTGTTGGTCGTCATGCTGATGGTGCCGAGCGGGGTTTTTCCCTCCGGCGGATTCGATTTGGGGCTTGAATAGAACTGGAGACCGAACTGGCGGTTGGGCAGGTAGGAGTATCTCCCTCGGATTATCGTTTCAGTGCTTGAAGCTTCGGCTGAGGTCAGATTCGCAGCGGGCAGTCCGCGGTTCGCGCCGCCATCGAGCCTGATGGCCTGCGCCGTGTTATTAAAAAGCAGATTGAAAATCCAGAAATTGCCCGCGGTGCCGGATGAGGCTGTGATGCCTGTTTGATTGAAGGCGATCCAATTGCTGGCCTTGACCGTTCCGCCTCCTATCGTGTTGTTTGAAGACGTGCCTGCCAACTCTATGCCCGCCACCTGATTGCCGAGATTATCACTGAGCGCATTGGTGCCGATGAAGTTGCCCTGAAGCAGGTTGTTACTTGAGTTGTTGAGCATGATACCCGTTTCGTTGCGCCCGATGATGTTGGCGTTTAGCGGGTCTGTTCCTCCAAACGTATTTCCCGTGCCTCCGAAACCGAAGAACCCTAAGCGATTGAAGAAAACACGATTGCCCTCGAACTTGTTATTGAAGGAGTTGGCGAATCCGAATCCCGCGCCCTGATTGCCCATGTCGCGGGTCATCGTTGGGTCGGTCCCTAGATTGTTGTTTTTGACGACGTTCCCACTGGAGCTAATGATCGAGCCGCCATCACTGTTGAAGACTATAGTGTTGCCTGTGATCAGGTTGCCGTTCGAGTTAAAGATATTCACTCCCTCGCCTGCATTGCCGCGATTCTGCTGGCCGCTGGCGTCGGTGCCGAGGAAGTTACCCATGATCGTGTTATTTCCTAGCTGCACGAGCCGGATGGCTCCAGCGCCGAAGTTGCCAATCGCCAATCCTTTCACCGTGCTGTTTTCGGCATTGATAACCAGTCCGTATGTGCCGCTCCCCGCACCGCTTCCGTCAAGCTCGATGATCGGCGTACCTGTGAAGCCTGACTGAGTTGTTCCATCTATAGTTATCTGATCCGTGACCGTTGGTAAGGGGGCTTGCGGTCTGATGGTCTGCACTCCCGTACCGATATTGAATCCGATCATATCCGGCCCTGGGTTGTTATTGGCGTCCATTATGGCCTGTCTCAGAGAACCTGTCCCGCTGTCATTTGTGTTGATCACGGTGAAGGTAGCCTGCGGCGCAACGGTTCGCTTGTCGTCCGCTTTGACAAAAATAAATGAGTGGCCGGTCATCAGGCAGATGACCAACGGCAATACAAGTTTTGTTAAATTCTTTCGCATAGTGTTCTCCTATTCCGGTCATTTCGTCCGGCGAGTTTGTCAAATTCGCAGCCGGATGTCTCGACCCGACGCCATTCGAGCGAAGGTCGCCCGTTGCGTTGCCTGAAAATTCAGTTCCGGCTTACCGCTTCATTACTGGTTGAATAATTTCGGAAAAACATTTCAAGGGCGGGAATGGCTGATAGCGATTGCTGGGGGAATTATTTTTTTGCGACCCTGAAGTAGTATTCGCCTACCGATTCGACTTCGCCCGTCGGCCTGACTCCGCTCACAATCAGCAAGTAATCCTGTTCGGCAAACGTCGCGGCAGCGACGTTCATCGTCACCCTTTTGCCGTCTTTCGCTCTTCGCGCTTTCAATCCTTTGCGGCTCCAAATCCTGCGCCCTTCTACGGTCTCAATCGTGGCGCTGTAGCCGGGGTACTCGCCTGTTTTGAAACTGGCCTGTAGTCTGACCATACGGGCGTCGGAAGGAATGACGAGCCTCGTCGCGTCTCCGCCGCTTCTCGGAAGTCCGGGATTGAGTAATAGGGCGACCACTTTCGGAGCCGAAAGCTCGACCGGCGCGCGGCTATTTGCCTGGGTCAGTTCGTCGCGAAGCTGATTATTCAGATCGCGCTCATCCAGAAGTTGCCGCTCAAGCTCCTGCTTCGCCTCCTCGCGCGCTGAAATCTCCGCGCGCAAATCTTCAATCTGAGAATTCAAACGCGAGAGGTACAATCCAAGCCAAAGTATGGTCGCTGCGAGCAGAAACGAAGCGGCCAGAGGGACCATAAACCACGGAGCGTTGAAACGAAATTTCTCGCGCCACGAAGTTTTGGGCGCAGCTTCGACTTTCTTTATTGTCCCGGAAGAGCGAGCCGCCACATTCATCCAGCGTCGGGCTAAGGCGACTCTGCGATGCCTATCAGGGGAGCGCAAAAAGAACTCTTCGAATTGCCTCCGGTCGGATGGAGAAAGCTCCCCGCGCACATAATCGTCGATCAGATCGTCCTCGACTGTGAGAAGCTGTTCGAGGAAATCGCGGTCGCCGAAAAACTGCTCATCAACTCGGTCTCGCTCCTGATCGCTCATCTTTCCGAGCAGATACCGGACGAGCAATTCTTCACTGATGATGGCATCTTTCAAGGTCTTCCTCCACCTTTTATTGCAAAAATCCCGGATTCATTTCATCCATCCATATTTTCGAGGCACTTAGCCGCGCATTTTTCAATCGCGTCTCTGACGCGGTGCGCGCGTATGCGGAGAGTGTTGAGGCTTACGCCCATCTGCTCGGCCAGTCGACGACGCGACGCGATCTTGTCGCCCGCTTCCCAGTCGTAGTAGGCAAGGATCAAGTGTTGCGTTTCGAGGGGAAGCTCTTTGAGGCAGCTTTCGAGGCAATCCATCTCGCGGTCTGCACTGTCGGCTGAATCGGCGTTGAAGATGGATTTTTCCAGTGACGCTTCAATGATGTCGGGCGAGTCGATGGAGTGAAGCAGGCTTTCGGGGCTTCGCTGATATTCCCTCAAAACATTGCGGGCCACTCCGTAAAAATAATTCGTCATCGTCGCCGGAATTATCTCTTCTCCTCCTTCCATTCTGCGGATGACGCGGTTTATCACCTCGTCGGCCAGATCGACGGATGAGTTGCAGCCCCGGCCCTCGAACATCTTTATGAGGTGAAGTCGTATAAGCTCGTACTTTTCCGCCGCGCGCTCCGGCTCGGCGTCGAAGAGCGCAAGCAGATCATCGAAAGCTTTCCTGGTTAGAACCCAATCTTTTTTCAAGTAAAAAGTAAAAAGGCAAAAGAAAAGTCCAGGGCGGTGATAAAAAGTAACGCCCGACTGTTTGAGTGAGATTCACCGCAGAGGCGCTCGATATCAGTATGACTATTTCATCACTACGAGGCCGACATCCCTTTTTGCTATTTGCCTTATCTCCACTCTCCCTGCAAAACGAACGCGGCCCAGAAGTAAGGCGAACGCCAACGCTCCTGCCTCTGCATCTCCGCCTGTGCTTCTCTCAACGCTGCCGCCGGTCTCAACTTCTTCTCCAGCACTCCGCGGTAAAATCTCTTCATCAACTCCGCTGTCGCCGCATCATCGACTTTCCACAGACTCGCCACCACGCGCGCCGCTCCCGCATACATGAACCCTCGCGTCAGCCCCACAAGCCCTTCGCCTCGAACCTCTTTCCCCAATCCCGTCTGACACGCGCTCAACACTACCATCTCGGCTGGCATCCTGAGGTTGTAGATTTCGTGCAAACGCAGGAATCCGTTCTGCGGCTCTCCCCGACTATCGACGAGAGACAGCACGACTCCCGACAACTCCGCGTGAGTGTTGTTGAGCAGCCCATGCGTGGCGAAGTGAATTATTCGATACTCGGCAAGCTCATCGCTCGTGGCCGTAGATCGGCTGGCCTGAAAATCCATAGCTTTCATCGACTGGCCTGCCGGGGCTATGGCGGTGATGGCTTCGGCCTCGCGACGCGAAAACGGCAGGCGCGAGAAAGCCATTCGCGAGTCCGTCATCCCTACCTCAGCCATCGATCTTTGAAGGTCTCGCGCTGCGGTCTGCGCGACGTTTGCTTTGCCTTGGGATTTGAGCCTTGTGTCATCAGGACTGAAGACGGGATCGGCAAAGACGGCCACCGCTTTTACTGCCTTCTTTCGTCCGGCCACGTCTCTACGAATCTCTGAAAGCACAGCGACAGAGGGAAGGAGGACTATTTCGTGATCTTCGATCAGTGGCCGGTAGTCGTGGAGCCTCGACGCTCCAGTCGGTGGTCGGTTATTGCTGACTCGTTTCTCTTGACCGACCCCTGACCCCTGCCCCCTGCCCCCCGGATTTGGGAGTGCGGCGAAAGGAATGTAGTGCAAAATTCCGTCAGCTACTATCACCAGTCGTTTCGATCCTATGCGACCGGCCACAGGAGCGAGCAACATTCGGCTCAAGCGATCAGCGGTCTCTGTCACATCGGCCATGTTCGAGTCAGTCTTAGCCAATTCATAAAATCGCCGCGCTGCGGCTTCGATCTCCGCGCGTTTTGGAAGCTCGTAGCTTGTGATGGAATCCGTTGAGACTGCCCACAAAAAGCTTCGCTCATCTCCGAGCGAATACTCCAAAAGGAGAGTGTCTTCATCGAGCAGTTGTTTTTGAATATAGGCGAGGCTAATGGGCTGAGGCTGAGAAAGCGCGGCGTAGCGCGGGCTGGCGGCGCGAATCTGCGCCTGCACCTGTTGGTAATCACTGATGATGGTTTCCATCTCTCTGGCTATAGCGGCGGCCTGATCGGGCGTGTGGCGACCACTGAGCAACTGCGCCTGACGTTCGGCCCCGGCATCGAGCGAGCGTTGCAGCCGGCGCTCGCGTTCGAGGAGGCTGGCGTCAACACCCTGACGGATATCTACACGCGCTTCGGCCAGCAATTCGACCAGACTGCGCGCGTGGGCGCGTTCGCTCGTCTCAAACGCGATTGCATCCATTCTTTGCGTCGGATTCTGTCGGTGTAATTGCATCAGGAGGTCGATTTCGAGATCGTAAAAATTTCGCACCGAGGCAAAAAAGGATGCGCGCAGTTGATCGCCCGGAGCTTCGAGGCGCAACGTCTCGGCGATCTTTATTGCGGCTTCAGCCTTCGACCGAGCTTCGATCATATCACCCGTAGCGCGATGGGCGCGTGCGAGGTTGAATAACATCTGCGCTTCGCCTCTTGAATCCTTCACAGTGCGAATAAGCCGTAGGGCTTCGGTGAGCGTGTCGAGCGCCTTTCGATGATCGCCCGCCGCGAGATAGATTCGCCCCATATTGTTGAGCGTTGCGGCTTCTCCCGAACGAGAACCGCTCGCGCGACTGAGCGCCAGCGCCTGATCGTAGAACTCAATCGCCTTTCGATCATCGTTCAACAAAGTGTGAGCCGATCCGATGCCGTTGAGTATGGAAGCTTCGGCGCGCTGATCGCCAAGAGAACGTATGAGGGCGAGCGATTGATTGAAAGAGTCAATCGCTTTTTGAGGCTCATTCAACAACAGGTAGGCTCCGCCCATGTTGTTGAGCGAAGCCGCCTCACTGCTGCGATTGCCTATCGAGCGATAAAGAGCGAGCGCGCGTTGGTAGGAATCCATCGCGCGCTCGTACTCGCCCAGTTCTCTGTAGAGGCGACCTATATTGGAATGCGCCGAGGCTTCGCCCGCGCGTTCGCCAATCGCCCGACAAAGCGAAATCATCTGATCGTAGAGGTCGAGCGCATTCTGATACTGATCCACAGCAAGATATGCCCGCGCCGCGCCGCTGATCGCTATGACTTCACCGCGCCGGTCGCCCGTCGCGCGGTAGAGCGGCATCGCGCGGTTGAAAAAATCAATCGCCTTGTGATTTTCATTCAGCGAAGCGTAAACGGTTCCAGTGGAAGAAAGCGTCTGCGCTTCTCCCCGCTGATTACCCGTCGCCCTGTAAGCCGCAACAGCCTGAGCGTAGAAGTCCAGCGACTTCGCGCCCTCGTTCAATGAAAAGTAGGCTGCGGCAATGAAATGCGTTGTCACGGCCTCATTGTGGCCGTTGTTCGTCGCGCGGTATATCTCAAGCGCCTGATTGTAGAAATCTATCGCCTTTCGCTTATCGTTTGAAGAGTCGTAAATTCTCGCGATGTTGTAGAGCGTCGTAGCTTCGCCCTCACGATTTCCGATAGCGCGATGAATCGCGAGCGCGTCCGCGTATGACTCAAGCGCCTCCGCCTTCTGCTTCAACTGCTGGTGGACATAGCCTATGTAACTGAGCATAAAGGCTTCGTCCTTACGTTCGCCTGCGGCCTTGAAGAGAGACATCGCCGCTTTGTATTTTTCGATAGCCTCTCTGAGGGATTGCTGGTCGCCTTTTTCCAGCAGCCGCATTCCTTCCGTGTAAGCCTTCGCAGCGGCAACGCGGTTGCGATCCTCTTCTGTCGCCGTTCTCATCTCCGCAATGCTCAACTTGTAGCGAGCCGCGGCTCCGTCCTTCGCAACGGAGCGCACCTCCAGCGAGTGCTTTCCTGAAACGCGCGCAAGGAGGATTACTCCGAGAGCCTCTTCCGGCGGCGCTCCTTTCGCTTCGGTTATCCTCTCGCCATCAGGTCGGGACGCGATGAGGATCAGGTCTGCGGAGTTCTTTTCCAACAGGACGCGAGCGTACTGGCCTTCGACAAGATCGAGCAGATAATGATGGCTCTGACCCGCGGCAATCTCGCTTTCGACAGGCTTGCCCTGTTCGAGCGAGCGGGCTTGATCGTCGCTTTGCGCCTCGCACGTGTAAGTGAACATGCGGTGCGCGGCAAACGCAAACAAGAGCAGGCTGATGCAGAAGGCGACACGGAGCTTTATCGGTCGGGTCATATCAAACACCTCAATGAAATGATCTGAAGTATTCCAAGACCCTTGAGAAAGCGACTAGAGAATACGATGAAAGCAGAGCCTCGGATTTACCGGACAGATGCCAGCGCGCAAAGCTTCAAGAAATGCTTCGGCTTCCTGCGCGGCTCAGTAGCTTGAAGGAAGCGTTGTCGCAGCAACTTCCGCCAGATGATTGCAGAATTTTTCTATGAAAGCTTTATGAATTCAGGAAGCATTGTAATGGACGCAATATCGGGTGCATAGCTCAAAATCGCGAAACGACGAACAGCGAGCCAGCCACGGCCACTGCATCTTCGAGCAGCGCGATATAGATATCGGGGTTGCCCGACGCTTTGACCAGTTGCGTGCGCGCCTTGTAGCCTCCGAAGCAACCCACGACTCCGCCCAGAGCGCCGACCAAAGCGCCGGGTATGACTCCTTGCGCTCCGCCAGCGGCGATGCACGCGCCCGTCAGAGCGCCCAGCAGGATGCGTGCGATAAGACCCATAGCTTCGGTGCGGCTCGGAGTTTTCGGAAGCTTGTCGACGACAATCTCTCCTGCTGCGAACAGAGTGAAGGCGGCGACCGAAGCAATCGAGCCGATCAGTGAAAACGGGTACTCAAGACTCAACCATCCGAGGTAGGCGGCCCACGCTACTGCCGCAGGAGCCGTGAGCGAACGCAGCCCTCCGAAGAATCCGATGAGAAATGCAAAGAGAAGCGTCATGGAATCATCCTCTCGTCAAGCGATTTTCAGTCCATCGGCCTCACCCCACTGGCAAGTTATGTGCGATCTTGCGGCGGCCCGTCGCAGCACTATAACCCATCATTGACAACAAGTTAATGCCGGAATAGATTGTCTCATCTTCGACTGAGAGTCTTTTTCACAAAAGGAGCGAGCGATGAAAAGTCACCAGAAAGTAATCAAGCGTCAGAGAGCCGATTACAAGGAGAGGCTCAGGGAGTTGAGAGCCTATCTGACGGAGTTGAAAAGCATGTGCGACGCGCTCAGTACGGAAAGCGCCGCGGTGGAATCGGACGTGACGAAAGCCCGGCATGACATAGAATATTACGAAACCGAGCTTGAGCATATAAAGAAAAAGAAGAACAAGAAATCGGGAAAGTGAATCAATCTGTCTCTTGCTCGATCATCCGATTTGCTCCCCGACTCTGCCTGTGATAAACACATAGCCATGAGCGAGTATCAGTACTACGAATTTCAAGCCCTTGATCGGCCCTTGACCGAAGAGGAACAATCCTATATTGCCAGCCTGTCGAGTCGCGTTCTGCTCACACCTCATCGCGCAGTCTTCACCTATTCATTCGGCGACTTTCGCGGAGATGTGAAAAAGATGATGCAGCAGTATTTCGACGCGATGTTGTATCTGGCCAACTGGGGAACCAAACGGCTCGCCTTTCGATTGCCGCGATCCGTCGTCGATTCTGAGATGATCGTCCCCTACTGCGTCGAGAGTATGATATCGGCCCGCGTGACCGAAGCGTATATTCTTCTCGACATCCGTTTCGAAGATGAAGAATGGGGGGATTGGATAGAAGGCGAGGGCTGGCTCTCTTCGCTCGCTTTGCTCCGACAGGATATCCTGCGTGGAGACTTCCGCGCCCTCTATCTCGCGTGGCTCAAAGCCATCTCGCTCGAACCGGAATTCGAGGATGATGACCCGCTTGAGCCGCCCGTCCCGGCAGGTCTTCTTGAATTGTCGCGCCCGTTGAAGAAATTCGTCGAGCTATTCGAAGTCGATGAGGATTTCATCGATGCCGCATCCGATCTCAGCCCTCGAAGCGAGAGCGCATCCGAACCGGATTTCGAAAAGCTGATCGCCCTGTTGTCAGAAACGGAGCGACGAGATTTTCTCATAAGGCTCGTGAGAGGCGAGCCTAATCTCGACGCGCAACTCGCCGCGAGACTTCGCAAACTCGATCACTCGAAATCGACTGCGCCGCTCGCTCCCCGGCGCACGGTGGGCGAGTTGATCGCAGCCGCAAGCGAGAAAGAAAAATTGAGGAAGGAAAAGAAGCGGCAGCAAGCCGAAAGAGCCAGAATCAAAAAGCTCACCGAGATGGGCAAAAGAGAGCCGCAACTATGGGACGAGATATTCGCTCTCATCGCGAGAAAGCAGCCGAAAGCTTATGACGATGCGATACGTCTGCTCGTCGATCTTCGCGATCTTGCCGAGTATCGCGGCCAGCCCGAAAAATTCCAGACTCGAATCAATTCCATCTATGAGCAGTACGGCAATCGCCCCAGCCTTCTGGATCGAATGCGTCATGCTCGTCTGCTCAAACAAGATGTCTGATTTGTTCTTCGTCCAGCAGTCGCTGCAAGGAAGGAGAGATTCTCGTAACCTGCGCGCAGGTTCTTTCGTCAGGGAAGCGTGAGGCCAGACTCGCGCATGATGAGTCACTCAATAGATAAGAGGCTGTTTGACAATTCGGTATTCTGCGCCGAAGGCGCGAAGAGAAGGTAGCCAGACGTGCAACGTCTGGGATGTAGTGATTTGATGTCGCGCTCTGAAGGAGCGCCAGAATCTGCCGCGTCTCCAACGCGGGTGGAAACGGGACGATGGTTCCAGAGGTTT
>Ga0187893_10001716_pt1 | contig 51147 bp, 32 predicted proteins | sample MA1701074metaG_FD_139574 | JGI IMG/M metagenome (GOLD analysis project Ga0187893, IMG submission 139574) | White microbial mat communities from a basaltic lava cave in the Kipuka Kanohina Cave System on the Island of Hawaii, USA - MA170107-4 metaG ... | reverse complement strand
CAGGTATGGCGCTGCTTGATCTGCTCGAACTCCTGTCCAGCGAGCGGGTGGTAAGGATGGGTGATCCGGAAAGTTCCTGGTTCGGGGCTCGCACCACGTGCAATTGGTAACCGTTGCTTGGCGGCGGTTGTACATGGTCGTCAGGGCCCGAATGACCATGTCAGGCTTATGGGCATCTCGAACCGCTGCGACGACTTGCAGCAATTGGTTGAGGCCAAGCAAGGCGAAGTAACTGCTGCCATCGACAGGAATGATGACAGTGTCGGCCACGGCCAGCCCGTTTAGCGTGGCAGACCGCATGGCCGGAGGGGTGTCAATGACGACGATGTCAAAGTCTCGAAGAACTGGTCGCAGCTTGCGCTTGAGCAACAGTTCACGATTGACCTTCTTGGCTTCTAGAAGGTCGTCGGCCTCGACGTCAATGGTGTTCGGCAGCAGTTTCAGACGGTGGCGGGGTTCGAGGAGGAAGGAGCCGATCTCGGCTTCGTCGTTGATGAGGAGCCGATGCGCGGTGAGCTTGAGTTGATTTAGATCAACCCCGAGGGCGGCGGATAGGTTGCCTTGCTGGTCAAGATCAACTGCTAGAGTTCTGTGTCCTGCCCGAGCAAAACAGACGACCAAGTTCAGGGCGACAGTCGATTTCCCGCAGCCTCCCTTTGCATTGGCAAGAGTGTAGACATGCGTCATGATCGTCCTCCAATCATCTCCTTGACTTGCCTCGATCAGGGGCAGTGTAAGGGGGAGGACAAACGCACAGATGGCGGGTGACACCTTCAGGTGACACCAGGTGGGTAAAGCGACGAAAAAGGAGAAGAATGCACGAAAAAGACGGAGACAACGGGAAAAGAGGGAACTCCTACCTATCGTTGAGGTTTCGCTCTATTCACTTGTCATCTTTTAACTTGTCGGAAGAGGACCCAGATAATCCCTCCCTCTCCGCCGAATTCTCACCCAGATTTATCTTACTGAATACAAGCTACTTATTTTCGAAATTCAGCATTCAGGTGACAGGTGACACTCTTGGAACACTCGCATATCCGAGAGTGTGAGTCTACTTGGTCTGATCAACATAGCCATTGCAAAAGGGGCACGCTTTTATGATGCGTGTTTACCGGCCAACCGGAAAGTGAGAACCACACACTTTCACCAAGTCAGTCCGCCAGGACACGTCATATTCAGCAAAGTTTCTTGAATCAGAAAATTGGGCGTGGACCAGTCAAAAATGAAGGGCCGGACACAAGGCAACAGGTCTAATAGAGACATGAGGAGCAACACTGAGATCCTGAGCTTCGGCCATATCCGCGATCTTTTTGCGCACCCCCAGCCCCCGCAGTGAGCCAAGTCCATTTGAACTACGTCACACGCTCGATTGGTTGTCAGCTGGTAGAAATGCTCAAGAGTGTAAAGCCGCTCTCCTGGGCGTGACGGGTTCTTCATACCAGGCCGGCTCGTAGCGGGCTAGTCGCCGACCCATCGCGATAGCGTGGTCGACTCCTGGGCGACCGTGCACCTCAATCCAAGATGGTTTCCGAGTAGGCCCGGAGCAGCTTCTCTCTGGATGACTGCGGGGTCGGCCCATGGTGCCCGGAAGCGAATCAACCGTCACCTGTAGCCAGGCACCCGCTTCGTCGACACGAGACGCGAAATCCAGTCTGAGGTGTCAGTCTGGTTCCCTCGCAGTCAATACTTGGTTCACAGCGACACTCGATAGTTGCGTTCGTTTTCCGCTGGGCCAGGCGATTGAGAGTTCTTTGATGATTGTTTCCCGACCCACTCCGAAGTGCACTCTCCGATCACTGGATGAGAGATAGCTGCAAGCTGTGCGAACTTCTCCTATCTGAGTGCCTGCGGTGGTTGTAACGGAAATCCTCGCGCCAATGGCTTCTCGGTTGTGATCACTTCCGATGCAACGAATCAAAATCCAATTGTTGTTGGACCCGTCTCGGTTCATCAGTACGTTGAGCCTATCATCCAAGTTGGAAACCACGACGTCGACACGCCCGTCCTTGTCGAGGTCACCAAACGCGGCGCCTCTTCCTACATGCTCAACGTGATTGAGGCGAGAGGAGAGGTTAAGAAAGCGGCCGTCTCCAAGGTTTCGATAGTAGAGATCGCGTTGGCGATAGCCGATTTCGTTTTTCAAGCGATCAATTTGTGGATACAGGTGGCCGTTGACCACAAAGAGGTCTTTGAGCCCATCGTTGTCGAAATCGATAAAACCGACGCCCCAGCTCATATAAGGATAACTGTCGCGTTGACCGCCCCGAGTTGTTGAGTCTTTGAATGTCCCTTTCTGCTCGTTGTGATAGAGGGTGTTGGTGTCACGGGCAAAGTTGGTTACGATCAGGTCGAGAAATCCGTCGTTGTCATAATCAGCAAAATCGGTTCCCATGCAAGCCTGCGCGTTGCCATCTTCGTTGTAAGCAACGCCTGAGAGCAGCGCCACTTCCTTAAACATCCCCTTTCCCTGGTTCTGAAGCAGGTAATTGGCCTTTGAGTCATTGGCTACAAAGATGTCCAGATCGGCATCATTGTCGTAGTCCCCTGCACAGGTGCCTAAGCCATAACTGAGTTGCGTCCTCAGCCCTCGGATTTCCGTTTCATCAGAGAAAGTCCCGTTCCCATTATTCCTGAAGAAAACATTCGCTGCGGATTTCAACCCACGAGGACCGCAAGCAACGTCGATTCCGAGATATTTGCAGTTTTCACCGCTTCCTGGCTGGGGAGCTTTGTTGAAATCGAAGTCAACATAATTGACTACGTACAGATCCAGCCAGCCATCATTATCAAAGTCCCCCCAGACAGAGCCTGTACTCCATCCGACATGCTCGGTTCCAGAAGACCGACTCACGTCGCTGAACGTGCCGTTTCCGTTGTTACGGTACAACGCGTTTCGCCCGAGTTTTGTAACATACAAGTCCGAAAGCCCATCTCCGTCAAAGTCCGCTACCGAGCATCCCATTCCCCAGTCAGAAGCACTTGCCACTCCCGCGATCAGTGTGACGTCAGAGAATCGGCCCTTGCGCTCATTTCGATAAAGACGATTTCCATAGCCTGGCTTACTTGCTAAATAAGACTGAACGTCCGAACCATTGACGACATACACATCCAAGTATCCATCGTTGTCAAAGTCGATGAGACAAACGCCTCCCGTCATTGTTTCCACAAGGTACTTCTTCTCAGAGGAACCCGATCGAACCATTATGTCGAAACCTGCAGAACTGGCTATGTCCTCGAAGGCGGGCACGACGCCGGTCGAAATCACTTGTGACACAAGAAAGAGAAAGAAGAGAAAAAATCGAAGGCTGTGACTCATGGAAGGACAAACACTTGATACTTACGTTCAGGAATTTTCGATTGAATACTCTGAAACAACGTCATCTCTTTCTCAGCCAGCTCCCTCTGGCCCATGCTTGCATAGATCTGGCTCATCTGGTAATGGGGCTGAGCGAAGTCGGAATCACAGTCCGCTGCTTTTCGGCTGTATTCGAGAGCGGCTTGAGGATCCCGTTGCTCGAGCTTCCCTTTGGCCAGTTGGTAGAAGGCAAAACAAAACCTGCTGTCGAGCTTTGTGGTCCTCTCCAAATAGGACCGCGATTTCTCCGAGTTGCCAAGATAGGAATGAACCAGCCCTAGCAGGTAACAAATCTTAGGGTTATTCGAGTCAAGCTTCTCCGCTTTCTCCAAATGACTGAGCGCGAACCGGTGCTGATCGGATTCCAAATAGGAACTGCCTAAGAGGAAATGAGCTTGGCTGCTTGACGGATCCAATCTCACTAACCGACTGAACTCTGCACGTGCGGCTTCGAGTTTGCCCGTGAGTTGATAGGCGATTCCCAAAGTTGTGATCAGGGTATGTGACTTGGGAAAGAGCGCGAGAGCTTTCTGAAATACAGCAATGGCTTCAGCCATTGACTCCCTCTTCAGCAGGACAAGCGCGAGGTTGTAGTAGGCATCATGGTTCTTGGGATCCAGCTCAATCGCTCGGCGGAAGGCGGTCTCGGCTTCGACTGGGTCTCCCATTTTGGAGAGAGTGGCTCCAACGAGATTGAGAGCTTCCGGAGTATTTTGCAGATTCGTCAGCCCTTTGAGAACCATTAGACATTCCTGGAACTGACTGGAACCAAAATAGGCCTGCGCGAGGGCCAGCTGAGCTTCGAGCCTCTGAGGCTCGATTCGAGTCGCTCGCTGGAAGGCTTCGATCGCCTTCTTCTGATCTCCCTGACGAGTCAAAAGAATTCCCAGGCGCAACCAGGCTTCTCCCGCGAGTTCATTCTTTTGAGCCGACGAGACCGCCTTCTCAAGATGGCTTCGAGCGCGATTCTCATCTCCTAGCTGGAGATAGGAAGTCCCCAACATCGTGTCGATTTCCGCATTTCTCCCGCCGGGTGGAGTTTTGATGCGCTCTAGCTGGGAGACTGCATTATTGAACTCGCCTGTTTGGAAATAAAGACGCCCTAGCCAGGTTTGGATCTCGGTTGATGTTGGATCTAACCTCAGCAATGCGTTCAACTCGCCGACGGCCTGCTTCGTCTGACCCGATCTGATCAGATGAAGACTCAGATTGTCCACTGCCTCAGAATAGCCGGGTCGCAGTGTCACTGCTTTTTTGAAATTGGCCACGGCTTTTTCGGAGTGGCCTTGGCGGGCGTAAATCGCGCCGAGTAGGTTATAGGCTTCCGGAATGTCGGAACGTGCTTTCAGTAACTCGTTCAGGGCCAACTGCGCGGATCCTAGGTCTCCCACCAAAAACGCCCGTTGAGCCTTCTCGTAAGTTTCCTGCAGAACCGTTGGGTTTGCCTTTTGGCCGAAGCCAAATGACTGAAGGTAGACAAGTATCAAGACTACTGCTGCGGCAACGGTGCACAAGGGGAGCTCTTCTTGAAGCGCAGATTCGCTCAGAACGCCAATTCGGCATAACCAAGATTGTTGTGGCTGTCCTCAGTGTGGCAAGGGTCCAGAGTTCTTATCCCGTTACTTCACCTTGGACTGCGCAGCGTGGAGACTGAGTTCACCCCGAGATGGGTAAGCTGACTGGCGCACCAACAGGGTAAGCAGTCCAGAAACCACTAGCGATAAGCTCAAAAAAACAAATCCAGGAACGAAGCTTTGAGTGCGATCACGGAGCATTCCGACCAGATATGGTCCCACAAAGCCGCCCAGATTAGCCATGCCGTTCACAACTCCAAGCGCAATTCCGGCGGAGTGGCGTGGCAGGATTTCTGTCAGCAAAGCCCACATCGGGCCAATGGCCGCATAGACACCACCCCCGGTGGCGCACAAGAGCAACAGTGAAAGCGCCGGAAATGTGCCGCCCCACAGAGCTCCGAGCATCAGGCAGAGTCCGGCGACAACACAAGGAATCGCGACATGGAACTTCCGCTCACGCTTGAAGTCCGAGTGTCTAGAGTTGTAGACGCTTCCGAAGCACGCGGCCAAGTAGGGTAAGGCTGACAGGATTCCGACGACCACGTTGTTGGAAGACCGGAAGGAATGAATCGCCGTAGGCAGCCACATAAGCAGTCCATACGCTCCGCACGCAAAGCAAATATCGAGAACAATGAAAAGCAAGATATTCGAATCCGACAGAACGCCCCGGAGTCCTTTGGACTCATGACGATCGATAGGCTCTTTCTCCTGCTGCAACGCCTGTTTTAGATACAGCCTCTCTTGATCCTTGACCCACGACGCTTCTGCCGGACTATCCTTAACGGCCCACAACCAGAGTGGGGCAAAAACGACCGGTAGCAGCCCCTCAGCGACAAACATGACTCGCCAGCTGTAATGGTCGAGCAGCCACCCTGAGATCGGGTTGGAGACGACGATCGGCTGGCACAAGACCCAGTATCCGCCAGCGCGGGCTCTCTCCTCGCCAGGAAACCAGTTCGAGAGCAACACCATCGTCGCCGGCCATACTCCTCCTTCGGCCAATCCTAGACAGAAGCGATACACCAAGAGTTCCTCGACCGACCGAGCCAGGCCGCACAACGTCGCAAAGGCTCCCCAAGCCAGTAGCGACCAGAAGATGTATTTTCTAGCGCTCCACTTCTGGGCGAGGTGGCCGCCCGGAATCTGGAAAATGAAATACCCGAAGAAAAACACTCCGGCTGCAATTCCGGCGTACTGAGAGCTCAAGCTGAGGTCTGCCTGCAAGGCGGGGATGGCTAGTGAGAAGTTGGTCCTGTCAATGTAGGCAATCGTGTACATCACGAAAGCGGCAGGAATGATGCGGCGCCACCGGTTCATTTGTTGGCTATTTTGCCTTTGTCTTTTCTCGGGCCACCATGGAGGAAGTGCCGCGCAAAGCGAAGCTGCTCAGGGTAGCGCGAACGACTGCCGAGAATTCTGGGTCGTTAAGATTTCGCAAGGCATTCACAATGTTGAGGTGTTCGCGAGCAACCGCAACCTCCACAGAAGCCTCGCTTGCGTTGAGTACGAAGGCGAACAGGGGGGTCACCAGCGTCTCCAAGCTGCGCGCCAGAAAAGGATTTCGAGAAAGTGTCCAGCATCGCCGGTGAAATTCGAGGTCACTTTCGTAAAACTCCCTGGCCCGCTTCTTTTCTGCCGCTTCGACCATGTTGGTCACGACTTTCTCCAAGACGGTGAAGTCGTTCTCGGTGACGTGGGGTTTTGCCCATTGCAGGGCCAAAAGCTCAAATTCGACCCGAAGCTGGTATAGTTGACGCACGTCCTCGACTGAAAACTCGCTGACATAGGTAGCGGTGTTGGCAACGCGCCTCACAAAGCCCTGTTCCTGGAGAGTAATCAGAGCTTCACGAATAGCTGGCGTGCCGATATTCATGCGGCGAGCTAGTTCGCGTTCAACAATCATGTCCCCGGGCTTAAGCGTGCCGGAAAAGAAGGCATCCTTTAGCGCAGCTACCACTTTGTCTCGTAAAGACTCGACCTGGATATCTCGAAAGACAACATTCTCTAGCGGCATCGCAAATTTCTCCTTAGCTTCTCGATTCGTTTGTCCTGGACGTTTTGATATCGCCCACCGATTCCGTTTTCTCTAGGTCTTTTCAAGGGTGCAGAGAGCGTCCCCAATGGCGGCTGTCTTCCCCATTGGCTGCAAGATCTCTTTGACCGTAGCGGCCATCTCGGCCTCAACTGTGAATACAGCCTTTTCAGACTCCAACTCAACCAATGGGGCCCCGGGAACGACCGAATCTCCAGCCTTTACGAGCCATCTGCCAATCTGCACCTCTGTCGTATCCATTCCCATCTTGGGAATGAGAACCTGCACAAGTGAAGCCATCGAGGTTAATCTCTCCTCGTACCAATGGGAATTTCTAGCGGTAACACGTCCTTCTTTGCACCCAAAATCCTCCGAATTGCCTTTTCCAATTGCTCTCCCTGTGGCAAGACGTGCTGGTCGAGACCAGTGCTGAAGGGAACTGGGACATCGGAGCGAGTAATGCGAACGATCGGCCCCTTTAGGCTGTTGAACAGGTTCTCGCCCGCGAAGGCGGCAATCTCAGCGGCGAATCCGCAAGTTCGATTTGAATCATCAAACACAATGAGATGCCCTGTCCTGCGTATCGAGGAAGCCAATAGCTCATAGTCGAAGGGCAACAAAGAACGTGGATCCATGACTTCCACGGAGATGCCCTCAGGGTCCAGCCGCTGTGCCACTTTCAAAGCCTGTTGGACCAAAGGACCGACTGCTAGCACTGTGAGGTCAGTACCGTGCCTTTTGAGCTCACCCACTCCCAAAGGAACATTCACCTCCTCATCCGGGACGGGACCTTTGAGGCTCATGGAAGCAGCCGGAGCAAAAACCACAACCGGGTCATCTTCGCGAATGGCAGCCGTGAACAGTCCCTTGGCGTCAAAGGGAGTCGATGGGATCACGACTTTCATTCCGCCCTGCAGCAAAGAAGGATAAGCGTGGTCTGAATGCTGCCCCGCAAGGCCGGGTCGAGCTCCTGAACCTGGAACCAGGTAAGTAACTGGAATTCTGCCCTGTCCGCCCATCATGTAGCGAAGTTTCTGGGCCTGATTCACCATTTGTTCTAATGCCACATAAATCAACGTCCCAATTTGAAACTCAACAACGGGGCGTAGTCCGGCGATAGCACCACCGGTCGCCATCCCGACAAACGCTGCCTCGGAGATCGGGGTATCAAAAATGCGTTCCGGTCCAAACTCCTGATGACATCCTTTGGTGATTCCACGCAAGGAATGGCGGACGTCTTCTCCAAGCACAACAACCTTGGCATCCCTCCGCATTTCAGACAGCAGTGCCTCGCGAAGAGCCTGCAAATAGTTTATCTGTCGTTCCACTCACACCCCCTTGCTGGAAGTCCCGGATGTCTGACTGCGTACATGTGGTCAAGAGCCTCCTCAGGTGAAGGAAATGCACTGGACCGTGCATACTCAATAGCCTGATTGAGTACCACCTCCACTGCTTCATCCAGTTCGGATCTCTCCGATGTTCCCAATAGCCCCCGTTCTTCGAGTTTCGTTGCCCAGCCAACGATTGGATCTCGCTGGCGCCAGCTTTCGATTTCTTCATCGGCTCGATACTTGAGCCCCAGAGCTCGTTCAGCCGTGAAGTGTCCCTGGTATCGGTAAGCCTGGCACTCAAGCAGGGATGGCCCATCCCCGCGTCGTGCTCTCTCAAGCGCGCAGCCGGTTGCTAGCATGATGGCTTCGACATCCATCCCGTCAACGGCTGCCCCTGGAAACCCATAAGCGGCCGCGCGACTCGCGATGCTGCCACCAGACGTTGCGTAGCCCACAGGCGTACTGACGGCATACTGGTTGTTTTCGCATAGGAAGAGAATGGGTAGTTGCCAGATACCCGCCAAATTCATGGTCTCGTGCAGAACTCCTTGATTGGCTGCTCCGTCACCGAAAAAGGCAACAGCCACCCTTCCAGTTTTCCCGAGCTTTGCGGCCCAGGCTGCCCCAGCAGCAATTGGGACGCCCCCGGCAACCATGCCGTTTGCGCCATAGATGCCAAGGGAAAGATCTGCGATATGCATCGACCCACCCTTCCCACGGTTATAGCCATTCTCCCGTCCAAGCAACTCTGCCATCATGCGCCTGGGGTCCCCTCCCTTCGCGAGGATATGTCCATGTCCTCGGTGGGTGCTCGTGATCACATCCTCTGGTAGGAGCATGCTGCAAACTCCAACGGCGATGGCTTCCTGTCCAATATACTCGTGCGTAACTCCAGCAATTGAGTTGGCATTGACGAGTTCGATGACGCGCTCTTCAAAACGGCGAATCAATCGCATCTTGCGATAGAGTTCTTTACAGGATTCGGAACTAAGTTTCAGATTGCTCTGGGCCGTGAGCAGGTCGGGTTTCATACAGTCACTGTCCTTAGCTCATGACAAGGCCGCCGCAAACATTAAGGGTTTGGCCCGTCATGTATTCTGAGTCTCGGCTCGCCAGATACACCGCGGTTGGTACGATGTCTTCGGGCTTCGCAACCCGGCCTAGCGGAACCTTGTTGGGAGAAGGATGATTTGCGCTCTTGTCTTCACCTGGGGAGACTTCATTCCAGGCGGATTGCAGATCGTGAAGCATCTCAGTATCGATCATGCCTGGGGCGATAGCGTTGACGCGCACTCGCTCCTTGGCCAGCGCCAAGGCTGCGGAACGGGTGATTGAAATAACCGCCGCCTTGCTGGCTGCGTAGTGCAGCAAAGTTGGACGACCAACCCGCCCAGCCACTGAAGCAATGTTAATAATCGAACCGCCTCCTCTCTCGGCCATGTGCCGGGCGGTGCTTTGCAGCGCAAAGAACAGCCCTTTGACATTGACCTCGAGAACTTCGTTCCAGTCGTGCTCTGTTAACTCCCAGAGTGACCGCATGGATGAAACCGCAGCGTTATTGACGAGGACGTCGAGATGGCCATACTCTTTGACGACACGCTCGACTACAGCCCGGGTCTGCTCACAGTTTCGCAAGTCTGCCGGAGCTCCTCGAACCGTTGCGCCTCGACTTCGCAGGTGGTCAATGACTCTGGAGAGTTTTGGACTCTCCAGGTCAGAGAGGAACAGATGGCATCCCTCACGAACAAAGCCCTCGGCCAGCGCCTGACCGAGCCCGCCTGCCGCGCCGGTGATCAAGGCGACCTGCCCATCGAGTTTTCCCATATTTGCGATCCGTTCCGGACGTATTCCTCGAAATTCAGTGGTCTGACCTTGCCAATAGTTGGCGGCGAGGAACGACGTCACGGTTAACACAATACCGGGGCCACTCGCCTCTGAGCACAGAGACCGCCTGACGCGCACCCTTGTGCACCAACTCTTCCAGGGACTCCTGTGAACAGCCCCCGCAATGGGGCGTCAGAATCACATTCTCCATACTAAAGAGCGGGTGACTCAAGAGGGCAGGAGCGGGCTCAAACATGGACAGACCCTCGTAAACGTCCAGTCCGGCACCGGCAATCCGTCCTTCTGAGAGAGCCCGCACGAGAGCTTTTTCATCGACGACGGGCCCGCGTGCTGTGTTGATCAGCACAGCGCCGGTCTTCATCCTTTGAAACTGCTCCTCACCGATGAGGTGAAATGTTGACTGCGCGAGAGGCAAGTGAAGGGAAACAAAGTCACTGGTCCGCAGGACTTCATCAAGAGATGCCGGTGTGACATTCAAGCGCACAGCCACTGCTTGATCAAAGGACGGATCAAATGCACAAACTTCTAAGCCAAATGAGCTTGCGCGTTCCGCAACCGCCTGAGCAATGCGCCCGAAACCGATCAGTCCCAATTTCTTCCCGTAGACTCGGGTAAGCTTTTGTTGGACTCGTGCTTGCCATGCCCCGGTGCGAGTGCAACGGTCCATGACCAGCAGCTTCCGCGCAAGTCCTAACAGGAGTGCCATCGTATGATCCGCCATTTCCGACAGGCAAAAGTCAGGCACATTGGTAACAACGATGCCCTTGGCGGTCGCTGCTGGGACGTCGACGTTGTCAGTGCCGCTGCCATAACGTGCGATCACTTGGCAGGCCTGCAATTTGTCTATCAAATCTGCGCTCACCTTTGCAGAGACCACTGCCAGCGCCACAGCGTCCGACAAGGACGGGTCTGCATTTCCCACTGCCTCGCACGCGATCAATTCACCGCCAAGCTGTTCATATTCAGTCTTCTCCAATGCGGTCAAGGGAAACGAGTGGGCATTAAGGCGCAGAATTTTCATTGCGTCAACACTTTCGGGACGAACTATCATATATCATCACTGAAAGTTGCCGTCAAGATTGAAACCATGAGAAGCGGGAATTCCGATTCCTGAGCCCTTGAAAGAAAAGATTCAATGCCTGTGCTTGCCCAACAATCTGCTCTATGATAGCTTATATGATCATCTCATCTGTCGGAGTCTCTATGGACCGAGTCTGGAGTTTCACAATGAGGTTTCTGCTCCTCCCTCAGGCGCTGATTATCATTTGGCCTGGGTTGACGAACATCGTTTGGGCCAAAGAACCTCACAAGCACAAGCACCCGATTAACGCGGAAGAACCCAAGCTTAAACAACTGAATCGGTTGACTGAGGAGGTAGCTCCTGCGGTCGGGCGGGAAGGCGATCCCTCAGTTCCCCGGCGAAATTTCGTAGACGAGCTCGTTTTCGACAGACTGGAGAAGAACAAGATTCCTCGAGCCGGCTTGACGTCCGACGCCGAGTTTGTACGTCGCATTTATCTGGACCTCGCAGGGCGCCTGCCAGAGCCGGAAGCGATTCGCAGTTTCCTGGCCGACCAGGATGTGGGCAAGAGAGACAAGCTTATCGAAACACTCATGACAACGACTATAGGCTTACAGCTTCAGAAGCCGCATACGCCCTTCCTCGACCGGTGGGCCTATTTCTTTGGTGAGATCTTTCGAAACGGAACGGCCCACCTTGGCAGTGGCAGGAATGTTTTTCACGATTACCTTTACGATGCTCTGTTACTCAATATTCCATACAACCACCTAGTGACGGAGCTGATCACGGCAAAAACGCGCTCCAATTGGCAGGATGGACCTTCGAACTTCCTGGTGCGCGACCATGTTGACGGCGTCTTCGATTTTGAAGGAATCAATAATGAGGACACTTACGACGAGATGGCCATTACGACGGCGAGGCTCTTCCTCGGTGTCGATCTTGAATGTGTCTCCTGTCACGACGGGGCGCATCATTTGGAAAAAATCAACCTAGGCTTGAGCAAAGTCAAAAGGACCAGTCTTTGGCGCCAAGCGAGTTTTTTCAGCAAGACCCGCGTATACCGTCCGTACTCGATCAGCCAGGAATTTGCTTTGGTCGAGGATGGCAAAGGTTACGATCTGAAGAGCAAGAGTGTTGTGCGTATGGAACGACAAGACGCCGAGGTATTTCCTGAGTTCTTGCTGACAGGTGAGAAGCCCCAGCCTAACGAGAATTGGAGGGCCGCTTACGCCCGCATGCTTACCTCTCACCCCCAGTTTGCGAGGGCCACCGTAAACCTGATTTGGGCCGAACTCATGGGCATCGGAATCGTAGACCCTCCACTAGAGTTCGACTTGGCCCGACAGGACCCTCAAAGTCCTCCCCCTGCTCCCTGGACTATTCAGCCGACCCACCCGGAACTCCTTGAGGCGCTGGCCAAGGACTTCACGACACACGACTACGATCTCCGGCATCTGATTCGAGTCATCGTGACGTCCAGCACCTATCAGTTATCATCCAAGTTTAAGGGAGAGTGGAAAGAGGAATATGCTCCCTTCTTTGCGCGCCGTTTTGTGAAACGCCTCAGCGCCGAGGAGATCTGCGACGCCATTCAGCAGGCAACTGGCGTCTTTAGCCAAATCCCGATTGCAGGCACAACGCTCAAGGTGCAGCGTGTCATGGAGACGCGTTCGCCCGAGGATCTGGCTGGCGTAGAGCTTCAGCCCATGTTGAGTTTGTTGACCAGCTTTGGTCAGAACAACAGGGACAAGGGTGACAAGGATCGGAATAGTTCCATGGTTCAGACATCGATCCTCATGAACAGTAAGTTCGTTAAGGATCGAGTTCGCGTGACTGAGAACAGCCGGATGGGAAAGCTTCTGAATAGCAACCCTCCTCTTTCGAACGATGAAATCGTAGATGAGATGTTTCTAGCCTTCTTGTCTCGAATGCCTGACCAACAGGAAAAGAAAATCGCCGTTGCGGTTCTGGAGAAATATCACTCGCAGGGACTGGAGGATCTGGCTTGGAGTCTCATAAACAGACCAGACTTCCTGTTCTACTACTGATGACATCAGGAGATCTGAATGATGACAAGGCATTCAATTTTTTTGCCCGTAATAACCCGCCGACAGTTCATCCGAGTCGGGATGGCAGCAATGTCGGGCTTTTACTTGGAGTCTCTCCTCCAACCTCGGAACGTTGTGGCGAGCGGGAAGGTAAATCTGAGGGGGGCGGCTGATTTCTGCATCTTCATTTTTCTGAACGGCGGGGCGAGTCAACTCGATACTTTCGATTTGAAGGAGGGCCGCTGGACTCCGCCCGACTTCGACATCCGAACGACGAAATCGGGAATTGTTATGCCCTACGGTCTCTTCCCGGGCCTAGCACCGACGGGGGATCAGCTTGCAGTTGTCCGCTCGATAGAAGCGTGGGAGAGCGCCCATGCGAGGGCTCAGTATTACTTGCAGGTGGGGCACAGCTTCAGCGCCGCCCGGCGGAAAGAGATGCCCTCGGTGGGAGCTGTCATTGCAAGCGAGTTTCAGTCAAGGCGTAGAGAATCGGACTTTCTGCCACCTTTTGTGGCCATGAACTTTAACAATACAAACGCGGGCTTGGTTCGCGAAGGATGCCTGCCCGGCCGATACGGCCCCTTGTCGCTCGATATGCAACAAGGCACCGAGTTTGTAATTCCTGAAACCGAGAAAGCATCGTTTGCTCGTCGGAGGCGGTTGCTGAATGAATTGAACTCAGCTTCACAACGACGGATTCCAGCTGACAGCAAGCCGTTTCAACAATTCGAAGCTTTTGCTCAAAGCACAGTCGACATGATGATTTCTCCAAAGATCGCCCAAACCATAGCGCTGTCGGAGGAGGATCGTCGGCGGTATGGGTTTTCGCCGCTTGGAGACGCTTGTCTTCTTGGTCGAAACCTGGTCCGAGCCGATGCCGGAACCCGCTTTGTGCTGATCTCTCACAATGGATGGGACCTCCACGCCAACATGTACGACAAGCAGGCGAAGGTCAATCACTACACATTATGCCGTGAGTTGGATAGTGCTCTGTCATCTCTGCTCTCAGATCTGAACCAGGTTCAATTGGCAGACGGAAAGCGTCTGCTGGAGAAAACCTTTGTCGTTTGTGTCGGTGAATTCGGCCGCACCGGTGGAGATCTTACCGTCAACAAGGGCCGCGATCACAATCGCTTCGCTTCAACGGCGCTATTTGCCGGTGCTGGCGTGCAGGGTGGTCGAGTCATCGGCGTGACCGATCCCAAGGGGGAGCGAGTCACAAACCCTGGATGGGAAGAAAAACGCTCCATCTATACCGAAGATGTCCTTGCAACCATTTACTCTCAGATGGGTATCGATTGGAACAAACGGATTACCAACACCCCCTCTGGCCGGGACTTTGAATATCTGGAACCTGCATCAGGCACTGAGTTTGTTGGGTTCCGGGAAATCTCTCCTTTGTTTAGCTGACCAGTATCGAGATCTTCATGGCTAAGTGGGGAGATGCATAGCCCCAAGTTTCATGTCTCTTTCTTAGTTTCAGCGTATTTGTATTCGCTGCCACCCGACCCGATACACGTCGACAGTTTCAAAAGCCCCAATCCCATTCAGATTCTTCTATGACAATTTGCGTTGACATAGCGTTTGGCCTATGATATATCATAGGCCAAAGTTCCAGGGTTGATCTTCACTAACATTGCCAAAGGAGTTAAAGCTATGTCCGCTTTACGTTTGGTGCCCCGCCTCCGTCTTTGCTTAGTTGGCTTCCTGTCCGTCATACTCCCATGGAGTGCGCTTGCTCAGCAGAATACAGCCACCATACTGGGGACGTTGACTGATCCTTCGGGGGCTGCCATCCCTGGCGTAAAGGTGACGGCCACAGATGAACTCACCAACTACGCGCGCGGCGTTCAAAGTGCTTCCGATGGATCGTATTTGATTCCGCTTTTGCCAATCAGCTCAAAGTATAAGCTGACCATTGAGGCGCCAGGCTTCAAGTCTATTACCCGAACCGGCATTGCGCTGCAGCTCAACCAGAATGCACGAATTGACATTCAGTTGGAACTCGGCGACGTGACTGAGACCGTAGAGGTGACTGCGGGTGCCCCGCTGGTCGACACGTACTCATCAACCGGGGGTGACGTTGTCGACAGCAAGCGAATCACCGAGCTGCCGCTCAACGGTCGCAATCCACTTCAATTGGCAAGTCTGCTCACCGGCGTGACTTTGTCAAGCAACCCGGTTGCAATCACTGGCGGTAACCGCGGCGCTAATTTCGTAAGTGTGAATGGATCGCGAACCAACGAAACCGACTACCAGATCGACGGCATGCGGTTCGCAGGGGCCTACAACAACTCAGGTCTGAACTATCCTTCTCCCGATGCTCTTGAAGAATTCAAGCTGATCACCAACTCCTACAGCGCTGAATATGGTTTTTATGCAGGCTCGATATTTACGGCTGTCACCAAGTCTGGAACCAATGATATCCATGGTGCGGCGTGGGAGTTTTTGCGCAATGACAAGCTGAATGCGAGGAACTTTTTTTCGACGACCGTCCCCCTCTTGAGGCAAAACCAGTTTGGGGCCAGTATTGGTGGTCCAATTCTCAAGAGCCGCCTTTTTGGATTCGGTTCCTACCAGGGATTACGGATTAGAGGAACCTCCATTGCCAGTTCGTTTCCATTGACTGCCCCGGAAAGGCAGGGGATTTTCAACCAAACCATTAGAGACCCGCTCACCGGCCAACCCTTTCCTAACAATACGATTCCCGCGAACCGAATCAATCCCGTGTCAGCGAAGTTACTGAACGACTTCATTCCAGTGGCTCCTCAAAGTGGTGGAGGACTTCTGGTCACTGAAGGCTCAAACCCAACCAATGTCAACCAGTACATCGGCAAGATTGATTACAACATTTCATCGAATGACAAACTGTCGTCAAGCTACCTGTTCGACAAGACGTCTTTCACGATTCCTTTCGCCAGCGGTCCTTACCCAGCCTACGGCGTGCGTGACGAAGATCAAAAAATCCAAACTTGGTCAATCAGCGAAACTCATACCTTCTCGCCGACACTGTTGAACCACTTTCGAGGCGGGAGAAGCTTCCAGGAAGAAGAACGTCGCTGCGATCAAGACCTGACGCCACGTGCCCTCGGAATAAACATTGACCTGGAGGGACCGCCGCAGCCGCCGAATGTCGGTGTGACGGGCCGGTTTAGTATCGGAGGTTCCGGGTTGTGCAACTGGGTGGAGGGAGGGACTAATTGGCAAGCCGCCGATACGCTCACTTGGATCAAAGGCAAGCACAATCTGAAGTTTGGAGTTGATGTTTATCGGAGAGAGTTTCACTTGATCACAGCGTTCTTAGATCCCGGGTCCTTTACTTTTAACGGTGCAGCAACAGGAAATGCGGCGGCGGACTTCCTTCTCGGAAGTTTGAACGACGTTACCCGACGACCTCAGATTGACTTGGGAATGAAGTCATGGAATAGCGCCTATTTCGTGCAAGACGACTTCAAGATCTCGCCGAGACTGACGCTAAATTTGGGAGCGCGGTATGAGTTGTTGGGGCCATATGACGAGTATCGAGGGGTTCAGCGACCCACTGTACAGATACCCCAGAACGCCAACTTTAGGTTGGGGCAACAGTCAAAAGTTATTCCTCAATCGCCACCCGGACTGTTGTTTACCGGCGATATCGCCCCTGACTTCCCCGAAGGATTGCCTAGTACCATGGTACGGCTGGACAAAAACCAAATTGAACCTCGCGTCGGTCTCGCTTGGGACATCTTCGGTAATGGGAAAACGAGTCTCCGATCCAGTTACGGAGTGTACAGCAACGCTCACTTTGGGGACATGGGGGCACAGAGCTTTCAAAACCAACCGTTCTTGCTAGGTCAAACTATCTTTCGTCCTGTTGGAGGCTTTAGCGATCCATGGGCTGGACTGGTAAACCCATTTCCGCACTACCTAGACTTAACGTCTAATCCGAATAAGCAACTCTTCTTCTTGCCTGGCGAAGTCTTCAGTTGGGATCCAGACTTTGTCATGCCGCAGGTCCATGTCTTAACTTTCGGGGTTCAAAAGGAGCTGTTCTCGAATCTGTCCTTAGATGCTGGATACGTTGGCAAGTTGAGCCGGCATCTGCAAGACACCGTTAACCTGAATCAGGCAGTGTTCATTCCCGGCACGGACTCCAACGGAAATCCCAATTCCACGCTTGGGAACATCGATGCTCGCAGGCGCTTGGTCCCGAACATTTATCAGAAGATTAACAACATTGAATCAGGTGGCAATGCAGCCTTCCACTCGTTCCAGTTGACAACCAAGTACCGGGCAAAAGACTTGACCCTGCTCTCGGCCTACACCTGGTCTAAGTCATTGGACACAGGGCAAACGCCCAATGTTCAGGGAGTCCCACACCAAAACAATCAGAACACCAGCGCGGATCGCGGGTTATCCGTCTTCGATCGCCGGCACGTTTGGAGGTTGTCATGGGTTTATGATATTCCAGCGCGATTCCAGCAACCTGTAGTCAACGCGATTTTGGGTGGCTGGGAGTTTTCCGGAATCACCTCCATCAATTCCGGCTTGGCATTCACAGTCGTAACTGGTCGCGATAACTCCCTCTCCGGACAGGGAGCTGACAGACCAGATCTGGTTGGCGACCCTGAGCTGCCCGGAGGGAGGTCTCGTGATGAAATGATCAGCCAGTTCTTCAATACGTCGGCCTTCGTTCCGAATCAGATTGGAAGCTTTGGAAACGTCGGCCGGAACACGATGATTGGGCCTGGCACCGTCAACACCGACTTGGCTTTGATGAAAAACTTCAGGGCCACGGAACGAATCCGTATTCAGTTTCGCTCGGAATTCTTCAACGCATTTAACCAAGTGAACTTTGGGACACCCGTCGCCGTGGCGACTTCTACAACCTTTGGAAGACTTACCAGCGCCAGCCCGGGTCGGCAAGTGCAGTTTGGCTTGAAGTTGAACTGGTAAGTAATCGCAGGTGTTTGTATTCGACTCTGACAGCTAGCTTGATATCAAGCTAGCTGCGCATTTGACCCCAGAATCCCAAACTCCCAAATTTGTTTGCCGGTTCCACCTCACCGGGATTCTGCTGTCAAAATAAAATACTGATCCAATCGCACTGAGTTCACTCGCTAGTTCTGGAGGATCGCATGTTCCGGATGCGTTCGTTCCTCACATTCCACAAGAGAGCGCCGTCGTCCCCGCTCTCTCGACGCAATGCAACTTTCAGAATTTGGCCTGGCTCATTGAATTTCGCAACTGTTGATCCCGAAAACCAAAGCCAAAATGAGAAACTCGCTCTTAACCATCTGCTTGTTCGCTAACATCTCTGCCCTTGCCGATGACATTAGCGAGCCGAGCCGAGGCTCGTCAAAATGGGGAAAGAACGACGAGCGTGGGGCCGCAAACAACATCACGCCCGACAGAGTCATAGGAGCTGCCAAACTCATCAAAACCGGGGTTGTTTATCAATTGGGCAGGTCATATGAAGCAGAAATGCCGCAAGTGTCGGGCCGACAGTACACACTAGTCATTCCTCAGGCTACGCCACTAATTGGGCGTAACCGGCTCAGCTGGCATGAAGAATTCGTGGCAAGTCAGTTGGGTCAGGTAGGGACACAGCTCGACGGGCTGGGCCACGTGGGAATTGGGGACGTGTACTACAACGGATTTGACCAAAGGCAATTTGTCACGCCGAAGGGATTGGCCAAACTTGGTGTCGAAAAGGTTGGTGTCTTCTTTTCCCGGGGTATCCTTCTAGATATAGCGTTACTCAAAAAAAAGGCCAGGCTCGAAAAAGGCTACGAGGTCACCGATACCGATCTGAAACAGGCTTCGGAAAGCCAGCGGACGCAGATTAGTCCTGGAGACTGTGTCTTCATTCACACCGGTTGGGGTGAATTGTGGCAAACGGATCGCAGCCAATATGCGAGCGGTGAACCCGGCATCGGTTTGACAGCTGCACGCTTTCTGGCGCAACGGGAGATCACTTTGGTCGGCTTCGATAACTGGGGAGCAGATGCGATGCCCGGATCGGATACTGAACTGTTTCACCCTGCCCATCAGGTCTTGCTCACACAGAATGGGATTTATATTCTCGAAAATCTTGATACCTCGGCCTTGGCTCGAGATAGGGTTTACGAATTTGCTTTCTTCTTTGCTCCTCTGCGTCTCAAGGGGGCCACAGGGTCTCCGGGAAACCCAGTTGCGATTCGATAGAACCTCTGTAACAACCTTATCCCGCTCCTACTCTGAAAAAAATAGTCATTAATTCTGACCCACAAAACTGCCTAACTCGCTTTCTGGTCAGCGGACAAACAACGTCAGAAGGACCCTGTGCGGACCAACAGAATTTCCAGGCGGAATTGCCTTTCGCTTCTCGGTAAGAGCGCTGGTCTCACCACGACTGGCGCGCTCATTTCCCCAGAAGGAACTGAGGCGCAATCTAGCGACCACGTAGTCTCAGGGACGACTCTATCATTGGATGGGACTTGGATGCTTGCAACGGATCCGGCCAACCACGGACGAGAACACCAATGGTGGAAAGAAACCCAGAAGGAGGCAAAGAAAACCAAGGTTCCCTGGATAATCCAAGATGCTTTCCCTAGGTATCACGGAGTGGCTTGGTATTGGAAAGATGTCTTTGTTCCAGCCAATCACTGTGCGGAAGGGCGATACTTGCTGAAGTTTTGGGAGGTGGATTATCTCGCGGATGTCTGGGTGAATGGCACTCACGTGGGCGGCCACGAAGGCGCAGAGGATCCTTTTATCCTCGATGCAACAAGCAGCATTAAGCCAGGCACAGAGAATCGGGTCGCGGTAAGAGTCCTCAATCCCACTCACGAACGGACTGACGGAATCGTGCTAGACGAAACTCCTCACCGATGCAAAGTGATGCCGTACAGGGCTGGAGCGGCCTACAACCATGGCGGTATCACTGATTCTGTGGAATTGGTGCTCAGTCCGGCTGTCAGGATTGAGGACTTGTTTGTTCTTCCTGATCCAAGGACAGGTGTAGTCAAGACTCGAGTTAACATTCGTAACGCGACGAAGAAGACCACAGAAGCAGACGTCGAATGCTCGATTTCGTCAGACAAAGACGGAAGGGTTCTGAATTTTGCCCGTCTACGTCGTCAGTTGGCACCAGGTGTTACGGTTATTGAAGATAACCTCAAGGTTCAGGCGCCACGTCTTTGGTCTTTGGAAGATCCATTCTTGTACCGTGTTATGGCCAAATTGACGACCAAGGCTCTAGGCTCGGTCGACCAGTTCTCATTTCGCTGCGGATTTCGGGATTTTCGATTTGAACGTGGTTACTTCAGATTGAACGGCCGTCGCCTCTTCTTGCGTTCTTCTCATACCGTGAATCACTATCCAATCGGACTTCAGTACGCTCATGACCCTGATCTGGAGCGTCGTGACCTGATCAACCAGAAGGCAATGGGCTTCAACATGGTCCGCTTCATCTGGGGTGGAGCAAAGAGATCTCAGCTGGATCTCTGCGACGAAATAGGATTGATGGTTTACTCCGAGTCGTACGCGAGCTACACGATGACTGACTCCGCCCATCTGGAAGAGCGCTTCGATCGTTCGGCCGCAGGCGTGATTCGCCGCGACCGGAACCACGCGTCTATAACGATCTGGGGGCTCCTCAACGAGATTAGAGACGGCCAGCAGTTCCGGCATGCCGTTGACATGCTACCTCTGGTGCACTCTCTTGACCCAAGCCGGATGGTCTTTCTCAATAGCGGTCGATTCGATGGACAACTCAATATCGGGTCCATTTGTAATCCGGGTTCCAGAAGTTGGGAATACCTCTTAGGTGACGAGGACTCACGGACTCCACCCGCTAGAGAAATGTTGATTAGAGGCTCGGGACCGGAGGGTGGGTATTGGTTTGGTCGTTCTCAAGAAGGAGTTGGGGATACTCACCTGTATTCCAGAGTTCCCGAGACGGCGGCTACGACACAGGTCTTGCGGACCATTGGACATAACACCAAACCCGTTTTTCTGACTGAATATGGAATCGGCAGCGCGGTAGACCTGTGGCGGACCGTGCGACATTTCGAACAGCTTGGCAAGGAGAGCCTCGAAGACGGACAGTTCTACGCAGACAAACTCAATCAGTTTTTAGCGGACTGGAAACGGTGGAGACTAGATGAGTGCTTTGCCCGTCCGACGGATTTTTTTGCGGAAAGCCTGAAGAAGATGGCTGGTCAGCGAACTCTTGGATTGAATGCTATCCGCGCTAATCCAAATCTGGTCGGTTACAGTCTGACCGGGATGATTGACCATGTCATGACTGGCGAAGGACTAACCACAGCCTTCCGAGAGTTGAAACCGGGGACAATAGAGGCGCTTTTCGATGGATGGGCACCACTTCGACTGTGTCTGTTCGCAGAACCTAAACACATCTATCGAGGTACTCGAGTGAAACTGGAGGCTGTCCTCGCAAATGAAGATGTTTTGATGCCAGGCGAGTATCCAGTTCGGCTCGAGATAGTTGGGCCGAACAACCACCGAATTTTCGAAAAGACTGTCAGTATGAGAATTCCCCAGAGTAGCGGTACAGAGCCTCCCTTTTCCTTGCAGGTGTTTGCAGAAGAAGTAGTTCTTGATGGGCCGTCTGGGGAATACCAGTTTCTTGCAAATTTCGAGAAGGGTGCTGCTGCCGCAGGCGGTAGAACGAGCATTTTTTTGGTTGATCCCAAGGGGATGCCTGCTGTCGACACGGAGGTTGTCATGTGGGGTGAAGATACAGAGCTTGCAACCTGGCTCAGCAGCCGAGAGATCAACGTCCGTCAATTCTCATCTGGTTCGCGGCAATCTCGGGAAGTAATTCTCGTATCGGGAACACCCGCGAACGGAGGTGCCCAAGCCTTTCGGGAGCTTGCCAACCACATTGCTCGCGGTTCTGTAGCTGTCTTCCTGTCCCAAGGAGTCTTTGCCAGGGACGGTCATCCGTTGGGCTGGTTGCCCCTCGTGAACAAAGGCGAGCCTTCCTTCTTAAGGACAGAGAAGAAATCGTACGAAGAACCCCTCACCAGCTGGCTCTATCTAAAGGACGAATGGGCGAAAGCACACCCAATCTTTGACGGTTTACCCGCTGGTGGCCTGATGGATAACGCGTTCTACCGCGAAATCATTCCCGACGCTGCCTGGATCGGCCAAGATCCGCCGCTGGAAGCGATTGCGGGAGCGATCAAAGCCTCTCAAGACTATTCGTCCGGATTGATGGTTGCCACTTACAACCTGGGAGCAGGACGGTTCATTCTGAACACTCTACTAATTCGAGGCAATCTGGGCCGCCACCCTGTTGCCGAACAGTTACTGCGGAATATGCTCCGTTACGCTGCCCGGGACATCAAGGAGCCCCCTGCCGAGGTACCCTCTGATTTCGAACACCTTCTGAAGGCAATCGGATATCTATAAGCCTGGGTGGCTTTGGAACCATACCTCTTTTGCTTTCTAATCCTGCCAGTCGTTTCAGTTCTCACGCGAAAATTCAGGGGGAGCTGAGTGGACTCCAGAGGGGACTATTGGGATGGAAGTGCTCGCGACCAATGGAAAGTTTGCTGGCGGTAGCGAGCGAATGTTCTCCCTGGCGTGAAATGACGGGACGGACTGATTCGGCGAGCGCTACCGCAGGGACCATCATTGAAGGGCATAAGGAAGTGGTTGGGTAGGACCAGAATCATACCGAGGCTATTGAAGAGGGGCTATTTTCCCTGAGCAGTACGGGAAATCGTTCTCCAACGAAATACATCCTGCTTGAATGATTGTCAAATGAGTCCAATAAGAGTCTTCGACCTATATACGAGTGCTTGCAGATCTCTTCTAGTCGCCTGGGGGCTAATCTCGCTCGCCTTCGGTAACTTGGCGTGGTCGCAAGTCCATTTCTGGCATTTCGAAAGCAACGGTTCTTATCGAGATGCGTGACGGAATCAAGCTTGCCACGGATGTTTACACATTGGAGCCTGAGAAGAGACAGCCGGTCCTTCTCATGCGCACGCCTTACAACAAAGTCAGCGGACAGAAGACCGCTGAGCTCTACGCGCGTTCTGGTTACACAGTAGTTGTGCAGGACTGTCGCGGCAGATACGCATCGGGAGGGAGCTTTCTCCCCTACAACACTGAAGGACAGGATGGGTTCGATACGTTGGAGTGGATCGCCAAGCAACCCTGGTCAAACGGACAGACAGGAATGTGGGGTGCTTCTTATGTCGGGGCCGTGCAGTGGCAGGCCGCTGCCGAAAGGGCTTACGGGCTGGCGGTCCTAGCACCAACGGCAACGTGGAACAGTTTCTATCGAAACGTCTATCTGGGCGGGACAGTGAGGCTAGCGCTCGTTTGCCAGGCGGCAGCTTCACTTGAACCACCACCCCCTCCGCTTGCATTACCTTCTGACTGGTCCCGGACGCTCATGCATCTTCCGCTCACGAGCATGGAAAGCGCCATTGGCTGGCCCTTACCTTGGTTGACCGGCATCCTGATACACAATCGTCCAGACGGATACTGGAAGCGATTGGACCTCACCAAAGACCTCGATGCATTGGACATTCCAGCACAACACGTTGTGGGATATTACGACTTCTTCTGCCGCGAAACCGTTGCCGGCTTCCTCAAGATGCGCGCCCACTCGGCAACTCCAGACGCAAGACAGAACCAGCAGCTAATTCTGGGGCCTTGGGACCACGGTACCATCGGAAAGACCCAAGTAGGCGACATCGACTTTGGACCAGCTGCTCACCTAGACCTGCCGAACGAGAATCTTGCTTGGTTTGATCGGTTTCTCAAGAGCGACGCTAGCGCTATCACGAAACCATTTTCCCGGGTTCGATACTTTTCCATGGGAAACAATATCTGGGAAACTGCGGAGGATTGGCCGCCGCCAAATGTCCAACACACTTGGTTCTACCTGCATTCTGGCGGGAGAGCTAATTCTCGACGCGGCAGTGGACGCCTGGACAAGCTGCCGCCCAAAGCCTTCGAACCGTCAGATTCTTTTCAGGCCGATCCAGCTGACCCCGTGCCAGCTGTGCCGGAGACCGACTCCCGACCTCGCTATTCGGCAACCTGGGGACCAGTCGACCAAGGCCCAATCGAGGATCGTCAGGACGTTCTGGTTTATTCGACGGAACCACTCAAGGCACCATTAACATTCGCCGGGCCGTTGCGTGCTGAGCTTCACGTTTCGACAGATAGCCCCGATTCCGACTGGGTGGTGAAAGTCATCGACGTTCGTCCTGATGGTTTTGCCCAAAACCTAGCGGTTGGAATTCTCCGCAGCAGCGCACGGGAATCTGAACTTCGGCCCACACCGTTAGTCCCCGGAGAAACCTACAGGATGAAAGTCGATTTGGGACACGCGGCGGCAAAGATTGAGCGGATGCACTCATTGCGCATTGAAGTAACCTGGAGCTACTTTCCTTTATTTGACCGAAATACGCACACTGGAGAAGGCCCAACTGGCAGCAGAACCCGAGTTGCAACACAGACGCTTCTCCATAGTCGTACATCGAGCTCGCGTATTCTGCTACCCATCATTCAATAGAATCCGGTTCGCTTAAAGCTCTAACTCTTGGTCCGGCGGAGTTTTCGGATGAAGCCGTAACAGTTCAAAACGCAGGTGTCTACACTTGAGGACTCGGCGCGAGCGGCGACGATGACGCTCCCAGGCAGGAACGGTGGTTGCGTATCATTCGTAGAAATGTTCCAGCAACTCCCGAGGTGTGCCGTCAAATTCGGCCCATTGCAGGTCTCCAGCGATGACCTGATCGCTGCCCGTGAAGTAAACCAACGTTTTTCCTTTCCACTCGCAGAGTTCGGCATCGGACGCGTTGCTTTCCGAAATATCCGCTGGGCGGAGAGGAAGATTTTTGTGTTTAGGATTGAACGTCAGAAAAGGTCTGCCTTCAGGTGCATCTTGCCAATGCACTAGATCCTTCGAGCGCGTCACTCTTGTTTCGTACCGTTTCTTGCCCAGGCTATGCAAATAGAGAGTGTAATAGTAGCCTCCTTCATAGTAGAGAGCAGGACCTCCGACGTACTTGTCTCTGCCGTAAATCGCGTCTGGGACAGGGCGCCAACGGAGCAGGTCATCTGAGACAAAATACTTAAAAGTGAAGGGAGGCCAGGCGGGATCGTTGGATTCCACCAAAAGAACGAATCGTCCTTCACCACGGCATACGGCGACATTGAAGAACTTTTCCTGTGGCTCGGCCTTCAAGACGACAACCGCCTTTGTCCAGTGAACCAAATCCTGGGACGAGACCATTTCGATTTCAGTAATGTTCCACTTCTTCGCATTGCCCCAATTACCAGCAAAAACGTAGACCCGATTCTGCCAAACAAAAGCCATCCCGAGCCCATGCCCAGTCAGGGGCGTGGAGACAACTTGGTCCTTTTCGACATCGCGGATTCGGATTTCATCTTCTTGAAACCGACTACCTTCAGGCGAGCCGGGAAACTCCCATTGCTTTTGCCAGTTCTCCAAGCGGTAAAGGCGGTCTTTGAAAACGAATGGTGTCACTTCGACCAGCGGAGAGCCCAATCTTCCCTTCTTCACCAGCCGGTTGACAAATTTTGAAGGCTCGTTGCCAGATGGATTTGAACAGCTTGCAGATCTACCTGGGAGGAGTGTCCCCAGGAGAAGCAACGAGACACCGCGTAGTAAAGTCATGGTACTCCTGTTATTTCTGAAAAATGCGATGACCACAATAGAGATCCCTGTAGTTTGCAAATTTGTACCGTGCGTAGCAAAACCCAAAACGAATCTGAGGGTGATAGGCTTGCTCCACTCATGCCCTTGCTCTCAAAAGATAAATGCCCCAGGGCCTCAAACCAGGCGTCTCAAGAAATCCCGGAGTATTCGCGACGTGTGGTGGCTGCAAGCGGCTCAACTCTCCATCCATTGTTAACCAGTCGAATTCCTTGAATGTCTCCCTGAAACGCAGGGTTAATTTCTCCAAGAGGTCTAGCGAGGCATTAAGCAAGACACATGCTATGCGGCTGGGGGTGGTCTCACGAACCCAGATCTGGACTTTGGCGAAAGATTCGACAAGAACGGGCAAACGGTCGCGACTGAGCCATTGGCTGACTGCCTTGATCAGGGTGGCCTTGGCAAGGCTATGCATCTGCGTCCAGGGAAAATAGCCCATGACAACCACTCGGCCACCGAGCTCGTTTTCGCTAGCTGTCATCGATGGCCCCAGGTTTCGACCTGAGTAGTCTGTCAATTGGGCAAGCACCCCTACACCCGGTGATTGAGGATCAAGATTGTAAGCATCTTCGCGCCAGTGGAAGGATTGCCGGCAATCACGGGACCATCCGCCAAATTTCCCGTTGATGGAATGCTTCGCAAGAACTTCGATAGTGTCCCGCTCATATCTTTTACCGGGCTGCACACCCGTCCAGCTGGCCAGACCGAGGCGGCTCAGCGCCTGCAATGCCGATACATCCATCAGAACGCCGCCCGCAAGAATCTGTTGCAATTCCTTAGGCTTGAATGCGAGCACCGATGGACCGGCAAGAATCGTAGCAACGCCAGCTGTTAGACTGTAACAGAGAGGGATTCCGATTTCGCCGAGCACGTAACTCTTGCGCAGACTTCCAACGGCGTTTCCCCGATCAAACCACCGGCCGTCAATATTGTTCGCTATGAACGTATCTTGGTTCCACGCAGGCCACATTCCGGCAACAGGAGTGCGGTCCAGATCGGCCTGCAAGGTTCCATAAAAACACTTCGCCCGCTGAATCCGATGCAGCATTGGCGGTACTCATCCAGCGGGTTTGTTCCTTTGTGAGAGCACATTGAACGCGTGCTTGTAGAGCCTGCAGCCATATGAGCCGCGGCCTCGATGATCGTGGTCTCAGCGCTCTTACGCAGCAAATCGTAGGGAAAGTTCTCAACTTCGGATTGGATGACCTTAACATGGGCAGGTAATTTCGACACCTGTCGGCCAATATCGTGAGCTTTTTCAACCATCCCCGAGAGCGACTCATCCGAATAGAAGCCGCCTCCAGGGCGCCAGCGCACATTGCCCGCATGCGGGCCAGCCAGGGTCTTGGCCCAGTTCTCAAAATCATATCCTTCGTAGAACCTGTCACCGGTCATGAAACCGAGAGGCATCGTGGGGTGCACCTGGTGAACGGTTGTTCGATGATGCCAAAAAGGTTATTGATCGTCTCTCGGTTGTGCTGCAGCCATTGTCCGCGCCAATGCAGGCGCTCTTCAAGAGAGCCGGAGCTGAATGCGACTACCAGTGAATCCCGGGTAAAGTGTCGCCCCATTCTCTTCGAAAAGCGCTGTACACACGGGTGGCAGAAGCATGTGTATGTGATCGGCAGATGTCCGGCTAGACGTACATCGTCGTCAATCCAAATAAAGTCGGGCGACGCCTCGGCTAGGGCGGCATTTACCTTCCTCAAGTAGTCGAGTAATTCCACTCCTGCCGGGCAATAGCTACCGCGAGATTCCCGACCCTGATCATCGACCACGCGCTGCCAAGGCTCGTCGAGTGAAGCCTCAAGGTTCTCCTCATGATGGCCCATGGTTGCCAGGATGTTGATACCTGCAGACATGCCGTCCTTTCGCACAACGGTCATCAGTTTTGAGAGTCGTTCGGCCCGCTTCAGAGTCTCTTGCAGTGTCAACGGCGCGTGTGTCCCTGATGTAAAGAAGGCCAATTCGTCAACCGTCTTGGGAAATTTCCGAAAGAATGCCATCAAAGACTGAACCGCTCATCTGTCAGCCACTGAGGAGGGGCGATGCGAAATGTGGCGAGAGTACTGGCGCTTGAATCCGCCTTCTGTAGGTGGGAAGTTGCATGCAACCCTTGGCCAAGCAATGCAGGAAACGCTGCACTCATGCTCGTGCGTTGCAGGAATTCGCGTCGGTTCATCCGCTTCGTCAGTCCTTTCTTCTCGTGCGGGCTCTCCTAAACCGGAGCTTGCCGTCGTTTGCCAATTCCCCCTGTACTTGGAATCAGATTTCTAGAGCTCAGGCGGGATTCACGAAGGAAACTTCGTCCGCCATCAGTAACCGCAGTGAATGAAAACAAGTGAAAATCGCAAGACACTTCCGTTTCAGAAATCTCTGATCTTGCCGAGAATTACCCGACCGAAGGTCTTTGGTGCCTGATTGGCAGTTGCTTTCAATGTGACCCGCTCAAAGATCTCAATTGGTTTCTGGACTCGCTCCAGAAGGTAGACCTGGTCAGCTTCGGTCTTGAACCGAAACTCACTCAAGTTTGCCTCTGTCAGAACTCTCCTCGAAGCGACATGCTGTAATCGAGCAACGGATGACCATGGATTAACCACTACACATTCACCACCTGCAAGACTCTCAATACGGATATAGCGGATGTCCTTTTTGACAAATTCAGAGGTGACCATGAAGGCACCTGTGGCACGAAGAGTGAATCGCGCTGTCCAGTCGTCTGGCACCGCTGGAAATGCACGAATTTTTCCGCCGTGACTCTGGAGCAACATCTCATTCAGGGTAGTCGCGAAAATTCCAGCGCTCTCCAGAAAGGGTTGAGTGATGGGCCTGACAGGGACCGGGCGCTTCGCAGCCGAAACACCCGCCAAGCGAGGTCGCGCATCCCAGCCTCTGACCGGGGCGCCTTCAGACTTGTTGTGGGCATAAAACTGAAGGGTTCGCATGCCCATGTCGGTAAAGAAGCCTTGAGGAAAGATTTGAAGCTGATCCACTCTTACGGTTAGTTCTTTGGCTGCAGCATCATTCAGACCTAGTCGGGCGGCAACAACACTCTCGGGCCAAATGCCGATTTCCTTTCTTTCTCCAGGCCGGTAGGTTCGAACCGCAGTCTCGAAGAGTTTGGATCCTCGGTCATTCAAGCCAACTTCACCGGAAGGGAACACCGGCGACTGGTCAGGACGAAAGACGGGATCTGTGGCCACTTTTCCGCTGGGATAGAGCCCGCGTCCGAAAACCTCACCACGCATGGGATCCTGGTAGGTCACAAACGGGGCGAGATGCTTGAGAACATCCGCGCAAGACTTGACCAAGTCGTTTTCGCGGTTCAGCAGACGCATGCCGCTCAGATAGGCCTTGAAACCTGCCCGAATCGTGGCAATGTCTGGAGTCGCATTACGCAGTTTCCGCTCATCTCCACCTCCGGGCGTCTCATAAGCGCAACTCGCAGGGACATAGTAGTTCCCGGCGCTGTCTCGCTCGAGAATGCCTAGATAGAAGCGGATATTCTCTTCCAAAAAAGGAATGGCCTGTTGCTCCAGAAAGGGTTTCTGGCGGGTGTAGTCGTAGTGACGCCAAAAATCGAGAGCGATCTGCATGCCTGGAGTGAGATTGCAGCTCAGCGATGAGCTATTGACCAGCTGTTCTCCTTTGCGATTGGCTATGTCAGAAAAGAAGACACCATCAATCCCAAGGGCTGTTTTGGCAGCCGTGCGGGCTGGCCCAAGCATCGGGAAATAAGTGCTATAGTAGGGCTCAGCCAGTTCAGCATGATTGGCTGCATGGACCGGCCAATAAACTCCCTGCTCGTTCCAGTGGTAGTAGCGACCACCCCACTGGCGGATATCCTTGTTCCACAACCACAGTCCGCCACTGAACAATGGGGCATACCTCCCACGCGAGCAGGAGTTCAGTTGATAGAAGTGGAAGTACCAAAGGTTCTCGAAGTAGTCCTCCGAAACCTGCAAAAAAGAGCGGTGCCAGAAGTCACTCCACTCCGTCTTGTGTTGGCTTAAAACACTTGTGTAACCCTTGCTTCTGGCAGTTCGCACATTGGCCCGTGCTTGCGCCAGAGGGTTCGCGATTTCCTCCGAAGTGACAATGGAAACATAAGTGACGTATTCGGCTTTCTTTTGGGCAGGACTTTCAATTCCTGCAAGGAACGCGCTCTCACGAAACATTTTTGGCTCAAAGCCATCGACTTCGCAGTAGACAGCCACAGACATCTGGCTAAGCTGAATCTGGGTCCAAACTCCGGTGCCGTCAAAACCGGAAGTGACCCCTGCGAGGCGCTGAGAAGCATCTCCACTGTAGGTTCCCGGAGCTGTGATCAACAGATCCAAAGAACGGCTCGGCCAGCGCGACAATTTGATCTTGCGTGACACCTCCTGCGTCAAGCTATCCCGTGCATGGCAGCAGAAGACTTTGCTTTTTGACGAGCAGAAGGATTCAATCTCTGTCGTTCCAAATGGGGTTTTTGAGCGAATGCGGGAGCAACCTTCAAACAGGGAGAGTCTTGCCTCATAGTCCTCGAGGTAGATCCAATCAAATACCGGAAGCGACTCGATACTCAGTGCGCCACACGACACCAGATCCGTCTGGTTTCCCGGCTCAAAACCGGGACGGTCATCCCAGGCATCGCATTTGTTGAGGGTGAGGGTAAGCCCACCGGATGGCGTCCAGAGCATTCCTCCCATGTCTCCATTGCCAAGAGGAAATCCTTCATATCCCTCAAGTGCCGGCGACAGATAGACAATGTCGTGCTTGCTGAGGTAGGAAGCATAGTCGACATCCATGCCACGATTGTCTAGATGAATTGTCTCATCCGCCGCACGGGCGCTGCGGACTGAAGCGATCGCCCCGGTCATAGTTTGCAGAAATACTCTTCGGTCCATCCGGATACCTCCGGTCATTCCGCGAAGAGCGTCAGGCCGTAATCTTGCCCGGTCTTCGTCTCAAACTCGATCACTCCATGAGGTTCTGTGCGGAACCGCACGAGTCGTCCCTCCCGCATGAGTTAAATTCTTCCGGAAGAACTACCGGGGCCCTAATCCGACATCGGTTTCCGCACCGACAATGAATCTTGACGTGTCTGTGTGAAAAACTTAACCCGAGATCACGCAGCGACTGAAAGGGCTCATCAGCACCTCCTCGGCAGCCCAGACGGGATCATAGACATGAGAGTGGCGAGTCCATTCACCCGAGTGCGACTCTGAGGTGACACTACTCATTTGGCATGCTCGGCGTGGGCGAAAGGACGGCTAGCTATCACGGCCGCCAGAATTCAGAGTAGCGTGCCAAATTGGAAGTTAAGCAACTTTCGGGCAACGTTATGTTTTCGGGTTGGAGGCTTGGGCGTGACGTGGCTGAGCTCGCCGAATCCTGTGAATGTCGACTTGTGGCTTTGAGCCGGAATGCTCTAGGCACTGCCATGCCGAAGTTTGCTGCGCTCGGTACTTCTGGCAAATTGCTAATGATACCTATCTTCTCGGTCTTCGGTGGTGTGTGACCTCAGTCGAACGGCAGTTCATGTCATGGAAGACGTACGAAAGAAGCACGAGTCCCACAGAAAGTCGGATTGGACAGTGTACGAAGAATAGAACTCCCGTGTCCTAAAAGGCACCCTCACAGCACGCTTCGTGTGCTGTGAGGAACTGACTGATCTCTCTCGCCCATTCAACTAACTCGACGCTCTGCAGATAGCTAGCGATTCTAGAAAATCCATTTGCCTGCAAACTGAATCTGTCGCGATGGGGCCGCAGTAAATATCTGACCAAATGTCGTCGAATTCAGATTGAGCGTCGAGTTGAAGGGGCCCATAGTGAAATTGGTATGATTGGTCAGATTGAAAAATTCAGCGCGGAACTGAATCTTCCCGTACCGGTCCGAAAGCGGGAAATCGCGAAACACGGAGAAATCCATATTGGCAAATCCTGGTCCGCGAAGGGTATTCCTTCCCAAAGTCCCAAATCGGCATTCAGAAAGTGGCACAACTCGACAATCCGGGGGGAACGCGAACGCTTTGGGATCGAACCAGTTTAACCGGTCTCGGTTCGCAGGAATTGGATTGCCGATCTGGTCAGGCCGCTGATATCCACCGTTCCCGGTATTGGCAAAATCCGAACCCGATTGAATTGTGATGGGTTGCCCGCTGAAAGTTCGAAAAATCCCGTTGACTTGCCAGTTGCCGGCCAAAGCGCTTGCAATGCCTCGTTGATTGAGGAATTGTCGCCCCTTCCCAAAAGGCAGTTCCCACAGCCAACTGACCGCAAGGTTAGCAGGGAGGTCAAAACTCGAGACGGACTTTTCACCACGGATATTGTAGGGATTTGCAATGGAGCATCCCTCAATCCCTGCGAACCCTGAGCAACCCGTGTCTAATGACTTTGACCACGTATAGGAAACTAAAAAGCTCAATCCGCGGCTTAGCTGCTGCTGCGCTTTGATTTGGAGGCCATCATACCAAGAGTAGCCTATTGTACGCCCCCCGTTTGCACCGACTCTTAACAGCGGGAACGGCACTCGAGTGCTTATAGGGAGGCCAGGCCCAGGAGTGAGCGCAGTGTTTTGCACAAACCCTGTATAGGTTCGCCTTCCCCTGCTTCCTACGTACGCAACGTCTAGCGTGAGGGAATTCGTGATCTGCCTCTGAACATCGAGATTCCATCGTGTGACATAGGCGTTTTTCACTTTGGAGCTGTTCACTCGGGCACCAGCAGGGAAGGGAGTGGGAGGAGGAATTATTCCGGCTCCTGAAACCAAGTGTTGAGCGTCATTGGTAAAATATGTCAGATTCAAATCCGGTTGAGGAACGCGATTGAGCCCAAAAGGCCAGGCCCCCCGCAGATCCTGAGCGTTCTGCAGGAGAAAAGCCCAGTTGTCAAAGTTTGTTCCAGTACCGAGGCGAACCACTGTCCGGTTGTTAATTTGATAGGCAAGCCCCAACCTGGGTTGCCAGTTATCATAGACAGGATCTGTATCACCGCGCCTTCCTGCCATCACTACATTTGCTGGAAGCACGCCACCGGGAATGCATGGCGCAGACCCCGTCACAGCGCAATCTGGTGGTGGTGTAGTGCCAGAGATGACGTACAACCCCCTGTCCCAATCGAATCCAGCGAGGCGGTCCTCTTTCTCCACGGGAGGAGTAGAGTGATCCCAGCGCAGTCCAAAATTCACCGTAAGCTTAGGGGTCACTCGGAATGAATCCTGTGCGTAGAACCCTATAATATCCATGCTCATGATGGTTCTCTGGTCACCGGCGTAGATCCGGCCTCCGCCTGGATCACCCAACAAAAAGGAGGCAAAGGCCAACCCTGTATTGGCGGTGTTGCTCGGATCACCCGTCTGTGCATTGCTAAAAGACACAGCGGGACAACCGTTGCTTGCATTGGATCGGCTGTGGAACCAAATGCCACCCCCCTTCAACGTATGTCGGCCGACGTTCTTAGTTATGTCGCCCGACACTTGGGTTATCCTCTCTGGGTCGAGGTTGGAACCCGAGGAAGAACCTACCGAGCCGAATCCAGTTCCAACACTCGGCATTTGAGGCATCAAGTTTCCTGCTCCCCAAAAAAAGGCTCCGTCCGGTATGCCAAACCCCACGTCCGTAAACATCTTCTCCTTGTCCGCGGGCTGGTCCACGTACCCCGGATTCCTCGCTTGCTGAAACCCGGCCGTAAGATCCATAACCACCGTAGGAGAGAAGGTATGGATCCAGTGAACCCCCACGTTTCGCACATTTCGTTCTCCAACACTGGGGCCAGTGGGGATCGCACCTGGAGTAAAGCTCGAGGAGTTGTGAAATAGATACCTCCCATACATCATGTCATTCGGACCGAATCGATGGTCCAATCTTATATTGAATGAGTCCTGCTGCAGGTTCGAGGACTGCGTGTTGATGAAGTTAGGCAGAGCAGTCCCCGGCTGTCCAGGCAGATTGGGTTCCGGAAGCCATCTCATATACGCTGTGATCGGATTCCAGAGGTTCTTTGGAACGATGTTTCCGGCAAACGGCTCTCGCACAAACCCAGTCCTCGTCGCCACTAGCCTCGTCAGCGGGTCGACCTGACCTGCCGTAGTCGGTCGCGCAGTATAAGGGTCAAAAATCTGAAATCTGAAAACGGGTCGGCCCAGAGCATCCGTTCCCAATTCAGGACCAAGCCAGGGAGCGAAGTTCCCATTCCTTTCGTCCGCAAAGGGGACTCGTGACTGAGTATTTCCGCCCCGGACAAAGCGAAATCCTTCGTATCCCCCAAAAAACCATGTCTCGCGTAAATAGGGGATCGGCCCACCAACGGTGCCTCCGAACTGGTTTTGATTGAAATTGGGCCGATTACTTGGATCAAAAAAATTCCTCGCCTCAACGGCCTTATTTCGATTGAACTCGAACAAGCTACCATGCAACTCTGACGTGCCCGACTTGGTGACGGCGTTCACTACACCACCCGTCACCAAGCCTGAAGACGCCTGGTCATTGTTCGTTTCGACGTTAAACTCCTGAATAATGTCTATCGAGGGAGAGATCGCAAAACCAGTAAAGAAAGTCTCTGTGTCGATGATCCCATCAACGTAAAAAAGATTGGCCCGAGATGGGCGGCCATTGATAGGGGGGATGACCGTGTTACCCGATAACTGGCTTCTCGTGCTTCCGATGCCTGGAATCGTATCTTGTTTCTGGTCGATTGGACTCGCACCCGGCGTGAGCAGCATCAGCTCTGTAAACTGGCGCCCATTGAGCGGTAGGTCTACGACCTTGCGACTATCAATGACGGTACCCAAGGCCGCACCGCCCGTCTGCAGCAGAGGAGGAGCCTCAGTGACCTCTATTGTCTGAGTTACCTCTCCCACTTCTGGTGTGAAGTTTTGTGTGGAGGATTGGTTGACCGTGAGAGGGACATTGTTCACCACCACAACCTTGAATCCGTCAGCTGTTGCCGACACTGCATACACACCTGGGGGTAGGAGGGCGAGTCGATACTCGCCTTGAGCGTTTGTGGTAGTCTTGTATTCGACTCCGGTCGCTGTGCTCTTTGCCACTACCTGTGCTTGTGGTATCGCCTTGTCTTGGGGATCTCTAACGGTTCCGGTCAAGGTTGCCGTAGTGGTCACTTGCGCCAAACTGTATTGCTGAGCCCACAAGAACCACGTAAACAAAAGGCCAGCGAACATCAACGTGCGCGTGAGTGTCCGTTTCGGAATTGGCATGATGCTCTCCTTTCGAAATTAAGCCATGGCGAGTGACTGGGCCAATCAGTGCTGAGGCAACCGGGATAACTTCCTCTTTGTATACAATTGCTGCGATCTTATCTGAGTTAGCTTCCTTGTCAAGGGGAAAATCGGTTAATCTGATGAGTGGGGATTGTTGTGCCCGCCTCTCGTTTTATTAAATAGTTCTTTTTAAATAAATTAGATAAGACACAGACCAAGACCGATTGGATCGCTGTCGTTGCGCACTCTTATGGTTTGAAACAGCCAAGGACTCGCACAAAGGTGAGTTCATCTTTCCCCAGTCAGCGCATATTGGAACTATTGCATACAAGTCGGTTCAAATTCAGGTTAGCCCTCCCAGACTGAGTTGATCTAGCATCCAGATGGCCGCAAACAATGGCGGCGGATGCGCCCGCTAGAGATAGGAGGTGCTCAAGAGGCAAATTGCTACAAGGAGCGGATGGAGCGCACGGCAGGACAGATCTAGCGATTCTGTGCAAGGAAGGGAAAGGTGCGATTTTGGCTTAAACAGAAGATCGATCCAAGACGCTGTCAAATTCCCTTCGTCGATTCACCAATGATGATTTAGAAAGTGTCACTCTGGGAATCCGCAACTGGAGCCTTCATTTTACGATGCAGCGTACAGAATGAACCCAGTTAAGCTCGTAACCGTCAAGCCGATGCAAGTCGCGGGAGAGCGGCTGCTCGTTTCCCTTATGATCGAAAGCACGCACACTCACAACATGTGAACCTGGTCTTTGGAATGACCAATAGAACTTCCAAAGAACCCATGTGTAAGGCTGCTGTTCCTTATCTATTTCGGCTAAGTGCCACTCCTTGCCTTCGTCAACACTGACTTGGACCTTGGTTACTCTATTTTCTCCTGCCCATGCTGCTCCCCGGACAACATAAGGACTTTCGCCTATGAGTTCACCTTCGCGCGGTCGTGCGATCTGGGATTTTACCTGCACCCTGCTGATGCGGTGCTTCTCAGAGTCCAGGCCACGCCATTGATTTGAAAGATAGCGCTCCGTCATAAAGAGGCTTCTGTCTTCATGCTCGAGGACTTCAATGTGGTCGAGCCATTTGACTGAATCCATCGCGTACCAACCGGGGACCAACGCTCGGAGCGGAAATCCATGTTCTACTGGGAGATGGCCGCCGTTCATCTGGTACACAAGAAGAGTATCCGGGTGCAGAGCTTTTTCTAACGGCAGACTGCGCATGTACAGGGTGGGCGGTCTGCTTGGATCCTCGATCCCCCGGTCTGCACCGACCAACCGTACATTCTTGACTGCAGAACCCAAACCAGCGAGTCTTAAGAGTCTCTCCAAGGGGACACCTGTCCAGCGCGCAGTGCCAACAGCCCCGCCCCCAACCCTATTTCCTGCACATTCCAGCGTCACACTTAGTGTTCTGGTGGATTCGCGCAATAGATCAGAAAAAGTCATGTCGAGTGGGGTCTTCACGGAGCCTGTGATTCTGAGTCGCCAACTCCTCAACTTCAGATTTGGTGCCACAAAATGATTTCGAACAAAAAACTCTCCGCTTGGGGTCACAAGACCATTCAGAGTTGAAAAATCGAATTCCTCAATCTGTGGGTTAACGGACGCGGAAATTCTGGAGGCGTGTAGAGGGGACTCTTGCCACGTCGCAAGCGTAGCTAAAGCCGTGCAAAATGCTCGCCGGGTGACGGGCGTCGTCTTCTCACCGCTGTTACAAAGTCGGCTGATCCTGGCTGATGGCATTTCCAAAAAGTTGTCGAATGAATGATCCTTGACCTTTCCAACGGGCGAGTTCCTCGAAGAGAGCGATTTCTGCAAAATTCAACGCTTCTGCGACTGACTCGCCGGCGGCCTGTTAGTCTTCATTCCTCGGTTCAAGAGAGGCAGCCCGAGAGCTTGAATCAGTTCCCTTTGGCTTTTGTTGAATGAGCCAGAGCCGTCCGAGTATTGGACCAGCATCATCCCTTGCTTGTACAATTGAGACTGCACATCGAAGTCCCTGAAGTTGGCTTGTCTCCCGCTGAAATCCCACCGCAGTTCTAGCTCTTCATCGAACATTTTGTAGACGAGATTTTCGGCATACTCAATCGTGTTTGAAAAGTAATCAACTGCCGCCGTTTGGAAAAGGGGCCGATTCTGGCCATCCATTTGACGTCGAATCCTGATTTCCAGAGTGCCTGGAATCGCTACCTCATAGGTTTTGGCGTCGCTTCTCGTTGCGAACAAGATCTGCTTGCGTCTCACCTTGGAAAACATAATAGGTCGCAGTGGCAAGAAGGACTGATAGAGGCGTTCCAGTGCAACGATTTGGTCATCGTTGGCTTCTCGAGAGACATAAAGAACCGAGGGTGCTATCTGTGAGCCCATCGTGCAACCAGCTGACGCAAAGGTCAGCCCGTTCAGAGTTACAGCACCATAATGGCCTGTTTCGATGCGGAACGTTCCAACGTTCTCGCAGTGTTCCGCTGTCGGCGGCGCATTTGACCGACATGGACATGGCACAGCACACGGACAACAAACCAACCCTTCCCCCTTGACACGCCAATCGTCCGAGAAAGGCACGCGGGCTCTCTCAGGGGATTTCTCACGCTCAACCGTAGATGCCAGTTTCTGGATTGGTAGTGACATAGGCCACTTCTTCCTAGCTTCAGAGATCAGATGGCTCGCTTCGCTCGTTCGGCCTGTTAACAATTCGGTCCAGATCCAATGTTCCCAATGCTCGCTCTGAGAAGACTGAAATTGTGCAGCCTGTTGATGTTTTGATCGTGCCTCCGCCACTCTCCCCAAGGCCAGGAACGCAGTCCCCTGCAAGTCCAGGACTGCTGGCTGCAATTCTGAACTCAGCTTGTTCATGTCAATCTTCTCCAGATACTGAAGGGCAGCTAGACTGTCTTGGCGCGTCAACCGGATCTGGGCAAGTTGGAGGTAAACGTCGGACAGCTCCACACCTTGGGAACCTTCTTTTCGGGCTGGATCTGACAACAGGCTGGTAGCTTTTTCCAGTTGTGCTTGCGCGTCATCAAGCATCTGGTGCTCTATGAGCAAAGTGCCGAGCCGATAGTAGACCCAAGGATTTCTCGAGTGAAACTTTGCCAGCTGAGCCGAATGGGTACGTGCGTTGGTTTGTTGCCTTAACTGAAGCTCAACCGCTATCAGTGTAAAGAGTCTCTCTGCGTTTTTGGGATCGGCTGCCACTGCAGAAACAAGAAATGGGCGAGCCTCTGCATATTTCGACTTCGAAACCGAGATAAGCCCGAGCCCGTATTGACTTGCCCCCGACCCATCGCCATGTTTTGCAGCTCTCTGGAATGCTTTGGCGGCCGAAGTGAAGTCTCCGTCCTGGAAGTAAAGCATTCCGAGTTTAAGATGGCTTGGCACATGCCCAGGATTGAGGCTAAGGGCCTTTAACCAAGCTTGTTTCGCTGGTTCTTTGGAACTCTTCCGCTCGTGGATTGTCCCCAATAGGTAGTAAGCGGGAACATAGCTTGGGTCCCGGTCGATGGCTTGGGTACAAAAAGCTAACGCCTCATCTAGGCGCGACTCGTGGAGGGCTGACTCCGCTTTCCGCAGGTCTTCGATCAGGCGAGGATCTTCCGCACTGTCCACCGTCAAGGCAAGACAACTGAACAGAATAGGAAAGCTGATTAATCTGCGGAGCCGCATCCTATCCACAAAAAACCTGAAATGGCTGTCCTGACAATCAAATGTAGTGGCTCGGGCTTTAGATTCCCAAGAGGTGGAGGTGAGGATGTCAGAGTTATCTGGGACCTTTGCTCGCAGGAGCCCGTTGCAACTCGGATGCTGATAGATCTGGCGATTCTTTGAGAATCAGTTCGAGCTCCTGGCGCCCTTCAATATGACCAGGATTGAGTTCCAGGACTCGGCGAAGATGACTGAGTGCCTCAGCAGCCTGCCCCGAGGACTTAAGTGCGAGCGCCAACAAGAGGTGAGAATCTACGTGATCAGGCATGATCCGGACCGCTTCCGTCAGTTCCCTGATCGCACTTCGTTCGTCGCCTGCATCTCTCATGACTCTTCCCAGGAAATACCGAGCTTCGCCATGATCGGGCTTCATGGCAAGAACCTTTTTCAGCTCAGAAGCAGCCTCCTCATAAGAAGACCTGCCCGCCAGCGCCAAGCCAAGGTTAAAGCGAGCCTCCAAATAGTCGGGTTGTTGCTGTGCAGCAAGTCGAAATTCGGTGATCGCCTGCTGCAGATTCCCAGTACGGCCATACGCTAATCCCAGATTCAAATGGGCTTCAGCATAAACAGGTTTCAACCTCACTGCTTGTTCAAGTGCGGCAACAGCCTGTTCAAGTTCTCCTTTCCCAGAGAGCAAGGCGCCCAAGTTGTGGTGCGCTTCGGCATAGCCGGGCTTCAGCTGAATCGCCCTTTGGAACTCTATTGTTGCCGCGTCGATGTTTCCCTGTTGGGCCAGCACGACTCCTAGGTTGTTGTGTGCCTCGGCAAAGTCGTCCTTCAATCTTATCGCGGCTTGAAACGCCTCTCTCGCCTCCACCACACTGCCAGCCTGCTTTAGCGCCAGTCCCAAATTGTAATGGGCGTCAAAATCATTCGGCTCAAGTCTGATAGCATCCCGAAACTCAAGGATTGCTCTTTCAAAATCACCTTTTCGCCGGTACTCAATTCCAAGTCCTTTGTGTCTTGACTGTTGGCGGAGACGGTCTGACTCCTGCAGTTCAGCCTCGGCGATTGCCTCTTTACCAGCTTTTTTGAGTACCCGTCCAAGCAGAAAGCGCACCTCGGCGGAACTTGGATTCAGTTGGGCAGCCTCACGGAATTCAATGGCGGCCGCGTCAAGTCGCCCGACTCGTTCTAGAGTCTGGCCCAACTCGACGTGAGCTTCTACATACTGGGGCTGAAGTTTCACTGCCTTTTGCAACTCTTGAAGGGCAGCCTCATACTGATTCCGCCGTCGAAGCAATCGACCTAGACCGTAGTGTGCTTCTGCAGAAGTCGGCTTTAGCTTAAGCGCCTCTCGAAACTCAGATTCCGCTTCTTCGAATCTCCCCTTTACATCCAAGATCAGCGCCAAGGCATGGTGGGCCTCAGGATAATCCGACTTTAGAGCGAGCGCCTTGCGCAAAGCTTGCTCAGCATCCTGATGATTGTCCAGCTGCATGAGCACTGCTCCCAGATTGTAGTTGGCCTCTGCCAAATCAGGCTTCAGCGAAAGAGCCGACCGAAAATGCTCCAGAGCATCCTCCAGTTCCCCTTTTCGTTGCAGCAGCAACCCGAGATCATTGTGGGCTTCAACAAAATCCGGCCTATAACGGATGGCTGTCTGCAACTCAACGATCGCTCCATCGAAATCCTCCTTGCGTTGTAACGCCAACGACAGGTTGTAATGCACCAAGGGATCAGTGGGATCCTTGCTCAGTGAGCGCTGGTAGTGTCGAATAGACCCGTCGATATCTCCTTTCGCCCACAACTCCAGAGCTTGATCGCTATACGCCCGCGCTGTCCCACGGTCCACCTGTGCGTTTCGCGATATCTCAGTCGTCTTCTGATCCTCCAGGCCAGCGACCTTTGGACTTCCTTTAGGTATTTCAAGGGAGCTCCTGTTTGGTATTGCCGTTGACTGAGGAGAGGCGGCGCGAGCACCGATATCGGCCCGTGTTTCTTGTTCACCGTCGATCTGTGCCAAAGCCTCGCGAGCCTCTTTGTAGTCAGGCTTTAGCCGCAGAGCTTGTTGATACTCGTTCTTGGCAGCTGCCAGATTTCCATCCAGCTCCAAAGCGCGCCCAAGGTTCAGGTAGATCTTTGGATTATCAGGCTGGCTCTTGGCTGCCTTCTGGAACTCTAGTATCCCCAGTCCGTAATCGCCCTTACTGGCGAGCGTGAGGCCAAGGTTATACCGAGCAATGGGAGAGTCTGGATCTAGTTCGAGGGCCTGTCGCAGTTTTGTCTCAGCCCCCTTGAAATCCATTTTTTGTAGGAGCTCCACACCAATATTGCTCAAGTGTCGGGCCTCTGTAGATTTTTCCACCTTTTGCCGAAGGAGGTCAGATTTCTGGAACACAATCTTGGCAGCGTCCGCGTCACCCTTCAGCGCAAGAGCCTGTCCCAAGACGTTGTGCGCCTCCCTGAAATCGGGCTTGATCTCGATAGCCCGTCGAAACTCCGCAATGGCTTGATCCAGCTCTTTCCTTCTTAGGAGTAAGAGACCGAACTGAAGGTGAGCCTCAGCGTGATCGGGTTGATACTTCAAAGCAGTTCTAAAGGCGTCTATCGCACCATCAAATGCAGCCTTTTGCTTCAAGACCAGTCCCATGGAGTAGTATGCATCCGCATATTGAGGATACAGCTCAAGAGCTCTCCCAAACTCTGCGAGCGAGCCATCCAGGTCTCCCAGCGCCGCAAGTGTGACCGCAAGATTCTTGTGGGCTTCGGGGAAGTTGGGCTTCAACTTGAGAGCCTCATGAAACTCTCGTTTGGCAGCTTGATAGTCCCCTTTCTGCGGCCAGCCAGCGAGCAGCAACCCTAGGTGATGGTGGGCCTCAGCACTTTGGGGTTGGATTTGAATTGCCCGTAACAGCGCAGCCTTCGCGTTTTCTAGATTGCCGTTCTTACCGTAGGTGAGAGCCAGATTGTAATGAGCGTCGAAGTCACTGGGATCCATCTGCAAAGCGATCTGAAATTCGGCGATCGATTCCCGGAAGTCGCCAGTTTCGCGCAACGCGACACCTAATCCTACGTGCGCTGGCACAGAACCGGGATCGAGCTTCAGCACAGACTGGAACTCCTGAATTGCGCTCCCGAAGTTTTTGCCCTTCAGTTCAAGTTGTGCGCGACGCAGCTGTTCGCTAGATAGGTCTAAGTTGGCGGGCGTCTGAGTCATGGCAACAGAGAACGCATTGCACCAAATGCCAACAAACAGCAACACCAATGATTGGCGACGCCTTGTCATCCCGCGCCCCGATTCCAATTCCACCAAAAAAGTCTAACCATCTTGAATTTACTGAAATATCGTGACAGAGTCGAGACTATCTGAAGGAGACTGAGCCAGGGAAGAAATCCCTGGCAAGCCGTGGCCCGAAAGTGTTCCGATTGAAGGTCGAACTAACGTAATGGGTGACAAGAAGCCCGGACGGGCCGTGGTAAGATTCCCAACCGGCCCCTTGACAGTCGAATAGAGCTAAAAGCGGAAAACCTAAACACCTAGAAACTTTGTATACAATATCAATTGTATCTCTTCATACGTACCCCCGTCAATAGGAAGGTAGAACGCCAATTTAACTAGCTAATTACAGTGGAATTAGTAATTCAGACTGATTTGAGCCGACACCTTCAATAATTTTGTTGGACAGCGCAATGTGGATCGTATACAGTCCAATCTGTGAAAGACGAGTACCAAATCGAACAATTCCGATCTCATCTCTATGCGGAGATCCTGGGAAAGATCATCAGCGGTGAGTACCGGCCGGGATCGAGACTGGTCGAAGAGGAGCTGGCAAGTACTCACGAGGTGAGTCGTACTCCGATTCGAGAGGTGTTGTTCGCATTGGAGCGGGATGGATTGGTCAGGCGCGTCAAGAATCAAGGTGCCAAGGTAGTCGCCTTTACGGCAGACGATGTTGAAGAGATCTATGAGATACGAAAGGCCCTCGAAATTCTCGCAGTTCGCAAAGCTATACCCAATTTGAGACTGAATGATCTTCTTCAGTTCGAAAGGGAACTGGAAGAGCTCAACAGCCACAAGGGGTCCAACTGGAACGATCGGCAAGCCACCGTCGATCTCCGACTGCACCGCTTGATCGTTCGGTATTCCGGAAACAGGCGTCTCATTTCTTACCTCGAGAATATTTCCCTCCTCATTCACTCTCTTCGCCTAGTTGGCTATCGGGAAGACCGGCATGCTCGACGCGCAGGTGAAGAGCATCTTGGCATTGTCAGAGCACTGAAGGCACGCGATGCTCCTCTTGCAGAAGAGTTGCTTGTCAACCACCTTGACACTAGCAAGAGAAATGCAATTGAGCTGTTTTCTCGGATTGATGAGGTAGAGAAGGATAGTATCAAGTTGAAGTCCTTATTAGAAACAATCTGAGATCGTCCTCCGGGTTGAGTTAGCCGCCGCACACAGGAGATCTGGCTGTTTATGAGGGCTCTAGTTGCGTTGCTGGATGACTTGGAATCGCCGTTTTGGACTGATACACAGTTGGAAGTCCAAGCTCTCAAGGACGCTTCCGAGGTTGTCCTTGTTGGCCTGGAAACGGATGGATCTGTCCCTGAGATCCTAAGACAAAGCGACGCAATCATAGTCTCGCATTCCCCAAGGGTCGGGTCCCAATTGCTTGATCAGCTCAAGAACACCAGGGTGGTCGTGCGAAATGGGGTTGGGGTCGACAACGTAGACTTGGAAGCCGCTCGTCGTCTAGCGATTCCGGTATGTCATGTTCCCGATTATGGCACGGAAGAGGTTGCAGACCATGCGTTGATGCTGACATTGTGCCTGGAGCGGAAGCTGGATCTGGTACTGAAGGAAGTCAGGCAGGGGAGTTGGTCCTGGCAAGCAGCCGGGGAAATCCGACGATTACGTGGCTTGAGGTTTGGCATCGTCGGCTGCGGGAGGATCGGAACAGCCACGGCGCTGCGAGCAAAGGTGTTCGGGTATCGGGTTCAGTTTTTCGACCCCTACATATCCAGTGGCTATGAGAAGGCACTTGGTATCGATCGAGTTATGAGCCTCGAGCGGCTCCTTGACTCTTCAGACGTCATTTCGCTGCATACCCCCCTGACTCCTGAGACGCTTGGCATGCTGGACTCTCGTGCATTCTCGATCATCAAACATGGAGCTCTCTTGATCAATACTGCGCGAGGAGCACTCGTGAACGAAAGGGCTCTGTTGGAGGCATTGCGTAGCGGGACACTTGGAGGTGTTGGTTTGGATGTCCTGGAACGAGAGCCGAGGCTTGATCTCGATCTCCTCCAATTTTCAAACTGTTTGATCACGCCACACTCGGCCTTCTATTCTTCCTCGGCCCTTCTCGAGATGAGGACCACGTCCTGCCAGATTGTCAACCGAGTTCTCGGAGGGGAACTACCTATTAACGTTGTCAACGGCACGTTTGGTCCCAGGCAACGAAGTTCCCCATCGCTAGGTTCTCGCCACCAGGAAAACAACCTGCAACAACGAGATTTACGAAGCATCGTGATGCAGGATCTGTGAGTTTTTGAAAACAGTCTGCCCAAGTGTGAAGGTTGTTATGCGCAAGTCGCCTATCGTATTTTCTCCCCCACTCCTGCTGAGCGTACTGTGCTCCCTCTTTTGGCTACCCAAGAGTAACGCCCAGGACCGGAAGGGTGTTGAGTTCTTTGAGAAACAGGTTCGGCCGTTGCTTGCGAAGCACTGCTACACATGTCATTCAAGTGCCAGCCAACCTGTTATGGGTGGACTGAAACTCGATAGTGAAGCTGGCTTGCACGCGGGAGGTAGCCGTGGCAAATCGATAGTGCCGGGAGAACCACAAAGAAGCTTGCTTGTCACGGCTATCAACTACAGAGACGATCGTCTTCGTATGCCTCCGACGGGAAAGTTGGCAGACGATGAAATTTCGACGCTGATCTCCTGGGTCAAGATGGGCGCCCCCTGGGGCCCGGGACCTCTGACCCCCGCGGACTACGGCACCAACGCGACTGTGAATTCTTTCTGGGCCTTTCAGAGTCTGAAAGAGCCTGCCATTCCCCAGGTCAAGCTACAAGGATGGGTGAAGTCTCTCTTGGATGCATTCATCTTGGCAGCGCTTGAGGAGAAAGGTCTAAAACCTGCGCCACCGGCCGACAAGCGGAACTTGATACGTCGGGCAACGTTTGATCTGACTGGCTTGCCTCCTACCCCTGAAGAGGTCCAGGCATTCCTGGACGATAATTCGCTGGAAGCGTTTACCCGTCTGGTGGATCGATTGCTCGCCTCGCCACGTTATGGCGAGCGGTGGGGACGGCACTGGCTGGACGTTGCTCGCTATGCCGACTCTAACGGATTGGATGAAAACCTGGTCTACAAGAACGCGTATCGGTATCGCGATTACGTCATCAACGCCTTTAATAAAGACAAGCCATATAATCAGTTTATCCTCGAACAGCTGGCAGGTGACCTCCTGCCAAGAGCCCACGATGAAGCCACGATCTACGAGCGGCAGACTGCCACCGGGTTTCTTTCGCTGGGAGCCAAGATGCTCGCCGAGGATGATCCTGTGAAGATGCAGATGGACATCATTGACGAACAGATCGACACCGTGGGCCGTGCGTTTATGGCGCTGACTGTCGGTTGTGCCCGCTGTCATGATCACAAGTTCGATCCCATTCCGACGGCCGACTACTATTCACTGGCCGGAATCTTCAAAAGTTCGAAGACGATGGAGAATTTTAAGGTTGTCGCCAAGTGGCACGAATATGTTCTGGCTCCAAAACAAGAGCGGGAGCGGCTCGAAGCACACAACGAGAGGATCGAAGCCCAGCAGAAACAAATCAGTCGGTTCTCTAGGCCAGCCGATAGGGAGATCTCTGACACCGCACGTCGCAAAGTTGGAGCCTTTTTACTGGCGGCTACGGACCTCTTGCGGTTTGAGTCCATGAAGCTTCAATCGGTGCTTGGAGATTCGGAGAAAACGGACAAATCTGGCTTGGTGACCGTTAGAGCGATCGATTTCTTACGAGGAAACGTCGATAAGAACTTCAAGCAAGACGCAGACGATCCCCGCGTGCTGGTTGATACGAAAGCGGCGGCTCCCTATTTTGTCGAATACGAGGTCGTCCTGCCTGAAGACGGAAGTTATCAACTCGAAATCCGTCGGGCCTCTCCCCAGTTCCACACACTCGACATCAGGATCAATGGGGTGCTGGTTCAGGCAGGTCTCCCGCCCGAGGTTAACCGTACCTCCTCTCCAGATGCCCAGCTGTGGACGGCGATCGGAATCTTTCCCTTCCGGCAAGGCCGGAACACCGTCCGACTGGAGATTGAGGGGCCGTTCCCTTATTTCGACCAGGTCCTTGTGGCTCCGAATCCGCTGGCGGTGAGCGCCGTCGTTCCAAAAACCTCGGTGCAGGTTGCAGTCGACTATGGAATCAATCCAGAGATTCTCTTGCAGTGGACTGACTATCTACGCCGATCGCGGGGCGCCCCCGCATCAGTGCTCTACGCCTGGCACGCTTTTGGGACACCGGCCTATGATTCGCTGGCGGAGTGGACCTCGCCGGTAGCCCGCCTGTTTGATGGCTTCAAGCCCTCGACCCGACAAGAACTGGCGGCCTTCTACCAGAGCCTCTTCGATCGCGCCGACAGTGCTTGGAGGGCTCTCCATCCTGAAGGGTCAACGGATGACAAAGCGGAAGACGGCGACACGAACCTCAAGAAGGGTAACGACAAGAACGAGCAACTGGCTGATCCAGCTCTTGAAGCACTTCGACAATTGCTCTATGAAAAATTTGGTCCCTGTCGCGCCCCCTCAAAATCGGAACGATATTATTCCGTCGAAACGAGAGTGGAAATCGACCGGCTCAAAAAAGAGCTCAAGGCGTTGCAAGAATCTACTCCGCAGTTTCCACGTGCTATGGGGGTGACCGAGAGCGAAATCGGTGACCTGCCCATTCACATTCGGGGTAGTCATCTCACGCTTGGCGATCGTGTGCCTCGACGGTTTCTCAGAGTGATCGCGGGAGAGAATCAAACGCCCATTGAGTCCAACCACAGTGGGCGGTTGGATCTGGCCCAGTGGCTCACTCGAGAGGATCATCCCTTGACCAGTCGTGTCATGGTGAACCGAATCTGGCGATGGCACTTCGGAAGAGGAATTGTTCCGTCCACTGACAACTTTGGCAGGCTTGGCGAGTCACCGACCAATCTGCCGTTACTGGACTGGTTGGCCCGCCGCTTCATTCAGGAGAAGTGGTCCATCAAGGCAATACACCGCGTCATCATGCTCTCCAGCACCTATCAAATGAGCACGGCCTGGGACGAGAAGGGAGCCGAAGTGGATCCCGAAAACAAGCTGCTTTGGCGAATGGATCGGCGGCGGCTCGAAGCTGAGGAGCTTCGCGACGCCATTATCGCTGTTGGTGAGGGGCTCGACTTGACCATGGGGGGCTCCATGCTTACTTTCAAAGAGAGAGAATACGTAACCAGCATCAAGAGCCGTGACACGACCAACTATGATGCCAATCGCCGATCCATCTATCTTCCCATCATTCGGAGTTCCCTCTACGACGTCTTCCAAGCCTTTGACTTCGGCGATCCCAGCGTTCTGAACGGAGATCGTCAAAGCACTGTGGTGGCGCCACAAGCATTGTTCATGATGAATGGTTCGGTGGTGCTCAGGGAAACCAGGAAGATGGCCGAGAACTTGGTTGTGCAGGCAGGCCTCGACGATTGGGGTCGCGTCCAGCGGGCCTACATGATGGCTTTCGGCCGCCCGCCCACTGCCAGCGAAGTAGATAGATCTCTTACCTTTGTCGGTCGTATGCAAACAGCACTCGTCGGTGGCCAACTGAACCTCGAGGAACGCCGATTGAGAGCGTGGCAGAGCCTGTGCCACACACTGGTGGCTTCGAATGAGTTTGTTTATCTGAATTAGGTAACAAAGGATCGAAGGAGGAAACCTGTGAAATCTGGTTCCATTCAGCACTGGAATTCATTTTGGAATCATGCTCTCTCACGGCGAGAAATGCTCCGGACCAGCAGCGCGGGATTTGGCGGACTAGCGCTCGCGGCGCTGCTCGGTGAAGAAGCCACGGCGGCCCAGATCACTACCAGGGTCGATTCTGGCGCGGCGGCTGATCCACTGTCGCCTCGGCCTCCGCACCTCGCTCCTCGGGCCAAACGAGTTATTTTTCTTTTTATGCATGGCGGACCCTCGCAAGTCGACACCTTCGATTACAAACCACTCCTTCAACGCGACCACGGAAAACCACTTCCTTTTGAGCGTCCGAGAGTTGTTTCGAGTGAGACGTTCAATCTGCTCAAGTCCCCCTGGGAGTTCAAGCAGCATGGCGAGAGTGGCCTCTGGGTCAGTGAACTATTTCCGCACGTGGCGAAGTGCGTGGACGATCTCTGTGTGATCAATTCAATGTATGGTTCCAACTCCCGCCATGGTGGGGCGCTGCTGGAACTCCACACAGGTAGTGATACTTTTGTTCGTCCAAGTATGGGTTCATGGATCAACTATGGGCTGGGAAGCGAAAATCAAAACATGCCCGGCTTTATTACGATCTGCCCTACCTTAACCCACGGAGGTGCGAACAATTGGAGCTCAGCTTTTCTCCCGGCGGCCTTCCAAGGCACCCCCGTCGGCAACGCCGGCGTCTCTGCCAGACAGGCGAAGATCCCCTTTATCACGAATCAGGAGACCTCTCGCGACATTCAACGTCTGGAGCTTAATCTGCTTCAGGAGATGAACCGCGAGCACTTGGCTGCGTCCGGTCCGGATCAGGCCCTCGAGGGGCGCATCGAGTCGTTTGAATTGGCATATCGGATGCAAACAACGGCACCGGACCTGCAGGACCTTTCAGGTGAATCGCCAGCCACGTTGAAGCTCTACGGCATCGATAATCCCGTTACTGAAAATTTTGGCCGGCAATGCTTGATGGCCCGAAGATTTTCAGAGCGGGGTGTGCGATTCATCCAGGTAACCCATAGCTACAAGTGGGATCAGCATTCTGACCTGCGAAAGGGCCACTCTGGGAACGCAATGGAAGTGGACCAGCCCATAGCCGCTCTTCTGAAAGACCTGAAGGCGAGAGGTTTGTTGAAAGACACGCTCGTTCTTTGGGGTGGCGAGTTTGGTAGAACTTCTACCGCACAGGGTTCCGACGGTCGCGATCACAATCCCGAGGGGTTCACCATGTGGCTGGCTGGCGGCGGCGTGAAACCTGGCTTCAGGTACGGTGCGACCGATGACTACGGCTACTATTCAGTAGAAAACAAGGTACACTTCCACGATCTCCACGCGACTCTGTTGCACTTGCTGGGCCTTGACCATGAACGGCTCACCTATCGCTACGCAGGGCGGAACTTCCGTTTGACCGATGTTCACGGCACAGTTGTTAAGGACATCTTTGCTTGAGCGTCAGGGCCGATGGCCGAGAAATATTAAGATGACCGTTGCTGATCGTCCTTTCACCATCACCGAGAAGGGACGAAATTGAGAATGTCTCTTTATTCTCGGATTTTCTGATCGGGCAAGGGCTACTTTACTTGGAGCGGATATCGAAACCAGCCCCATCCGGTTTCCCGGATCGCAAGGCTGTATCTCCCGGCTTCAAAGGCGGTGGTGTCTATCATAACAGTCAGTACGTTGATGCGGTTTTTCATTGCAGCCCTGCCTTTCGCCGTCACAACTTGGTCCCGCTGTCCAGAAATACGGACTTCATAGTTACCCTCCTCGCTACCAAAGGGTAGATAGGTCGAGAGCTTCAGCCGTCCCTTCGGCAGAGAGAGAGCCTCAACTTGCCTGCTGTCCACTCCACGACTGATGCCACGCTTGCGGAGGTCTAGCACAACTTGAACTTCTGGCAGCTGGGGCTCCTGCACTGAAGGTTCTTGGGGCTGCGGTGAGGACTTCGGCTCCGGCGCCGTTCTAAAGCCCGATGGGAAATGTGGCACGTACGTGTCTCGACCTCGCATGAGTGCCTGGGACGCCCATGCAGCTATTCCCACAACAATGAGGACGACGGCTGCTGCGCGATAGAACCATTGCCGAGACTTTTGTTGACGAATGAGTTGGGTGAGTTCCTGGGAACAGGGTGAGCAACGACTGATGTGAGAGACGACGTCCTGGACTACGGGGAACGTTTCTCGACGGGCTAGCGCCCGAAGTTTCAGCTTGCCGGGACAACCTTCGCGTTTCGGATTGGGAAACTCGGTGGCGTAGGTCTGCCTGAGCGTTTCACGAAGGTCGCGGTCTTCACTACGACTGAACAGATTTTCATTCGACGGTTTGGTATTGGACTCGGCCATAATTTCTAACGACCTTCGCAGGATGATTTTCCAGAAAACCTTCCTCTTCTCATCGTGGCGATTTCGCGAAGGCGGCGCAACAAGACGTAGCACGTCTGCTTGGCGCTTTGGGCAGTGAGTCCCACGACGGAGCCAATATAGTTCCAAGGATAGTTTTCCGAATACAGCCTGAGTAAGATTTGGTCTCGTGCCTCCAATTCCGAAAGCAGCTGGCAAATGAGCACTCGATCATTCAAACGATCCTCCCAACCTACATCCGGCTGCGACTGGAGCTGCTTTGCAGCCGTGTACTCTGATTGCCGCTCCAAGTTTGTCAGCCGTTTGAACTCCCGATGAGCTGCACGCAGAGCGTATCCAGTCAGGTTCTTCACCCGACCTCGCGCTCTGATGACCCCGACCATACTCTCCTGCAAGGCATCCGCCGCAGAATCCGGGTCATTCTTCTTCCTTGCCAACTGCTCTTTGGCAACGTTGTAGGCATTCAGAATAGCGTCATGGTCTCGCTTATCCATGATAGAAGCTCCGGAACCCCTGCAAGCTCAGGTGAGACTCAAACTGGTAGTGTGTTACGCCGATGTTACCAACAGCACTCTTGCGTTCGAGAGAAGCGAGACCATCTCATAACCGATAAGCTGCTCTATTGAAGAAGATGGCCTTAGTCTTCAGGTTTTGTCACAACCACTCCAAAAAAAACGGCCTAATCTCATCCGAAAACGTCATTTGATCAATTCGTTAAACAGGTCGTTGTCAAACATGACTCCCTCGCGGGCGCAACCGCTCTTCACGTCAGAGACCAGGTCAGCTACGCCGTAGCTAGCCAACCCCACGTGACTCTCACGAACTCGTCGAACGATTCTAGCCAGAGCTTTGCGCCTTCCACCCAGGGTGCGTGGATCGTTGATTGCGAGAATCTCCTTCACGAAGTAGGCTAAGCTGTTGATCCTGCACTCAGCCCTTTCAAACACGGTTTGAATCACCGTCTTGAGCTTTTCGATTGGAACCTGATCGATGTGGTGTTGCAGATAGGACACGGTGTCCGTCTGAAGCCAAGGATTCTTGGTGACAGT
>Ga0187893_10001714_pt1 | contig 51177 bp, 38 predicted proteins | sample MA1701074metaG_FD_139574 | JGI IMG/M metagenome (GOLD analysis project Ga0187893, IMG submission 139574) | White microbial mat communities from a basaltic lava cave in the Kipuka Kanohina Cave System on the Island of Hawaii, USA - MA170107-4 metaG ... | reverse complement strand
TTGAGCCCAAGTCTCAAACGCTCAAAAGAAAAGCTTTGAGCTTTTCCGGTGCTCAGAATCCTGAGCGAAGGTGCATATTATATCATGCCGTCCTACCGTTCGTCCATTTGAAAATCTCATTTTTCAGAGAATAATCTGTTGTGATCTAACGAAATATAACAATCATGAGCAGAAAATAAAAAAACCAGCTTATAATCTTTGACGGCTTGATGGACACGCTTCGCTCCCATAAGAACAAAAAACGCAGCAGTCCCCTTTCTTTGGTTTCAACCGCACGCCGCAGTTTTTGCAGTCATAAAAGAAAAGGCAGGCATCCTCCGGCACTACTTCCTCTTTTTTGGATCCGCACTGGGGACACGTAACGACCGACGTCATCATGTTTTCTCACAGCGGCCGCATATTTTCTTAAACCGGAAATTAAGAACGGATATCCCGATCAGGAAACCCGCGCTCACAACCATAAGCCATTGACTGAACCAGACGTAGCGGCCAATATAAATCCCCGCCGCCGCGATAAGCCCGAGGACAAACACCCACCATCTCCCATGCGCCTTTGAAGACCAGGCAAGAGAAAGAACCGCCAAACTCAAAAACACAATCAAAAGGGACCGCAAAAAGGCGACATTAAGGGCAAACCCCAATCCCACGGATGCGAGAAATGCTCCCAAGGCCGGGATGCAAAGCGGGCAGACGATTGCGACTGCGCCTGAGAAAAATGCCGCAATCTGCGCCGACCATTCTGAAACGGTTTTCATACCGATACCCTAGGCGGCTTGGCCGATGCCTGCAGCAATCAGCGCCTCGCGGTCCGGCTCCCCCCGCTTGCAGCATTCCGCGATCTTCCCGTCCACCACCACCGTCGGAACGGAATTGATTCCGTAAGCCTTTGCCTTATCAATACACTCTTTTGATTCACACGGTTCCGAGAGGTCATAAACCGCAACCTCGCAGTTCGGGCAAGCAAGCTCCTGCACCAGTTTCACCGTCTCTTCACAGAGAAAACATCCGCTTGTAAACACTTCAACTCTTCTTTTTGCCATGACCTTTCCCTCCTCTTTTTGATTTTCGTTCAATTTCAATCTGGGGACACACCGCAAATTTCTTTGCTCTTGCGTCCCCTATGGGAATCCAACTCTCAAGAAGGTCCCACAAGCTTCGTTTCATTGCCTGAAGCTCCCTGATTTTTGTTTCAAGTTCTTCTGATTTCCGGTTTAAAAGCTTACCCACATAAGAACAGCACCGGGAAAGTCCCCGCTCCCGCTCCCGCATGATTTGTTTCATCTCAGCAAGCGTGAGCCCCAACCTTTGAGCTTTCTTGATAAAACGAAGCTGTTCGATTACAGAGCCGGGGTATTTCCTAAAGCCACCTTCGGAACGACCAGGACTTTTGAGAAGTCCCATTTTTTCGTAGTAGCGGATCGTATGGGTTGAAAATCCCGTTTCCTTCGCAACTTCACCAATCTGATACCCGCCGTTTTCTTGTCCCATTCTCTGCCTCCAATCAAATCCTACACCTTAGAGTATACTCTAAAGTCAAGAGCAAATTGCAGACCCGCACATGATCAGGCCGATTGCAGTAGTACGGCTTTCTGGCGAGGCCGATTTGAAGAGCGCGGCGGAAGGCTCAGAAGGAGGTTCCAGAACATGGTAAATGTTTCGTTGCAGTTCGGGCAGCGCCTTCTCATGCCGGGAATCCTGCGCATGAATTTGGCATTGCAGGGCACACATTTAAAAATGTAGGTGCATTTGCTTGGCCGTGAGTCCGAATTGATGTGCCCGACATGCTCGGCGAGCTCGCCACACTTTCGGCACTTAATCTCCGGTGGGCCGGGATCGAAGAAGTCCTCATCCAAATCCATAAGCTCCTGGCCGCATTTCAAATTCGGACAAGAAATCGGCTCGCAACCATCATAAAAAACGACCCTCTCCTTGTTTAATGTCTGTTCTCTCTCCGCGCTCACCTATGTGACACCCCCTTTTGTTTTAGTTCCAATACCTGCAATGCCTGTATTCTTCCCTTTTCAAAAGTCCTGACCCAGCTGGGTAACAAAAAACCCTGAAACGAAAACAATTCGCTGAAAAGCTCCTTTGTTTAATGGTCGGAGTATTACGAGCGGCAGTTAATTCGTGACAGGGTTGCTTATTGGTTTCTGTCTCAAAAAATCGTGTTACGATTAAAAAACTGCCTCCTGGCCTTGGCCGGTTATGAAAACATTCAAACACTTAAAAATAGTTTACTGCACACTTTTGTGTGCATTTAAAAACATCAGTTCAAGCCGTTTGGCGGGCTACAATCTCAGGCACGTAACGCTTCTGAACAGGTTCTTCGTCTCCAAACTCGATTTTGTCGATCACAATATCCACTGCTTCCTGACCCATCTGGTAAAGGGGCTGTTTGACGGTTGTAAGACTTGGCGAAATAACCCGGCCTTTTTCAATGTCGTCAAACCCCACAAGCGCCATATGTTCCGGACTCCATTTCTTAGCCTCTTTGAGTGCTTTTAAAGCCCCGATGGCAATATCATCATTTCCGCAACAAATGGCTCTCGGCAGATTGCCCCGTTTGATCCATTCCTTCATTCGGGCGTAACCATCTGATTCTTTGTAGGTTTCGCACTCCTTGATCCAGTTCTTTTTCAGGGCAAGCTTGTTTTCCTTCATCCCGTCGAGAAACCCCTTCATTTTTTCTTCCGCATCCACCGAATTATAATGAACTTCTTTTCCGTCCGTTTTAATGATTGCGATCTTGGGTCTTGCCAAATAACCGATTCGCTTATAGCCTCTTCCGGCAAGGTAAGAAACCGCCATTTTCGTCCCTTCACGCACATCCGTATGGAGGATATTGATTTTAAGCTTCGGATCATAATCGTTCATCACAACAAGAGGAAGATCGCCAGGGCATTCTTCAATGATGCGGATTAAATTGGAATTGAAGCGCCAGGTGATGATGATCAGCCCGTCAACGCCGTACTCCCCAAAAAGTTCTTCCGCTTTATGGAATTTCTTTTTTTCCTTTAAACGGAAAAGTTTCAGTTCATGGCCGGTACGGAAAATTTGGTCGAGCACCCCCGCCATGATCCCCATGTGATAACCTGAATGAATGATGTCTTTTGAAAGCGACGTGAGCACCCCGATATTGTATTGCCTTACAGCACGCCTGAGCCGGGCAAAGGCCATCGGCTTCCAACCGAGTTTTTGAATCGCGGTCTCGATTCTGGCCCGAAGCTCAGGACTTACCTTATGCCGCGTCCTGGGCGACAAGTACCTCGTGATGGAAGGCGCTGAGGTCCCCGCTTCCCTTGCCACGTCCTGAATCGAAGGTCTTTCTTTTCCCATTTAATTTCTCCTAGCCTTTGCTAAAAATGAAGTTGAGACAAACTTTAACATTAAAAAAACACAATTACAACGGACTATCGTCCGTGTACAAATCGTCCTTCCCCCGTCAAAATAGCTGCCAAACGGAAACCTTACATACCTAACTTAGGCCTGAGATGACGATCGAAAAACGATTTGGCGAGCTGGTCAGAAAGCTAAGATATAAAAAACGCTTCAACCAGGAGGATTTTGCAGACCACTTGGGGATTGACCGAAGCTATCAGGGACGGATTGAGCGCGGCGAAGTCTCCACTTCGATCGGAATGGTTGAAATTATCGCAAAAGGGCTCGGCCTTGAAATCAGCGCCCTCATGATCCTGCTCGATAAGGAGAGGAAGAAAACGAAGGGAGATCCTTCGTCGTAGCAGGCCTTCTCAAAGGATCTTGTATCTCCGCAGCGCGCTTTCCAGAAATTCTTTCCTAAGCGGTTTAAAGATTCCTCCGTTGACATTCACTGGCATGTGGCCCATAACGTCATGCCCCGACATCAGAACGATCGGAACTTTGGAACTCCAAGACCGGATACCCTGAAGCAACCCCGCATACCGGCTGCAATCGGAAGCTTCATAATTCATCAGCACAATATCCGGATTCTCCCTTTGACAAAGTGACGCAACTTCTTCATCCTTTGAAGTCCACACAATCTCACACCATCCGCCTATCGCGCCTTCAATAAAACTGACAATTTCAGGTTCGTCAAAAACCATGACTTTTTTCATCAACTGTGTCCCTGGTGAATTTTATTCAATGTCTTTTTTATATTTCGGCAATCGCGGTAAATTCTTTTGGCCAATAAAAAAATGGGCGCACGCAAAGAATTATCGGGGGTATTCGGATCAAGGGCTTAGGCGGGATGACGGTTTTGAAAACTGAAAAATTTCTGTTCCACGTTTGCAATAGCGGTATAAATACATTTCGAAGCGTTTTCGGATTCTTCGAAGGTCAACTGCCTGTCGCGTCCTATTTGAAGAATCGTATTAGGAAAGACCAAGCCATTACGAAGCGTTACCAAAACTTCCTCTTTTAACGCTCGTATTTCGTCTCTGGACGAACCTTTCTCTTTTTGCTGGTTCTTCTTCTTATTTTCATTTTGGGAATGGCCCATAGCTATCTTCCCACGCCTGCCTGTCCGGTTCACTGATAACAACCTCTCGCATGGCTCATTATTTTAAAATTCCATCCTGAAAGAAAAGTGAACGCACGTTTACTTTGCCTTTCGGATGATCCCCTGAAACCGCATTTTCAAAAACCAATGCAATTTCATCGACTGTCTTCTTCCCCGGCGGAAGCTTGATATCCGCCTTATGCCATTCGGGACTGACCCGGACATGGTCAAAAGCGATATGCTTTCCTTTTGATTTAATCTCAACTTTCACCGTTTCGGGAAATCCTTTTATTTCGTCCCCCCTGATTTGAAGCGACAGCGCATCGTAATCCGAAATATCCAAATCATCGAACTTAAGAAAAAGCCCTGAGAAGCTGTAGCGTTCCGTCACGTCGTAATGCACTTCGACGATTTGTTTTTCCTTTCCTTCGCCAGACTCGGTCATCTGAAAGGAAGCGCTCGCCCGGTCGGGTTCGTGGAAAGCGCCGATTTCACGCCGCACTTTCATGGCATCCAGGGGAGAAACTTTCTTTTTCATTATGGAAGACGGCCGGGATTCGATTTTATCCGTAATGGCTTGAAAGGAAGGATGGTTTTCTTCGGCCTCAAGCAGGGCATTGGCTTTTTCATCCCACCCTTTTTGTTTGAAATAACCCCACAAGTAATCTGGAATTTCCTTCTTGCCTTCAAGGTTATTCATAAAATTTGCAATCGAAAGCAATTCCATGCCTTTATCCAGGCTGAGAATATTGTGATTGATGGCCCCTGTTTTTGGATCAATCGAGTCCGTGAAGCCGTATTCTGCGCTGAAGGCATTTGGATTGAGCGATTCGATTGCCTTCAAATTTTCAATGACCGCATCAGGCGCATACCGCAGGGAAAGAAAAGCGGAGTAAAGGGTCACAAATTCTCCCGGGAAACGGTTGTAGGCGATTTCTGGGACACCCGTCATTTCGTATTTGTTTTCGCCCGGAACTTCCCCGTTTGAAAAACCCCAGATTCCGCTCTTTGAAACCCTTTTACCGTAATCCCGGTGAATTTTGATCATGTGAAGGGCGTTTGTCCTGAAAGCTTCCGGGGCGATCTGAAAACCTCCAAGGATTTCATCGGCAAAAAGAGTTTCATAAAGGCTTCCTCCCCATGGAGCAACTACTGAGACTTTTTCCCCTTCCCGGGTCGTATAAGTCTTGACCAGGCGCGACATGTCGGTCCATACAGAATCCGGCAAGCCGTCTTTTAGGATCGCAAACAAAACCATCATGCGGCCTTCAATATTAAAGATGGAATAATCAGCGGCGTGATATCTCTTTTGGGCCTGATCAAAACCCACGTTAATCATGCCGCTTGAAGCGCCCGTTGGATTTTTATCGTAAAAAAAGCGGTAATCCTTTTTCTGAAGATAAACGTCGATTCTCTTTGAAAGTTCCGTACCGGAAAATGCGCCGGCCGCCACCATGAGCAGAATGTCAAGATCGCCGTTATCAAGCGAAGAGACAAACCTGTTTTGGGAAACCTGCGGGATTTTCCCGCTCTCTCCAGAAAGGTAATACCAGTTGTAAAGAAAACCTTCGTGCGTTTCGAGTTTCTCAAGCACCTCCATCATTTGAAGGGCGCGTCGGTAGGCCTCTTCCGCGCCGAGATATCCTTTGTCTCTCGCATGCACGGTGTAAAGAAAACCAAACCCGATATTGGTCGGCGAAGTTTTGCTGAAAGACTCATTTTGGGGCTGCCGAATCACATTGCCAGAGGAAACGGATGCGATATCAACCGGAAACCGTGTGACCGGATCGAACAATTTCTCGAATCCCCGGAATGTGGCTTTCTCGATTCTTTCAAGATACTTCATCTCGCTTGAACTAAGCCTCGCTTTCTTTGGAAGAGCCGTCGCTTCCGCAAAACTGATCGTCGGTAAACCTTCCGCCATGAATAAACAAAGAATCAGCGAAAAAAGACATTTTTGTCCCATTCACTTTCCTGAAAGTAGACCTTTGCTTTTAAGATAATTTCTCAACCGGCTCAAATCGACCGGCTTACCGAAAAAGGCGTCGGCTCCTTTTTGAAGAAGCGATTCCTGTCTTTCCGGACTGCCAGACACCATGACAATAATTATTTTCGGATTCTCCTTGCGGAAGGCTTCGATAAAATCATCCCCGTGCCTGCCGTTCCAAAGCATCCTATCCAGCAAAATGGCATCCGGTTTCTTATCCTTGAATTGCTGCATGACTTCGGGCTCGCTCTTTGGGATCAAAAATTCAAAGTCGCCGCGGAAATAGCGGAGAATCACATTCCGGCTGCTTTCCATATCATCGACGATCATCACCCTTTTCATGGCCTGGATTTGGGTAGATTTTGTTTCAGTTCTTTCCACTGTCATTTCCTTTCATGTTGCACTTTCAATATCATAGAAGTCCTGCACAATGGACATTGTCCCATTGCAAGGGGTTTCCCGGTCTTGACACAGAAAAAGCACATGCGTGCTCTCATGCTTCATCCTGCATTTGCGGCATTCCTGAACATACACCCGCAAACCAGGATCAAACTGTCCGGTCCGTATTACTTTCTTATGGTTCCCCCGCCTCATAAAAACCCTTTGATCTAGAACTTCGACATTTTCCATATTCAACTCTTTTGTTCATTGAAGTCAGAATAGCTTATCAGCCCGCTATTTTCTTTGCAATATTTTTACGGTGGTACTCCACCATATAGCCATCCCGCGCTACTTTCCTTACAATAAGCCATGCCGATTCATTCAATCCGACTAAAATTAGCCAAACGGATCAAGCAAATCCGCAAAGCAAAAAAACTCTCGGCGCGGGAGGTCGCTATGCGCTGCAAAATGCACCTGCGTGAGTATCAGCGCATCGAATCCGCAAAACCGCCCGATATGCGAGCCAGTACGATTGCCCGTGTTGCAAAAGCATTAAGGGTTTCCCTGCGTTACCTTTTTACGTTTTGACGCCTGCCTGGTGCACTTACCGTCTTTTCCTTCTCAAGCGTTCAACCCTTTTATAGATTCGGTAAAGATCTCTTGTTTCGATCATCACAATGATTCCGTGCTTCCTCATGGCATTCTGAAGTTTTCGGTCCTTCAAAACAGCCAGATAAAGCGTCTTAACGTAAGGCGGTTTGCCGTAAACTTTCTTGATGGCAAATGACACCTGACGGCTCCTTGCGCCCACCCGAAGAATCAGCAAATCGGGGACATTTTTTCGGGTCCTCAGCCGTCTATCTCCCGAAACAACCCGAACCCAATATTTCAGGTATTGAAAGTAATTTTTGATCGCCGGAATAAATTTCTTGTCTTCGACCAGCAGAAAAACTGTTTTCATTTCTCTAATCCAAATTGCATTTGCTACACTTTTTATCTTCAAGCATTTGTTGTGGCCGGACCGGCAATATGAATTGCCTCGCCGGTTTCCCGAATCTTGTAGATGTCCTGCATTGCCGAGATGAATTCCTCGATTACCTTCTTATTCGCGGGAAGATAGTCTTCCGTAAAATCAAGAATTTCGCTCGCAAGCTTTCTTGTGTTGGAAAGCGGCGACAACGGATAAACCAGATCAAATAAATCTTTCCGGATCAGATGGAGCGCCAAGCCGGGCGCTTCTCCTTCCAAAATAAAACTCTCAAACCTTCTTAACACTTCGGCCAGCCGGACCGTTTTTCCCGGGGCCAGATAAAGCAACATGTGTTTCTCTCCATTCCTGAGTTTGTCGTATTCGTCATTCATGGGATTAAGCCATACTTGCCAGCATCCGGTTGATCTGATCCATTTGATTTAAAACCTCAAGATTGAAGCCCGTACGGCTGTCCGCATTGAAGTAAGAGACGCCGTTAACGGGTTGGTCTCCGATCTCGCGGAGTAATCGAATCGCAGCGGCTTTCAGTTCCTTGGAAATTCTGGATCTCAAGTTCCGGTGAAGAAGCGCTGCAAGGAAAAGTTTTCGGCCGTCGATCAGCTCTTCCGTCCCAGGCTCTTTGACCAGAATATCCGCGTGATTTTCCCAAAGATGCCGGTTCCGTTCCGAGGCAATCTTAAGGGCATCTTTTTCTAAAAAGGGTTCGATTCCTTTAAAAGCTGTGTGACGTACCGGGATATTCGTAATCTCCACGATTCGTTTGAGTTCCGGCGTGAGTCCGAACGCCCGTTCAATTTCATCTCTCCGGATTTGAGGATTGAGATTGACAAGGCGGATCCTGATTTTTTCAAAAAACTCATTGGGAAGCTTTGCTTCAAGCATTTTCAAAGCCTCCACAAAACCCCATCCTGAAAGACTGATCTGTCCGCCCTCTTTATGTACAAGCGATTCCACATCAAGGTCCACTTTCAAGGATGTTTGTTTTAAAAGTGTCTGGATAAATGCCAGGGATTTTCCACTCTCAAGAGTTTCCTGCATTTCATTAAGCGAGGAAACCGTCACCAGCGCACTAACATGAACCGGCTTTCTTTGGATTCCTTCCGCGTTTTCTTCCGGCCGGGATTCCATAAGGGGTACCCTGGGATGCTCCCTAATGGACCGCACGGCCAATTTTGCGGCTTCCCTTAATTCGACGGCCTGCGTAAGCTGATTCAAGGGGCCAATCGCCCGCAGGTCGCCGATGGCCCCCAGAGCCTGAATGGCTCCAAGCCGCACCGTCACACTCGGAAGTGTTAATGCCTCTAGAAGTGGCCCAACAGCAGGTTCTCCAATCTCGATCAATTCTTTAAGCGCAGCGTCTCTTTGTTTTAAAACCGGAATTGCGTTAGGTGAAGCGACCCGTAATTCAGAACGGCCCCCGACCGGAACCAAAGGCGCAATCTCTTCAGGCGTCACTTCATCGGGTGTCAGATCCATGTTTTCATCGCCATCACCGGAAGTGCTCAGGATTAAATCCGGATAGACGTTGAAATCGTTAAAGCGGATGCCTTTGGGAAGGCCCGGGTTGATGGACTCTTCAAAAAAGGGCGCTTCGGAGAGAATCGGCAATGCAAAACTTTTCTGGTTGGGTGAAGCCTGTTCGGACATATAAAGAGCCAGTTGATTTTCGGGCTTCTCCGGCCCGTATCCCGTATATTTATCGATATGAAGTATCGAGGCGGCCCTGGGATGATTGTTCAGTTCTTCCGGGAAAAGCTCATCAAGCGGTTTTAGAAAAAGCACCGCTGATCCCGGCCTCCTTTCTGCATCCGAAAGTGCCTTTTGAAATGCCTCTTTCACACCTTTGGTTAAAGGCAGTTGAGGTAATGGCAAACCGGGCGGAAATGGAAGATCACGGCCGGGAAATGTTGCAGGAGGCGCTGCATCATCGCGTTCCTGAAACGGCGGCTGGAAGGGTCTGTCTTCACGTTGCCTGAACGGCATGCCTCCGGCTCCGGGCATTGGCGGGAACTCGCCTTGCTGCGGCATGGGCGGCAATTTCCTTCCCTCGTAATAGGCCGTGACTTGAATCTTTCCGCCGTTTCCCGCTTCAAGGTTGTGTTCATAGACGGCACGCAGGAGATTCTCATAAAGGTCCGGGCGTTGAAACTCCCGGGGCAGAAAGGGTGGAAATCTTGACGCAATGACATTCGAAAGCTCCGCAGATGAGCGGCCTGTTTCAAGGTATTGATCAATTAAGGGCTGTATCCGGGGCGGCAGATCCAAAAAGATTTCGCTTAATTTCCCGTCCGCCGCAAGGGTTTCAATCATCTTGCGGGTGTCTTTCAAAATCCAGGGTGTCGGAGCATTTTGATTTAGGAGAAGGACATTTCTTCCCTCATCAACTTTTCTCGTTAAGAAATCAGTGACCTCTTCCTCTTTATGCTCATGAACGTAAGCGCTCATCTCAAAGAGCCGCTGTAAGCCTTCGGCGCTGACCACATTTTCAAAGGAATCATGAGCGTATCTGAAAGCATCCTCGCCAAGAGGCGGAATGGCGTTTAAAGGATCCTCCGCTCTTGGCTCCTCTGCTGTGAATCTGCGGGAAAGGGCGTAAGCGTTTCGAAGAAGCTGCGTGTACGTAGTGCCGATACCGTTTGCACTTGGCGTGCCGAGCAATCTCGCAAATGCCCGGGCCCGAACATGGGCATCCGTTCTTCTTTCTACGCCGCCAAGAAGCCCCAGATCCTCCCGTTCGTCATTCGGGATACGGGGTTCCCACTCCTGGGATCTTCGGATTTCTTCATCAATCTTGAGTTCAAAGTCGATGTCAACCGGATATTCGTCCGGATTTTCTTCATTGGCAACGCGGTAGGCTTGATAAAGTTCGTGGGCAAAAATTTCAAGACGCTCTTTTTCCTCTGCAAGTTCATAAATGCCGCGTCCTACATAAATCGTAACTTCAAAGCCGTCTTCTCCTTCCTTCGGAGCAAGTTCAAACGTCGCAAAGACATCACGGCCCGGCCGGCCGCTTTCAATACCGAAACCCATGGGCGGAGCCCTCTCATTTCTTTTTCGTTCCGGTTTTACCACCACAAGATTGAAGTCAGACTGTTCGATAAAAGCTTCCAGACCGGGAACGTCTAAGCCGTAGGATGTCCCCAAGTCAAAATAAAGCTTTTGGATCTGTGTTTTGATATTGCGCGGCTGTGATTTCTCTCCGTTCTCAACGGCTTCCGTCAAAAAGTCTATTCCATCGCCTCTTAGTTGATAGCCTGATGCAAAATAGCCCCTCTTTTTAAGATCTCCCGTTTCATCTTCCCGGGTTTCAGATCGCAGTGATTTTACTTTTTCTCGTATAGCCTGCGCCTCACCATTACCCTGATTCGCAAGCGATTGGATGTAGGGGAAAACTCCATCTATAGATAATTTATCCGCTTCTATTAGATCGATAATTTCTCTTCGGAGGGAACCGGCAGGATAGATAACATTTTTTATGTCTTCAACATACTCTGAAAAAATGCGGTTTAACTCTTTGCTGTCTTCAGCGACTCCCTTCTGTGCAAGGAACCGGATTCTTTCATGAACCTCATTATCAGGATACGGATGTCTTTCTCCATCATAATCTTCTGCGGCTATATAGGCGATTTCCTTCCGGCTTAGCCCGAGATCATTTGAATAGAAATGATCAAGCGCCTGCACGAACTTTGCGTAACGATCCCTGATTGCCTCTTCCAGCTCCTTATCCTTTAAAGAGTGCTTACCTGTATAAAGAGCTGCCCCTTGAACGAGAAAGAAGGTGCGTTCAATATCATCTGGATAGAGTCTGTGAAATCTGCCGTCAGGAAGTCTCAACCCCATAGGACGCTGATATAGATTGATCTGCGCACCTTCAACATCACCCGTTTCAACATTGACCGTAAACCCCTCATCAAGGTTTGCAAGTCCGGGAAATCCCATCCCTCCAAGCTCGGCGGAGAGGAGCGGCAATTGGATTCTCAGATTTTTTGGATAACCTACGAAGAAAGACGGTATGAAAAATCTGATAGCTTCATTACCGAGCTTGGTATCAACACTTAAATGATAGCCTTGCGACGGATCCAATATTCCGATTTTCTCCCACTCTTTAAGCAGAAGTGAAAAAACTAGATACGTGGAAGGATAAGGATTTAGTTCAAAAGCATCCCCCATTTTATCTGAAAACTTAATAGCGGTTTCCCTCAGTGTGAGAAACCGGATCCAGTTCGCCACATTCGCCCTATAGGATTGCAAAGAATGATTGTCTTTTAACGCCTCGTGGGTTTCGCCTCCAACATGGAGAAATCCGAGATCCTGTCCAGTCGTTTGTTCAAGGGCCATGATCGAAGGAACCAAATTATCAAATACCTTTTTCCGAAAATTTGCATCATCGGAACGCTTTTGTGAATCATAGGGCATTTCCATGGATTTCGTGACCACAAGCTTGCGGCCACCCAATGTTAGACGCGGCATGGCTTCGGGAAACGCAAGGACGTAAGGATGCGCCTTTTGGGCAATCGACGTCACATTCACGGATGGGACATTAAGAGCCAGTAATCTGGCAAACCGATTAGCCATTAACGGATCTGACTCCTTTTCGATACCCTCTCGCAGGATTTTCTGCACCACTTCCCTCACCGGTGACTCAAAGGCGGACCGGAAGTTCATGCCGTGAAGATCTGTTAACCACAATTCAAAATATCTACCAAGTCTTTTCTGCAATAAAGGTAATACCCCGGCTTTGAGAAAGAAAGGAACCGTCCGGAAAGCGGCCTCTGCAACCCGGCCACCTGATTCGAGTAACGTCACGATCGTTATCCTGAAATTATTTAAGTTAAAAGCTTCAGGATTCGTTTCAAAGAAGAGTTGAACCGTATCAACGAGTAAATGAGGATCAAATGAGTATCCCTCCGCTTCCCTCATTCGCCCCAAAACAAACGCCAAATTCGACTCATCAAAAGCTTTTGGGTTGGCAGCCGAAAAAGAGTTCAATAGCTGCATTGTAGAATGATGCAATGCTCCATAACCGTTCATATTGCCGGTAAATATTAAAATCTTTCTGAGTCGGCCGGCGGTGGCAAGCTTGTTATTAGCCTTAAGGAAGAGCTGGATGGGTTGTTGCAAGAGGCCAAAGTTATCACTGTCATAATCTTGCAGCAGCCGATCAAAATCAGCGTACTCAGCCAAAGACGGTTTAAGTTTCAGAAAAAGCTCGATAAGCATTAAATCATAGCCGCTCCAATTTCCCCATGTTGATTCCATTTTCAGCCGAAAGTTTTTCTCAGAAAGAAAGGAGGGGTTTTCCTCAAGTGCAAATGCTAAAGCGTCATAAAACTTGCCGAGCAGCTTGTTTCTGCTTTCATGGTCCAAGGGATAATTCTGTATTAATTTCCATGCACTAAGAAGGAGCTCGAACGGAATTTGATCCATCGTTTCAAACAGAGCGCGTGGGCTCCGCTCAAAAACTTCCGCGATATCTCTTAATGTTTTTGTTGACTCATATAAGTCACTCTCGGTTCGTAGGGATCTCAATGCATGCGCCAATTTAATTTCATCATTTTCAGAAGATCCTGTTTGAGAATCAGAATCATCCATGCTGCTATAAACAAAAAGAGGCAGAATCCTCTCAGCGGCTTCCGTCACATCAGAATATTCAGTCTCCTTTAGCAATTTGCTAACAAGTTTTAGATTACTATTCGTGAAGGCCCCTGGATTGACTCGTTTAAAAATTTCTATAGCTTCTCTTGAAACGTGACGTACATGAACTTGATCCGAATTGATTTTAAGAAGAAGTTTCGCCAAATTATTATCTGTGAAAGCAGCTGGATTTGCTTCTCCAAAAGCGTTAATTGTTTCAAGCACTGTTACTACATACCCGTAGATCGAGCCGCGCTCTGCCGGAATTCTGCTGAGCAAGTCTGCAAGATTTGCCGCGCTTGCTTGCGCTGGATCCGTGCGTATCGAATCGCGCAGTGCTAGCACTTCCTCTAACGTCATAGGGTTTTCGCTATTATCCGAATCCATACTCCGAACTTCCGAACGGCTTGCACCGGTAATTTTTTCTAGCGCCGCTACCAGTTTTTTTGCTAAATCATCGGAAATCCATTCACCGTTTGCCGGAGGAACGCTGTATATCGGATTTCCTCCTGACCAACCGTTCTCCCGTGTATAATTAAAAATTTGGACGCGATTCGGTGTGACGACAAGCTGCATCCCCTCAAAGCCCGCATCCTGTATGTCCCGCACTTCTTCTGGATGCAATCCCTGATAAGGCTGAGGGCCGGGGTTAGTGTGCCAGCCCAGAATGAATTGAGCGTGAGGATATTGCCTGCGAATAAGGTTGTATTGATTTTCCAGGGGCAGGGTAATGGACTCTTTTCGCTCAAGCGACGCGCTGCCTGGATGCACAAAGAAAGTTGCCCGTTTGAATCTGTCTCTGACAGTTGGGTCCACGAGGAATCCCGTTCTCGAAAACCAAAGAGGTTTTATTTCATCATCGTCCTTTAATACCATGCCCCCGGCTTCTAGATACGTGCTGAGGTTTGGATCCTGGGGAAGTTCTAAATGTTTCAGCAATGGGACCCGCGTATTGGGCGTAATTTCGACTTCAACATTTGCGAGTTTCATATTTCCCGCTTGTTGCTTTACATCGGTTCCGATTTCATAAAGGGGAAACGATTGAACCCGCGTTTTTTCTTTTTCAAAAAGCTTCCATTCATGCTCCTCATCAACAAAAGTGACCCAGCGAACCGGCCTGTTTGGAAGACTAACGATAAATTCACTTCCCTCGATTAAAATCCCCTCATACGCAAAATTGACCTGTTCCCGGATCTTTTCAACGACCGCCTTGATCGTAACGGTTTGAATGAGACCTGAAGGAGCAGTTTCGTCCTTCGTTGAATCAGATGGCTTGCGTGAACGAGACACTTCTTCTGACGGAATTTTTTCTTTTGCTTGAGGACTTGGCTGTTTAACTTCCAGCTTAGAACTCTCCGCTTCCGCCGAGGGCAATTTTTGTTCTTTTGCTGATACTTCCTGATCCGCTTGCCATAACCTTGAGGCATTGGTTCTCGCGATAGATTCATAATAAGGAAAGTTATGCAGCCTCCCTTTTCTGGCCGCTTCAAGCGCTTCAGGCGCATAAACTTTAAGCGCATCCCATCCCCCTATTTTCCTGTTTTCCAAAACCTTCATTGAAAAGTCTCGGCCGCGGTGAAAATGTCTCTGGATCGCCCCGAAATTCGAGACAAAGGTGCTTAGCCAAACCTCTTGAAATTTCACCGCCTCCGCATATTTCGTGAGAGCCGAAATGGCTCCTTCGGCAATGCGGAAAGCTTGTTTACTTCCCTTAACGGGAAAGTTACTCTCAGAGTGTAAAAAGGGGATTGCAAGTGGTGAAGGAATTTCATCAGGACCCACTCCTTGCCAAGGAATTTGCATGGCATCTATAAGTAAAACGGGTTTTCCATTCTCCTGCATCGCAAGAGCATAAATGTTTCCGACCCACTCCTTAGTTTTTTCGTCTTCTGAATAGCGCATGACTTTGAAATTGAAGAAGCCTGGATCCACAATATGGGTACCCGTCGCACCAATAAAAGAGGTGAGGGCGAAACCTGGTCCGCAGTTGGTGCAATCAGCCGAAAACAGCCCCCTAACCAAATATTCCGCATCCCTCTTTGCAAGCTCCAAAGCATAACTTCCTTTCTCTCCAGGAACCTCAAAGCGGACCCACTCTTTTGGCTCATCAAAATTCTCGCTAAGACCTAAAGCGACACCACTGTTCTTGAAATTCTGATAAAATGAATATTGTTGAAACACCGCATAAAGTGACCCTGAAGAAATGATGTCTTTAATAATCCTTTGAAAAAAAGGTCCAAGACCCGTTTCATTTTCATTCCATACCTTAAGAACGCTTGCTGCGAGCGAATCTACAACAAGAGGAAAACGGCTTGACTGATGGTTCGGAAAATGACTTTGAAGCATCGTCCAAACCGATTCAGGTAATTGATCAAAAAGACTTTGAAGAACGGCGTTTGCCCCATGACGTTTGATCAATGCTTCAAGAAAACGTTTTCGAAATTGAATGTCCTCTGCCACTTCCGGCTGTTTTGTTAACGCTTGATCACGTTCGGTTCGAAAACGGTTGCGCTCGGCTTCAATCACTCTCCTCGCTTCCCTCTCTTTTCGAATCTCATCCAAGAGGGCGGTATTCTCACGCTGCATTTCAATCAACTGTTCGGTTTGACGGGTCTGGCTCTCCGCCATCGTGCGTACATGAGTCGAGATTTTCTGCGTCTTGGTTTTCAAAGCAGCCAGATCCGTGCGGGCCTTTTCAAGTTCTGCCTGAAGACTTTTAACTTGGCCGTCTTTTTCCCTAAGAGTCTTCACTTCTCCCAAGAGATGAGTACGGGATTGCTCCAGATTTTCAATCTCGCCTTGTAGCTGAGTCTTCTGAGTCTCTAATGCTTTTAGATCACGACGGTATTGACCGAGTTCACTCTGAAGTGTCTGTCTATCCTGAATAGCTTCTTCATGTTCCGTTCTTCTATGTGCCGCCTGTTTTACCAGCTCTTCCAAGCTCTGCCGGGCCTGGCCGAGTTTGGTTTCCATCTCGCCGATTTCCGCTGTGAGGGACTGGTGCCGTCTTTCCTTTTCCTCAAGCTCCTGAAGACTGGTCTGTAAAATCTGGATTTTTTCTTCGGTTTGTGTAACGTCCCTGTGAAGAGAACTCAAACGCTCGTCCTCGGCAATTCCGTCCGCAAGGATTTTTTCGTAATCTGCGGCGACCTGCTCTTTTTGCCGGAGAGCTTCCTGAAGGTCTTGGCGGGTTTGGTTAAGTTCGGTCTTAAGGAGGCTGGCTTGTTCGAGTTCCGTCTCAAGTTCCTGCTTTTGTGTTTTGAGCGTTTCAACCTGCTGTCTGAGAGATGAGATCCGGCCGTCAAGCGTGCGTGCCGTCTCAGTTTTTTCTTTTAGTGCTGCTTCCAGTTCCGCAAGCTCCCGGGTTCGCGTCTGGATCGCTTGAGTTTTTGTGCTCAGGTCGCTGTCCAGATTTTGAATCGCCCTATTTCTTTCCTCAATTTGCTCTTCCGCCTGGCTCAAAGCGGCTTCTGCCTGCCGAAGAGCAAGCTCTTTCTGACTGATTTCCTGGGTTACATCAACAAGTCTTTGCTCACGGGCAGGAAGTTCACCAAGACTTGTCCGTGACTGGCGAATTGCGTCCTCAATTACGTCATATTCGGCTTGGGCTTTGTTCTTCAGATTTTCGAGAGATTCTAAGTCGCCGCGGAATTCTTCAAGCTGGCGGATCAAAGCCTCTTTATCTTCCCGGAGCGTGCGGGAATTTTCTTCGACTTCGGAAAGCTCGGTTGAAAGGGTCTTGAGCGTTGCTTGTTTTGACTCAAGCTCCCTCCCTAATTCTGCAATTTCTCCAAGCAAGCTGCTCCGCTTTTTTTCATTCTCACTCAAATCTCGAAGAAGCGTTTCTTTTTCACGAATGGCTCGGTCTGCCTCCGCTATTTGAGTGCGAAGACTTTCCAGTTTCGCGGTTTCCGCAGCGCTAGATCCAAGAAGCCCTTGATAAGCCCGCTCTGCTTCCTCGCGTACCGCTCGCATTTGATTCAACGCACGCTCAGCTTCTTCTCGCTGCGGTTCATAATTGCCTAACTCTTCCTCAAGCGCTCGCTTTCGGTCCGCAAGATTTCGGATTTCGTCGCTAAGCTCCGCGTGATTCTTCCGAAGACTTACAAACTCCTTGTTCTGTCCGGTAATTTGCTCTTTAAGATCGCGGGCACTTTGATTTAAGCCCCGAAGCACCTTCCGCTGGTTTTCGATTTCACCAGTGAGCGTTTTTAGATCCGCTTGTCCTTTTTGGAGTAGCTGATCAGTTTCCTCAATCTGCTGCTTTTTTCCCGCAAGCTTTGTTTCTTTTTCATCAAGCTTTCGGGTTACCTGCTGAAGTCGTGTCTCTTTTTCTAAAAAACGAGTCGCCTTTTCTTCCGCCTGAGTCAATTCTCGTTGCATGTTCTCAAATTCTTGCTGTGTCCGCCCCTTATCAGTCGCTACTCTTTCCAGTTCCTCGCGTTTCCGGGTTAGATCTGCATCAAGAGCCTCATTGCCTTTGAGAAGTTTTTCATGTTCTGCCCGGGATCTGGCAAGCTGTTCGGTCAGCGCTTGAAGATTTCCCAGATTCTCTTCTATCTTCTGGCCAATCTCGCCAATTTCACCTTCAAGCGCGACTTTCTGCTCTTTGCTTCGTTCAAGACCGGTCAATTCGGTTTCAAGCGCCCGTTTCTTCAACTCTAAAACCTCAATTTGGCTTGCAAGAGCCCCGCTTTCCTTTACCTGTTGATCAATTTTTTCGGTAACAGAGGCTAAATGGGTTTCCTTTGACAAAATTTCTTTGGCTAATTCCGTAACCCGTGCGGGTTCTTGTTGTACAGACTTGGCGAGGTCTTGTTTAGATGAGCCGTCAACTGCTTCAACAGGCGGTACTGTATCCGCTGTGGGAACATCCCATTCGGATAATTCTTTAGGCAGCGTTTTTTCCGTTTCTGAAACGGGTTCTTCACTTTCAAGCGCCTGCAACCTAGTCAGAATTCCCTGCTGAAGTTCCTGGGCGATGGCGGCGAGCTCGGCATAAATGTCTTGAAGCCCCTCCAGATTAAAGCTTCCCACTTCCTGATCGATCGGGACAATCCCTGCCTCAACAGCAGCTACGAGTTCTTGTTCCAGAACCTTTGTTTGATCCACAATTTCCTTGGGCGAAAGATCAAGAGAAACAGCCTGAATCCTGGCGTAGACCGCAGCTGCGTTGTCCATCACTGTCTTTGCGGTGTTTTGAAGTTTGGATTTGGTATGCCCTACTTTTTCCCGGACCTTTTCAGTTTTTGCCTGAGAAAGAATTTCAAACCCATGATCGATTTCTTTTTTGACGGCTGCGGCTGCTTCCTTAAGAGCTTCGTAGGAAACTGCTAATTCCGGCATGTCCTGATATTGATTGATTTCATCCTGGATTTCCCCGTATCCGGCATCCAGGGAATCTTTCAACTTCTTTTCTTCATCAGCTATTTTCACCAGGAGATCTTTGACAGGAAGCTCGATATCGAATGACTCGATGAACGTTTTTACTTCTTCAATTTTTCGTCCAATCCCGGTCTTAAACCCTGCGATTTTGTCATGAAGCCGCCTGACCTTTTCTTCGAGTTTTCTCTGAGCAGCACTTGCAGCCATTCGCCGGGCTTGAGCTGCAATCTGTGCACCCATCCCAATGGGGCCGGCTTGCGCTACACTTGCCGCTGCTTTTGACGTAATCGGTTCCCGAGGAGGTTCTTCCGGTATTTCATCCTGTGAAATGGGCTTTTCAGGCCGTGGTAAAGAAGGCACTTGAACTCTGTTTTCAGAATCCGGGATAGAAGGCTCAACGGGTCTGACGGCATTACCTGTTGTGAGTAGATCATGGATAGGTTCCGGTTGAGGCGTTACCGGCGCATCTTTTTCTTCGGTAAAATCCGACCGCATTCCCTCAGTGCGAGGAAAAGATATGACAGCACCAGCAGAAAGTTCAGGCTTTGGATCTGGCGGCAAATCGAGGATGTGGACATCCGTTTTAAGAGAATAAACCAAAAGTACATGCGCTCTCTTTTCCCACTCAAAATCGTATTCCGCTTTTGGCTTCGGAAGACGCTTTTTAAAATCCCCATCTGCCGGTAATGTTGCGATCCGAAGAGATGGATTTTCGTTGCCTTTAATCTGCAAATCAAAAACCTTTAGCTCCCTTTCAGCGTCCCAGTATTCCTTTTTCTCGTGCGCATAAATCGTCCCAAATGAAGGAATCTCATGCAGTGAGGAATCCTCTGGTTCGCCATGTTTCCTGAAAATATCGCGCAGATCAACATCTTTACCATGCTCCCGCCCTGTCATGAGCGCCGTATCAATAAGATTGAGGTTTTCGGTATAAGGACGCCAAAAGACGGCCCGCTCCCGGCTTACTTCCAGAATAAAATTTCTCCGGCCCATTGGAGTGACCATCATAAATTTGTAAACCCGTTTCACATCATCCGTATCATCGTGAACACGTACCCGGATTTTCATTCCGGGTTTGTAGCCTGCTTCATGAAAAGCATCCGGAATTTTGAGGGTCTGACTTTGAAAGGAACGGGTCAGAATGTCCTGGTCATTGACACCTTTCAAGGCTTCAATTTTTCCAAGCGCTTGAAGATCGCTTGAGGGAATTTCAAGATCAAATTCTTCGATGCTCCAGTTCTGATTCGCCCGCACCTCGGAACGGGCCGCTGGTGCTGACGATAAGCCTGGACCTGCCTTTTCCCAGACCGGCCTAAGATAAAGATTTTGGCTCGGCTGGTTTGGATCCACGTTCTCAAGCGGCTCGTTCCAGTGTGAAGAGAAAGTCTCAATGTATTGGTTCCGCCCGGTCTTTGAGTCCCAAAAACCGAGTTCCTTGAGATGCTCGAAGCCGCCGAGCTTTTCAATTTCGATCACTTCGCGGGGATACCCGGCATTGAAATAGTCATAGAGATAAGTGAAATTTGAGACAAAGCTGCTCATGAGGACCCGGTCAAAGTTCTGCTCCCTGGCCCAATGGACGACTTGATTGACGGCCGCTTGCGCGATCGGAATCGGATGAATCGGCCATTGGTTTTGCGCGGGTGGAAACTGCACCGCATCAATCACAAGCACCGGCTTCCCGGCTTTTTCTGCCACCATCAGATAAATGTTTCCGACCCATTTGCCATCCATCCTCAATTTAAAATTCAGGAAACCGGGATCGAGTAAAAATTGAGGGATTGTTTCATAAAAGGCGGCGCAGGCACCAAGGCCCGTACAGTCATGACTTACGTCGCCTTTCAAAAGGTCGTCTGCGGTCCGGTCGGAAAGTTCTAATGAAAAAGTAACTTCCTGTCCCTGTCTCGTCTGCATGTGAAAAGTCGAAATGTGGTTGGGCGCATCAAAATCATCGCGAAGTCCTAAAGCAACGGTACGCTCCTTGAATTTTTGATAGTAGGTTTGTTTTTTCATGAAAGGAATAAGCGAATCATGATCCCGAAGTGCGGTGAGAACGATGCGGGCCGCCGAAAGCGTTTTGATAATCTGCTCTGAAAGCCTCATGCCGAAATCCGGAGGAATAGGAAAAAAGAGCCGCCTTGGAATCAAGGGTCTCATTTCCTTTGAAACTTTGCGTAAGACCACTCTGAAAAGGTCGGAAATTTCCATGACGAGCGGATGCTGGAACCAAACAGGTCTCTCAATAGGGGGAATAAATCCCGGATTTGACTCGCGCTCTACCCGCCGATAAGTTTCAGGCTCCCTGGCCGGTTCTTCTTTCTCAAAACCCCAAAGCCAGCCTTTCAATAACTCCCACCCGATCCACCCAAGAAGCCCGGCCACGGATAAAAAGAGTAAAAGTTCGACAGGGCCGTTTGCCGGATTGAATTGCGCCAAAATTGTGCTCAAAACCCGCATTTCACTGCGGCTTGCGTGTGCGGAACCATTGGGTCCATGCAACTTTGCCTGAATGGCGGTCACTTGACCTTCAAGGGCGCTAAGTTCGGCAATGAGGCGGCTTAGTTCCGTTTCTCCCTGCTCGGCAGCAGTTCTAAGGGCTTGAGCGGTCGCTGTTTTGGATTCATCTTCTGCGTTTTGACTTCTTTCCTTGAGGTGCCTGACTTGAGTCGCTTTAGCCGCCTTTGTTTTCTCAAGCTGTTTCTGCTGTGAATCAGCAGCCCGAAGCGTTCTTTGAAGTTCCTGGATTTCAAGCTGCCGGCGCTTTTCCTGTGCCGCCCGATTATCCAGAGTGATCCATTTCCCGTTAGCGGAGATAGATGAGGATAAAGTCCCAAGCCCCTGAATATATTCGGAACTACCCCCAAACTCGGTTTTCTGACCGTAACCTCCGGGCTTCGTAGTCGCTTTTGATTGGTCAGTTCCCCCAAGCGCCCGAATGGCGTTACGGATATTTTCACGGGAAGACGGATCGGGAGCTGTCACGAAATAATCGAAACCACTTGCTTCAAGCACTGCCTTCAATTTTTGATAGAAGCCGTTGATGAGTTTGTCGGCTTTGGCCTGGGTCGTGGTAACAGGATGCGAGATCCTGACCGGCATATTGTCCAGATAAAAGATGAATTTTCCGTCTTGGTCCTTTAAAACGATAGAGTAGATATTGCCGATCCATTTGCCGTTTTCGACAAGCTTAAATGAAAGGAAGGCCGGATCGGTCGGAAGGCCCACGGTGTCATTGAAATGGAGATTGCGGTGCTCTGCGCAGCAATCTTCTGAAATTTCGCCCCGGACGAAATCGGAAATCGTGCCGCGCGTCAAAATAAACTGAACGACTCCATCCCTGCCCGTGCCGGCTTCTTCGGTCAGCTCGTCAATTCTCCTTTTCGCTTGGGCCACAACGCTCCGTGAAAGATCGGAATCCTTTTTTAAACCGCTTTTCTCACCAAACAGCCTGAGCATTTCCTTCCAGTAGGAGGCTTCTTCCTCCGCGGTGCCCTGGCCGAGAAGGGGCTGAAGGTCCCTCGAAAACAGCACTTCATGGATCCGAAGCGTCATCTCCATTTTTTCTTTGTCGGAAAAGGGCCAATCCGCGACCTTGCTCTTGAATTGTTTGGCCACGGCAAGGAGTGTTTTTTCGTCGATTACATCCTCAAGAGGTTTTCCGTTAAGGAGCTCACGCTTTGGGGCGATAAAATTCTCGTAGATATTCGGGTGTTTGACGCGGAGACCGGCAACAAGGGCCTTCATCTCCCCAACCGGATCCTTAACCGGAACAAGGGATCCTGTCTTTCTTTGTGGAACCGCGTCACCGTCATAGGCAACACGCAACTTTTCGCCGGGTTTGAAAAACGCAGGATCGATTCCTTTCGTCTCTTCAAGAAACTGAAGGTAATAAGCCGGCTTTGACGATTCCCAATAACTGTAAAGTCCTAAACGCCCCATTCGGGAGAGTGCGCTTTTAACGACTGTATTGCCTGCACGCTTTTTTAAAAGATCCTCACCGCCATTGCCTGAAAGAGCATCCATGATGGCTTCCACGCTCACCGCATCGCGTGTTTCAATGACGTTTTCCGGATACCCGAGGCGGATCAGAGTCTGGCCGGCAATGGTTCTGCGGGCTTCTTCCAGTCTTTCACGTGGAGAGCGTTTGGGATCTGTGAGAAGGTCAAGCAAGGAGCCTGTAAAAATCTGAAGCGATCCGTACTGCCTGCGATAATCCTCAGCTAAGCCAGGCAGATGATCGTAATCCCGGCCCGTCGGATGCTCCAAATAATAAGGGATCAAGGCCTGACGGGAACGGATAAAAACAGGCATGACTCCGGGAGGAGCGCGTGCGGTCAAACTGAGAAGGAAATGCTGGACAGGAGGATTGGTCTTTTCCGCCAGATGAGAATAAAAACCTGAAAGATGGCTGATATCCTCAAAGCTTGTCAGAGTGGCGCTTGATTCAATCTGACGAATGTTTTGGAGAGATCCGTTGCCTGAAGCGATTAATTTTACTTTCGCTTGTTCATTGGCGGCCAGGACCTCGAAAATCCGGCTTACTTGCGACAAATCTTTTTTATAAACGGAATCGTCAACCGTGCGAAACCGTTGAAGCACCCCGATCCGACCTTCGGGCGGAAGAGTCCTTAATTGCATTAAAGGACCCGTCAAGGCGGAAGGGGCATCAACGCCTTTATTTTTAAGATGCGATTCGATGGATGCCAATTCAGCCGTTAAAACTTTCTTGCCTTCCGCATCCGCTTCTCCCAGCATGCGACCCTTTGCCATCTCATAGCCGATCGCCTGGTCAAATCGTGCAAGAAGTTCTTTTTGCTTTGAAGGGTGAAAGAGCGCCTTGTCAATCTCCGAGATTTTTTTGAGGCTCAAGGAAAACCAGGCTTTGTTAGGAGAAATCTGAACTGCCTTGCCTAAAAGAAGCGCAAGACTCTGAAGTGCGCCTCCGGTCTGATTTGTGCCGGCCGGGATACGTCCTCTCCAATCCTGAAGTTGCGATTCCAGATACGATTTGTCTTGATCGGTCAGTGCGAATTTTCGTGAAGCTTCTTCCTGTAACTCGTCAAGCTGTTTCGACGCGTCATAATGCGTTTTGACGGCAACAAAACCGCTTTGCCAGGGAGTCATGGCGTCGGCATTCAAACGCTCGATCCACGACCTCACGCCTTTAAACATTCTTTCGCTTTTAACAAGTGCGGGGATAAGGTCTTTTAAGAGGTGCGATCCATTGAGCCTTTTCCGGTCAAGTGACGTTTTCCAGCGCCGGATGAGTTCCGCAATGGCTTCCTTGTGCTCATCCTTGCTGGCAAAAGAATCAATCAGAAGTTTCTTTGCCTGCTCAAGACCCGCCACATCCTCATAAAGCTGAATAAACTTTTTCTTATCCCCCTGCCAAATGCCTTTTTCAGAGAATGCCTTGATCTTCTCATGCTCGCCCCGCTCCACCCAATTCTGCAAAATCACTTCAAGGGTTTCTTTTTCCATCCGCGAGAGAAATTTGGCGCTTTGGCTGACTTCTGAAGGGCTCAAAGAATCATAAGGCAAAAGATGCAGCCTCACGGCGCGTTCATAATCAAAGAGGAAACGCAGCGCGCGATATGCTATTGTCACGAAATTGGTAATGGTTTGAGTCAGGAATGCAGTGATATAACCCAGGAAAGCTCCAATAAACGGTGCCCCAAATATTTCAAGAATCCAGAGCAGGGCACCAAGTGTAAATTGCTCTTTCTTGTGATAATTTTGGGCATTTTCATATTCAAAAAGAGCTTTCGAAGCCCAATCCCAGGAATGGTAGGCATGATAAAGAATAATTCCTCCGATGACCCAGCCCGCGAGAACACCCAACCCGATGAAGGGACCAGCGTTATCGTCCTTAAATAAGTTCGTCTTTTCTCCCTCTTTAAGCGGAACTGTCTCTTTGTAAATTCTTGCTTGCTCAAACGGCCAGCTCCCTTCCTGTGAAGCGGTCAGTGCTTTGGCATTTTGATTCGCACGATACATGCCCGCAAGATAGACAACACCGCCTGCAAGCAGTCCAACACCGATGAATGTTGCAGAGGCGGCCAAAACACGCACTTCAGAACGCGCCGTATTGCCTCCGCCATCTTCAGTCAAAAGCCTGTTCAGTCGCGCTTCTTCGGTGCCGAGTTGATCCAATCGGACGGTCAGTTCATCACGGCTCGTCCTTAATTTTTCAAGACGCACTTCATAAGCTTCAATGGAAGGACGAAGTGCTGCTTCAATGATTCTGTCCTCATCCGCTCTCGCCTGATTTAAACTTTCGATAATCTCGTGGCGTTCCGCTTCGATCTTTTGGATCTCAAGGTTTAATTTCCGTTTGTCTCTTTCAAGTTTCTCGTGCATGCGTTCAAGGTCACGAAGCTGCGCCTTGATACGCTCGGAATCAACCGTTCTCTTGGGAACAGAAGGCTTAACCGCTGGGGTTTCTCTTTTCGGTACAGGCTTCGGGGCAACTGGCTCATGCTCCGGCTGTGGCGCAGGCAACGCTTTCAAACGCTTGTAAGTGCGCTCAATATAATCTTCAATGTCAGGAGCAACGGGCGGCCGGGCACTGAACTTGCCGGAAATCCGGGACATGAGCGCTTTAATCTCAGCGTCGTCAAGAAGCGCCGGGTGTTCACTCAAAAGATGCTTAACCAGCCTCGGAAAACGCGGATGGCTTTCTTCTATTTCTTCGGAAACAGCCAAATGTGCCCCGTCCCCTGGCCCGGTACTCATCTTTTTGATTTCGTCTGCAACGCCCCGAAAAAATTGATGAAGGTCCTCTTGGAGATACCGGCGGTATTTTTGGGGATCGATCTCCCCTTCCTCTAGAACTTTTGCGAGCGCCCTTTCGGCTGATTCCTTTTGCTGAGAACGCATGTGGCCGTCCATCGTTTCCATGGCCTGAAGCACTTCTCGAAGGATAAATGCAACTTTTCCCCTTGCATCCTGATCCTGCGGAACGGCATCAGCAGGAATAGGCAGGGGAAGCTCATAGGGAGGCGGCGGCAAATCTTCCTGAGATGGAACAACCGGGAAACTTCCTTCAAAGAACCGCCGCGCTGCAAGACCAAAGGCCTTAGCGGGATCATGGTTTCTTGACTCTGCTTTTGTAACGGGGATTATTGTGAGTGGCTCTACAACTCCTTTAAAATCTTCCCCATCAAATGACAACAGCAAGGATTCCTCGCTTTGATCCACCAAGGGGCTTGGCAGGATATCGAGTTTAGGCGCTTCCGTCTGCACCGCTTTGGGTCTTTTATTCCGATGCAAATGCCACAAGTAGCCAGCGCCTAAAACCACAAGTCCTGCCAAGCCACCCCAGAGGACTGCCGTCCCCGTGCTTGATAAGTCCGCTAAAATATTGACGAATGCGTGAATTTCTCTCAGCTCGGAACGGACGGACTGAGCGGTTGATGTTTTATCTGATTCCTTCGCAAAAAATTCATCCACATCCAGGTATCCGATCAACCTTTCAACATGCTTTTTGAAGACAAGCGACTGTTCTCTTTCCAGTGCGGTTTTCAGCTCCACAAAATAGGGTGTGCCTAATGTCGCCGGCGCCCGGAGGGTGGATCTGCTTTTCTCGCGTAAGATTTTTTCGTAATGGGCATCAACGCCTGTGTCAATTTGCGAGATCCCGGGTGAAATAAGAATCCTTGAAATCCCCTTTTTCTTGAACAGTTCCCCAAGATGCTTCGAGTGGAATCCGCCTGTAATGAGCACTGCTTTCCGGGGATGAGTTTCTTTCAGGATACGCTCGATATTTCGCATAAAGGCTTGATCTCTTTTCTCAGCCAGTTCGTAGAACTGAAGAAAGAGGCCCTTTTCCTCATCAAGGAAGCGGGCGGCGTTTTGAACGCCTGCAAGAGAACGGTTTCCGCTTACAGCTTCAAGGGTTGATGCAAGTTCTGAGACATCAATTTTTCCATCTATATTCCGGATTTTTTCGTATTCATCAGAGGCCAGCTCAAAATTAAAAAGTTTCCTAAGAAGCCGTATATTTTCCCCCGTCTGCCAGAGACTTTTTGCCGTCTGATCCGTTAAAAATTCACTGCGGACTTTATTTTCGATGTCTTTAAGTTCCTGAAAAAAGGCATTCTGATCAAAGGACGAGGGATCAATGCCCTTTTCAAGATTGGAAAGTTTATTCCATTCCGGGTAAGAGGCCGTCTCAATTCCCTTTTCTTCGGCTACAGCTTTTAAGTGAAGAAGATATTGGATAAGATTTCCCTCGCCCTTCTGCCAGCGCTCGCGCATCCGGTCAAGCTCCCGAAATTGGGGGGAATACCATTTCGCCTCAAGGCTGCGGACATGGCTTTCGATTTGGGTGAGTCTTCGGATGGCTTCCGGTTTGCGCCGAAGCGCTCTTAAAAATACCTCGACATTTGATCGGTAGAGAGCATCATCTTCAATTCCAATGAGTTCAAAAGGATAATTGCTTGCCACTTGAAGGTATTCTTCACCCAATATTTTGCCCTGTCTTAAGAATTCCTCCGCAACCTGCCTCCGGACCGTTTTCCATGCAACACCCCGCAGAGAGGTAAGATTTACATTCCCGGACCCTCCCTCAACCAAAACGAGGGAGATCCCCTCTTTTTGGATTAAGGTTTCGAGGATTCCGGCAAGATTGCTCTGGGCCTCGTAAACGGCGTGTGCATCCTGAAGGTGATAGATTAAGGGCGCAGAAACTTTGCCGTTTTGGGAAGCCAGGATCTCTTCGACCCGCCCAAACTCGGAGGGAAAATGAGAAGCAAGGGATGGAGAAACATTTTGGAGGCCGGAAGAAACGGCGGACGGACTTGCCCAGACAACGTCATAGCAAAGCATTGTGAAGACCAGGAAAACCGCAATGGATTTAACCCAAAGAGATCCAAGTGCCCTCATGCGGACCTCCACATGGTCTGAAGGCATTTGATCTCGTTGGAGATCCTGACAATCTCGGCTTGCTCAGGCGTTTTGCTCTGGTTCTTTTCAAGAACATCAGCGGGTATCGCCCAATCAGGTTTCTCATTAACGAATCGAAACCAATCCGGAATGGAAAAGGGCGACGAAAGTGCGGGGATTGAAAGTGATGAGAAAGCGGCCTTTACCGGAAAGCAGGCAACACAAAATGCAAGCAGACCAGCCGCAAAAAATGACTTTCTAAATTTTCGAAGTAAACGGTGAAAAAAATCCAGTCTCTTCACAATCCATCCCGTGAAGAACAAAGCTTGATACTGACCTAAAGCGCGGGATAGAGCTTCGCAACCTTAAGTCGCTTTGTTCTGGACTGGAATTCTTTGCTTGGACTGGAATTCTTTGAATGGATACTGCTTTGGACTGGAATTCTTTAATTTGGGAATTCGGGTACCTCTCCCAAATGTTGTCAAAATATACCCTTACATCTTTAGAAAGTCAAGTTCGCCAGGCTTTTGTTTGACCACTGATTAACCATTTCCAGTTAATATTTTCCTTTCGAGCCATAAAAAATCATAACAAGAGCTAACAATTCTTTTTACCGTCGCGCAATTTTACAAATGAATCTTGAGCAGGTATATTTGTGATAGAGATAAGAGAGCGGCTAGGCAGCTAAGAATTCCAGTCCAAGGAAACCCGCCACCAAGTCCTCTGCCGAGGACCTTGTCGCCGCCCTCTATCCCCTGGGACTTTCGTCCCAAAGCTCGTCTGTCAAAAATGCTCCTGGTGTAACCCGCGCCTAAAACAGCGCTTTAAATATTCCGGCAGATACGCTTGCTCGTGAACCTCAAAACTCTTTTGATCCAGTTCAATGAGCTTTGAATGGAGCTGCGTTTCCGGATGAAAATTCCTTAAGACCACGAAATCATTGAGGCCAAACCTCCTGCGCGGAATCACAAGTACGCAGGGGCCGTAAAGGACGAAACGGAATATTTCGTTTAGGTCCACGGCCTCATACCCTTTTCCTCTGCCTTCCTCAATTAGGTAGTTCAACACATTCTCGGTGGCCTCTTTCTCTATCTTGTCCGCACGCACCGATTGAACGAGAAGCTCGCGGATAAACGCATAAGCGGCCTCATTTTTGGCTCGAAACTGTGCAATCTGATTTATAATCCCTGACATTTTGTTTTCCCCCCTTCATGTTTTTGATACAAAAAAAAGACGGCTGAATCACCGTTTTCTTCGGTAATCCAGCCGTCATCTCCCGCTCGGGACTTAGACCTGTGGTTTTGCGTCACAACCTTTCGGTTGTTTTGCCTTTATCAAAGAATTGCCTACTCACTTGCGTCAAAGAACGATTGTTACGCGAAAATCTAGTCCATGGATTCAACCCTCCCAAACGATTCATCAAGATTGAGAGTATGTCGGATTGCTTTCAGATGTTCCATCGCGCGCAATCTGTCATGATCCCGCTTTTCCCGAAGGAAGTTCTGAAGCGCGATGGATACCGAGAACGCATCCGTCACCACCTGTCCCGACATTTCCATGATGAGTAGCCTCGCCATCGAGTTTGAAATCCCGCTGATCATGTGAGATGAATCTTGCCTGACTTCGCCAGACAGCCGGCAGTAATTTTTGAGGTAAATCAGTAAACAGCGCGTCGCATCGTGAATTCTCTCTAAGATCGCCCGAGAATAAATGCAGCCCTTCCAGATGAAATACCGCTCGCGTTCATCCCATAGTGGAACCGCCCCGGTCTCTATGGTGAGATTATCCGCAAACACGAAGCTCACCCCCGATCATCTGAAATTCCGATTCGGATGTTTTCTTCTCAAAACTCTTTTCACAAAAGTCCCGCTCCCGCTCAAAGAAAGCGTCAAACCGCAGCAGCCGATGCAGCCGTTTGAGATGCTTCCGTGCGCTCAACCAATCCTCTTTTTCTCCAAAGCGCAAATAATGATGGATGGCGATTGAAGCGTACATGGCTTCCATCATCGCCTCTTCTGAAATGTCGGGAAGGGATCTCAGAAGAAAGGAGCTCCGTGCCGAGAGATACGCTGCAATCTGTTTTCTCACCTTATCCGAGGCTTCCGGATAAATTTTGATCAGAGCAAGAAGCCGCACGCTTACCTCATGAATCAGGCAATACGTTTCAAAAGGAAAGACACGGCCTTTCCAATAAACCCATTCATGCTTCGCATCCCATTTAGGGAGATCGTCAGATTCTTGAACCCGTGTTGGATTAACAGGCATGAAGTTCACCCCCGGTCGCTTCTTCGGCCAAAAGGACTTGCTTCACATAAGCCCAGTTAAGCCGCATCCATCGGTATCTTTTTCGAATCTGCCACATTAAGGACTGTCTTTTTTTATTTTTCGTTCTCATATCCCTCTCAGCCTCCTACGCTATGACCGGAGCCAACAGTTCGATCAATTCATGAACAGAAGTTTTGACATGCTTGCGTTCATTCCGTTCAACATTCATAAGGCCAGGCTTTATGTGCGCCTGATAACTGAATTCATAATTCATGGCCTGATAAATGCGGCCGATCATTTCAATGGCTTTTTCCGATTGCCGGGACCTGACAAAAGGGTAAATGACGAAATAGCACTTAAGATACCGGAAAGCGTTTTTGAAATGCCGAGAGGCAACTTGCCCAATAAAATAATTTTCAAGTGCCTCCAAAAAAAACTCGATTTCCATCATGCTCTCGGTTTCCTTGAATTTGGGACTCTCAATGGCTCTTAAAACAACCCACATCCTGTTGTTGTACCAAGCGCGGACGTCACTGCCCGCAACTAAAGTTTCCTTAGATGCAGCCTGCTCAAGGCGTACAACTATCTCAATCGCCTTTTTCACATGCTCCTTCCTCACAAAAACACTGGTTTTAAAATAATGCCGAAGATAGCGGAAGACATCCCAAATCCTCTGCGAGGCGCTGGAAACTACAAAGTGATGCTCGATTTGCCCAAGGAAAAATTCCATTTCCGCCAACAAGCGGCTATCCCGGAGCGTGGGGTTTTCTACGGTCTTTCGGATCACTCGAACCCCATCCTGAAACCAGGCCAGGAAATGAGCTCCGGTTTCCAGGTCCACAGCTTGCCTGTAGGGAGTCTCGACCGATAGGCGCCTCAAGAGAGCGGTGATGGCAGGGCCTCCATTTGGCACCAGTTTATTATTACTTGTTTCATTATCTTTTATCTCTTTTTGTGAGTTTTCTCGGTTCATTGCTTTTGCTTCTACCTTTCTCCTGTCCATGGTCAATTTATGCCCCATTCCATGACATAAGTCAAATTATGACAGGCATTTATTAACTCGTTAGCAAGTACAAATATTACAACTTTACGAGTGTATGATCCTATGTTATGATTCCATCAGCCATGTATCAGACCATTTGGAAGGACTACCGCCGTCGTTTCTATACGAACAATCCCCGCCTCCCGGAGGAAAGATCCTTTTCGGTGGGCAGGGCTCTCTGGGCTCTAAGCCGCCATAGGGGGCTTAAATTCGTCGAGCTTGCCAGCAAAACGGGAATCACGGAAAGCAGTTTGCTCAGGATGAGCTGCTCCCATAAATTAACCAGCACGATGGAAAGAGTAAACGTCCTCTGTCGCGCCTTGGGAGTCAAAACGGATGAATTTTTCCAATCAGCACGTGAGGAGTTCTTTGGAAACTTCTTCATTACAAAATCCGCCGCACTTTCCCCGGATCACGCAAAAGAATACGCAAAAGAGGGCATCTTTCTTCATCAGCAGATCGTTACACCCTACCCGGATTCAAAATCGCCGGATTTTAAAACCATCGTCTATACGCCGCCTGTCGAAAGCCTTGTCGATCTTTTCTCTGCGAGCTTTTTCATCAGCTCGGGAAAGGAACTCGGCAAATTAAGGCTGCCGGTGCCGATCGATATCCACCTGTGTGTCGTCAACGGATTGATCGAGATTTGTGCGGAAACTGGAGAGCGGAGCGGTGAACTGAGGCCGGGACAATCGGTCCACTTTGATGGAAGCGTAGAGCACGCAATCCGGAATTTATCTGATGCGCGGGAGGCTGAAATACTCGTGAGTTTTACGCCGACTTATATTCTTTCGCTGCCAAATCAGAAATCTCAAAAATACGCCGTTAAAACAAGACTACTTGATATTCCGGGTCTGATTGACCGGCTCAGGGAGCGGATATCATCAAGCTTTTACAATCCGATGTCTTTAAGTGATCTTGCGCTTCAGGCAGGGCTTGAAGCCCGGGGGCTTGACCTTTTATCCAAAGGAAATATCACCAATCTTCCAATCGAGCGGCTTGAACGGCTTGCTGAGCTCGCTCATGTTCCAATGGAAGCGCTGCTTACGGAAACGCCTTTTCAAAGAAACCCTTTTTTCAAAATTACGAAGGGTGTAAACCGGGGAATCCACGATTATCGGTCTCAATACGGGGTGAGATTTTTTCCCTGGGTCAGAATGGGAGTGGAGGACCGAAAACTCTTTTTGGGCGAGGTTTCATTCGAGCCACCTTTCCCCACGGCGGATCTAAGCCATGCAGGACCTTCCAACGCGGAACTTAAGGAAAAGGTATGGGAAGGAAATATCTGGGGTTATCTTATGGCCAAAGGCCTCGGGGGGAAGGTAGAGGCACATATCGGTAAGAGGCATATTTACCCCGACATTGACCGGGAGGATACGGTGTATCTGGACATGAGTTTGGGATTTTCTTTCCGAAATTTCTCGCCTGCGGAACAAACCAGTCTTTTTCTCGTCTCAAGCCCGCCTCTTTTTTAAGCCTTTTCTACCAAGGCGGCCCAGCGTCCGAGCGCTTCCATGAATTCAGACATGCCGCACGGCTTGGTCAGAACCTCCGCGGCACCCGCCTCGAATAATCCTTCTTTTTCATGTGAAAAACCCGTAAGCGCCACGTAAAGCTTGACGAAAGGATATTCGCCGGAGTCCTTCATTCGTTTAATGAGCTCATCCCCATTCATATTCTGCATTTTAAGATCTGTGCAGACGACGTTCGGCTGGAAGGACTTGGCTTTCTCAAGCGCCTCGGCAGGCGAATGGGCGGATTCGGCTTCCATCCCTTCCGTGATCACAATTTCCTTATTGAAATCAGCAGCTTCCCATTCGTCATCCACAAAGAGAACACGCAATTTCAGTTTTGTTTTCTTGCGGGTTTTGATGGCCGCAAATTCCTGCTGCGAGAGGGCAAGCTCTTCGCAGATGACTGCCTCAAGTTCGCGGTTCGTCTGGGAACCCTTGACGACAACGCGAACCTTCAATTCTTCAATGTCGGCCTGATACGTGCTCAAATAAGCCGTCACCGCAATCACGCGGATATCAGGGATAATCTGGCGCATCCGCTTAATCACTTCAATGCCGTTCACCTTCGGCATATGAAGATCAACGCAGGCAACGCTCGGCCGGTGTGTTTCAACAAACCGGATCGCGTCTTCAGGGTTCTCAGTGCCCCAGGTGATAAACCCCCTGCGCTTTAATGCGCCCATGAGGGAATTGAGAATCGGCCGCTCATCATCCAAAATAAGGGCTGAATAGACACCTTGTTTTTCCTTTTCCATGGGCTTTACCTCACTCGTTAAAATTGTTACGCACTCAAATCCCCGCCGCCATTTTCCTCCTGCTCGGCGCGCTGTCTTAATCCCTCGCGCATCTCACGAATGGCTTGGAGATTGGTGTCAAACTCACCTTTCTTTTTCTTAAGCTCAGCCTCAGTGCGCTCGTATCTTTCCCTGGCCCGCTCATAAGCTAGGCGGTCCACGGCATGGAGAATCTGCAAGGTCCGAAAACCCTTCGAATCCATTACTTCGTGAGCTTCCCTCTCTACCGCCGGAAGGGTGTTCATCAAATTCGGCTCAAGCAAAAGCAATAATTTCGGAGAAGGCACAATCTTTTCTTTAAAAGACCTCAATTTCTCTTTGGAAAGTAATTCAACATAATCGTCGCCATTGACAATAATAACATCTATCCGTTCCTTTTTCCCGATGAACTCCGTTTCTTCCAGATCCGATATTCGAAACACCAGATAATCCATCACAAATCGGGTAAAGATACCCTCGATGCGCTTTGAAATCACACCGGTCTTATCCACCACAAGCAGTTTATAAATCATGAACACCGGCCTTATAAATGGGAATCTTGAGGATGAAAGTGGTTCCTTTCCCGAGTTCGCTTTCAACCTCGATCTTGCCCTTGTGCTCATTTTCAATGATGGATTTCACGTTAAAAAGACCCTTGCCTTCACCGTGCTGGCCCTTCGTCGTAAATTCATAATCAAAAATATGAGGCAGATGCTCTTTTGAGATCCCGCAGCCATTATCCGAAAATTCAATGCGGACCATATCCTGATCTTCCGGATCCCGCATGGCTGCGATTTTAAGCTTCTTCGGAGAGATATTGTTCATCGCATCAATCGCATTTTTAAAGAGGTTGATAAAAACGCCTTTAAGAAGCTGCGCATGCCCCCGGATGGAAGGAAGATCATTGGGCATCACCACTTCAGGCTCTTCTTCAAAGGCTTGGGCTCTGAGGCGGTTCGAATAGGTTCTGAGCGCGCCAATCCGAACCATGCCGCTGATAAATGTTCTGAGATTGAGGCGCGACATCTGGGCGCGCTCCCCTTTGGCGATCTGGCTCAACGTGCGTGCTACGTCTTCAATATGCTTGCCGGCATCTTCACTCTGTTTCACAGCGACCATCGCATCTTCCAAATACTGGAAAAGTTCGACTTTCTGCGAGGAAGAAATGGGTTCATTTGAGTCGTACAGTTCTTTAAAAACGTTCGATAGGTTACTTAATGCTTCCTCGATTCTTTCATTTGCGTCTGACTGAGCATAAATGCCATTATTGACATCATGACTAATGCCTCCGGACAATTCCGCGACCGCCGCTTCTTCTTTGGCTTGAATGATCTCGGCTTGTGCTTCTTTCAGCTTTTCATTGGCTTTAGCGAGTTCCTCTTTCTGAGCGACAAGCTTATCGTGCTTCCTGGCATTTTCGAAAGCAATGGCCGTTTCCTGCGCGATTGTCTGGAATAAATTAATATCCTCTTCGGTATAGGGTTCTTCAGAACGCTTTTCACCTAGCATCAGAATCCCTTGAAGTCTGTCTTGATAATAACTGGGGACAATAAGAAAAGCTTTCATTTGATTCATTAGGCTGCGAATTTCCCCAAAATCATACCGATAAAGATTAGCCATATCCTTTTTATGTCTACGGGCAAGACCGTCAATTTCATAAAGTTCAAGATAGGGTTTCCTCTTTTCCTTTCTTAGATAAGTAACAATCTGGGAATCGAAAGCGAGCCGATCATGCCCGAACTGAGAAGCATCAAAAGCTCGAAACTCTTGCAGAATGAAATCATGTTTCCCATTCTCTCCGTTTCCATTTTCCGGCATATAAACCGCTGCAATTTTGATTCGGGTTCTGCGAGTTAAGAAATATGTAATTAATTTTAATTGATAACGGAGACTGTTGACGTGAGAAAGACCTGTGCTGGCTGCTTTAAGGACTTTCCGATAGTCGAGCTTTTTTTGAAAAAGAAAACGATCTGTAATATTTACGAGAAATATGTCTAACTTCCGAAACGTCAAAACAACGATTGCAGCCGCAGCGGCTATCGACCACCACCGAACCTGTCCGCCGAATTTTTGCTGCAACACGTCCGTACCCAAAAATAATACGAAAGCTAGAAATCCAGAGACGACTGCAAAAAGAGTGGTAAAAATAAGTGCCTTTTTGACAAGAACAGGAATATCTAGCAGGCCATGTTTTAAGATAGCGTACGCCAATGCCAGAAGATACAAGATCGCAAGACTATTCAAGTTGGGGGCTACTTCGAATCCATACAGAGGCAAAAAAGTAATCGCTCCCGGAATCGAGCCTACAAATCCAGTTAAGAAAACGAAAAAAGCCTGCTTGCTCTCACGCCCTTTTAGACGCCTTGACGCTCTAAAAACCACAATCTGTGCAAAAGAAAAAATTACGGAATACATAAGGAAATAGAGGACATATAAAGGCCCCGGAGCAGGGTAATAGTTTAAACCAACAAAATTTTCCCTAACGCCACCGATCCATAACTTTGTGAAAACGGCGGGAACTAATAAAATTGAAAAAATGTAAGAAAGAATAAGAATGGGCTTCCACCGCTTGGTCTCCTTGATAACTGAAAGAGAAAAATGCAGATATGCAGTAGGGATAAACGCATTTCCGATATGCTCAATGCGCATCCAAAAGATCGCTTCTTCTGGAGTTCGCGATATGACAGCTGTGGCGAGAAAAATACTATAGATGGCGACGCTAAAGGTAAGAAAAGAAAACAGTTTTGTGAGAGAAGATTCCGGTTTTTTTAGGAAAACAAAAACGCCAATAAGAATGCTTGCTATTCCTGTCACGTAGGAGGTGATTGCAAAAAACATTAGTGCTGATTCTCCGTTCTTCTTTTGTCATCGCAAGATGGGAAGGGCATTAACGAACGTCTATCAATCTTTGCTTATTTACCCTCAATGCCTGCTTGTTTCTTTGCCATTTTTTTGCACACCTGGAGCTTCTTCAAGTTTTGAGTGTAGATAGTTGCTTTTTCAACCTCCACAGTTCCTCCCCCATGCCTCGTACCAAACTGAAGCAATCCTCCCTCATCTGAAGCTGCTATTGTCCTTATCAGTTCATTTAACCGATAATGTGCCTCTGGAGTAATGCCCTCTTTTCGCGCAAATACTTTTTTTACCTTAGGTCCATATTCTTTGTCCTTAAGTAAATTTTCATGCGGCAATGAAACTGGCAAATTCCCAGCCATATCTTGAAGGATTGAAATAGCTTTGGGAAACTGTTCCCCAGAGATGAACTTTCCAAGATTAGCATATTTGGGATCCGGCAGAATGGCACCGCTTTCAGTTTGCTTTGCAAACTTAATGGCCGATTGCCCCATCCCTTTAATCATGTCTGAATTTTTGAGAAACTCGAACAATTTACCTTTACTATCGCTGAAAAGATACTTACCCTCTGTCCCATTGTATTCAGAAATCAAGGCCGCTGCACCAGCTAGTAGGTCAAATACAGAGGGCTTACATGCACAATAAGAAAATCTATGAACCGTGGCGAAGAAATCTGCGTACCGACCTGCGTATTGATGTTCGCCACACAAAAAAACTCTCTCCCAAGGCACAAAAACATTTTCAAATACAATCATGGCCTCTTTATTGAGATATTTCTTCCCATGGCATGCGCTATATTCACCTTCCAACGCCTTAATTTCCGGCGATAAAACAAATCGAGTGATTCCCTCTGCATCACCAGGTACCGCAAAGGCAACGGCAAAATCTTTTTCATGCTCCGCAAATTGTCTCCCTGGCAAAACACAAATTTCTTCCGCATAGGGGCCCATCGTAATGGGCGATTTCACACCGCTCACATAAATTCCTTGGTCCGTTTTCTTAACAATATGAACATAGCTATCTTTTTCAATCTGCTCGGCTGGAGAAACACTCCTATCACCTTTGGCATCAGTTACTGCGCCAGCCGGCGCAATATCCTTTTCTTGGACATATTTGAGATATTCAATAAACCGCTTGTGATAAGAAGCATTCAACGTCTTATCTTGCTCAACAAGAAAAGTGCCCATAAAGAGGGCATAAAGCGCATCGGAACCTACACAGCGTTGTGCACAAAATGTTTCTTTCGCAAGGACATTTATCATTTCATAACGCTTTTCCAAATCTTCCTTTGATTGTGGTATATGGTTGTAACGATGAACGGTCTTCCCGGTCAAAGGAGATTTGGCTGTCATGAAGTCTTTTTTTTGCGGATCCTGGGCATACTCATAACTCACAGAAATAACGTTGATACCTTTATCCAGTTCTTTATCCTTGCAAGGATCAAGCACAAGTTTTTCCTTAACTATATTGGCTTTCATCTTACTTAAAGCTTTTCGATAATTCTCAGGCGTTTTTAGAGTTTGGGAAGTGTTGACATCATCGCTTTCGCTTTTAGCATTGACTTTATTTTTCAGTTTTGTCATGGCACGGCCCACCTTTACAATATTTTTTGTTACACAGATTTTTGATTTGATTGAGCATTAATAATGGCGGATGAGCCGGCGCGCAAATAATAAATCAATGATGCTTCGGCCGCCATCTTGCCATTCTCGTTCCGCAAGATCACTTTCATGGGAACATCCATTTTTCTATTCCTGACGAGCTGATTGATAATTTTATCAGCGACTTCATGGTCTAACCCGCCTTCGTAAGTTAGGTAATCTTTTGCAGGATCCCCAAATTTCACATGACATTCTTTAGTTAAAAGCAAAACATCCGACAAGTCTAGAATCGTAGCGAGCAATGCGGCACCGGCGGCTTCAGCAAGTGTCATATAGACACCCGCTTGATACGTACCAAAGTGGTTCAAATTCGTTACGTCACGATGAACGCCTAGCTTAATCTTACCAGTTGCTACTTCTTCAACCAAAATTCCAACTTTCTTTAAAAAAGGAATCCCATTCTCTATAAAATCTTTTACCTGGCCAAAATCTGGGTTAGTTTGTTTTTCCATAAGTACAAAATTAATCCTTGAGTGTCCGCATTTTCCTTTCAACGTAGTCAACCACATCCTGAACTGTACCAACGCCTCTCGCGTCACCCTCTTCGACTTCTATACCAAATTCTTCTTCCATCTTAGTAATAATTTCCCAAATATCTACAGAATCAACACCTAAATCATCTCTTAAATGAGATTCGAGTGATATTGTTGGTTCCTTTAATTTCATCATTCTGGAAAGCATTTTTCTCACACGTTTAAAAATAGCATCCTTATCAACGGCTGGCATGTTTATCCTCCTCTTCCATATCTGCTAATAATTAAAACAGCATTGTTTGAACCAAAACCAAAGGAATTCGACATAACAGTCTTCACCTCTGTTTTTCGTGATTCATTTGGCACATAGTCAAGATCACACTCGGGATCCGGATTCTCTAAATTAATTGTAGGCGGAATGATTTTCTTACTGATCACCAGGACGCTTACGATGGCTTCAATACCTCCTGAAGCTCCGATTGAATGGCCCACCATAGACTTCGTTGAACTGATAGGGATTTTATAAGCCCGGCCGCCAAAAACTTCTTTGATCGCCCTGGTTTCTGCTAAATCATTAAATGAGGTTGAAGTACCGTGTGCGTTGATATAGTCGATATCTTCTGGTTCGATGCCAGCATCTTTCAAAGCGCTTCTCATTGCATGGGCTGCATCAACTCCGTCCGGCTGAGGGGCAACCATATTATAAGCACCGCAATTTGTAGCAAAGCCCAAGAGTTCAGCATAGATTTTCGCACCCCTTTTTTTAGCATGCTCTTCGGTTTCTAGAATGAGTATTCCTGCACCTTCACTGAGCACAAATCCATCCCTTTCCTTGTCAAACGGCCTTGAGGCTTTAGCGGGAACCGAGTTCCTTCGGGAAATTGCCCGTAAATTCTGATAGGCCGCAAATGTAACTGGTGTAATAGGAGCTTCAACTCCACCTGCGACGCAGGCGTCAATAATTCCCGATCGAAGCATATAAAGCGCCTGTCCGATCGCATTTGCTCCAGAAGAACATGCTGTCGAAGTTGTAAAATTGGGTCCCTTGATTTGGAATGTCATGGCGATATAACTGGATACCGAATTAGGGCTAATCCTTGGAACGGCACTGGAGGCCACCCAATCGAATTTTTTCTCATAGGCTGTGATGATCTGTTCTTCGTGAAAGAGGATCCCTCCAAGGCCACTTCCTATGATAATGCCGGTTCGTTCACTGGTCGAATTTTTAAAAGTAATTTTGGCGTCTTCGATCGCCAAATTCGCGGCAGCTGTACCTAACTGAGCAAAACGGTCAATCTTACGATATACTCCAGGCAACATATACTGCTCGGGATCAAAATCCTTCACCTCACCCGCAATATGGACTTTAAGTGGTGTTGAATCAAAATGAGTCAATTGTCCGATCCCTGAACGTCCTTGTATATTCGCATTCCAAAAGTCATCAATGGTCTTGCCGTTAGGCGCAAGGATCCCCATTCCAGTGATCACAACCTTATTTTGTTTATCCCGCACACTCATAGATATTCCCGAATCGTCATGGCGAGCCGCGTGACATCAAACGGCTTAATGATCACTTCACCTAGTTTTTCAACATCCAGTTCGACGCTTGTTTCAGCATAACCAGTGATAAATATTATCGGCATTTGCCGCTTGGCACCTTCATTAATCATCTTTCTAATCGTGCGAGCGGCTTCCACTCCATTCATTCCGGGCATACGGATATCAGATACGATAAGATCAAAATTAGTTTCCTTGATCTTATCCAGGGCTTCTAACGGGTTATTCACACATACAGACTCATATCCTTCGATACGCAAAATACTCTCGATACTTTTCCTTACCAAATCATCGTCATCTATAACAAGAATTTTTTTCTTCATTTCCGCTTCCTTTTTTCCTGCACCTCCATCCACTTTTCAATACTTGACCTGCAAAAGTGCCAAACGCGGCCTATCTTAAAACATGGAATGTTTTTCGCGGAGTATTTTCGCGGAGTAAACGACGCCAGCGCGTCTTGAGCCTTAGCATGGACAGCTTGTCCCACTTCGATAATTCGGTTTACAGCAGGAGTCAAGGCTTCAGAAATGTAGGCGTGGGCTTCATCAAAGTCGGTTTTGAAATTAAAATTCGATGTGACTTCTTCCAATGTTTGTTTAACGTCGCGTATAGATTCCTGGGCACCATTCTCTACAGCCATTATTTTCTCCAGGTCAGCGTCCAGCCGTGAAAATTCTTTGCAGGCAACATCGTGGCTTCGAACAATCTCAGAATATTCTTCAATGAAAGATGCAATCTGCATATTGCTCAAAATCCTGGCTGAATAATCGTTGCCCATTCCATTTCGCTCGGTGGCGAGATTATCAATCTTCCCGCACAAATTCTGACATAATGCAATTATTCTCATAATTTCATTGTCAAATTTTAAAATGCCAGCTACACAATCTTCCCGGCTAAGCATCTTCTCTTCTGTCACACCGCACCGCTTTCTTTTTCCTGTTTTTCCATCCAGCGGTTTAAGGTCGATTTCCTGAAACGCCACCGGCCTCCAACTTTAAAACATGGGACTTTTTTGTTCCGAGCGAGCAGATATAAAATCTGACGTGAGATCCCGAGATATTTGCTCGCTTGTTTTAATGCCAAGATATCGTTATTTGCTCGCATTTGGATACCTACCATTAGGTCGAATCATGAACTTATCCGAAATTGTTCGAAGTTGTTGGAATTTATAATACCCTGCCATATTGTAAGCGTCAAAGGAAAAGTGACCTAGGTCAGCGATAAAGCTTATTTTTACTATAACCGTCTTATATGAAAAGAGTTATGAGGGAATTTGAGGCGAGTTAAGTTGAAAGGAGTTCTTGGACTTTTTCGGTCACTGTGGTTTCAAGATACTCCAGACTAAGCGGTTTCGTAATAAAACCGCTTGCGCCATGCGATGTCGCTTGATCAACGATGTCTTTGTGCCCCACGCCGGTCACCATGATAACTTTTGCGGAAGGATCGCAACTTCGGATCTTCTCCAGAGCCTGAATGCCATCAAAGACCTCGGTGCCGTCAGCCAAGGTAGCCCGGCTTCCAAGATTCACATCAAGCAGAACAAGGTTCGGTTGAAATTGTTTATAGGTAGTTAATATCTCCGCTCCGGAGTTCAGAACATGAACTGTGTACCCTTTCTCGCGGAAATAATCCGAGAGAAAATCGGTAATCTCAGTTTCGTCTTCCACGATTAAAATTTTGGGGCGTCCTTTTTTTTGCAATGAGTTTACTCCTTAACTTTGAAGCCGTTTTTGGAAATATTTTATCACATCCTGAACGGTTTTCATTCTTTCAGCGTCATCGTCAGGAATCGGCATCCCAAAAGCTTCTTCGAGTTTGATGACTAATTCCACCGTATCAAGACTATCAGCTCCTAAATCTTCGACAATCCGGGAATTAAGCTGAACTTTTTCGAGAGGCTGGCCCAGCTGCTCAGATACGGCTTTCCTCACTTTGTCTTCGATATCGTCTGTCACGGCCAATGAATTCTCGCCTCCTACAGGTGATATGTATCGACAATTACCTGTCAAATCTGGAATTAGAACCACTCTTACTTGGTCGAAATTAAATTCTCGACTCTTCCGACGACATCCGAAATAGAAGTCTTGCTGTCCTTTTCCAAAATCAAATCGCATTTCAGTTCGTTAAGCTTTTCTCTGACTGAATCATTCACGCTTGCGCTTAAAACAATAACCCGCATATTCGGCTCATCCCGTTTGATTCTTTCCAGCAGCCAAATACCCGAATGGCCCGGAAGGCCCAAATCGAGAAGAACCGCCTCCGGCTTTTCTTTCAAAGCCGTTTGGAGTCCTTCCTCTGCGGTGTGGGCTATAAAGACCTGATAATTTCGACGTTCGAAATGCTCTTTAAAAAGACGTGTCATATCCACTTCATCGTCAATGGCCAATAATTTGATTTTCTTACCTGATAATTCACTCATCAAGTTTACCTCTCATAACTTTTTTGATCCAGACGGTAATGGAACGATTCAGCCTTACTTTTGGGCAAGATCGACGCCCCGTCTCATGGCAACAATAAATGTAGTGGCATTGAATGGCTTGTTGAGCACCTCATTAACTCCGGCATCCAAAAACCGCGGATTATTTGCCGAATCTCCTGTCATACCAACATAATATTTAATGCAGCCATAATCGGAAGAGGATTTTAATTGTTTTACCAGTTCGTCACCATTCGTTCCGGGCATCCGGTAATCGGTAAAAAGGACATCCGGTTTGAAAGTGCTGAGTTTGGCAAGCGCTTCCTTGGCCGAATTAACGGCTTCAGCCTCGAAACCCTCCTCAAGGGCAAATTGCTTCAAAAAATCGGCAAGATCCTTTTCTTCCTCAACGATCAGAATTCGTGCTTTTAATCCGGTTTTTTCCCGGGTTTTGATCGCTGAAAATTCCTGCTTCGACAGCTCCAGCTCTTCGCAAAGCACATTCTCAAGATTTTGATTCGCTTCCGAACCTTTTTCCACGACGCGGACATTAAGAGGATCGAGTAATTTTGCATATTGCGCGAGATAGGCAGTGACTACCACGACCCGGATTTTCGGAAGTATTTCCCGCATCTGCTTGATCACTTCGATGCCGTTAATTTTCGGCATGTGAAGATCAATGCAGGCAACGCTCGGATGATGCGCCCGCACGAACTTAATGGCGGCTTCTTGATCCTGAGTTGTCCAGGTAATAAACCCCCGCTTCTTCAACGCCCTTTCGAGGGCACGAAGAACCATAACTTCATCGTCCAAAATTAGCGCTGAATACACAATTTCATTCGCCATTGTTTCTTCTCCCTTCTATGAAAATATTATTTCTTTGGCAGAGATGGGTTCAGCTTCACACTAAAATCGGCAGGCGTTCCCTCGATTAAAATATACGCCTCTCTTCCCAACCACCCGACAGCCATCAAAATAGTTTCCTTGGGAGCATCGATTCCGGAAAAGAGTGCCTCAAGCGATGCTTCGCCATGGTGCTTATCAAGATACCGCCAGACTTCGCCGGCACATAGACCAATCCATGTGATCATTGCCTTTTAAGTTATCTTTCTTGTCCCGCTAGTGTGCTTACAAGAGACACGGCCCACGTTTTACCTTTCTTGCAGAAATCAATCTTATCTTCCCGAGCAAGCCACCCGAGCGCCTGATTAAAAAGAGCGGGGTTGGAAGCATTGATCTCTTTCTGCAGCAGACCTGTTTCCATGGCACTGCCTTTTTCTAAAGCTTGATAGATTTTGCCTGCGGTTTCTCCAATCGCCTGATATTGTTCTCGCATAAGAGGTTCTCCTTTCCCTTTTTACTATTTGAAGTGCCTTAGGGTTATTTGATAGGAATACGATAAATCAAAAAGTTAAAATGGCAAATTAAATATCCGCGCCAAACGAACTACGAGATGTCGTTGAGACAATAAAACCCCTTTTTGAAAGTTCCGCAGCGACAAGGTAAACACCTCTCATTCCCGACGATTGCATTTTCCCCTTCCTTTATTGTTCTTGTCCACTATGCCTCCTGCTTTTGCTGACACATCAACCGGTCGAGTGATATCTGGTTGACCAGCAATTTGATGATGGATTCGAGCAGTCTGCATAATTCTGATTTTGAAGAAAAATCTGCGGGCACGATGTGGTGAACCCGATCGGCGTGAAGCAGCGCCAAGCACTTGCGGGATGCCTTCTGTTTGGGCGGATAAACCGCTATCGCATGCCCGCCATTTTTCGTTGTCACGGCCATGCAGGGAACGTCGGAATCCCCGTCGCCTATATAGATCATATTTTGGAAAGGAATACGGCGCTTCTCTTCTGGCATGTGCTCGTTGATATCCTGGTCCAACCGGAGGCAGCCTTTATTGACCCGAAAGAGAAACTGGGTTTTATTGGTGTCATTGACCGCCATTTTCACGCATTTAGGGCTGCCGTCTCTCCGATACTCGTATTCACACGCGTAAATTTCCTTGAAATATTCTTTGATGCCGACCCCGTTAAGAATGGCCTTCATCCCCGAGGAAATGATGTAATGCTCAAGCCGTACCTCAATCCCCAGACTTTCAGCTTCGTGGTCCACAAATTCATTGATATAAGGGAAAAAGTTTTCTACGCCGGGATAGTATTCAATCCGCTTTGCCATCGCACTTAAGCGGGATTCCGTAAGAGGCCTTTTCTGAAATTCGGCGTCATAGATGAGCTTGTTCAGGTAAGAAAGGGTCTTCTCATAACCGTCTTCCTTTGCGGTCCGTTTCACTTCGGCCCAGAATCTTTTCGCATGAATTCCATATTCTTTGAAAATCGTGTCTTCCTGCATGCTGCGGCGGGAAAGGGTCCCGTCAAAGTCGTAACAGATGCCAATGACGTTGTGTTTAAACTTTTGAGGCGAATAACCATTCCTCATAAAACTGATTTCCTGAGAACGTGCAACACCTCAACCATGGCCCCGGTGTCGAGCTTGCAGTATTCGAGAAGACCATCATAAACCCGCCTTCTTTCGTCTTCTGTGGCGCCATTTGAGAAGGTCACACGCGTATATTCCCGGCTTGCCTGGCTGCCGTCCGAGATCGTCAGCCCGTCGTATGATCCCCCGATGAGCGCGGGATAGACAGATTTAATCGAGTACCTGCCGAGCTGTTTTGGATCGTAGTAATCAAATTTCTGAAACGGCGTCATCAAATCCACAAAGCGGCCATCGATCTCACTAAGCCAGTCTTTATATTCAGGGTAAGCTTCTACTGATTCCTGAAGTCTTCCCTGCTCGAAACTCAAATTGTAGGCAACGATACTTCCTTTGGGACCAATCAGCGCCTTGAGCCGGTTAAGAAATTCCGGTCTTGGATCATCCGCCCCTTCGGCAAGAAACGCATGATGTTCAAGCTCTTTCTCCGAGCCGCGCAAAATATGCAATGAAAACTGAAACGGAACCTGCTGGTAAGGCCGGGTGCCGTCATAAAGGGGTATGGCCGCACCCACAGTTTCAAAATCTATAAAATGGATTGGGGATTCTAGTTGGGTAATAAATGCACGCACCGCAGCGGGATCAACATGAGTTTTATTTTCCACGTGGCATTTATAAACGACCTGGTGGCTTGTTGATTTCAGACTTGCCGGAGGTACATCCACGGCCCGCAAAAACCCGTCATTGATGAATGCGAAGGCTTTGTCTTTTCGGATCCTATTAAAAATGAAAACGCTGTCTTCAGGAACGTGCTCCCAGCAAAGCTCCTGCAAGGGGCAGTCATAAGGATCGCTGCATTGAGGCCCGATGGCGATTTCAGGGCATTCTTTTTGGTTCAGGATGCCGATCATCCCATTCACCCGTTCCTCCACCTGCATGGCCAGCTTCTGCGCCTCCTCGGTGACATCTTCCTGAGCCAATAAACCTTTGGGATCTATCGGGCCGTTTTTCACATATTCGTTATTGATATGCGCCAAATAGATTTTCCTTATCCGCAGCCCAGCCCCTTCATAACAGTATTTCTGAAAAGCAACATCCTCATAATGAACGTCTTTCACCTCGGTCGAACTTTTTACTTCATAAAGATCCCAGGACCCGTCTTTGTTGGGCGTAAGAATGTCAGGACGGGCGAAAGTGTTCTTGTAACGGATGGCAGCTTCGTACAGAGGTTTTCTCAGCAGTAACAGCTCTTGGGTCGTCTTAAGCAAAACCTCGATGTCTTTGGGGTCGCCGTCTATCTCAATGCCGTCTGAGAAAAGAGTACGAGCTAACTTCGTAACCTCATTACCTTGGTCAAAAATAGCTTGCGTTTCTGGATCCAGTGGAGGGAATTGATCCTTGGCGTGATAGGACATCCAAAGCAATTTAGGGCATTGAAGACCTTGAAGATATTTGCTTTTGGAAAGATAGTACGATGTGCTCAAATTAAATAACCCTCTGCATTTTCCGTAAACTGCACTCCGATTAATTTCTGACTATTGGTGCGATAGGAGCCGTGGTGCCAAGGAATTCGTTGATTCTCTGGGCAATCTCCTCCCGGCGCTTGACAAGAAAGGCCTTATAACTTTGCACATGAAGCAGCTCCTTATCGGTCGGGATGCACTGGGCTTCAAATGGAGCAGCTCCGGCTTTTTCGATTAGCATGGGGAAATAATCGACAGGCGGCTTGTCACTGATCGCTCGGTTCGTTTTGCCGCCAATGAAGGCAAGATTGGCGATGTCATCGGCTTCGCGGACGGTATAACTGCTTTTGAGAACCGCCTTGGGGAAAATGTGATGAAACTGCAAACGGTGCTGCGCCCCTGAGTGGTCCAGCGCAATCGCCAGATTAGAACGCCAGTCTTTCGCCCCGGACGTCCGAAAAGCCAGAAACATGGTCTTGAAAAGAGCGCTGCGCTGGTTGCGCCCTTCGAATTCTTGCGGTGTAATGTCGAGCCGTCCGACCTGCTGCCGCAGGCGATCAATCAGCTCTGGTGCGCCGGCGCCCTGCTTTAAAGTTGACAGGTCCTGATCTAAAATCGTCTCACTCGACCCACGCGAGTAGCGCCCTTTGGCATTCGCCATCAGTACCCAAAAACGCAAGCGGTTGGATTCCTCAGCCGCAATCTGGTAATCACGCTTGTGACCAATGTAAGCGAGAGTCACGAGCATAAACGGCGACGAAAGTAGCGCCGGGCTGTCTATCCATACGTTACTTTTGAGAAAATTAAGTGCAAACTCCATACCCTGGCAGCTTTCCTTCCAGGCCTTTTGTAGAGCCTCCACGGTCAAGCTACCTACAGTAAGGAACCGCGACTGTCCGGTTGCGAATACGATCAGGTTTCTAAGATACAACCCCATGTCCAGGTCAAAACCAGCTTTTGCGCATTGCTGCTGGAACGTTTGGAAGGTCTTAAGTGAGTTACGCCATTTGGCCGTGATTTGAGCCAGAGCAAGATCGGAACTGCGCAACTTGGCTCCAAGTGAATTTACCCGCACAAAAATCTCTGTCACTTCATCGTAAGAAAGTTTCCGTTCAAGCACATCCATTCTATAGTTGTATTTCCTAATACTCCGCAAACGGGCCAGCCGCTGGCTGTATTTCTTATATCGGGGGTCGCTCACCTTCTCAATCCCGGCACGCTCTAAAAAGGGCGCATCCTCATCCGTCTTGAAGACATCAGTAACCTTTACCCAATGTGGTAACTGTTCCAATTTTCGCGTAGCTACGACAAAGGTCATTTTGTCGAAGCGGCGTTGCAGCTCATCATCAGTTGAATCAGCTTCATCCTCAATCAGCCCATCCTCATCGTCGCCGTCTTCCTCCTCATTCACCTCCGTCACTATTGCCAGTTCCTCCGGGTGCTCAAGGTTAAAAAGAATCTCGATCGGGCGGCGACGTCCCCGAACGGAAACGGGCTCACCACGAATGACAGCCGAAAGTGACGTAAGACGTTGCTGGCCGTCGAGCAGTAGTCGTGTACTCTGGTAGGGGTTCTGCTCCTGATTTACAGCAAACTCCTGCAAAGGCACCACTTCGTCAGTCTCCCAGAGCAAGATAGCGCCTGAAGGGTAGCCGCGATAAAGTGAATCCAGAAGGTCGCGCACACGGGTCGAACGCCAAACATACCGGCGCTGCATTTCCGGTAGTCGCAATTCGCCCCGTTCGATCATGCCGACAAGTTCTTCAACGCTTGCCTCAGCTTTAGCCATTATCAGTTCTCCTTTCAGTATTGTCTCGAGTAATAAATGTCGAATACAGCTTACGGCTTTGAAACCTCATATGTCTTCATAAGCGTGTTAAAACCCATATTGGCCATAACGGCATTATGGGGTATCAGGACGTACTTCCATGGTTTGCCGCCGTGTTGAGCGTTGAATTCGGAAGCGTGTTGGCAATACTGAAGCGCTGCCTGCGCTTTTTCCTGTACCTCTGAAGACTCAATATCGCCCTCTTTCTTGGTTTCCACCAGATAAATCACTTCTTTAGTCTCAGCGACAAAGTCGGGATGATATTGCCTTGAATTGTGCTTCCAATAAATTTGGAACTGGCTCTGGGCCGGCCGCAGCCATTTCAAAACCGCTGAATCTTGATCGAGAATAATGGCAAAATCCTTTTCCGTCTTATTGGCAAATTTGTAGAGGGAGTGGCAAGCATTCCTAAAGCCGCTGAACACTTTTTGCGGAATCGCATTTGTCGGCGTTATCGTATCGGTGTAATGATGAATGCTATCCCTGGTATATTTTGAGAAATTGTGTTCTTCGATTCTTGAAAAAGGCCTTACGATCGGCTTTTCAAACGATGGGGCCTCGCAATAGAAGTTGCCGTCCATCATTTGGGAATAAATGAACCGCCCAATCTCCCGTTTGTGATATTGCACAACGTTTGAAAGGTCTTCTTCGTTAAGATAGCTCTTAAACTTTGCCACAGCTTGGTCAGCTAATTTAAAAAGAAGGTCAGCCTGTCCGTCATAATTCACCTCCGAGTAGTTCATGAGCTCGTTGACGATTAGCCGTTCGGGACTGTCCAGAATGATACTCCCGCCCCCGATAAGAACATCCATGCCGTTCTCCTGCTCTCTAAGTTTCTTAATCAGGATTTCTTTTGAGACAGGCTGGTAGTTCAGGTTCTTGGCATCTAAGTCAAAATCCTTAAACCCCGATTTTATTTGGTCGCTCGGCTGGATAGTAATCCTCGGAATCGGAATGACATTCTCGGTGAATTCCTTCACCATGACGTCGTAAGCAGCTTCCGCCTCTTTAACAACATCGGCAGCAAAGAGCGTCCTCTGCGGGTCGCTCATAATTCTCTCTTTAAGTTTCTCCACGGCGATCTGTTTAATCTCGTCGCGATTTAATTCGTTGATATTCATGACAACACTGCTCATCTCAGGGAGGGTTAGGATAATCGCTTCACGGGCATCCAAGCTCACTTGAGCCTTCTGCTTCTGTTCTGGCGCAGTAATGCTTTCGATTTTCTTCTGCTCCGCATCGAGCTTCTGCTGAATGGTGGAAACCGAGGTCACCACTTCCTGCGTCTGCTTCAGCGCCTCAGCATCAATAACGATGACGTTTTCCCGTTTGATAATAGAATCGGGCTTGTTAGCTTCGTCGATAATCTCCTGAAACCTGTCATGCGCGACAATGGTGAGCTTGTCCACTTTGTCCGCCCCCGTCCTATTGCCATAAGGCAAACGAAGGCCTCTGCCGATGGTTTGCTCCCGCAACGTCATAGATGCCGCTGTCCGCAAAGGAATAATGGTATAGAGATTGGTCACATCCCAGCCCTCCTTGAGCATATTCACGTGAATTACAATCTCGATTTGATTTAAAGGGCTCTCCAGCGAAATAAGCCTGGCGATATTCTCATCTTTTTCTCCGCCCGTCTGATTCGAATGAATTTCCATAACTTTGTCGGCATACCGCCCTTCAAAAAAAGACTGCGAGATAATCAGTTCTTTCAGCTTGGCGGCGTGGTCCGTGTTCTGCGCCACGACCAGCACGAATGGTTTCACCAAAGCCGTCTTATTGTCACGGGCAAAGATATCCAGCGCAACCTTCGTGTCCTCATGAATTCGAACCCCGTCCTCCAACTTGATTCTGTCGAGCTCATCAACCTTGTATTTGCTTGGGTCAAAATCTTTTCGGGTTGCGACGGCCGGCTCTTTCACAAAACCATCCCGGATGGCTTTCGCCAAGGAGTACTCATAAACCACGTTCTTAAACTTTATCGCGCCGCCGCTCCGTTCTACCTGCGGGGTTGCGGTAAGCTCCAGCCCAAGAATCGCTTTGAGTTCGTTGATGACCTCCATGCCGCGGTCTGCCCGGTAATGGTGTGATTCGTCCATCAGCAGAACCAGATCCTCAAGGTTCGATAAATAATTAAAGTAAGAGTCTCCGAGGCATTCCGATAATCTCTTGATCCGGGGTACATTTCCGCCACGGGTTTCTGCGTTGATTTTTGAGATATTGAAGATATTGATATGAATCTGCGATTCGAATAGTTCCTGCCCGCGGACTTCGTTGTAATTGTCGCCTGTCACGACACGCGGCTGGTTATGGACAAATTCCCCGATGCCCTTAAAAACATACTTCGGATGGGAAAGGTCGGAAAAGTCCTGAATGAGCTTGTTGTAAATAGTAAGGTTCGGAGCCATAACAAAAAAGTTTCTGAATCCTTTTGCCAGATAAAGGTAAGCGACGAATGCTCCCATCAGCCGGGTTTTACCGACACCGGTAGCTAACGCAAAACAAAGAGACGGAAAACTCCGCTCAAAATCTATACAGGTGGGATACGAGTTTCGAACTTTTTCAAGCTCAATAGACAAATCAACAGTCTTTTTGAGGGATAGCTTGTCCGCTAAATCCGCCAGAATGTTTAAGCTTTCCTCCTGTGGGGAGCGAAGGCTTAGACGATTCCTGATTGCACCGGCGATTTTGTTCATGATCCTGGATGGGCAAAGAGATCGCTTTGATTCTTCACAGCACCTCTTTTGGTTTTTCTTTTTGCTTCCTTTTTGATTTCTTTGGCAGGGGCCTCTTTTCCGGCCGGCTCAGGTTCAATGGCGTCATCTTCGGCAGGCAGATTCACGATGTTCAGGCTGTAATCCTCCTTGCCGAATTCACACCGGCCCAAAAGCATATTGGGAATTTTTTTGACCGTGATCTCCGGATAGCGGTTGGCGCAGGCCTCCTGAAACGATTTACAGCAAATCAAGAGGCTCTCGCCGGGCTTCATTTCATCTTTGATCTTATTGAGATGCTCGACCGTAATAAAATTCGTGGTTGTAAAAATGAAATCCTTTTCCGTGGACTGCCCCTGTTTCCAATACAGAGTTTCGTCGGGGCTGTATCTGAACCCCTCATGCTTCGCCATGGCCGCGGCAAGCATGTTCGGG
>Ga0187893_10001713_pt1 | contig 51182 bp, 52 predicted proteins | sample MA1701074metaG_FD_139574 | JGI IMG/M metagenome (GOLD analysis project Ga0187893, IMG submission 139574) | White microbial mat communities from a basaltic lava cave in the Kipuka Kanohina Cave System on the Island of Hawaii, USA - MA170107-4 metaG ... | reverse complement strand
TCTCATCGATGGCGGTATAGACCCGCAAGCCTCCAGCGAAGGTTTGTTGGTAACCGAGGATACTAAGCACCTCGGCCCGGATGGCGTCGGCAGCGTAGGCCAGTTGGTTCGTTTCTCTAATTCTCGGAAGAACATTGACGGGTTCACGCCGGGCCGCTCCCACTTCCTCGACCGAAGCCAGCCCATGACGGGCCATGGCATCCAGAACGAGTTCGCGACGTCGCATGCAGAGCTCGAACTTCGTGTGAGGAGAGTACACCGAAGGCGCTGCAGTAATGCCTGCCAGTAAGGCCGCTTCTCCTAGACTCAACTCTCTGGCGGGCTTTCCCAGGTATCCTCGCGATGCTTCTTCGACCCCATAGAAACCGGACCCCCAATAGATACGATTTACATAAAATTCAAGAATCTGGTTCTTGCTATATCGTTTCTCAATTTTTCTAGCCAACCAGAGCTCTTGGAGCTTGCGCCAATAAGAACGGCTCGGGGTCAGCAAGGTGTTCTTGGCCAGCTGCTGCGTCAGGGTACTTCCCCCCTGCTCAATTTTTCCGGCTCGCAGGTTAGCCCATCCCGCTCGCATAATGCCGGCCAGGTCATATCCGCGGTGCTGATAAAAATCGTGATCCTCCATTGCAAGAATGGCATTCACCAAATGTGGAGAAACCTCTGCCAGGGACACGACGGTCCGCTTTTCTTTCCAGAATTGGCAGAGCTCTTTGCCGTTGCGATCGTAGACGTGAGAACTTTCTTCCATTTCCGGTATTAAGTTCACGTCAAGTCGTTGGATCTGCCTATCCGCAACCACTGCCATAAGAATCAGGCAGCCAGCCAGCACAGAGATGCTTGCCGTTAGAATATGCAGGGCGCTTCTGTCCCTGACCTTGGTCCAGGCAACAGCCCCGTGCCTCCCCAGAAACTTAAGGAATTGGGTAAAAGATGATTTAGTAGTTAGGTTGTTTTCCATGTCGTCTTACCCGCTGCAAGAGCCCTGCCAGAACAAAGGCTTTTAGACGCTTTGCCGACTGAACCTCCTCAGGGGCACTTTTGGGACAATCTGAAACTGGCAATAATTACCCGCTCGCGAAAAGTTTCTTGGGCCGACCTCGCAAATAAGAAGCGGATTCCAACGAAAACCTCGCCTCCACCACGATCTACAAGTTTGGCGAACCGGTTGCATTGAATAGCAACGTCCGAAGCAATCGAGGCTGAGCACTCAGGGAAGTCGAGATTCCCAATAACTTTTAAGGGGCAACAGGAGACCGGAAATGAACGCAACGGCCGAGGTAGTACCAATCAGTGAGAGGCTCAATCAAAGACAGGCTTGCGACCCGATCGAACAAGTCTTGAACTCGCTGTCGTTCGGGAAAAGGATTCTCAATTTCCCCAAGAATAAAGTCGTATTCTCGCAAGGCGACCCTGCCGATGCCCTCTACTACATTCAGCGTGGGAAGGTGAAGCTTGTGGTTGTATCTTTCGCTGGCAAGGAAGCGACGCTGTCCGTGATGGGCCGGGGGGAGTTCTTCGGACTGGGCAGTTTGCAGCAACGCTCGCAGCGCCTAGCCACAGCCACCACGCTCGAACCGTCTGTTATCATCCGAATTGAAAGAGACGTCATACAGCGAGAACTGCGCAGCCACCCACGGCTCAATGAGATGCTGATGACTCAATTGCTGTCTCGTACACTGACCCTTCAAAAGGACTTGTGCACGCATATTTTTGACCCCAGCGAAAAGCGTCTGGCACGAGTTCTATTGAAACTCAGCCGGCTCGGCGAAGAAGACCAAGAGCATGTGGCTATGCCCAAGATTTCCCATGACACGCTTGCCACCATGGTGGGTACCACACGTTCCCGGATTACCTATTTCATGAATAAGTTCAAGAAATTGGGCTTTATTGACTATGGTAAGGGAATGATGATTCATCCGACCCGTTTGATAACTGCAATTCAACAGGATTGATGGGTCGCTGATTGTGGCAGTTGAGCGATAGTTTGCAGAAGCAGCAAAAACCAACGGCACCTCGGGCAGCTTTCGCTGCCCGAACTTTCTCTCCAAACAAGCAGCCCTCATTATCACAGATCAACGCAGTCGGGATGGTTTCCGGTGCTTTCCCAGGTTGAGGGTCGATGGCCGCCCAAGCCTCGGCTCCCAAATCGAGCGCACTGAACCCCGTAAATTGGTCGAGACGAGAATGTCTCACCAAATTCCCGATGATGGAGATAGAATAGGGGCCCTTATCTTGCAACACTTTAGGAGAGCCGGAATGTCAGGGAACCAAACTAAGCCTGTCTCGCGGCCAGCGGCTGCCGCCCTCCCCGCCGAATCTTGCAAGCTGGTCGCCGGCGAACAACTTCTGGTTGTCTGTTGCAACGCACTACCGAATGACTCTGGTACTCCAGGTTCGCGATGAAGACGACCGGTCCAGCCCAAACGAGCCCCGCCATGAATCGCCCCCTGCTTCGACCACGACTCAGTTTGTGGTCATTTTGGCCGCGATCACTGCAGCCACTGCTGGCCGGTGGTTACTCGATCCCATGTTGGGCGAACACCTGCCTTACGTCACATACTTCGTCGTAATGTTTTTCATCGCTTGGCGCACCGACGTGTGGCCCTCCATCGTTGCCCTGTTTCTGGCGTGGTGGGCGGCTGACTTTTTCTTCGTCGCGCCCCGTCATGAGTGGTTCCCGGGCACTCAAAGCGTTCCGCACGGGGTCGCAACGGCGATGTACTTCATGGTGAGCGGCACCAGCATCGTCATCTGCCAGGCGATGCGGTCAGCCCAGCGTCGTCTTGCCGAACAGGGAGAGCGCATACGGACCACGCTCGCCAGCATCGGCGACGCGGTGATATCAACCGACACCGAAGGCCGTATCACGAGCATCAACGGAGTCGCCGAGTCGCTGACCGGATGGGCGGCGAGCGAGGCTCTGGGCCAGCCGTTGAGTGTCGTCTTCCGCATCGTGAACGAGAAGACTGGACAAGCTGTTGAAAATCCAGTCATGAAAGTCCTGCGGGATGGTCTCATTGTCGGGCTCGCAAACCACACCGTGCTTATTGCCAGGGACGGCACTCAACGGCCGATCGACGATAGCGCCGCCCCGATCCGCAGCCAGAATGACGAGGTCATCGGCTGCGTACTCGTATTCAGGGACGTGAGCCAGAGGCGGCGGGAAGCACAGATCTTGCAGGAGAGCGAAGCCCGCAAGACTGCAATGTTCCAGACGGCCCTTGACTGCATCATCAGCATTGATCACGAAGGACGGGTTCTTGAGTTTAACCCTGCCGCCGAGCGGACCTTTGGCTATCGCCGCGATGATATGGTGGGGCGCCTGCTGGGCGATCTCATTGTCCCGCCTGCGCTGCGCGAAGCTCACCGGCAGGGCATGGCCCGGTACCTTGCCACCGGCGAAAGCCGGATTCTCAATCAACGCCAGGAGATGCCCGCTCTGCGCGCCGACGGTACCGAGTTTTTCGCGGAGTTAACCGTGACGCGCATTCCAGTGGACGGTCCCCCCGTCTTCACCGCCTACCTGCGGGACATCACCGACCGTAGAAAGGCGGAGGAAGCACTGCGCAAATGGGAGCATATTTTTGACCACGCCGGCTGGGCCGTTGCGACGGCACATCCCGAAACAAATACACTGGAATTGGTGAATCCGGCCTTTGCCCGGATGCACGGCTACAGCATCCAGGAATTGACCAGCCGGCCATTGGCGGATCTATTTGCACCCGAGTCGCGAGCTGACTTGGCTGAGCATGTCCGGCGTTCGCACGAACAGGGTGACTACGTTTATGAATCCATTCACGTTCGGAAGGATGGCACGAAGTTTCCTCTGCGGACACACGTCACAGCTTTTAAGGATGAGACAGGGCGCGTCGTCTATCGCGCGGCAACCTTTCAGGACCTCACCGAATACAAGCAGGCAGCGGAGGCCGCAAGGAAGAGCGATGAGCGTTTCGCCCGGTTCATGCGCCATCTGCCGGGTCTGGCCTGGATTAAAGACGTAGAGGGACGGTATGTGTACGCCAATGCAGCAACCGAGGCCGCCTTTGGCAAGAAGCGGAACGAACTTTACGGCAGGACGGATCAAGAGCTTTTCGCTCCAGAAACGGCCGCTCAGTTCGTGCAAAATGACCGGAAGGCTCTTGCCAGCGAGGCAGGCGTTCAGACGATTGAAACATTGGCGCATACCGACGGAATTGTTCATCACTCCATCGTCAGCAAGTTTCCTATTCCCGGCAACGACGGGGAAGGTGTTATGGTCGGTGGCGTTGCCTTCGACATCACGGAAGGCAAGCACGCTGAAGAAGCGCTGCGCCGCAGTGAAAACGACCTCCGTGATTTCCTGGAGAATGCCAGCGTTGGCATGCACTGGGTGGGGCCAGACGGCGCCGTTCTTTGGGCCAATCGTGCCGAACTGGAAATGCTCGGATACATGCGAGAGGAGTACGTCGGCCGCCACATCGCCGAGTTCCATGTCGACCAGGCAGTGATTAGTGACATCCTGGCCAGACTGACCGTCGGAAAAGCCATTGTCGAGCAACCGGCTCGTTTGCGAAGCAAAGACGGTTCCGTTCGTCATGTGCTCATTAATTCCAACGCTCTCTTTGAGAACAACCAGTTCCAGCACTCCCGCTGCTTTACGTTGGACATCACCGCACGCAAACAGGCCGAAGACAAATTGCGGGAGAGCGAGGAACGCTTCGCCCAGTTCATGCGGTGCTCGCCGGGCTTTGCGTGGATCAAAGATTCGACGGGACGCTATGTTTTTGTCAACGACTCGGTGTCGACAGCACTTGGCGTCGACTTTGTTGGCAGGACCGACCAGGATCTGTTTCCTCCCGAAACGGCCTCCCAGTTCGTGGAAAACGACCAGAGGGCGTTGACCAGCGAGTCAGGCATTCAAACTATTGAGACTTTCCCTCGCGCGGACGGGACGATCCACCATGCCATCGTCAGCAAGTTTCCCATCCCCGGTCCAGACGGCCAGGGCGCGATGGTAGGCGGCGCCGGTTTTGACATCACTGAGCAAAAGCGGGCTGAGGACGAGTTGCGAGAGAGCGAAGCTCGTTTTCGGTTGCTGGCCAATACGGTTCCGGCGCTGATTTGGGTCAACGGACTGGAGGGATGCGAGTTCGTAAACCAGGAATACTTGCACTTTGTCGGGCGCACGATGCAAGAGATCCAAGGAATGAACTGGACCACGGCAATACATCCCGACGACGCTGCAGTCTATCTGGCTGCCTACCTCCAAGCCTTCAAGAAGACAGTGCCCTTCGAGGCGCAGTTTCGCTTCCGGCGCGCGGACGGAGAATACCGATGGATGAAGTCGGCGGGCTTGCCCCGCTTCGGAGTTGAAGGAACTTTTTTGGGGTATGTCGGCTGCTCTCTCGACATCACCGACATAAAACAATTCGAGGAGAGCTTGGCGGAGACCGACCGCCGGAAGAACGAGTTCCTGGCGATGCTGGCCCACGAGCTTCGTAACCCTCTCGCGCCAATTCGCAACGCGGTTGAGATCCTGCGCCTCGCAGAGGGTGACGGTGAAGCCATCCAATCAGCCTCCGAGATTATCGAGCGACAGATTGGGCAGATGATCCGGCTCGTGGACGATCTGCTCGACGTCAGCCGCATCAGCCGAGGCAAGATCGAGCTGCGCCGGGAGCGGGTCGATCTTGCGTCAGTCGTGAATCACGCCATCGAAACAGCCCTTCCCCTGCTGGAGAATAAGGGGCTGAACTTCACCAAGACTCTGCCGCCTGAGCCGGTATTCCTGAACGCCGACCCAGTCCGGTTGGCTCAGGTGATGGGCAACCTCTTGAACAACGCCCGCAAGTTTACCGACAGGGGCGGAGCGATCGACTTAACGGTGAGTGTCGAGGATGAGCAACCTGACCTACTCGGCAGGCGAGCCCCACCGGAAACCACCGCTCCCCACTCGCGACTGGCCAGTCCTCAGGCCGTTATCAGGGTTCGCGACACCGGCATCGGAATCGCCGCCGACCAGCTTCCGCACCTGTTCGATATGTTCTTCCAGGTCGATACGTCGCTGGAGCGGCGGCATAGCGGGCTGGGCATCGGCCTTACCCTGGCGAAAACTCTAGTTGAAATGCACGATGGTACGGTGGAGGTCCATAGTGACGGTATCGGTCGTGGGAGCGAGTTCGTAGTGCGTGTGCCGGTCATTGGCAGCGACAAGGGGCGAGCGACGCAGAAAGATCAATCCGGTGGCGAGGCCATTGACTCGCCAACTCCCATCAAACCCAAACGGCGAATCCTTGTCGTCGATGATAACCGCGACTCGGCCGAATCCCTGACCGTAATGCTCGAATTGACCGGGAGTAACACTCGGACCGCCTACGACGGCTTGGAGGCACTGGATGCGGCGTCGGCGTTCCAGCCTGAAGTCATCCTGCTCGATATCGGGCTGCCCGAGTTGAATGGATACGAGGTAGCGCGCAAAATTCGGGAACAGCCCTGGGGGGAGAAAATGGTGTTGATCGCTTTAACGGGTTGGGGGCAGGACGAGGACCGACGCAGGTCCAAGGAAGCGGGCTTTGATCACCACGTGACGAAACCGGTCGATCCGGACGCCCTGATGAAGCTTCTGGAGATGAAGCTCCAAGTCGGCGAAACCCTAAAAACAGCGACCGACAACGCCGAGTGACCCAAGTGTTCCGTTCCATCACATCTCAAGCACACCCAACGCGCGCTGGGCGCCCCCCTGCCACCTGGTGGGGTGGGCGCTCCTGCGCCTGAGATCTCCAAGCACAGAGTGCAGTGCCTTTGAGGGGCCGGCCCTCCTTACTGCAGTGAGCTCACGGATCCTGACACGCCGATAGGTTCGCCGGAAACCACCAATTCAACACGCCGGTTCTGCTGTTTTCCGGCGGCGTTGGCGTTTGAGGCCACTGGTTGCGATTCGCCGAACCCTCTGGCCGTGATCGTGTCGCTTTTCACGCCCTGCTGTACCAGATAATCTCGAACCGCTCCAGCCCGGTTTTCCGACAACTGCTGGTTATATTCCTCACTGCCCACGCTGTCAGTGTGACCTTCCACCTCCAGTTTCAATCCCGGGTGCGAAATCACGATGCCGGCGATCTTCGAGAGCTTTTCTCTGGCTCCCGGACGCAACATGTACTTGCCTGTGTCGAACAAAACATCTGAGAGGCTGACAATCAGGCCGCGTGCGCTGTCGCGAGTTTCGAGGATCAAGTTGAGTTGCTGCGTCAGCCGGGAACGAAGCTCCCGTTTCTCCGCTTCTGCCCGCTGGAGCTCCTGTTGCCGGAGCCTGTCGGTCTCTTCAGCCGTTCGGCGCGCCCGCTCGGCCTCCAATCTGGCGGCCTCCTGCTGGGCAACGGCAGTCGCCCGAGCTGCGTCGGCTTCCTGTTTAGCCCGCTCAGCTTCCTGTTTGGCGAGTTCGGCTTCAGCCCGCCGTCTCGCTTCCTCTTCCGCTTTCAGTTGGGCTTGGCGCTCGCGCTCGGCCACCGCCTCGCGTTCCCGAGCCTGACGGATTTCTTCTTGCCTTTTGCGGGCGATTAAGCGGGCATCCTCCGCGGTCTGAACGGCTTCCCGGGCTACTTGCACGGCACTCTTCTTTTCGTCTCTGGCTTGATAGGATTCGGCTTGTTGCAGCAATCCCTGCGCCTTTTCAAACGTATCGCTGGCGTGCTGATCCGCCCCTGCCCAGCGGGCTATTTGGATCGCATTACGTGCTTCGAGCAAGTGTAATGTGATTTTGGGATCGTGGCGGACCGGGGCGACCTTGGATGGGTCCACGTTCAACGTGTATTCACCACGCTGCAGCAGCTCGTATTTCGCTTCCACTTCCTCTACCTTGCCTTTCGTATCAGCCCGGACGATGTTCTCCATGACAACTACATCACTGGGTTGAGTCACGGCAAAGTACGGCTCGGCAGTCACAATCAGCCCGAAAGCTTGCAGCTCGGTTGTGACATTAAGCTTGCCGTCGTTCGTGCTGTCCAGGAGGATTTCCCCGAGGTTCGAAGCCCTGCCCTCGGGCGAGATGGCCCAAAGGACATAAGTCAAGAACTCGGGCCCAAACTTTGTGGCCGGTTCCAAGTCATCAAATTCCACTTCGATTTCGGTGTAACCCTTCTTGGTTTCCACCTTCGCTTGCCCATAGGCTTTCGGCTGAAGGGCGGTACCAGAGAAATCGATCTTGGTTGCGCCACCTCGGTGACGATAGTTGATGGCCTTGGTGGTTCGCGCTACTACGTTCACTCTAAGAACGGGTACGGTGCCGGTCTGGTCAATCTGCGCAGCGGCCCCATTGGCTTCCATGCCAGAACCAATGAGCAGGCTCAGGCATAAGGTTCCGAAGCGCACCAGCTGAGAAGCATTCGGTAAATTCATCGCGAGTCTCCCTCCGAAATTCGGTGTGTTGGCGCGAAGTTTCTCGAGCTGAACAAATCAGTCGACACTCCGCAGACCGGCGAACCAGTCTGCGGTTCTGGAGTGTTGTCGATGCCTCAGCGCCTTAAGTCACGATGCTAACGCGCCCTGCGAACCACGGCTGTCCAAAACTGCTCGTTAGCGTTTATCCTTCTCATCTTTGTCATCGTCATCTCCATCCACTGCATCCTTTACGCCCTTGCCAATTTTCTTGGCGGCCTTGGCGGTACCTTTGCCGACTTCTTTTCCAAATTTTCCAGCTCCCTTGCCCAGATCCTTGGCGCCTTCTGTCACTTCACCTTCTTTGACATCCTTGCCCATCTCCTTGGTGCCCTTACCTAGGGCTTTGCCGCCCTTGCCGTAGTGTTCCTTGATCTCGGCGCCGGCATCCTCAAAATACTCGCCCGGGGAAGGGTCGCCATCTTTCGCGACGCCCAACTGAATCGCTGTCTCGTGGGTAAAACGGCCGTCCCCTGCCAGGCCTTTCTCCTTCTGGTACCGCCTCAAACCGGCCCGGGTCTGCGGGCCCAGCCTGCCGTCCACCTCGCCGTTGTAATACCCTTTATGTTTCAGCTCCGTTTGAGCCTGCTTGACGGCCTTAGAAGACACCTGATGGTCCGCAAGACACGTCCCCACCCGGGCCACAAAGCAGGCCAGAACCAGAATGGAGATCTTTAGAAGTAAGGATGATTGAATTTTGCCTCTCATGAGTATTGCCTCCTGTTGGCGATTCGTGACGTGTCCCGAACACCTCCGGAACACTGTCGCTTTTGCAGACAGGGTGCCAAACAGGGAAACGTTGATGCGTTCGCAATGCAGGGATTGCATACCGTGTAAATCTGAGTCAGAGAAGCAATATTTTCGTTGAGAGAGTGGGAGAAAGCGAAAAGGGGAAAAGCTCATTGTTTGGACAATTGCCGGAGCGCCGGCTTGAGGCTCACCTGTTCTTGAGCGCTGTCGAGGCCGTAAATGTCAGGGCGCCGCTGCAGTTTGCCGTTTTCTCCAATCCAGACGGACCAGTACACAATATGCACCGGAAGCGGTTTGGGGAGCGTTACCGATACTCCTTCATCCGATTCCATCGTTGCCTTGATTCGATCGACGTCCCACCCGGGCTTTTCTCTCAAAAGATGCTCCGCCAGCAAAGCTGGATGCTCGACGCGAACGCAGCCGTGGCTGTAGTCCCTTTCAATTTCCTTGAATAGATGACGTGAGGGCGTGTCGTGCAAGTAAACATTGAATTGGTTGGGGAACATGAATTTTACCTTGCCCAAGGCATTCCCAGGCCCGGGGCGTTGACGAAGAAGATAGGGAAATTTCTCGTCCTTGGTTGCAGCCTCCCAGCCAATGTCAGAGGGGTCCATGATCTCTTCTTCATTCCCCTTCAGTACCACTTGAATGCCGTGTTTGGCGGCATACTCATCATCCTTGAGCAGGAGTGGCACGGTTTCCTTGACCGCGATGCTCTCCGGTATGTTCCAGAAGGGATTGAAGGTCAAATAGGTCATTTCATCGCTGAAGACCGGCGTGGGATTAGCTTTCTTGCCGACGACGACTCGCATCTCCAGAACGGTTCGATGGTGCTCGATCAATCGCAGCCGGTATTCCGGGATATTGACCCGCAAATGCCTGTCTCCCAACTCTTCTGGAAGCCAGCGCAAACGTTCCAGGTTCAGCTCAATCTGTCGGATAACCGCTGCCACGGGGATGTTGAGAATCGATAGCATTTCCGGATCGGCCACTCCATCGACTGGAAGCCCGTTGCGAGCTTCAAAGGCTTTGACAGCATCGGCAAGGTGTTCGTCAAACACTTCGCGCGAGGGCTTCGAACCCAAATCTCCCTGCATAGCGAGATTCGTGCTCAATAGGTGCACTGCTTCACCCCTATCGCCTCTGCTCAAACTGTGGGAGTCGGGAACCTGCGGCCATCCTCCCTGCCGGGCGATGCTGCGATAGACATCCAACATCTGACGGAGTGCCGCATACTCGGGCAAGGCCGGCCGCAACTTCATAAGGGCTTCACAAATGTTCCTCCGGGCCAAAGCCCCTTCGAGAACGGCCGGAAGCTCTCTGGTCTTTCGAGCCACCTGCCATGCCGGACTCAGCCTTTTCGGATGAACCCGTCCCCGATGCAAATGGGCGGCATATTCCAAAAAGCTATAGGACAGTTTTGCGTCCAGCCAGGCAAGATCTGAGGCCGGTGTTGCTGAAAGCCGGACTTTGGCAAACTCCTGCTCCAATTCATCAATAGGATACTCCGACGGATTCAATCCTTCCTGCGCTGCCCCTCGAAGGCAGCTCAAGAGGGCGGCTCCTTCGGAACGCACCCGCCGCCCGCCGAACCACCCGACCTTTATCCAAGCGGGTTGGAATCCACGCTGGCGATAAAAAGCCTGTGTCTCTTTCCACGGTGCTGTTTCCGCTTCGCCTCGCAACACGAACTGTGGATGCGCCTTGGCACTGGCTATTTCGCGCAGCCGCTCCTGAAGCATGGATGTCGAGGGTGAACGGCCGCAACCCGCTCCGTGGATGAGCAGCGCCAACCACAGGAACAACCTGCTTCCTCGAGTGCAACGAACCCAGGAAAAGACTGGAACGCTACCTATCATTGGCAATACCTTTCGCCAACTGGTTTGATGATGTCGCGCCCGCCGCAATCGCCTCATGGCCTCCGAATAAGCCTCCCGCAAGAGCATCCCGCTGTCAGCCACACGAGACCGGAAGACTTCATAGCCTTCCGTGCCAGTTCTCAAGCGGAACGACCTTAACGGAGCAGGGAGCATAGTTGCTGACATACTGAACTGTGGAGTCCGCCAACCACCCATCCGCAACATCGTCCAGCTTCTGGCCTAGTACGATCCAATCGACTTGACCTTGTCGTGCCTCCTGGATGATGACGGCAGAGGAAGTACTGCCAAAGCGAACCAGCGACTCAGCCTGAAGCCCTCGGGCGCGGAACACATCGGCACAACGTTCGGCGGCATATTCAGCGCGCGCTCGCAACCACTCAAGATCCAACGGTTCCAAAGCAGGCCTTTCCTGCAAGGCAACGGGGAACAGAATACGCACGTGTATCGTTTCCAGGTCGCTCAAGGACAGCACACCTCTCACCAAATCCACAGAAATTGGATTCTCATTGATTACCAAGAGAACTCTCATGGGGTCCCCATCCTGCGTCGAAATAGATGGAAGCGATTAAGCCACCATTGCCGGATGTCTCGAGACCAGATGCGGGAATCGCTCTCCGACCTGGTTCTTCACGGCTTGCGGGACGTTATCCCGGCCTTCCTCGAAGTCCCTGCCCTTCCGAAGAAACCATCTCAACTCATGCTTGCCGTCCTCGGTTTGGCGGACGACAATCCAGTGAGATCTTGGACCAGGCTCAACGTCATAAACCTCGACATCCCCGCCCAAGGGCAACGTAATGCTTTTCATGTGATGCACCCGGCATACATCATCTGAGAAGACGCTGAAGTTCACATCCTTGCCACTCTTATAGAAGCTGCATTCAGTTAGCTTCATACGCTACCTCCTCCTTCCTAGTGTTTGCCGTTGAAAGGATGGATGGAATAGTGGTCCCGGAATTCAGGTTGGCTGGAGGTCTGGAGCGAGGGGCTACTTGTAGCCAGCCCAGCGAGACAAGCCGGATCAGCACGCCCAGCAGCAAAATGAAATGTCCAAACAGAAACAGCAGAACCAGCCCAGCCAAGATAGAATCATTTCCTGATCGCATGTTTCACCTCGCCATCTACTCGGCAATCAGGCTGCCATCTACGCGAGCAACTGATCCGGCGCGCTCCTGCGAACGATCTGGACTCCGACGTGTTGCATCGCGTCTCGTAATGAATCCATGAAGGAGCACTTTTTACACCGCTCAAAGCAATCTGCTGTTTTCACTCTTTCATGTTTTCTTATGAGCAATACTGCACAGCCGCCAGGTCGAAGGCTCTTCAGAATCTTCTTGGGCTTGCAGTGGGGGGCACTTTCAAGTCGAAGGAGGAAACACTATGCGACCGCCAACCGTTCTATCCGCCAGTTCCATTTGCAGTGACAGGGTTTGGAACAATGCCGGTGAAGAATTGGGCGCCATCGAGGAGTTGATGATCGATACCGACACGGGCCAAGTGGCTTATGCGGTGTTGTCTTTCGGAGGGTTTCTGGGCTTTGGCGACAAGCTATTCGCGGTTCCCTGGCACGCCTTGAAACTCGATGCCGCCAACAAAGCGTTCAGACTGAATGTCGAAAAAAAAGTGCTGGAAAACGCGCCTGGCTTCGACAAAGACAATTGGCCCGACATGGCTGATTCCGCCTGGGGCAATGAGATTTACCAGCATTACGGTTACGAACCCTACTGGGATCGAGGCAGGTCTGTGAAGATGTGAAGATTAGGAGTACAACACGGAAAGGAGGGTGCGATGAAGAAATGCAGCCACTCAATTTGTCACTGCATGGTGGCGCACGGCGAGGGCATCACTCAAAAAGGCAAGGCCTACTGCAGTCAAGCGTGTGCGAATGCCGGTGAACAAGGCTCAGGCCCCTGCCTCTGCGGCCACCCGGACTGTGAGGGCCACTAGAGACAGTTGTGAGGTCGCATTAATTTTAATGCGACCTCGTCGCTTCTTTGCTGCGACGACTCAGCAGCTCCTCCAGCGTTCTCATGAATGGATGAGGATCGATAGGTTTTGCAACAAAGGCCTGAGCTCCCGCCGCATAAGCATCCTGAATTCCCTCATCATCACCATCACCCGACCAAAACAAGATTGGGGTGTGCGGGTCGAATGCTCTGATCTTCTGACAGACTTCCAAACCTGTACCGTCAGGGAGACGGGAATCGACTAAATAAAGATCAAAACCTTGCTGCTGGGCCAGTTCAACGCCCCGAGCCACGGTGGAAGCAGAAACCACCTGACACTCGGAAAGCCCCAACCAGGTGGCGAGCAGTTCACACGTATCGGAATCATCCTCAACACAGAGAATGCGCTTACCGCTCTGATTCATTTGAAACTCCCTTGTGGACTTCGAACGCTGAGACTTCCTGGGAGTGCAGGATACTGGCTCAGGAAGCACGATACCCTACCACAGTTGAGAGACGTCTGTGTCAGAAATCACCAAGAAATCACCCTGCCGCTTCATCGGGGCGGCGGAGATGAAGTTTGCGGGATTCCGTCGATGGCTTACGAACCAACCAAATCCAAGGTCCGGCCGTCCAGGATCTGCGACAGTCGCACCAGGAACGCATTGCGCGCGTCCGGAGGCGACATAGCCGAACGCTCGGCAAAACCGGGACAATCAACTTCACCTGTTCGCGCAGCAATTGCTTCCGCCCATCGATCAGCGGCTGGCCGGAGATAGTTTCCCCAGATCCGGCAGAATGGACGGGCAATGTTGTCCTGACAAGGTTGATGCGCGTATCCGAAGCGACAGCCGAAGGAAAACCTTTCCCAAATCACCTGCAAAGGGCGAGGGTAGCCGCGCAACTGCAAGCGATACCGCACTTCCAGCCTTCGATCGTCTGGCTGGAGCCCCCCGCCGACTCCGGAGCCCGACATTTACTTGTCCTGCCTGGTCGAGCGCGGCCGCGTCTTGCGCAGCCCCTGAGTCAAGCCAGATGGCTGGCTGCCCCCGCGCACTAACTTCGTTACCAGCTTCTCAATCTTCTCCAATTGCTTGGATATGAGATCCAATCGTCTCTGAATCTTGGCGTGTTCTCGCGATTCCATCCCCACTCCTTTGAACTCACTTTTATCTCCTAACACAACTTCAATGCCTCGTCGACGACTGCTGCAGACGCACTGCTTCTCCTGGGTGCAGCACTAGTCACCAGAGCGATGCTCGCGCACAGTGCCCGGCGGTTCGATCGGGTTCGATCAATCGAATAGTACTGAAATTACCGGTCAGCTCGCAGGAATATCCAACAGGGCTGGTCTCCCCAGCAAGGGATTGTGCCGCTTGAAAGTTTGAAACCAAAACAACGTGAGGAATGTCACACCCTAATGGCTGTTACGCCGTCGCAAATGGGCGCCGCGGAACCACTGAATTACCAATCCGCAACGTCGCCTGCCGTGATCTTCTAATTCTTTCCATCCGCGACTACCGACTACCGGTTCAATGCGCGATGCTCGGCGTTTTCATTCACTCTGAGACTGGCCACCAAGCGTTGAAATGCCGGCCCCAACTCATCGTAGTCGTCTCCCGGGGCAATCAGCAAACAATAAATGATATGGCCATCGGGAAGCTCACGGGTAAACAGCGTGATTCTCTCTTCGCGGCCCGTAACCGGTGAGCGCCCGTTCAATATCACGGACAATGCTTCTTCACCTGCGATCCGCTCCCGGCGCAGCGAACTTGCGACTCGCAGGTGGCGGTTCGATTCCATCAACTCGCGTGTGAAATCTTCGGTTGCATCCCGGAGATACTGGCCGCGACGGCCCGGCCCAATGGAACCCTCAAAAGGGACATAGTGATTGACGATCGCTCCGTAGACAATATGGACTCCCTGGCTGCTTTGTACAGCGCCTCCATCGGGTACAAGCGTGACACCCATGCCTTCATCCGATTCGTACGGACGCCAGTTGTCGGGATACTCGATCCGAAACAAGCCATTCCGCGGTTGAAACGTTCGAACTCGATCTGAGGGGCGCTCGATCTGAATATTGCCGAGCGGACCATCCGCAGGTCTTGCCGGAGCCTGTCGCTGCGCCAGTTGTTGCATTGAGGGTGCAGGCGGCATCCGCCCCAAGTCGTTACGCACTTTGGCAAAGCCTCCTACGGGTGGCCGGTCTGCAAATGAAGTAAGAAGCCGAGCCTCCTCTTGAATGCGTTTCGACCGATTTCCCGGAGCAGGGTGGCTGCTAAAAAATTGTTCGAACTTGCTGGGATTGCCTCCAGCCTGCTTCTGCAGAGTGTCAAACATGCTGGCCATGTCCAAAGGATTGTAGCCCGCGGCTGCCAGCATTTGCGCGCCGACAATGTCTGCCTGCTCCTCCGCCTTGCGACTAAACTTGAGAAAGACGGCATTGAGCCCGAACCCGCCGATCGCACCAATGATCTGCCCAGTGGTGGATTGACCCAAGAAACCGCCCAGCACTCCCAAGCCGGCTTGAGCCAGATACGCTTTGGAAGCCTGATTCGTTCCGTGTCTTAAGGCGACGTGAGCCATTTCGTGAGCCATCACTCCGGCCAGCTCGCCCTCGTTCTGTGCGGTTTCGATAAGGCCGCGATTTACATACATAAACCCACCGGGGAGTGCGAAGGCATTGACATCCGACAAGTTGACGACTTTGAATTGGTAAGGGTATTTCGGGCCCGGCGCCACGGCCGCCAGGCGCTTCCCAATTTTATTGACGTACCCTTCCACTGCCCGGTTCCGCAACAAAGGAAATTGCCGCTCGGCCTCGGCAGCCGACTGGCGCCCAATTTCCACATCCTGCTCGACCGAAAACACATTGAATCCTGGCTTGACAACCGTCTGCGCGAAAGTCGCTACGGTCACAATCTGGCATACCAACATGAACCCAATGAGTTGCTGCTTAAACATTTTCATCGTTTGTACTCCCTTCCAGGCGATAACAGCGCGGTTTCATCCCGAGAATGATCCCACCCAGGTTTTCCCTCCCCTTGTCGGAGCTGATGGACCTGACAGAGGCGATCATAAGCCTCCATTTGCTGCGCGTGCTGGCGCTCCACCAGCTGAAGCGCAGCTACGGGTAGATCCGTTTGCAGAATCTTCAGATAGTGCTCCAGGGTGGCTTTTTGCCCTTGCTCGCAAAGCAGCAGCACCGTCCCATCATCGCAAGCCAGAGGCTGGAGTCGACGAAGTTCGTCCCAACCTGGCAACTTGGCAGGCTCCGGTTTTCGAGACGTACCACAGGACAGTTTTCTCAGTTCGAGCTCCAGCTCGGCGATGTAAACGGACCTCTGAAGCGCTTCCGCAGCCAGAAAATCTTTCAGCCCCTGCTTTTGACAGCGGCCGGCAGCGCAGCGCAAGCCTGTTTCGCTTTCCTGGCACACTTGCAAGAGACCCTGGAGCATTCTGCTCGCAAGTTCTTCGTTGCTCGCTTCCATGTCTGAAAGTCTCCCATCTCCATCTCGGTTCATTCTCAGGCCGCAACGAGTGAGGGGCTGTTCAAAATTGCTCCTGACCTCGAGGCAGCGGAGAAGCCAACTCCCGCTTGGGCTCGCCCGGCGGTGGATCTTTCCGTGCGGGTGGCGGAGTGACTGGTCGCGGGATGTCGTCCGCAGGAAGCTTAAAGGGCGGCTGTTTTTTTGGCGGCTCCTTGCGTGGCACATCGGGCTTGCGTCGTTTTGTCATGTTTTTTTCCTCCCAGGTTATCGAGGCAGAATCCTTCTGTCAGCGGTGCGCCGCGGTTCGTTTCTGCACACGGCAAGCAGTCCCACAGTCTCACAACTTCTTAGTCTCGTGCTGATCCGCAGTCTTCTTTCTCTCACGCACGAAGGTAATCAGCGTTGCGATGTAGTTCTTTACCAGGCTTGATTCGGTATTCCGAAAGTCCCGCCGCAGCTTTGCAAGCAAAGACGTGCGAACTGCATCCTGGGGATAGTAGGCGTGGTACGTCTTCCGGAGCTTTTGTTTGGTTGCTGTGTTTCTGGACATTCCATGCTCTCCTTTCTTCTCTTCAGGCGCGGCCTGCGAGAAGTCTTAACACCGCTCAAAGCCAGCATTTCGCATTCCACTTCCTTCCCGCGTCGTGGCGATCGGTTTCTCCACACAGTCATCCGGGGTCTTTGGAAGCGATCTCAGAATCTTTCTCTGGTCAGTTTTGAACAGCAGAAAGGGATATCCGGCCCTAGGATCAAGCTAAGCGACAGCACGAAGACGGGCAACTTCCTGCTTTCGCAGTTTTTATCAAAGAGAAAGGAGCCTTCTCAATGAGAGCATCAATCAAGCACCTAGCGATTCCATTGCTGGCCGCTTTCTTTGTGGTTACCATCGCGTGCACACAAGAATCCAGCCAGAATCAGGCGGTCAAAACAACAACTGACTCCGGATCCAGCACCGCCCCGGCATCCAGTGATGCTGCCAAAAGGGATAAAGCTCTTGTTCGCGTCGTCCACGCAATGCCAGCCCAGCCAGCGGTAGATGCCTTTGCAGGAGATTCACGCACGTTCTCAAACGTAACCTATAAGACCGTCACACCGTATGCCGAACTGGCAGATGACCGGCAGCGCTTAACCATAAAGTCCGTAGGAGAATCAGCGACGCTAGCCGAGAACAGCGAAAATTTTGCCGGTGGCAATCACTATACGTTGATTGCTGTGCCGAGTGCTGCGCGCGATCCCAAGCCGGAGTTGAAAGTCCTGGCTGACGATCTGACACCCCCGAGCGACGGCAAGGCGAGAGTGCGTGTCATTAACGCCTCTCCGGATGCCGGTGAAATAGACGTCTATGTGATGAAAGACGCCGAGAAGCTTTTCGGAGCTGTGAACTTCAAATCCGAAGCTGGCTACACAGAGATTACTCCCACCACCACGGTCGTGGAGGTACGTCCCGAAGGCAAAAAGAAACCTTTGCTCATGCTCCCGCAGTTCAGTTTCAAAGCCAATAAGACCTATACGATCGTTGTGATGGGAAGGACTGGAGACAACACTCTGGAGGCTGTGACGGTGGAGGATCAGTTCGTAGGATCCTACGCCCGAAGGTAGCCTGTCTGTTGGACCCGATTTGAACGGCTGATGGGAGTGTGTGCAAGCAAACCACATTCCCTTGTACGGACACTCAGCGGGGCGCGAAAACATCAGATCGCGTCCCGCTGAGAGACCCGTCCAGCCATCGATTCTTTGTATCCCCCCACTTTCCCGCGGACCAACCAAGTCATCGATCAATATTGGACATCGCATCGCGAAGGTCGATGCCAAGCTGACCTTTCAGGATCATGCTCCTGAAGTTTATTTTTCAGTTAGAAGGAGAGAAGCCATGACAAAACGACTGATGTTCGCAATCTTTCAGATTGCATTGTTGTTGGGCAGCCTGCCGGCATTCCTCACGGCAGATCACAAACGATCGCTGTCAGACACCACGATCAAAAGTATTGTTGAATATCGCCTGTACGAACGCGGACTGGGAGATGACAAGGTTGAAGTAGAGGTGGATGACCACGTCGTCACGCTAAAGGGTTCCGTACGTAGCGTCTATGAGAAGCGACGTGCCGAACAGATTGCCAGGTCAGCTCCCGACGTTTCGGGCGTCGAAAACAAGCTGAAAGTCGAAGGAGGCCGTGAATCCCAGCAAGACATCGCGAACGACGTGACCCGGTCCATTCGCAGCCACGCATTCTTCGACGTCTTCGATTGGGTCGAAGGCGACGTCCAAGGGGGAGTGGTCACTTTGCGAGGAGCTGTGCGTGAACCGTGGCGTAAAAAGGAATACGAACGTTTGGCGGAATCGGCTGCCGGAGTAGTTGAAGTGAAAAATGAAATCGAGATCCTGCCCACCTCGGGCTTCGACGACCAGATTCGCGTTTCGGCTGCACGTGCCATTTACGGCGACCCCCGCTTTGTGCGGTACGCCAATCGCTCCCTGCCACCTATCCACATCGTCGTCCATAACGGAAAAGTCTATCTTAAAGGGGCAGTCGCCAATCAGATGGAGAAACAGTTGGCTGAGAGTTTGGTTCGGACGGAAGTCCTGTCCTTTGATGTGGTGAACGAGCTCAAAGTCGACAATCAAAACGCCAGCCGTAACTGAAGGAGTTTAAACGATGAGTCGAACTATCCAAGTGCGAAGGTCAATTGTCTTTGCAGGATTACTCATTACCGTGGTGTTGGGAGGGGTTTTGGGGTGGATAGGCACTGCTGTGTTAGATTCTTCTTCTTCCAATACCTCGGGGAGACTGGTTCCGCTCTTCCTCGCCGGTGAAGCCCCTGCCCGCCCGGGAGAGGTTTCCTTTCTGTCCGGGTTTACCCCGATCGTGAGGTCGGCCCTTCCCGCCGTCGTCAACATCTCTACGTCGAAAAAAGTGCAAACTTCGCAGGGAGGCAGGTCCCCGTTCCCCGGGCCTTTCAGAGATTTTTTCGGCCCGGAGTTTTTTGACCAGTTTGGGGCTCCTCGTGAAAGGCAAGAGAACAGTTTAGGTTCAGGTGTGATCGTGAGTACTGAGGGTTACATCATCACCAACAACCACGTGGTGCAGGGTGCCACGGACATTCAGGTGTTCCTGTCCGATGAACGCCGGCTTACGGGGAGGATTATCGGCGGCGATGCCAAAACCGATATTGCCGTTGTCAAGGTAGAACAAACAGGCCTTCCGGCGCTGACTCTTGCCAATTCTTCAAGCGTTCAGGTTGGCGATTTCGCCTTGGCGATCGGAAACCCGTTCGGAGTGGGGCAGACAGTAACGATGGGTATTGTGGGCGCCACCGGCCGGGGCGGGTTTGGCATTGAGCACTACGAAGATTTCATTCAAACCGATGCTGCCATTAACCCCGGCAACTCGGGCGGGGCCTTGATCAACGTTCGGGGCGAGTTGATCGGCATTAACACCGCCATCATAGCTCGCAGCGGTGGAAGCCAGGGAGTCGGATTTGCGGTTCCGACCAACATGGCACGGCCCGTGATGGAGCAGATTCTAAAGCAAGGCAAAGTGATTCGAGGCTGGTTGGGAGTCAGCATCCAAAGCTTGTCGCCGGAGCTTGCCAAATCCTTCGGCTCAGCAACCACCCAGGGAGCTTTGATCGCTGAGGTTCTGCCCGATGGCCCTGCAGCGAAAGCCGGTTTGCGGCGTGGAGATATTGTGGTGGCCGTCGATGGCGAACCAGTGCTCGACAGCAGGCGTTTGAGTCTAAGAATCTCACAGGCGGCGCCTGGAACAGCCGTTAGTCTCAAGGTGCTTCGTGAGGGACAAGAGCAGAACGTCCGAGTCATCTTGGGCGAACTCCCTGCCGATCCTGAACGCGCCCAAGGTTCCAATACTCAGCGAGGACAGGGCTCTGCATTACAAGGTATCGCTGTCGACAGTTTGACTCCCGAAATAGCGCGCCAGTTGAACCTGCCTCCCCAAACTCGCGGAGTCGTCGTTGTTCAAGTCAGCCCGGAAAACGCGGCCAAAGGTTTGCAGCGTGGCGACGTGATTCAGGAGGTCAACCGCCGTGGTGTCACCACCGTCAGTGAGTATGAACAGGCGGTTCGACAGGCGGGTAACGAGATCCTACTCCTCGTAAATCGAGGAGGAAGCAGTTCCTACATCGTTATTAGTCAAGATCGCTGAGGACTGCCAAACGAGCTCCTGCCCTGGCGCGAGATTGCGATAACGCCAGGGCAGGTGATTATGCGCCCGACTGAGTACCTTGTGTTATGAACTCATATCGTCGCCGCACAAATGCATACAAGCAGCGTCTTCGGCTCACCTGCCAAGCGGTTTGGACATGCGGCACTTCCCCTCCTGTGGAGGAGTCGAGCCCGGAAACGTCCAATTCCCTAGCACGCCGGTCGTGAGAGGCCCGGTGTGATTTTGCAAGCGCGGGTGGGGTGAGTGTCCTTGGTGTGAAATCAAAGGGTCGAAAAATGCAACCTCAACTGCAGTTGCTGGCTTATGTGGCGTTGGCAATGTTTTTGGGAGGACTCGTGGGCTGGGATCGCGAGGCGGCTCGCAAACCCGCGGGTCTCCGAACTCATATGCTGGTGGCCGGCTCCGCAGCGCTCTTGGTACTGCTGGGGCAAGTGACGGTGAAGAATTATGACTCCGAACTAGTAAGTCACCTGACAAGCGACCCGCTCCGTATTATTGAGGCCGTCGTTACGGGAGTCAGTTTTCTTGGCGCCGGCACCATCATCCGTAACCAGCGCCAGGAAAACCAGGTTGAGGGCCTGACGACGGCGGCTTCGCTCCTGCTCGCCGCCGCGATCGGCATCAGCGTCGCTTTGTCTCAATTCATCCTCGCCGTGGGCCTGACGCTGTTGATCCTTTTCGTCCTGAGATTCTTGGGCTACCTCGCCGACCGCATCAGCGAGCAAACCAAACCGACCAGCTGAGGGTTGCAACGTGAAAAAGCTCTTCCTTTCCATGTTCGAGTGGTTCGGCGAGTTTGGCTTTTTCAGCACCGATCTGGCACGGGCCGCTGTAAAGCCGCCCTACGAGTTCCGGGAATCTATCCGGCAAATGGACGAAATCGGCTCCAAGTCGCTTCCGTTAGTCGCCCTGGCAGGAGCTGCGATGGGCGTGGTGTTGTCGCTTCACACGCGCGACAGTCTGATTCGTTTTGGCGCCGAAGCGCTTCAGCCCGCGGTGATCATCATGTCGATCACCCAGGAGACCGGGCCCATTATCACGGCGCTGGTGGTAAGCGGGCGTGTCGCCGCAGGAATTGGCGCAGAACTCGGGTCGATGAAGGTGACCGAGCAGATCGATGCGATCGAGGCTTCTGCGGTCAGTCCTTTCAAGTTTCTGGTTGCCACCCGCGTCATCGCTTGCGTCTGCATGTTGCCCCTCCTTACTTTGGTTGCAGACTTCTCCGGCATCCTCATGGGCTGGATAGCCACAACGGCCGCCGATCCCATTTCCTTCAATCTCTACTGGGAGGCGGGTACCAAGAATCTGGCCTTTCGTGATTTTCTGCCCGCCACTTCTAGGACGGCTGTCTTCGGGCTAATCATCGGTCTTATCGGGTGCTTTCAAGGGATGCGGGCCACGGGCGGCACCGAAGGAGTGGGAAAATCCGCCACGGGGGCCGTGGTTCTGGCGTCCCTGTTCGTCATTGTTGCCGATGTGCTCCTGGTCCGGCTGATCTTGATCTTTTTCCGGTGACCCCTATGAACAACGGACCGCTGCTCCAGATTCGAGCACTACGAAAGACCTTCGGAGCGCAAACCGTTCTGGATGGAATCAATCTCGATGTGGCCAAAGGCGAGACGCTTACGATCCTGGGACGCAGCGGCAGCGGAAAAAGCGTCTTACTCAAATTGATTATTGGATTGCAGAAACCGGATTCGGGATCGATCCGGATCAACAATGTTGAAGTGACAGAATTGAAAACCGGCCAGCTCGACGAAGTGCGGAAGAAGATCGGTTTTCTGTTTCAGTATTCGGCTCTATACGACTCCCTGAGTGTGGAAGAAAATGTCGCCTTCCCGCTGCGACGCCACACACGAATGCCAGAACACGAACGAGTTGAGAAGGTCAGGGAACTGTTGACTTTGGTGGGAATGGAAAAAGCATCCGCCAAGATGCCTGCTGAAATTTCCGGCGGAATGAAGAAACGTGTCGGCCTGGCGCGCGCCCTTGCCATGGATCCCAATCTACTGTTGATGGATGAGCCTACCGCTGGCTTGGACCCCATTACCGCCGGGGAAATCAACAGCCTGATCGTGGAGCTTCAACGTGCCCGCCAGGTGTCCTCCGTGGTCGTTACCCATGAAATGCAAACCGTTCGAGAGGTGTCCGATCGCATCGCGATGTTGCACGAAGGCCGCGTCCGGCTTCAAGGAACCGTCGACGATCTGAAACGGAGCCAGGATGAGCTCGCTGCGGCATTCGTAAAACAAGGCATGGAGGAACCATGTCACGCGTAGCCCGCCTGGGCGCTTTCATTGTGGGAGCGCTGCTGATACTGACCTTTATTGTCTTTCGCATCGGCGACAAAGACTTTCTTTTCAGCACAACTTATCGTCTCGAGGCTCCGTTCGACAACGTCGCCGGTCTTGGCAATGGCGCGGAAGTGCGGCTTGGGGGTGTGCGCGTGGGCACTGTGGAGTCTATCCGTCTGCCCACCCTCGCAGGCGAAAAGGTGCTCGTTATCATGAAGGTGGACAGCTCGACACGTCAGCTGATCCGGAAGGACTCGATCGTGTCGATTGAAACCGAAGGTCTCCTGGGCAACAAGCACGTCACCGTCACAGCAGGCACCCAGGAGGCCCCCCCCGTGAAGGAAGGAGATACGCTACAGAGCCAGCCACCTCTGGATTTCTCTGACCTGATCAAAAAAACCGAGGGTATCCTCGATACCACTCAATCGGCCTTGCAGAATGTGAATGCAGCGACGGCAGATATGAAGTCCATCACGACCAAGATCGACCGGGGACAGGGAACGGCCGGCGCACTCATCAACAACCGGGAAATCTACGAGCAGGTTCGCGCCACCGTGGCCGATACGCGCGATACCGTCAGCCAGGCGAGAGTCGGAATGACGGCCTTTCAAGAAAACATGCAGGCACTCAAGAGCAATTGGTTCTTTCGCGGCTTTTTCAAGGATCGCGGCTATCAGGACGCTACGGAACTGACCAAGCACGCCATCGAGAAACTGCCGGAACGGCCCTTTTCAAATCGTTTTGAAATCAGCGCCAACGATCTCTTCGACAAACCCGACACGGCGAAGTTCAAAAACGAAAAGGTCTTGAACCGCATTGGCGTGCTTCTCGAGCGAACGCCCTACGATTTGGTCGTGGTTGCGGCCTACTCAGGACTTCGCGGCGACACCGACGAGAACCTCATCCTTACGCAGGCTCGCGCCATGGTTGTACGCCAGCATCTGGTGGAGCATTTCAAGCTCGATGACCAGCGGATTAAAACGATTGGGATGGGCGAGGATGGGGCGACTGCCGACAAACAAGCGGAACGGGTGACGATCATTGTCTATCCGGCGCAGCCCGCTGCTGAGAAACCAGCAGACACGAAAAACCCGGCTATCTCTGCACGATAGGTTCTTTTCCGTAGCAAGAGGCCAGACGGCTGAATAGAACGAACGGCCAGTAATCGCGCCGCCAAAGACAGGCGCGGATACTGGCCGGAGATCGCAAAAGGTCAAGCCGTCGCTGCGCACGAAAGCGTTGATGCGGGCGATCGCCCAATGACTGCCAAGCTTTCCAAAATCCGCTCGGGCCGGCCCCAGTCAGACCAAAGAACCCCCTTCAATTCCATAACGGCGAGCTCCTGGGGCAGGGCTTCTAGCAGGCCGGCAGAGAAATCATAATGCGACAGTTCCTGATAGAGTGCATCGAGTTCCGCCTCCTCGTCTCGATGCCCGATAGCGGCAGAGAAGCAGTTTAGCCGCTTCATCATTTCAGGAAAACAGCGACGGCCCAGAGCCCACAGGAAATTGGCTTTCGTCGCCAGAATCAGAGTGTTCCATAAGTCCCCCTCAGCCATCATTGGCTCTTCCCTTCCCGCTAAAGCCGGCTTTTCCTTGAAGCGGGCTGCGGCATTGAGCCGGTAACCCTGGAATCGTCCCAAGTCGTTTCCTATCTGGATTCGGCCGAAGTCCACCTCGGCACGGCTCGCGGCAACTCCAAGCAGCACAACCTTTTGCGAGAGGTGCTGAGCGGCGCCGATCGCTACCCGTATGATGTCGATGAAACGCTGCTCGGGATAAACAAAATGATCCGATGGATAAAGGACTACAGTGGCATCGGGATTGATGCGCCGGATGTAAGTTAGCGCTAAGAACGTGGCAGTAGCAGTGCCACGGTTGGCGGGCTGCACGATGAGCCTCCCCCCTATTCGCTCGAACTGTTCCGGCCAGCCCCTGCGCCGATGATCCCGTGCAACAACGGTCACTTTATTCGCGGGTGCTGTGATTTGGTCTGCACGGTCCAGCGTGTGCTGAAGCATGGAGCGCGTGCCCACGAAGGCACAATACTGTTTGGGTTTCTCGTAGCCCAACCACTTGCGCACAAATGGCTTCAGCCGTTCGCCCTCACCGGCTGCCAGGATGATCGACCACACATCTGGGTAGGTTGCGCAAGTCATCGCGCTCTCCTTTCACTACGAAATCAGATTCCCGCTTGGGGCCAAGATTCTGAGATGCGCAAGAGGCCCAAACTGTTCAAAATTGCACCAAAAAGTCCATTTTCTCTTCTCCAAACCCAACAGAATGCAGCAAAAAAAGGAAGTCGTGGCAGGACGCGTTGAATTGCTCAAAATTGAACGGAAGTCCACACGTGAGAAGGCCTACGATTCGGAAACATTCGACGACCGTTGAGGTCGTTGAGACTTTCAGGAGGGCTGCCATGTGTTATTACTCGCTCGAGGGTTCATCCCGAAACGCCCGAGAAGATGAAGTATTGCTGGTCGATCAACTGACCCATACACGAAAAGGATTGGTGGACGCAGAGGACCCGGAGACAGCGGTTTGTCTCACCAACGGACTACGCCTGGAATTACTTTTCATCCCAGAAAGCACACGACGCCGGTTTGGGTTGCAACTCGAGGAACGAGCAACATTTAGGCAGCGCCATTGGCTGCGTCGTGACCTGCTGTTGCTCGACACCGGCCGCATCGTTCCCTTTCAGCAACTGGAGATTGGTCAGGTAGTTCGCATTCTCTGTCAGCCAGCCTCTTTCACCGCCGGCTCATCGTCACAAGACGATCGGGTGGAATTTCAACAGCCTGTTGATTGGGTGCGAGCAGACTGAAGCCGCCCCCGCGATCAAGGCACAAAAACAATCAAATGCACCGCAGGGTGTCAGTCAGCTGAACTTTCGGAGAGGCGGCTTCGGGCCGCCTCGGAGTCGGTTTCTCGGCCAGTTAACCCAGCTGGCTCGACAATGGCAAGTCGCGAGTGAGCTACCTTTCGTTCAAGAACGTCAGGCTCTAGATATTGCAAGCTAAAAAGCCTCGCCTCATCCATCCACACTCGCTGAACCTGAACTTTCGCCGCGTTGGCAAGGCGCGCAAATCTCTCCAAGGTATATTGATAATATTGGGCCGTTCGGATCGTCTCATAAGCTCTCAAGGACACCTCCGTGCCCCCGATAGACACACGTTGATCACGCAAGCTGACCAGCTGCAGTTCTGTCCGTCCGTGCCTTTCGTCACAGACGACCCTGTGCTGAAACCGCCGTAAGTTGAAGTTGGAATCCAATTCGCGGTTGAGCCTTTCCAGAATGTTCAGATTGAAAGCAGCTGCAATTCCCAACCGGTCGTTGTAGGTCCTCTCGATTATTTTGACATCCTTCTTCAGGTCCACACCTATGAGAATTCCACCATTGGGACCACAGGACTGCGCTGAGGTTTTCAGTAAGTGTTGGGTCTCACGCGGAGGAAGCTTGCAGCAGGTGGCTCCTTGTAAGTAGAGGACGAGACGTTTTGCTTCGGCGCCGCTTGAGCGGCTAAGTTGGCGGGAGTGCTCGCCACTTCCTGATACAACTCTCAGAGGCTGACGAAGCCCGTTCCAGCCTTCAACGGTCCCTAGGTATCTATCGATTGGAATGCGAGATCCTCCTTTCCCCCTGCAGGGGGAAAAGTCTTCCCCTGCGTCGCCAGACCCACCAGCCATCACGGCGGCTTCCGGACCCACCGCAGCAGCTATTTCGCCTGCGTATCTCTCGAGTATCTCAATCTCGGCACGAATCGGGTAATACTCGGGCATCGTAGACAGACAATCGAGTAGCAAGACGCCACGTTCATCGAAAAGCAGCTTCGAAGGCAGTGCCTTTGGATATTCGGACAGGCCGGACAAGACCTCGTCACGGAGCGCCTTCAGTTCGCCCCAGGGGCCCGAAATGGGACTTGTTTGACTTTGGGGACAAACCAGTGCGGAACACTTAGCTTCCATCGATTCACGACCCTCCTCGCGAGGTTCAACTTAATTGGCGTCCACTGGGCCTCGATAGAACAAGGCTAAATATACCTCCCCGCCATCGTAGCTTCTGTTCACTTTTGTGCAGACCCGATGGTCGCAGCCTGCATGGATCCTCCGACCCGCGGAAGAACTGGCCCGAGCGATCAATAGTGAACCGCTGCAGGTCCCATCATCTGCGATAAAAGCAATGCATGACAGATGCTCCTGAGGTGAACAGCCATGCTTCATTCGGAAAACGGTAAGATCGGTTACGCAATTCTCTGGCTCCTGGGCGTACCATTGCCGATCCTGCTTGTGATCTTTCTTATGCGGGGCTGCACTTAGCCGCCTTTGCTCACTGAAACAACATGGCATCCCGAGCCTCCCTGTCGTCCTTCAAAAGGTTGTAATGTGTCCCAACTGAACACGGTCGAAGAAGAGAACTCCGAGGCGCGGGAAAAGACCTCCAGTCAGCGGGTGCCGGCCAGCAGCTCACTGGTGGCTGTCGCCGTCATCGGAGCCGTCTGTTATTTCATGCAGCCGGTGCTGGTGACGCTATGTGTATCCATCCTCTTCGCGTTCATGCTTGCACCGGCCACAGATATCCTGGAGCGAATCAGGTTGCCCCGTGCCCTGGCCGCCTTTTTCTCCGTCGCCTGCACTGTGGCGGTCCTCTACGGAATCGTCTATTTTTCATACGATCGTGGCATGCGGTTTATTAAAGAGCTGCCCAGGCATGCTTACAAGTATCGACAGACAATTCTGAGAGTTCGAAAACAGGCGGAGACACTGCAAAAGACCAGCGAGTCGGTTCTGCCGAAGACTCCGGAGGAAAAGACGGCCATCCGGGTTATCCCGCAAACGGACACGTTCGAAATTTTTTTCAAGAACGTTGGTTCACTGGCTGAGTTCGTATTTCTCTTATCGTTTGTTCCCTTCCTGGTTTTTTTTATGCTCACATGGCAGGAGCACCTGCTTACGGCCACGGTGTTGCTTTTCGCGGCTGAAAGCCGCAAGAAGATGTACCGGACCTTAAGTCTCGTCGGTGCGATGATCCGAAGCTTTCTGCTGGGGAGTTTGTTGATTGGACTGATGGTGGGCGCTGTCAGCACAGCCATCTTCGCCGTGTTCAAATTGCCCTTCTTCTATTTTGCCGGCTTCCTCAGTGGCTTCTTAACACTAGTTCCTTACCTGGGAATCATTCTGGCTCCGCTGCCCCCTTTGCTGGCGGGAGCAGAGATTCTAGGCTCCACGGAGATCTTGCTAATCCTCCTATCTGTAACCGTACTCCACGTGATCGCTGTGAACTTGCTGTATCCCAAGTTCTTGGGTCATCGACTGAATCTGAATCCGCTAGTCCTGACAGTCGCTTTGCTTCTTTGGGGTTGGCTATGGGGAGGAATCGGTTTGCTATTGGCAATTCCGATTACGGCGGCAATGAAGATCATATTCGACCACGTCGCTGCGCTTCGGCCCTACGGTGCGTGGATGGGCACAGGTTCGGCCTCCTGGCAACGACGCAAGAGGCACACGGGGACCTCTGGTCAGGCCGCCGGTTCGCAGGCAGTCTCACATTGATCCTCCTTATTTTCCTTTCCGAAACGCCCTCTTAATCTCAGGCCAGAACTCTCGCAACACATTCCAGCCCGCCTCCGTTCCCACTGAAAGGCTGGCATTACGCAAAGCATGGCCTGGTGTTTGCAGCCGGTCCGGATGCCACACTCTAGAAATCACACTGCCTCCCAATGTTCCGGTCACGCGCCCAACAGCAAACACCCGTCGATTTTGATCGTTCCGCACCATCACGGTGTGACTCACGGCATGGAGAGTCCGCCGCCAAACCCCATTTTCAGTCGAGGAGAAATAGCGCGGATCCTCGTTCATTGCGGCACCGATACTGAATTGAAGTGTCTTCTTGATCGAATACTGACCAAAGTTTGAACTCAGGCGACGCCCGTACCCTGCCACGCCCTGACCCCATTCCGGCGTACTGTTACGCCACTGGGCAAGCCCAGCCAACACGGAGCGTTCCATCACGTCACGGACTCCAAATGTGTTGTGTATAAAATGATCTAATTTTTCCTGCTTGCTCAGAGGTTGGAAAAGCGACTGAGGATCGGGCTTCAGATCGGTTTGAGCGAGGTTGGCAGGCACCAGCAACAGCACGCAGCTCAGCCAGCAGAGAGAACTGCAGACGATACACTTTGATTGCTTTCGGAGCATGGCCTATCTGGATCTACCACCTACCATCCAGCTTTGCTGAACGGGTCCTGAGGCTGAAACGCCAGGACTACTGCGACAGGCACCGGAAAGGGCTTCTCTTTTCGTTGCCGGCACGCCAGGTATGACCAACCCATGCCGGCCAGAAGTGCCACCAGGACTGCTAGAACCAGGAAAGTAAATTTCCAGGGCTGATCCTTCGTCTTTTTCTGGCCCTCACTAAGCGGTCCGGCCTCGGACGTCTTCTCACCCACCTGCATACCCTCAACTATGTCGTCGCCTGCATGTCCTTCGCTGCGCCTCATACCGAGGATGGCGCTGCCTTCAAGGTCTGACTGTCCAAAAGTGATCGTGGCTCGCGAATATGAGGTCTTGGTCCTTGAGTGCAGCTCGGGCAGGCTGGAGGTGCTCGGGCGTTGGTGGTTACACCGGGAAATCCTCTGGTCGAGCAATATTGAACATCCTTCGCCGCCTCACGAGAGGAGGATGACCCAATAATTTGGAACGCGTAACGTGTGAGGTCACAAACCATCATGTTAATCAAAACATCTCCACTCCAAGTCGCTTGCCCCGTCTTGGCCTGTCTGCTTTTGGCGAGCGGACTATGCGCCGGCGGCGTAGACGAAAAGAAAGCCCATGAGACCAAGAGTGAGTCCAGTGATATCGGCAAGGAAGCCGAACGGGCACTGAGTTCGGCCAACGCGCTGCTCGAGATCGTCAAGACTCCCGAGACCGGTATTCCGCAGGACTTGTTAGACCATGCGGAAGCGATCGCGGTGATCCCGAATACCGTCAAAGCAGCTCTGGGTGTGGGAGGGCGGCACGGTAAGGGTGTTGTCGCCAGGCGGCTTTCGAATGGAACTTGGGGGGCACCAGCCTTCATTGAAGTCAGCGGCGGGAGCTTCGGCTTGCAGATTGGTGTTTCCGTCACCGATCTCATACTCGTCTTTACCAATGACGATGGCTTGAAGGGATTGTTCGACGACAAGCTGGAGCTAGGAGGTAGCGTCGGTGTTGCAGCCGGACCGGTCGGCCGTTCGGCAGAAGCGGGAACGAATATTACCTTTGATTCCCCTATCTATTCGTATTCACGCACCAAAGGCTTGTTTGCCGGGCTCGCTCTGAAGGGGACGGTAATGACTGTGGATGACAGTGCCAACCGCAGACTCTATGGCGACAAGGTGACTGGACGCGACCTTCTGCTCGGAAGCAATGTCCGGCCAGCCACCGAAACAAAACCCTTCGTCGATGCACTGAATCGCGTGGCACCGAAAACAACGCACAAGAGAAAACCAACCAAGACCTCGTCGAAGTAAAGCGGAGCAGTTGAATCAAAGAAAGGGAAAGGAGGCCTATGTCAAACCTGGATCGGCTTAAAGGCAAGTATCAATCCGTCTTGAATCTCATGAACCAGTTGGGAGTGCGCCTGCAGAATCTGCATTTGCAGGACAATAAACTGTTTCTCAGGGCAAACGCCAAAACGAAGGCAGACAGTCACCGAGTCTGGGATCAGATCAAGCTCATTGACAAGAATTACGAGCAGGATCTGATGGCGCAAATCTCCTATGAGGCAGATACGCCGCCGCAACCCGGGAGTCAAACCGCCCGAACCTACAGCGTAAAGGAGGGCGACACGCTTTCAAAAATTGCGAAGCAACACTACGGCGATGCAAATTTGTATGGCAAGATCTTTGAGGCAAACAAAGATACCTTGCGCAATCCTGACAAGATTCAGGTGGGACAGCTGTTGAAGATACCCGAATAGGACAAAGAAAGGGCCTTCCATGAGTCGCGGTAGATTGGTGATTGGACTGATGATGGGTGTGATGGCACTGGTCAGCTATTTTGGCTACCGCGAAGTCAATCCAGTCACAGGTGAAAATCAGCATATCGGGATCAGCCGGGACCAGGAGGTTGCGCTTGGCCTTCGGGCAGCCCCTGAAATGGCGGCACAGTTTGGCGGGCTTGATCCCGACCCGCGCCTTCAGTCATTCGTGCATGCAGTCGGAACCCGGGTCGCACGAGAGAGCGCTGCTGGCTCTACGGACTACCGGTTCTCGTTTCAGGTCTTGAAGGATCGTGAAACGGTCAATGCCTTCGCTCTGCCGGGAGGACCCATCTTCATCACGGCGGCGCTTTTCCAGCGACTGGAAAACGAGGCACAACTGGCTGGTGTGCTCGGCCACGAGGTTGGCCACGTCGTGGCGCGGCACTCGGCCGAACACCTGGCCAAGAGCCAATTCGCACAGCTTCTGGTTCAAGCGGTCGGAGTCGCCGCCAGCGACAACGAGCATCCAGGCAGGGGCCAGCAGGCAGCCGCCGCGGCAGGGTTGATCTCACAGATGGTATCGCTTCGGTACGGGCGAAATGACGAACTCGAGTCGGACGAACTTGGGGTCCGGTTTATGAGTGAGGCGAAGTACGATCCCCGTTCCTTGCTAGCGGTGATGCGAATCCTGGCAGCCAGCAGCGGAGGCAGCCGTAGACCAGAGTTCCTGAGCACCCATCCAGATCCCGGGAACCGCGAGGAAAGAATCAGCTCAGCCATCAACCAAAGATTTCCCCAGGGCATCCCAGCGGATTTATCCACTGGCCAGCCTTTGCACGGCCGGTAACGTTCACTGGACCAATTGCGCTTTCACAATGAAACGTTGGGGAGCCTCTCCTACAAAGTAAAACGGATAACAAGTGACGAGCGTCAATGTCGGTTTTCGTGAGCGTGCCAGAACGTGAGTGTCTTGCGGATAGACGACCTGGGTGCTTTCGACCGCATAGGTATACGTCTTGTCTGTGGTGACGATCGCAATCTCATCGCCCTTTCGGATGTCGCCGAGCTTCCGAAAAAAGCCGTCGCGGTGCGCCGAAATGCCCATGTTGCCCGCACTTCCTGGCAGGGCAGTGCCTTCGATGTGCCCTACGGCGCGATTCAAAGTCCAGCGATCCGTCCCCTCAAGAACCATGACATTCATATTCAGGGCAGGAATCAAGAGCCGTCCCACAATGCTCCTGGGGTGCCTGGAAAGACTCTTGGCGTGGGCCGAAGCGCGAGCTTGCGACCAACCCTGATAATCCGGGAGTGCTGCCTCCTCCAGTCTTGGTTCGGATCGCTGCTTGCGTGTGGGTGTTGGACCTATCTCCGTCTCTCGCGCGCGCTCCTTCACTGCCTGCTCAAAGGACCAACTGTCATAGGCCTGAAAAAACCACCCGTGCATTCGGAAAAACGCATAGATTCCCAGCAGCCCTAGACCCACGGCCAAAAAGGCAACTTCACAATATTGCAAGGCCCTGGTCTTCATGGAATGCATGAGCCGTTCGTTGGAGCGGGCCGTTTAGTACTCGACAGGCCTTTATCGCCTGGCGCAAAGTAGCCCTCTCGGGTCCGCACCACCAGATTCTTTTTTCCAGGCGCATCAACCGTCACCCGTACCTGCCGAAAAGTGCCGTCCCGCTTGGCGTTACCGGATCGGTAAGCAAGCAGGTACTGATTCCTGATGTCCGTCGCAATGCTGTAGCAAATCGGTTGAACCTCCTCTAATGTTCTCGGGAAATAGCTCTCGCCACCCGAAGTCTTGGCCAGACGCCGGAGCACCCGCGGCTTTTGATCACGATTTGAGGCATCGTAAATGCTGATCGTGTAAACAACGACATGCGAGGACTGGACAAGCTGAAGAGTCTCTTTCAAACCCCGCTGACTGGCATTGTCTCCGCCGTCACTGACGACAAGCAAAGCCTTGCGGCTATGTCTACCCTTCCTCAAGTGCTCAACCGCCTGCGACACAGCGTCGTATAAAGCGGTTTGACCGATGGAAGCCATGCGCATAAACGCGCTTTTCAAAAGCATCGGGTCGCTTGTAAACGGCTCACTAGGGCCCAGGCCGAAACGAACGTTTTCGTTAAAGTGAACCACAAACATCTCGTCATGCGGGTTGCTGCCTTCCACAAAGGACATGGCAGCGGCAACAATTTCTGCCCGTTTGCCATGCATACTGCCACTGTTGTCAATAGCCAGTCCGACCGTCACGGGAACATCCTTTTTCAGAAAGTAAGTCATCTCCTCCTGTCGCCCGTCTTCGTAGATTCTGAAGTTCCCGGCGTCCAGATCTGAAACAAACTTCCCATCGCGATCCAGGACCGATACATCGAGGATGACGAGGTCGACGTTGAGCGAGATGGTGTAGGGTGTGGCTTCTTGTGTTTCCTGTGGGCGCACGGCGAACACACACATCGCTGGCGCGATGAAAAGGAACATCAAAACTGACCATCTTGGGAGAGGGTTAGTCATGACAGCAGCCAACAATCATTCCACAGATTCTCAGGCGCCTATTACCGCAGTGTGCCAGTATTCCAAGCCAACGTTGGACCCGGGTCGGCTGAAAATGTCCGCTGGCCGGGGTCTTCAGCAGGGCACGCAACATCGTCCTGCCTAGCACAGCCCTGCACACTCTTTCGCCTTGACTTCGCAGCATCCAGCCTTCATTTCAAAAAACATCGGCTCCTCCAAAGGCAGAGGAGCCGAATCGACCTTCTCAAGAAAGCCATGTGCAATCAATCCATCATAAGTACAACCGAAGCACTCTGCAACTGACTTAAGACAGTCGGCTTCGCAGAGCTCGCACGGCCGCGCCCAGACCAACCGACAAGAATCCGATCAGCCCCAACAACGGTAGCGGACTGGCGGTGGCCGGAAGGGTATCGTCGTTCTCAAACGTTGCACGGGTCTCCACTGGACGGGACGGTTCAGGCGTTGTCTCGGGTGCGCGAGGCGCAGGAGGCTCTTCAACGGCAGCCGGCGTTTCTACAGGCTCAGGCGTTTGCGCCTCTGCGACTTCAGGAGCCGCTGGAACTGGTTGGGGTTCCGGAGTTGTTACTTCGGCCGCAGGTACCGACTCGGCCGGCTTAGAATACTGAGCGTACTCTTCGTCCGAGAAAGAGGGCACCTCTTCCTTCACCGCAGCACTCAGCTGCATAGCTTCCTGCTTGGGATACGCAAATTCCTGACCGAAATTATCGCCGGGATAAAACCATGAGCGCAGTGCCGGTGTATTTCCTGCAGGTACCTCCCAAAAGCCGAACTCGCTCTTTCCGGTAGGTCTCAACCGCTGGTTTGGAATCGCCAGAATCGTGTTGATCACGGTCGTCTCGTCCTCGTTAAAAACCTGGACGATGTGCCGATTGGATGACGAGTCCATTAGCTTGAAGACATACTTGCCAGGTGTAAGAACCGCCCCGGGGATCTGCATGGGTTCGGTGATAGTAATGATCGTTTTCTTGTTCCAGGCATCGGCCGTCACATCGAGAGATACCATGGCCGCGCCGAGTGCCGCAATGCAGCACAGGGTGATGATTCCTTTCAGAGTTTTCATCGCGTTCTTTCCTCCTCTTTTCCTTTCATGACAGTTTGAATCAGGAAGTGTCATCAAGCGGGATCCCAACGAATTAGAAGAAGCCGGGCAAGTCTCCTCCTTCTCACCGCTAAAACGCACTTCACCTGAGAAGGTTGCATCTGCCGTGCCAAGATGAACCTTCTGACAAAACAATCGCGTTAGTCGCGATTCTCAGGCGACTTCCGCCCCAATAAAAACCCATCTTGAGCCTGGAACGGAGCATTCGCCGATGTGGCTGGCATCGTGCGCCGGCATGATTTACAAGCTGATGTAGCTTTTACAGGAGTAGGCTGGCATCACTTCGGTGGTTGGATATTCTCGGGGCGAGGATTGCAAGGGTGCCGCGTGATATCGAAGGGGTCCAAAAACAGCGCAAGCATCGATCGCCGCGCCAATCCGAAGTAACGCAGCAGAAGGTAATAAGGCCAGGTGAAATCTGGGAAGTCTGGCAAGAGGAAGTTCTATCCGTTAGCTCCGAAAGCCTTCAACATATTCGACAGAGTCCGCACATCGATCCCTAACTCGCGGGCCGCTTCGGCCTTATTCTGCCCCGATTTCTCGAGAGCCTTCAAAAGCAGCTCCTTTTGCACGCGAGCAGTAGAAAGGTCAGGGGGGAGAAAGAGCAGCTCTTCCTTGGCCGGATTCTGAATGTACTGCGGCAGATCGTGACTCTCTATCCAGCTGCTTCCTCTTGCCACAATCGCAGAACGCTCGATGGCGTTCTTTAGCTCCCGCACGTTCCCAGGCCACGAATAGCGCTTCAAAAGACGCATGGCGTCGTCGCGTACGGATTTAACACTCAAGTCGTGCTTCTGGTTAAACTCTTCGATGAAGTGCTGGACGAGCAGCGGAATGTCTTCTTTTCGATCTCGCAAGGGCGGCACAAAGAACGGAACGACATTCAACCGAAAATACAGATCCTCCCGCAGAGTGCCATTCTCCATCGCCAGTTTTGGCCGTTGATTCGTGGCCGCAATGATGCGAACGTTGACTGTAAACTCTTCAGAGCTGCCAAGTCTGCGAATCTTGCTGTCTTCGAGCACTCGCAGCAGCTTGGTTTGAAGCTCCACGGGCATTTCAGCGATTTCATCCAGAAATAACGTGCCGTCGTGGGCGAGCTCAAAGCAACCGGGACGTTCATCCGTCGCGCCGGTAAAAGCCCCTTTCGCATGACCGAAGAGTTCACTTTCGATCAACTCCTTGGGAATCGCCGCCATGTTGAGGGCGATAAACGGTCCTTCCGCCCTCTTTCCCAAGTCATGCAGGCATCGAGCCACCACTTCCTTTCCGGTGCCGCTTTCGCCGTAAATCAGCGCCGAGGCATCGCTGCTCGCCACGGTTCGGATCAGCAGATCGAGCTCTTTCATCGGCTTGCTGGCGCCCACCAGGGGCTTGCACGGGCCGCGGGCAAGTTGAGCTGAAAGTTTCTTGGATTGCTTGAGCGATTTCAGTTCTTTCTGAGTGGCTTCGAGGATGGACTTCAGTTTGGGATAATCCAGGGGCTTCGTGAGGAAGTCCCGGGCGCCGTGTTTCATCGCCTCGACCGCCATATCAACAGTCGAGTAACCCGTCATCAGAATCACAGGACGATTGGACCCATTGGCCTGCAACAGCTTGAGCAATTCAATGCCGGAAGTGTCTGGCATAACGACGTCGGAAAGCACGATGTCAGGCCGGCAGGAATCCACCAACTCGGCTCCTTCATTGGCATTCGAAGCCATGAAGACCTCAAAACCCCACTGGCTGAGGCATATCTGCAGAATCTCCTGCAGGTCCTGATCGTCATCCACCAGCAGAACCTTGGTCGCAATTGTTGCCAGATGAGCCTCCTTAAGGGCAGACGAGTACCCGCGTCCGAACGCTTATTCTCTCACAGGGCTCGAGGTCGCAGCGAAAAATTCCCTCATCTTGGCGGCAAACATTGGGAGAACCTGAGCGAAGACGGCCGATGCCACAATATCCGCCATCCTGGACACCGTCGAAGGTTCGGAAGGCAAGACCGGAAGAGCCTCGCGAAACGTAAAGGACGCGGGCGCCTCACCATTCGACCCCAGCTTCCTTCCGATGGCCCACCCCAATGCTCCTCCAGCCATCAGACAAGTTCCAGGGTATCGCTTCACATAGGTTTCCCAATCCACAGCCGCGGACAGCTCCTCGCGAATTTCTCCAACGGCGTCTGAGATAGAGTGTCGAGAGTCATCCATCCTTTTCTGCAGCTCTTCCTTGGATTCTAGATATCGCTGGCTTGTGCTTTGATCCATTGTTTGTCTTCCTCCAGTTCAACTCGGGATTTCTCTAACGGGCGCCGTTTCAGATTTTTCGCCAGCGTCGCCGCGACACCTGCGCCTAACGCGAAGTAGGCGCCACCAACAATGAAACAAGACAGCGGAAGGTTTCGGACCCCGGCATCCAGGGCCAGTACCAGCCCAGCCGTCACTACACTGAAGCCCACGATCGCCACAACCAGGGAAACTGCCACGCCAAGCGCCCGCCGGATCAATGACTCGCCTTCTTCCCAAACCTCCTTCCGAAACAAAGCCAGTTTGGCGTCCAGAAACGCGGCCAGCGAGTCATAGAGCCTTTCCAACAGCTCGGGCAATCGGGAAAGTGGAAGCGGTGCGGTGTCTCGGAACATGATTACCTCGCCCTTCGTGTCGCCCAACCTACGAGGATGCCCGCTCCGATGGCCAGCAGCAGAGCATTGAAGGGTTCCTTACGCGTATAATCCACAGCCTTCCTCTTCATTCCGTCCCAGCCTTCGTCTGTCATCGATTGAAAGGACTGCTTTACCGACTGGGCGGTCTCTTCCAGGTAGTCTACGGCGGAGTCGAACTTCGTACCCGCATTCTCCGCGAGCCGTCCGACCTGGGCGCCCACTTTCTGGCCAGCACGTTCAGCTTCGCGGGCAAAGCCAGATGTGGAAGTCTGGGCCGTCGTTCCAAAGTTTTCGGTTTGATCGTTCATCGTTTTATCTCCTCGATTTCACTCAGGTTCTCGTTGTGTTGGGGCCGTTCCCCGATTGCTGCCTTTACCATACGGGTGCATCTGAAAAATCGATGTCCAAAATTGATCTATTATCTTGGGGTGTTGGAAAAACCACCTTGAGAGGCATTAACGATCACATGCTAGAAACGATTCGCGGTCAGGTGAACCATCACCGGTCCACCTGATCGTCATCGTCTTTCTTGGCAACTCCACCAGGCCGCTGCTTGCGGGTTGGACGAAGTAAGCTCCGGTCCTTTGTGTACACATCGGGAAGCACGGGCGGATCGGGTGGTACTGATTCGGCAGCGGACCCACCGGCCAGTTCCGCGGGATTGCTGACACTTTTTCTAGCCCGGGGGCTCCGCCTAGGTCTTTTCTGTTTGCTAGAATCTTTCATGACTCACTCCTTACGAGCGCCGAAACGCTAATGGCCGGCCCTTTCAAGACCTCGTCCGGAAATGTCGAAAACACGATCTACAGCAAGGGAACTACAGGCAAAGACTGTTGATCAGTCGATAGCCTCATGCTGAGCCTGGCGGTCCAAATAGGTAGCCATTCACCCGCCCAAAGAGGCTTCATCGACACCGGAGTGCATGGCTGGGACGACAGAAGTCGCCCCAGCCTACTTCCTTAGCCCGCGATTTCCACTTTACGAGCCTGTTTTTGCTCAGGCGCAGGCATCGTAACCTCCAGTACTCCATCTCGGAATGTGGCCGAAACGTTCTCGGCTTGCACCCCTTGCGGGAGCTGGATACAACGATAGAAGCTTCCATAGCTGCGTTCGCTACGATAACCGCCGGTACTCTCCTGGTCACTGCTCCATTCCTTTTTTCGCTCACCCTGGATCGCCAGGCAGTCATCATCGACGCTGACTTTGAGATCGTCCTTTTTTAGGCCGGGCAAGTCAGCGCGAAGCACGAATTCGTTGTTCCGCCTGAACGTTTCGATCTGAGGCGACCATGCGAAAGAATTCAGCTCGTTCCTTCCGGCAGCAGGTCTGCCAAGCCAACTACTTCCAAACCCGACGTCCTCGAAAAGCCGATCCATCTCTTCCGAAAAACGCCTCATAAAGGAAAAAGGACTCGAATAACGGTAGCTGCCCGACTCCCGGCTGAGCGCCCCACGGCGCGTATCCAGCGACGTCTCGCGTTGCCGGGATTCGTCAGAGCGCAAAGGTTCTTCGATTTCTTTTGCTCTTGCCATAGTAGTGGACCTCCTATCTCAGGATTGATGCGCGACAGTTAACCCGAATGCCTTCTGAGTGCTGCAAACGCATTGTTGAGGTCGGCCAGCAGGATTGCTGTTCAATATTGACCGGCTGAAATGTTGACACGCTTAACGAAGCGAACACCCCTGGTACGCGCCAGGCCGTGATGGCGTCCCGGCAGGCGGAGCACTTCTGAACAGTTTTTGAAAGCAGAGATGCCTAAGCTATCAAAGAGGACAGGGGACTTTGTGCTGCAGTGCGGGGCGACTTGAAAATGTACTCTTCTGCAATGCCTAGCGATGGCAGGCGTTTCGGAAATGTTTCGCTTACGGTTCGCGACCACCGTCGCTCCGGCAGCCACCCCTCCATGGGGGATTCCTTAAAGGAGACTTTTCGCTATGAAAACAGTGATGACAATCATGGGGCTTGGCTGTCTGCTGCTTTGGGTTGGATGTCAAAACCAGTCGGCTAGCCGGCCAGTCAGGGACGCCACGACCACAGCCACAGTCAAAGCTAAATTGGCCGCCGATGTTCGTTTGGACACCTTGACCAACTTGGATGTGACGACGGAAAACGGCAACGTGTCGCTCAATGGCACAGTAGAAAGCGACGAACTAAAAAGACTTTCTGAAGAGACAGCCCGCGGAGTGAGCGGCGTCGCACGAGTGATCAACAACCTTCAGATCGCCCCAAAAGCCGACACCGCAAAAGTTGAATTCATCGACTCGACGGGCAAACAGGTTGGCACCGCTTCTTTGACTGAAGAGTCTGGCGGAGGTGTACGGTTTCGCCTCAACCTGAACAAACTACCGCCCGGGTTGCATGGGCTTCACGTGCATGAGACAGGCGTCTGTACAAAGCCTGACTTTAAGTCGGCGGGCAAACACTTTAATCCTGAAGGAAAGCAGCATGGAGCCGAAAATCCCATGGGCTTTCACGCTGGCGATCTTGGAAATATCGAAGTGGGTTCCGACGGAACGGCGGACGTGGAAGTGACGGCGCCACAGCTCACTTTGAAACCGGGTGAGAATTCTCTGATTCGTCCGGGTGGTACTGCTGTCATCATCCATGCAGGCCGAGACGATCAGAAATCAGAACCTAGCGGCAACTCCGGCAAGCCGATTGCGTGTGGCATCATCGAGAAAGCGCCGTTTACGCACTCAGCGATTCACACAACCCGCTAACCGGCATCTGGCTTGCTGCCCAGAATTAACACGATTGTGTAAATTGTTCCAGGCCCGAGACCATCAGGGTTGGAAGCGCCGGCAAGGTGCCTCCCTGAGCAGGATATGAAATCGGAGATCCCTGCATCATCAATCTCAGTAAAAACGCTGGCAACAATGATCTTGATTGTTGCACTTCTGTATTGGGCAAAGGAAGTATTTATCCCCTTCGCTCTTGCTGTGCTTCTCAGTTTCCTGCTGGGTCCACTCGTCACCCGTTTGCGCCGATGGGGATGCGGACGAGCTCTGGCGGTTTCGACGGTGACTGTTCTCGCCTTTGCTTCCTTATTCTCTCTCGGTTGGATTGTCACCCGCCAGATTCTCCATTTTGCCCGAGAGCTCCCCAGTTATAAGAGAAACATTCAAGCAAAAGTGGAATCAGTGTATGGCCCTCTCGCCAGCGAACTGGACAAGACCTCTCAGGCTGTGCAGGAACTTCAGGACCAAGTAAACGTCGCCGAGCGTCGCCTACGCCATGGGCCGCCAGAACCGGAGAAGGTCGAAGTAGTGCAGCCCGCTCCTACCCTGCCGCAACTGCTGCATCGCGCTGTCGGGCCTCTATTCAGGCCGTTGGGGACCGCCGGGATGGTGACAGTTCTCGTGATCTGCATGTTGTTAAATCGGGAGGACTTAAGGAATCGGCTCATCCGGCTCTTTGGGCACCACCGCCTGCCGGCTGCTACGCAGGCTCTGGACGACGCCGCCAGAGGTGTCAGCCGATTCCTGCTGATGCAATCCTTTATCAATGGGGGCTATGGTCTTTCGTTCGGATTGGGGCTCTTCCTCATCGGACTGCCGAACAGCGTCCTCTGGGGAGTGGCTGCTGCCGCGCTGCGCTTTATTCCTTATATTGGGTCTTGGATTGCAGGTTTGATGGCGATCGTTTTTGCTTTGGCGGTGTTTAACGGCTGGTCCCCGGCCTTGCTGGTGGCTGGCTTGTTCATTCTGCTGGAAATCGTTAGCAACTATCTTGTTGAACCGTGGCTTTACGGGACCCGAACCGGCCTCTCTCCCTTGGCTGTTTTAGTGGCCGCGATCTTCTGGGCGTGGTTGTGGGGTCCCGTGGGTCTGCTGCTGTCGACGCCACTGACGGTCTGTGTGGTTGTCATCAGCAAGCACGTTCCGCAACTCGCCTTCTTCTCCATTCTGCTGGGAGATGAGCCCGTGCTCGGGCCGAACACCCGCCTGTACCAACGGTTGTTGGCTTTGGACAAAGAGGAAGCAAGCGAGCTGGTTATGCAGCAGCTAAAACAAAGGCCGCTGATAGAAGTTTGTGATGCGACGATTGTTCCCATCCTGCGCCAAGCTTGCACTGACAGGCAGCGGGGATTGCTGGAAGGCAAGAGAGCGACAGAGCTCTTCGCCGAACTACGGGAACAAATCGCCACTCTGGTGGACGAATGGAGCCCGGTGGTAGTCGGGCGCGGCGCCCAATCTGGAAAGCCGTTGGTGCTGTGCGTTTCTGCGCAGGATGAGGGGGACGAGCTGGCGGTTCTGCTCCTCGTAAAGTTGCTTCGAAAACAGGGCATTCCTGCCCGACAAACGGCGGTCAAGGACTTAATAGAAAGTGTGGAGCGCGCTGCCTCAAAGGATCAACTCATCGTCTGCGTCTCAGTACTGTCTCTGCCAGCGCTGGACAATGCTCGCCGGCTCATCAAGCCCTTGCGAGCCTCTTATCCGGACATGCCGATTCTGGCAGGCTTGTGGGATGCGGCGCCTGAGACTCGGGACTCAGAGGCTGCCGAACTGCAAGGTGCAGGTGCAAGCGAGGTCATTACGACTCTCGAGCATGCTGTCGGCATCGTTTCTGACTGGCCGCACAAGAGGCTTCTGAGTGTTCGGGTCTCCGAGGCCAAGGTTTCCTGAGCAGTCTTCGCAGTGCATCCTTCGTTTGGAATTCTCAGTCTGGAATAGGGAGAGCATGGACACGGGTCAGGCACGGAATCAGAAGTTTGCAACTCCTTACTGGTCGGTCGCTGGCGGTGAGATGGGCCGACTCATTCAATCGAAGGATTGGTCGCAGACCCCGGTCGGCCCGGCCGAAAGCTGGCCGCAAAGCCTCAAGACCGTGTTGGGCATTATGCTCCACTCACGCTACCAGATGTTTATCTGGTGGGGAGAGGAACTCACCTATTTTTATAATGACGCATATATTCCCGTTTTGGGCAAACGTCATCCTTGGGCACTGGGTCAGTCTCCACAGAAAGTCTGGCCGGAGATCTGGAACACCATTGGACCGCAAGCTGACATCGTGCTCACTCAGGGACGTGCCACATGGAACGAGCAGCTTGAACTTATCATGGAGCGCAATGGGTATGCGGAGGAAACATTTTTTACGTTTTCCTACAGTCCAATTCCCGACGAGAACGGTCGCGTCGCGGGTCTGTATTGCGCCTGCACTGAAGACACCCACCGCGTGCTTGGGGAGCGGCGGCTCAACGTACTGCGGCAGCTCGCTGCGGCAACGGCCGATTCAAGGTCTGTAGAAGACGCCTGCGAAGTGGCTGCCCGTACTCTCGCAGAATACCGGCGGTCCGCTTCATTCGCGCTGATCTATCTCATTCAGCGCACCGCCGGGCAGGCTAGGCTGGCCGCCTGTTGCGGCCTGGAACCTGGTGGCAGGATGGCGCCCCGGTGGGTCGAACTGTCCGAGACCGCAAAGTCAGAGCACTTTTGGCCATTTCTCGAAGCGCTCGAGGGGCCTGGCGTGGTGGTCAGGAACCTCGAGGCACACGGACTCCCGGGCGGGCTTTGGCCCGAGCCATCCAATACAGCCATGGTGCTTCCGCTTGCCAAGGCGGGCCAGGAACACCATCCTGCCGGGCTGCTGATTGTCGGCGCGAGCCCTCGGCGAGAGTTTGACGACCAGTACCAGGGATTCTTCGAGTTGATAGCGGCTAACATTGCGAGTGCAATCTCGAGTGCGCGTTCTTACGAAGAGGAGCGGAATCGGGCCGAGGCACTGGCGGAGATTGATCGGGCAAAGACTACTTTCTTTTCGAATGTCAGTCATGAGTTCCGCACCCCTCTAACCCTAATGCTCGCGCCGCTGACGGATGCTCTGACAGACGCCGAAAACCTCCTTGTTCCCACACAGCGCGAGCGCTTGGAGACGGCCCATCGCAACGGTCTGCGCTTGCAGAAGCTCGTCAATACCCTGCTGGACTTCTCAAGGATCGAGGCAGGACGAATGCAGGCAGTCTACGAACCTATGGATCTGGCTGCGCTGACCATTGACCTGGCGAGCACGTTCCGATCTGCCATCGAGCGAGCCGGCCTGCGGTTCATTGTCGATTGTGAGTCCCTGGGCGGGGCGGTTTACGCAGACCGCGACATGTGGGAAAAGGTCGTCCTGAATCTGCTCTCGAATGCCTTCAAGTTCACACTCGAAGGGGAGATTGAAGTCAGCTTGAAGCGTGTAGGCAGCGCGGCACATCTCACCATTCGCGACACGGGAACTGGCATCTCCGCCGACCAGCTTCCGCACATCTTTGAACGGTTCCACCGGGTCGAAGGCACACGCGCTCGAACGCTTGAAGGAACCGGGATTGGCCTCGCCCTGGTTCGAGAGTTGGTGAAGCTGCATGGCGGCGACATTTCCGTCAGGAGCGTTCTCGGCGTTGGTACGACGTTCACCGCAGCAATTCCCATGGGTTGGGCTCATCTCCCGGCAGACCGGCTTGGAACTTCCGTCGGGCTTCCCGTCGCTTCGGCAGACAGCCGATACTATGCCGACGAAGCCATTCGGTGGCTGCCTGATTCAAGCATCGAATCGGCGTGCCACCCGACCTCGCCTTCATCCTCAGTCGATCCGCCACCAAGCTCTGAACGGCGCCCCCGAATTGTCCTCGCCGACGACAACGCCGACATGCGGAGCTACATTCACAAGCTGCTTTCCACCCGGTATGACGTCGAGGCCGTTCCCGACGGCGAGGAGGCTCTGACTGCTATTCGCCGGCAGCCGCCCGACCTGGTGCTCGTGGATGTGATGATGCCAAATCTCGACGGATTCCAGGTTCTGGCGTCATGGCGCCAGAACGCAGCCTACCGCACGCTTCCCATCATCATGCTGTCAGCACGGGCCGGCGAAGAGGCCCGCATCGAGGGCTTCAATGCCGGTGCTGACGACTATCTGATCAAGCCTTTCAGCGCCCGCGAGCTGCAAGCCCGGATTGCTGCCCACCTGGAGACGGCACACTTTAGGAAGCAAGCCGAAGAGGCCGTGCGTGCCAGCGAGCAGCGCTTCCGCACCATGGCGGATACGGCTCCGGCCATGCTCTGGGTGACCAATCCTGAAGGTGAGTGTACCTTTCTGTCGAACGGCTGGTACGAATTCACAGGCCAAACCAAAAACACCGATCCACGTCTCGGGTGGAATGAGGCCGCCCATCCGGACGATCGAGAACAGGCCAGGCACACGTTTCTGACGGCCCGGGCGCAACACAAGTCCTTCACCATTGACTACCGTTTGCGGCGAAGCGACGGAGAATACCGCTGGGTTACCGATTCCGCCCGACCCCGCATCTCCCCCTCCGGGGAGTTTCTCGGTTATATCGGATCGATCATCGACATCACCGAACGCAAACGGTACGAAGTCGCCTTGAAAGAAGCCGACCGCCGCAAGGATGAGTTCCTGGCCACCCTCGCTCACGAGCTGCGTAACCCTCTGGCGCCGATTCTGAATGCCATCGACATTCTCACAAGCAAAGGGCCGTCTGCCCGGGAGCTGCAGTGGAGTCAAGGGATTATTTCAAGACAGGTAAAGCACATGGCGCGACTGCTGGATGACTTGCTGGATGTGTCCCGCATCACGCTTGATAAGCTGGAGCTGCGTCGCGAGCGAGTCGACTTGGAGAGTATCATTCAGAGCGCCCTGGAAGGCAATCGTCCCCTGTTGACCCAACGCAGCCAGGCACTGAAGGTAACCTTGCCGCCGAATGCCGTTTATCTCGATGCGGACTCGACACGGTTGGCCCAGGCGTTTCTCAATCTGCTGGACAATGCCTCCAAATTCACCAGGCAGGGAGGCCACATCTGGCTGACAGCAGAGCTTCTTGTCCCCGACGCTAATGAGGACACGACTCATTCCACGGCACAGCCCACCCTCACCCCGGTACAGTCCATGTCCGCATACGCCGTTGTGAGCGTGAAAGACGACGGGATTGGAATTCCTGCCGAAATGTTGTCCAGCATTTTCGAGATGTTCACTCAGGTGGAACGTTCGATGGAACGGTCTTATGGCGGACTCGGCCTCGGATTGACATTGGTGAAGCGCCTGGTGGAATTGCACGGGGGAAGTGTGGAAGCCCGAAGCGAGGGCTCCGGCAAAGGCAGCGAGTTTTTGGTCCGACTCCCCGTTCTGGACCACGAATTGGAAACTCAGGGTTCCCGCGCGGATACTCGTCGAATCCCGCAAGCCGCCAAGCGACGATCGCGACGTGTTCTGGTCGTGGACGACAACCCGGATTCAGTCGAGACCCTGTCGATTCTGCTGCAAATGCGTCACAACGATGTTCTGACGGCTGTCGATGGAGTTGAAGCAGTCGAAGCCGCTGAGGCATTTCAACCGGACTTGATCCTGCTGGACATCGGTCTGCCCAGATTGAATGGGTATGACGCCGCGCGTCGCATCCGGGAACAGCGCCGGGACAGCCGGGTGATGATGGTTGCCATGACGGGTTGGGGCCAGGAGGAAGATAAGCGCCAGTCGAAGGAAGCCGGGTTTGATCATCACCTGGTGAAACCTGTGGATCCAGCTTTGCTCGAGGAGTTGCTGGCTTCAGCGCCAATTCTGGATTGATCATGGATCGCTGGCCATCTGAACGGAGCTCAACGCTTGATTAGCGCAAACACAACTCAGCCGACGGCAAACACAACGCTTCAGGCCCAAACACCGTTTGGCGGCGCTTCTTGAGCTTTACTCTGCCTTCTTGTAGCCGACTCGAGGTGCAGGCCCCTGTCACGATCGAATGCCCCAGCATGGCGCAGGCTGTCATCGCGGCGGATGCGGCCGGCGCCATTTGAATTGCATTGCAACGGCTGTGGAGAATCTGTCTCAACGAACGCTTCGAGGTAAGGCATGACTCAGCCCGACAAACCAAACCTGCTGTTGGTAGACGATCGCCAGGAGAATCTTTTGGCGCTGGAAGCCATTTTGCAAGATCTGGACTTCAATATCGTCAAAGCAGATTCCGGAGAGGCGGCCCTTCGTTGTCTTCTGAGCCGGGATTTCACTCTCATTCTCCTCGACCTTGAAATGCCCGGGTTGGACGGTTTCGAAACAGCCCAACTGATTCGAAACCGACAAAACAGCCCCTTCACCCCGATCATCTTTCTAACTGCCATCAATCAGACCGACCAGCATGTTTTTCGCGGCTACTCGTTGGGCGCGGTGGATTACATTTGCAAGCCGTTTGCGCCTCAAGTGCTCAAATCCAAAGTCACCGTTCTTGCTGATCTGTATTTGAAGACGCGGGAAGCCGCAAAACAGACGGAACAATTGCTGGAATCGAATCGCCAATTCGAGGTAACGAACCAGGAAATCGCCGGGTTGAACCGGGAGATCAGCAGGAAGAACGCCGAACTTCAGGCTGAACGCGACTTCGTCTCAACGGTTCTCGACACCGTTGGCTGCCTCGTGCTGCTGCTAGATACCGATGGAAAGATTGTTCTCTTCAACCATGAGTGCGAGCGGTTAACAGGATATGAGTACCGCCAGGCTAAAGGCCAGGACTTCTGGCAGCTTTGTTTGCCTGCAGAGAGCGTCGATGCGGCAAGGTCCGCATTCAAGCACGTGAAATCTAGGGGACGATCTTCAGAAATCGAGAATGAATGGATAGCCAGAGACGGAGAACGGCGTTTAATTTCCTGGCGGTACACAGCCCTGCCCGAAAACGGCCACCCGGCTGATTTTATCATCGTGACAGGCACAGACCTCACCGAGCGCAAGAAGGCGGAAGACGCGCGCGTTCGCGAACAGGCGGGCCGGTTGGCCGCCGAGGCCGCTCACCAGCGTGCGGCCTTCCTGGCGGATGTCAGTACCTTTCTCGCCTCCTCTCTGGATAATCCCGTAACCCTGTCGAAGTTGATTCAATTCCTCACGCCCGCTCTGGCCGACTGGTGCATGGTTTACACGTTACAACCCAGCCGCCACTTTCTACCTGTGGCAGTGGCTCATGGCGATCCCGTCAAGCAAGAGCTGGCAGAGGGTCTGTTAAATCCTCCGCTGAATGTGAACATAGACCGGCACTGGATCGGCAAGGTGCTGCGAAGCTTCCGATCTGAGCTCGTATCTGAAGTGGCTGAGGCAGAGATCGCGGCGCTTGCCAACCGTCCGGAAGACATGGAGGTTCTGACCCGACTGGGCCTTGAGTCACTCATGCTCGTGCCTCTTCTTGCTTCGGGAGAGATTCGGTCTGTGATTGCCCTGGTGGGAACCTCGGGGCGCCGATTCGGCCCGGCGGATATGAGCCTGGCAGAGGACATCGCTCGCCGCGCGGCTCTGGCGATGGACAACGTAAGGCTTTACCGTGAAGCCCACGATGCCAACCGCGCCAAGGACGAGTTTCTGGCCACGGTGTCACACGAACTGCGAACGCCGCTCAACGCGATTCTGGGCTGGACTCGTCTATTGCGCGAGGAAGCGCTCGACAAAGCGACCGTGACCCGGGCGCTGGAGACGATCGAACGCAATGGGAGGTCGCAGGCCCAGTTGATCGAGGATATTCTGGATGCTTCCCGAATCATATCCGGAAAGCTTCGGCTCATCTCCGAACCAGTAGAACTCGTCAATGTGATTCGAGCCGCGCTAGACACAGTTCGACCGACGGCCAATGCCAAAGGCGTCCTGCTTGAGGAAAGTCTCGACTCCCCTTTTCGGATCCTAGGTGACGCCGACCGCCTGCAGCAGATTGCTTCGAATCTGCTGACAAACGCCATCAAGTTTACATCGAAGGCTGGCAAGGTTCTCGTGAAGCTGGAAAGGACTGAGTCCACCATTCAACTCAGTGTGTCAGACACCGGGAAAGGGATCAAACCCGAGTTTCTGCCCCACATATTTGATCGCTTCACCCAGGCAGAACAGACATCCAAACGCGCGCATGGAGGTTTGGGGCTGGGACTTGCCATCGTTCGCAACCTGGTGGAATTGCACGGAGGCTCCATCCATGTGGAAAGCCCGGGCGAAGGAAAGGGTGCGACCTTCTTCGTACACCTTCCGATCTCTGCAGTGAGTTTGTTGCCCGCAAGCGAAGACGGAAAAATTTCCTATCAGTCCGGCGAGCTCAGCGGTTTGCGTGTTTTGGTGGTGGATGACGAGCCGGATGCACGCGACATGCTCACTCACGCGCTGCAGAAGTTCGGACTGGAGATCCAGTGCGCCTCAAGCGCTCCTGAGGCCCTCGCCAAGATGCGTGACTCCCGTCCCGACGTCATTGTGTCCGATATTGGTATGCCGGAAGCAGACGGCTATTGGCTGATGACTCAAGTGCGTTCGCTTCCGCCGGAGGCAGGAGGTGAAACTCCTGCGATCGCATTAACGGCCTACGCAGGTTCAGAAGACAGGGCCCGAGCTTTGTCCGCCGGCTATCATTTTCATTTTCCCAAGCCCGCGGAAGCTGCCGAACTGGCGCAGGCGATCGCGGCAGCGACAGGAAGGGCCGGAAAGGCCTCCGGCGCTTAAGCTTTTCGAAGTCACCGTCCGCCATTCCGGACTTACAGGTCCGTTATGTCTCTGCTGTTGACCTCACCCTCCACGGCTCCACGCCCCTCGCCTTCGTCTGAGTCGGCGGCGGGAGTGATGTGTTTAAACCGCCCTGCATTGACCCTCTGGTTCAGAAGGCTATATCGGAGAAGTTTCTCGGTGATCTCTCTCGGGGAGAATTGGTACCCAGGTTCGTCCACCAGTTTAAGGCCTTCACTTCCCTTCAGGAGGAAGAAAAGCAGCACCGAAACTTCATGGCGAAAAGCATCATTGAGCGAGGTAGTCCGGCTATTTTCGAATGGATTTCTCTTCGCCGCCGCGGATTGGCTGTCGCTTTTATCGCGCATTCTAGCCTTCTGAAGAGTCTCTCTGCCGAGTTTTAATTGCCCCCATTAAGACCCCCAGCCCCACGACGACTATCAAACCGACACCGATCCACTTCTGGGGTACATGGAGCAAATGAGCTCCGTATGCCAAACCGGCAATGAAGATCACGAGCCCTATGAGATAAATGGCCAGCGAAGACATGGTACGACCCTCCTTTCTAGTGTTGCAATGCACGCGAAGCACCAGTTCGTTAAGTCGTGGAAGTTGATTGACGAATAACCGTTTGTTCCGTTGAGAGTGTTCACCACCAGCCCCTCTTTTCTCTCTTGCGTACTTTTTGCGCAGTGGGCTCGACGATCAAGCGTTCCTTGTCAGATTCGATCGTGTTTCAAAGATCCTTAGAGCAAAACTGAACGGTAGCGGCCCTCTGAGACCCCTATTATTTTTTCCGCGCGATTCGTATTGAAGTACTGAGACAAACATGAGGCCGCCACGGGATGAGGTGAAACGCTTGTGAGCATATGCTTCCCGGCCGGCCACGCTATGTTGTCCTGAAGCGACGCACGTCGCTGAAGAATGTTCTTCAACAACCCAGAAGAGGAGGAACGATGCCAAGGGGAGACAAGTCGAAATACACCGAAAAGCAGAAGCGTCAAGCGCAACACATTGAGGAAGGTTATGAAGAGCGCGGTGTTCCGGAGGATGAAGCCGAGAAAAGAGCCTGGGCCACGGTTAACAAGATGGACGGCGGCGGCAAGCTTTCTGGCTCCGGGCGCGGCAAACCGGTCAATAAAGCCCCAGCACGCCAGGGTGGAAAGCTCGGGGGCGCAACGTCGGCTGCTCGCTCCGTGGAATCCAAATCCGGCCCTTCCCGCAGGACGCCGAAGGCGCGCCAGAGAAAACGATCATCCGCTTGAAGCGCTCAAGACGTTAAAGTCCGCCATACGAGACTGGATTTAAGAGGAGGTCGCGATGAGATCAATTTACAACACAAAGGAACTCGGGGGAGATGGAGAAGAGTTGCACCGCCGGTTGGCTCGAAGAGCATATGAACTATACGAACGCCGAGGACGCCAAGCCGGGTTCGCCCTACAAGACTGGCTGCAAGCCGAAGAGGAATTAAATTGTGTCACTGCCGATCTCGCTCACGGACACAGTTCTTTGCAAAAACAGCCATCTGAAATCAGGGTGCACTTTAGAACCCGGCTGTCATCGGACCTATCCGTCCCTTCGCCACAGGAAAGGGCGAAGTTATAAGGAATCCTCACAGTCGTCTCAGATACCCATTCAGATATGCAGGAATCGTAGAAAAGCTCAAAGCACGTAAGAGGTGAAGAGTAAGCGCTGGATTGGTGGGCCTTCGAGGAAAATTAACTGCTGGGATGACAGGTCGACATCAATTCTCTGTAGGCTTTTTGGGGTAGGAGTTTCCAGCGCTTCCCCTCTGCCTGTCATCTATCTCGTCAGCACTATGCAGGCAAGTTGGGTGCCAGGACGTTTTGTCCATTGTCTTTCGCAGCAGCTCCTCAAATCGGCCGGGCCAGCTTTAGTAGAAAGTCCACAAGTGCGTAATATTTGGATAGAGTTCGATGCAAGCTCGCACAACTCAATGGGCCAACGCCCTGTCCACCCTCACGTCTTCCGCTCGCGCCGATAACCCGCCGGTCGGGTTTCCATCAAACTCCAACGCACCATCGGCAGGGACATCAATCGCTCTGAGAACAGCTCGGGGCTTGTCGTTCGGCCCCTGGCTCTCATTACTCGCAGGCCCTGCAATGAAAGGACGGTACAATCCGGGAGACGGCCTCACAACCCACCCTGCAGGTAGGCAATAACGTCTGCTAGATCCTGCCGATTGAGAGATTTCTCCAGTTCCTCTGGCATCAGCGAAATCGTGGAGGCCCGGATCTCCGCGATGCTGCGGCGCAGCAGCGTGACGTCTCCTTCGTCTGAAGTGCCTCTCAAGGTCACTGCACCGGGGGTTTCGTTCGCCAAAATGCCATCGTACATTCGGCCGTCATGCGTCATCACAATATAGTTCACGAAGCGCGGCTCAATGGAAGCGCTGGGATTCAGCATCGCCGTCAACAATTCTTCCTTTGTCTTGCTACTGATGCCCGAGAGATCCGGTCCTAGCCGCCCGCGCTGACGCTGGGGCATATGGCACTTGGCACACGTTTTCTCGAATGCCTTCTTGCCTCGGGCAACGTCGC
>Ga0187893_10001712_pt1 | contig 51208 bp, 45 predicted proteins | sample MA1701074metaG_FD_139574 | JGI IMG/M metagenome (GOLD analysis project Ga0187893, IMG submission 139574) | White microbial mat communities from a basaltic lava cave in the Kipuka Kanohina Cave System on the Island of Hawaii, USA - MA170107-4 metaG ... | reverse complement strand
CTGGATCGGGAACTACGACCGCCTCCTCGTCAGAAAGGAACGGAATGCCCACACTTACCTCGCCTTCCTCCTCATCGCCTGCGCAATGATCACTCTCAAAGCAATATCGGGATGACTTCTAGCGAGTTTATGTGTTCGGTACTCCACGTAGTTTACTGTTGACCTGGTCTGACCGCCGAACAAAATGGAGAGAAACGTATGAAAATCACAGATGTGCGTGCATACCCGCTCAAGACGCGGTCTGCCTTCGTGCGGGTCTTCACGGACGAGGGGGTCGAGGGCATAGGCGAATGTTCGCCGATGAACGTGCAGGTGATGTGCCACTTCGTCGAGACGGCGCTGAAGCCGCTCGTCGTGGGCAAGGACCCGCGGGACAACGAGCGCCTGTGGGACGCCATGTACTACGGCACCCACAAGCTCGGCACTGGCGGCACGCAGCCGAGCTGCATCGCCGGTGTAGACATCGCCCTATGGGACATCAAGGGCAAAGCCGCCAACATGCCCGTGTACCGCCTCATCGGCGGCGCAGCGCGCACGAAGTTCACGATGTACAAGTCCATCGGCGGCGGGGCCAAGATGCAGCCGAAAGACATGCTCGCCGAGGTGAAGAAGGGCTTCGACCAGGGGTCCCGTGCGTTCAAGATACGCATGGATTGGCAGTACCGGCAGGACGTTGACCCGGCGAAGGACCTCGAGATGTTCCGCCTGTGCCGTGAGTTCCTGCCGAAGGACGTCCCCCTATCGTTCGACGCCAACAACGGGTACTCGGTGTCAACGGCCATCCGGCAGGGGCGCAAGTTCGAGGAGCTGGGCATCTACCACTTCGAGGAGCCGGTATCGCCCACGAACTACCTCGGCATCCGCGAAGTGGCGGAGGCGCTCGACGTGCCGGTGTCGGCGGGCGAGCAGGAGTACACGCGCTGGCAATTCCGGGACCTGATCACGGTTGCCAAGCCGGACCTCGTGCAGCCAGACATAGTGAAGTGCGCCGGGTTCACCGAGGCGCTGCGCATCAAGGCGCTTGCGGAGACGTGGGACATCCCGGTTGTGCCGCACATGACGCAACCGTCAATCGGCAACGCGGCGAGCCTGCACCTGTGCGCCACCATCCCAAACTCGTCAAGGCCGCACGAGTACACGGGACCGCGCCCAGACCTGGACGACCTGTTCAAGGACCCCTGGGAGTTCAAGGACGGGACGATTACGTTGCCGGACCGCCCGGGCATAGGCCTGACGATAAATGAGGCGGCGCTGAAGCGGGCGGTGGTCTGACGACTACGGCGTGTAGAAATGCCGCCTGAGTTCGTGCTCTGGGATGTACTTCGAGGCCTGGGACATGATGGTCTTAGTGTCTATCTCAGAAACCCCTCTCCAGCTGGGAGAGGGCTTGGGTGAGGGCGAAGTTCTGACCTGTTTTGACCCCTCACCCTGACCCTCTCCCGCAAGGGGAGAGGGGATTATTGAGATAGTTTCTTAGCCATGCCCGTGTCAAGTTCCCGGTGCCGCGGGACGATCAATACCTCCGTCGCGCCAGAAGAGCTAACGCGTTCGAGTTTGGCATGACTGCCCCTTTGCGACCGCACCCGAAACCCGAATTGCGCCAGTATTGAAATAACCTGGTCGCCGGACAACCGGCGGAGCCTAGGCAACCGCGATCTCCAGTTCCATGCTCACGATGACCGATGGGTCCTTGGCAAGCCCCAGTTCCGCCAGATCCTCGCCCTCCAGGTAAAGCTCCACCGCCTCCCGGAGATTGCCCAGGGTTTCATCCAAAGACTTCCCCTGTGTCGCAACTGGATGTCCTGCGCACTCGGCGATGTAGTAGCCGTCTTCGCCTGGCCGAATGACCGCCATGATCGTCCGCTGAAGTGAGGGTTTTGGGGCGGGTTTACGTGCCTGAGCTTGAGCCCTGCGCCGGGGCACAACCATCAGTAGCTCCTGTCGCTTGCGTGGGCCCTGTCGAGCCACGAAGTTTATTCGTGCCGACGTTTGTGTTGAACTGTAGCAAACCGAGGGCTGAGCGGCCCGTTGCTGCGTTGTCCAGAGCGGTGTCATGCGATATCCTGCGTCGTATCGGACCACCAGCCGCCTGGGCAGGGCGCGATTTAGAGGAGGACGACATATGCAAATCTCTGCTTCGTCCCCTCGCGCCTTTTTCTTTCATTTGCCCGGGCGTCCTCTGCCTGAGGGCCATAACGGCCCGTCCGTAACGTGAGACTTTTAGAGCGGAGCGCGCCCCAACATGGGAGCTACTCCGTTGATACCTGCTTCTGATGACCGCGCCGCGATTTACAAAGCCCGCGACGCAAGCCCTGTCCTCTCAGCCCTCGGCTGGGACGCAGCGTGGGAGCCTCAGTTCGCGCCATTCCATAGTCGCGAACTGGTCCCTGGCCGGGTGGCCCGGGTAGACGGCAGCTCGGTCCTCGCCATCACCGCCAGTACAACTTTGCCCGCGTTCCTGCGCGGCTCGCTGACGGTCCCCGCCGTGGGCGACTGGGCGGCCCTGTCGCAAATTGACAATAGCCTGTTCATGGTCGAGGCGTTGTTGCCCAGGCGCAGCGCCCTATCGAGGGCACGGTCGCACGGTGAAAGGCAACCCGCCGAGGAGCAATGCCTGGCCGCGAACGTGGACGTCGTGTTCATCGTGCAGGCGGCGAACAACCTGAACGCCCGGCGACTGGAACGCGAAGTGGCGCAGGTGCGCGAGTGTGCGATAGATGCGGTGGTCGTGCTCACCAAGGTTGACCTTGTATCCGGCGACCGTAGTGCGTCAGCCGAGGCAGAGGAAGCGGTCCCAGGTCACCAGGTCCTGGTCGTGAACGGCATCACGGGCGAGGGTACGGACAGCGTGCGTGCCCTCGTCCCGCCAGGCCGGACCGCGGCGCTTTTGGGCGCCTCTGGTGTTGGCAAGTCAACGCTGGCCAACCGATTGATGGGCGCCGATGTGATGGCGACGTCATCCGTACGCGAAGCGGACCAGCGCGGCAGGCACACGACTACGGCCCGGCACCTGCATTTGCTGCCTGGCGGAGGCTCCCTGATAGACACGCCGGGGATCAGGGCGGTCGGCCTGCTCTCGGACGCAGGCATCGAGGAGACGTTTCCAGACATCGCAGAGCTTGCACAGGCGTGCAGGTTCCGGGACTGTTCACATACGTCCGAGCCGGACTGCGGAGTGCTGGGGGCCGTCGAGACAGAGTCGTTGGACGATGGCCGGCTGGAGAGCTACCGGAAGCTGGGGCGAGAGGCGCGCTATGTCGCGCGCAAAGACGACCCGGTGGCGCGGGATGCGGAGCGGCGCAGGTGGAAGCACATACACAAAGCGTTGCGGCTCAGAGAGAGGTTGGAGAAGTAAGGCTGCGGAGCTGGTCTATGACAAAGGCTGGGTCGGCAAGCATCTGTGCCCCTCACCCCAGCCCTCTCCGGAGGGAGACGGGGTCCAGCGGCGCACTGCCGCAGGGCACATCGATGCGCAAGGTCAGGCGGCCACTGTGGCCTGGTCAAGCCTGCCGACCGGCTCAAAGAGGTCGTCCAGCTCCCTGCTGAGGCCACAAGTGAGACAAAGCACGCGGAACCCATACGGGCCAAAGCTGGCTTCGATCCTGATGCTGTCGCACTTTTCACATTTGTCCAGATAGCCCATGGCGGCCTCCTTTAACGGCCCTGGCCCTGACTGCTGCTCGACCCCACTGCTTATGTATATCTACGTCCAGATTGGGGGTGCGGGTCACCCCAGTCATGGATGGCTGCTCATATCTTGAGACGCCGAGCGTTACGGAAAAGTTCCCTGAGTGGGCCTGATCGCTTCATACTGCCGTAAGCTATTCCGCTACAACCTCATGTCAGACTACTGGGCAATCTAGGCAGCCTAGTCCAATGTCGTGGCATAGGGCCAGCCTAGGCCCGGCAGGGCGCACGGAGAGTTAACAGGACGTGTTCTCCACGTTAGGAACACGTAACCCACACCGGCACACGAAAGGCAAACCCATGGCGAAAGTAAGGGTTGGGTTCATAGGCGCGGGCCGCATCGCTGACGTGCATGCGCAGGCATACGTGGACCCCGAGAGCGGGTCGAAGGAGGCCAACCCCACGGGCGAGCTATACGCGGTGGCGGACTCGTCGCCTGGCCGGGCCGAAAAGCGCAAGGCCGAGTGGGGCTGCAAGAAGGCGTACACGGACTACCGTGAAATGCTCGCAGACAGGGACGTGGACGCGGTCGAAATCCTCCTGCCGCACCACCTCCACCTCCCGGTCGCGGTCGAGGCCCTCAAGGCTGGCAAGCACGTCTCGCTCCAGAAGCCGATGACCAACACGCTGGCCGACGCAGACCGGCTCATTGCAGAGGTGAAGAAATTCCCCAGGCTGGTGTTCCGCATCATCGAAAACTTCGAGCACTTTGAGCAGGTGCAACTCGCCAAGAAGCTCATCGACGCGGGCGAAATCGGTGAAGCGGTGTCGTTCCGCGTCAAGAACATAGGCGGCTACCACCCCCGCGCCTGGCACGTGCCAGAGGACTCGATGACATGGCGCATGAACGTCAAGACCGGCGGCCCAGGGCAGCTCGCCGACGGCGGGCACCACTCCGCGGCGCTGGTGATGCTGTTCATGGGCCCGGTCGAGCGGGTGCATTCGTTCGTAAGCAAGGAGAAGGACGGGAGGGTGGCGTACTCGGGGTCGCCGGCGATGATCTCGTGGGTGCACGAGAAAAGGGCGAGCGACGGCACGCCGCGCTTCGGCTCGTGGCAGAGCACGTGGTCGAAAGACCTGCTCGTGCGGTCGAAGACCTACGCCGGGTCGGGGACGGTCGAGGTCACAGGCACGAAGGGCATCATCTGGGTGAACAACCTGACCGGCGACCTCATGGGCGAGCCGGCGGTGTCGCTGTACCGGGACGGGACGGTGCGCCATTTCAGCGACCTGAACCAGGACGACGGCAACAGCTTTGCGCGCGGCGGCCGCGCCTTTACAAAGGCCATCGTCGACGGCGAGATGCGGCCGCGCCTGACGCCGGAGTATGCGCGGGGTGTGATGACGTTCACTCTGGCAATCATCAAGAGCGCGCAAGAGGGGCGTGAGATGGTGGTGAAGGAGGTGGGGTAGCGCGGCAGACAACCACGCCATCAGGCCGCCTGAAACCCGAACGCATAGAGCTCTTTGACGGGCAGAAACTCTACAAGCCGGGCCCACTCATATCGGCCTTTGATTGGCAGCGCGACCTTGCGGCACACGTCGATGGCCGCAGGTATGCGGTCGGCCGGGTGGCTGATGGCCACCGTGCAATGTGCAACCCAGCTACCCGGGAGGAAGTATGCCGACGGCGAAACTGCGTGCTCGGCAAACAGGCTCAGGCTGAGTAGTGGGCAGGTTCTGTCTGGTTATGCCCCTCACCTCAACCCTCCCCCGGTGGTGGAAATTTTGGCCCTGACCACCAGCACCTGAGGGATTGCAGTGTAGTTGGCCCATGACAGAGGACGGGCAGATGGCATTTGAGCGCCTGGCGGGAAGGCCGGCTCCTCAACCCTGTCCACAACCATTCCGGCGTCTGCGCATGCGTTGAGCAACATGCTGACAGGCCGGTGGAAGTAGTGCTGCTGTTCAGGTTGCCCGGGAATGCCTATGCCTAGGACCACGCGGGCCGTCAGATAATCGCCTACTTTCATACTGAAGCGGGTGGCGACTTGCGTCCCCTCCTCGTGGTTCTCGGCCACCATCTGGGCGTCGCCGGAGTTGAACACCGGGTGCATCACTGACCATACGAACCGGCCCTTGGGCTTGAGCAACCGGGGCAGCGCGGACAGGAGCGGGGTGATTTCCGCCATGTCCATGATCGCCATGGTGCAGACGGCGGCGTCGAACCGCTTTTCACCCAGCGACAGCAGGGCGACTTTGTCTGTCGCATTCATGACACGGTACTCGATGCGGTCCTTGTGCTCCACCGTGCGCCTGCGTGCACGCTCAACGAATGCCGGCGCGTGGTCGAAAGCGAGGACGTGTGCGCCGAGCGCGGCCATGCGCCTGGTGAACCTGCCGGCGCCACAGGCGATGTCGAGGACTTGCTCGCCCGCTTTCAGAGCCAGGAGCCGCTCCTGAGTTGGCTCCACGAGCATGTCTTGAGTCGGGTTGCCATCGCCTATCTTGTCGTCCCACCAGTTAGCGAGGCGGTCCCAGACGCCGGAGGTCTGGGCAGTGAACTCAGGGAAGTCTGGCCCGTGTGACATGGCCGTCAAGGAGCGGCTGCCGCGGGGTGACCGGTGTAAGGGCCGAACGACTGCGCGGCCTCTATGAACCGCCGGAAAGCCTGGTTGCCCAGCAGCCGCCCGCGGGCCGTCAGCCGGATGCCGCCGTGCGACTGGTCCAGGAGGCCGTCGTCGCACAGTTCAGTAGTCACGTCGCCGAAGACGTCCGCCAGGCCCCTCCCGAAACGCGAACTGAACGCCGATTCCGTCACGCCTTCGTCAAGCCGCAAGCCCATCATCATCGTCTCCGCCATCGCTGTCGCTTCAGACGTCTCTTCGATGGATTCGACCGGCCCGTGTTCGCGCATCCATGTGATCGCGCCGGAGTCCATCGCCCCTGTGGGTGAACGGCCTTTGTTCACTGCTTGAACATAGCCCCGCGGCGACTTCATATTGGCGAAGCGCAAGCCCCAGAGCGATGAGTGAGCGCCCGGCCCTACCCCCAGGTAGGGCTCGCAGCGCCAGTAAATGAGATTGTGGCGGCTTTCACAGCCAGGTTTCGCCCAGTTCGATATTTCGTAGTGCCTGTACCCGGCCCCTGCCAAAACTTCTTCGGCAGCGGTGAACATGTCCGCGGCCAGGTCATCGTCTGGCTGCGGGACCTCGCCTGAACGCACCGCCGCTTCAAGCGGCGTCCCGTGCTCAAGCTGCAGCCCATAGAGCGACAGGTGCCGTGGCGACAGGTCAACCGCCCGCGCGACTGAGTTGGTCCATTGCTCAAGCGACTGGCGGGGGAGACCGAACATCAGGTCAAGGCTGAAGTTGGAGAATCCTGCCCTCCGGGCTGTCCGTGCAGCCCGCGCAGCCTGTGCGGCGTCATGTCTGCGGCCCAGCAGTTTCAAGAGGCCGTCGTCGAAACTCTGCACGCCCATGCTGAGGCGGTTGACACCCGCGCCGAGCCACGCGGCGAGCTTGGCCTCAGTCACGTCGCCGGGGTTCGCCTCCAACGTTATTTCGGCCCCCTGCTCGATACGGAAGGCTTCCCGGTACGCCGCAGCAACTCCAGCGATCCGCCTGGCAGGCACATAGGACGGCGTGCCGCCGCCAAAGAACACGCTGCGCACCAGAGTGCTACCGAGGAGCGCGCCCCAACGGCGGACCTCTGCCTCAAGCGCCTCCATGTAGCCGGGTATCAGGGCCTCGATGCCCGCGTAAGTGTTGAAGTCACAGTACGGGCACTTCGTCTCGCAGAACGGGATGTGGACGTAGAGGCCGATGCCGCGCTCAGGCCCCGCCGCCCAGGGCTTGCCGGCGCGGGCGGTAGGCGCCGCGCCTATCGCTGGCCCGGTGTCCACAGGCCGCCCGGCCCGCCCGCACGGGGTGGCGGCGGGGGTTGCTGGACGGGCGCTCCGACTGGCCGTGGCGGCGTCTGCGGCGTCTGAGGCGCTGCAACGTGGGTGTGTCCGGCATGGCCGTGGGCGCCAGCGAGGCGCTCTTCTTCCTCGGCCATGCGGCGTTCCTCGGCTTCCAGTTCGCGCATCACCACCTCGTTCGCCTGGCGTACCCAGCGTTCCAACTCATCTAGCTCGGGCGGAGACACCAAGAACCGTTCCATCCCGGCAGGCAGCGGCACGGAATCGCTCCGTGTGCCGAGGACGAGTACGGCCTCGCCTGGTTTGACCGCGGAGTCAATGCGCTGCTGCAGTTGCTTCTGCCGCTCAGCGCTTGCGTTCCGGAATGCAGCATGGACAGTCTCCGCAACTTTGCGCGAAACAAAACCAAGCTGGAGGCAGCGGCCCCAGTCCAGGACTTCCCCGAACAGCGCCTCATCCTCAAACTGCTCAAATACCGCGCCACTGTTGAGGCGAGTCGTCGCCAGGCTGGCTGCAACAGGGTTGGACTTCTCGAGCATGTTCAGCCCGGCCTGGCCGCTGCGTGAGACGCCCTCAACGAAAACATGCTTGACGGGGCCGGCCTTCGCCTCAAGGCTTGTGATGTGCCGGTCGAGCGACTTCCAATACGCCTGGTAGCGCTCCTCGTAGCCTTCGGGCGCGTTGGGCGATGGAGGGACGAGCAGCCCGACGTAGGCCTTGCGCCTGCCAATGACGTCCCCTGCCTCTGGCCTGTGTATCTGTCCCAGTTCTGGGGTCATTCCGTAGTTGTCCTCACTCCCCGCTTTCGCCAGGGCAGGCTACGATCCTCTCCCCAAAGGAGAGGTGTTTTTGTGGACAAAACGTTACAGGATGCTGATATGCGCAGTCCACGTTCAGATGGAGAACAGGAAGTTGATCACGTCACCGTCCTTCACCACATACTCGCGCCCTTCCTGACGTAGCTGTCCACGCTTGCGCGCCTCTGGCAGGCTGCCGGAAGCGACAAGGTCATCGTAGCTGACAACTTCTGCGCGGATAAAACCCCGTTCAATGTCCGAATGCACTTTGCTCGCGGCCTTTGGGGCGATTGACCCCGCGTTCACAGGCCAGGCCCGGACCTCGTCTTCGCCGACGGTGAGGAACGACACGAGCCCCAATACGCGGTAGGAAAGCCGCAACATGCGTTCAAGGCCCGACTCGCCTGCGCCCAACCCCGCTCGCATCTCGGCCTCTTCCTCGGGCCGCATCTGGGCGAGTTCTGCTTCGAGTTTGCCGCAGATGACTGCCACGCCTGTCTTCGTGCCGCCGAGGAGCGTGCCAGCCTCACGTCCGATGCTGTCAGAACGCGCCAGGTCCCCTTCACCGATGTTGACTGCCACGAGCAGCGGCAGCGCGCTGAGGAGGAAGGTATCACGGAGCGCACGCTTATCAGCCTCAGTCTGGACCCGCGCCCTCGCCGGTTTCCCGGCCTCCAGGTCTGCCTGCACGCTCCGCAGTGTCTCAATAGCCTTTAGCGCCGCGTCCCTGTCAGCGGCCTTAAGCCCCTTCATGCTCTCGTTGAGCCGCCCCACCCTGCGGTCAACAAGGGCCACGTCTGCGAACAGGATGTCGAAACTGGCCTTTTCCACGTCGCGCTTCCAGTCCACGGCGCCGAGCGGGTGTGGCAGCGAATCGTCCCGGAAGGCGCGCACTACGAGCAGCAGTGCGTCCATCTTCTGGAGCTGGTTGACCGCTTCAGCGGAAAGCCAATCGCTCTGGTCCTTCCCGCGCGTGGGTGGCAGGTCAACATATGTCACTTCTGCGTGAGTGACCTTCTTGGGGTTGTAAATCTTTGCCAGCGCCGCCAGGCGCGAGTCCGGCACGTGCGCCACGCCAACGTTCGCACTCTTGGCGGCGCCATATGCCCCCGCCTGGGCGCTGCCGCGAGTGAGCGCGTTGAACATGGTCGTTTTGCCGCTTGTGGGCAGGCCTATGATGCCGATGCGCACGGTGGGGTCAGGTACTTTTCGACTTGGCCGCTGCTACGATGTGCCGGAGGCGGCCGGAAATGCGGGCCACCTCGTTGAAAGCCGCCGACGGATTTCGACAGCTTGAATAGCGAATTATATGTCCGGCCGCGCGGCGGCACATTGCCGAAGGCCCATGATACGCGTACTTCACGGTGATGACAGTTTCTCAATAGATGAGGCCGTTTCCCGCATTAAGGAGACCGTTGGCCCGCCGGACGTCCGCGCCCCGAACACTTCAGTCTTCGAAGGCCGCTTCCAGCCCGGCGCCGTCTTAGCCGCAGCAGCCGCTGTGCCTTTCCTGGCCGACCGCAGGCTGGTCATGGTCCGGGGCTTGCTGGGACGCTTGGACGAGAATGACAAATCGGTGGGCGAGGGCTGGGAGAAACTTGCCGAGCGGCTCCGAGACATCCCGCCTACCACCGAACTTGTTTTCGTTGAGACTCAGGTACTGAAACGGGGAGGGCGCGGGCTGCGGGCCGTAGGACCGGCAGCAGACGTGAAGGAGTGTCAACCGCCGCGCGGGACAGCACTTGAGGCGTGGATACAAGGGCGGTTCGCCAGTGCGGGCGCGAAGGCCAGCTCTGATGCTGTCGCCCGACTGGCCTGGCTCACAGGTGGAGACCTGCGCCTGCTGGACCAGGAAGTGCAGAAGCTCGCACTCTACGCGTCGGGCAGCGCCGTCGCTGTCCAGGACGTAAACGCGATGGTCACAGAGGCTCGCGAAGAGAGCATATTCGCCGCGGTTGACGCGGTGCTGGAACGCAGGGCGGGCGTGGCGATGAAGCTGATGTACAGCTTGCTGGGCGCCGGCTCAACGGCCAGCGACATCTTGAACATGATCGCGCGCCAGGTGCGGTTGACACTGCTTGCCGCCGACCTCTCGGCTGGCGGCCTGGCGGCAGATGAGGTCGGCAAGCGCATAGGCGTGACGAACCGGTTCGCCCTGGAGAAGACCCTGCGTCTGGCAGGCCGGTTCAGCCCGGAGTACCTAGCGTCTATTCACCGCCGCTTGCTGGCCGCAGACCTTTCTATTAAGACGGGGCAGCTTGACGAGAGGCTGGCGGTAGAGCTGCTAGTTGCCAAACTTGCTGCATGATGACCCTGTGTACGCCGCGACCGCGCCGACAGGGCTGTACGCTTTGGCTTCAGGCTCAATCCCGGCAGGCGGACCTGACGTATCCTGAATGCGGCCAGCCGACCAGGGAACATTGAAGATGCGCAGCCCTCCGCCCAAACTAGTCCTCGTGCCAATCGCCTTCGCCGGACTCATCGTCGCGGCGTGCAGTTCGCCCGCGCTTGTGCCCGCGCCTACTGCTACTCCCACAGCGACGCCTGAGCCGACCGCGACTTCCGCCGCGCCCGCGCCCAGCCCAACTACGACGCAGCGTGCGCTCACCCCGACACCCACGCCAAGCACCGAGAGTGTCATCCAGTACGTGACTGCATACGCCTACCTGGACCGAGGGGACTTCGTGCAGGCAGAACGCTATTTCGACACTGTCATTGACCTGGAGCCTACCTTTGCCAGGGGGTGGGACGGTCGCGGACAGGCGCGCCTCTTCAAGGGCGATTATCAGGAAGCCATGCTCGATTTTGACCGTGCCATATTGCTGAAGCCCAACCTGGCGCAGGCCTATTCCCACCGCGCTTTTGCGCGCATGGCGAGCGGTGACTTTGGCGGCGCCCTGCGTGATGCGGAGAAGGCCCTGTCCATCAACGACCTCATGGTTGACCCGTACATCGTGCTGGGCCGCGTGCTGACGGAGACTGGACGCCTGTCAGAAGCACTGGTCAACTTTGACCGCGCCGTCTCGCTCGCGCCTGTTGAAGGCGGCGTGTACTGGTGGCGGGGGCGGTTCTACCGGGACGCGGTTGGCGATATCCCGCGGGCGCTCCTTGACATGGATAAGGCGGTGGAGTTTGACCCGGCGCGGGCGTCATTCTTCCTCGATAGGGCGATTACGCGAATATATGCAGCCGCCCCGCCGGCCGCGGTCAGGGCGGACCTTGAAGAGGCGATATCGCTTTCGGAGGAGCCGCGGCTGCCTGACATCATTGCCAGGGCCGAGGAGCTACTGGAGCTTGTCAAAAAGGCTGAAGCCACTGGTTCTCCCGTCCAAATTCCCCGGTCCTAGCAGGTGCGGCGCTCCGGGACGGCCTGTGATGGTCAAGGGCCCTGGTGCAGGTGGGCAAGTTCTGACCGCAGTTCGGTTTCGGGCTTGAACACGGCCCAGGCGAACCAGAAGTAGTTTCCGTGTGGAAGTGGTTGCAGGCTGGCGCCCGCCATTGGCCCTGACACAGCCATCCCAGTCGTCGTCCACTCCGATCCGGTTTCAGTATCACGGACTGTCCCGTCTACCATGGCGAACGTCAGGGTCTTGCCAGCCAGAGTCCGGCTGAAAAGAGTCGCTGCCCCGCTGTTCCACGAGTCACCCCTGGTGTCCCTAAACGGCGACTGCACCTGTGGGTCGAACATCGCTACGATGCCGGAGCCGCCGACCATGTCGTTCACAACGCCCTGCGCCTTCAGGAACTCGAAGGGATACGCCACGGCAACCCCGCTTACTTCCAGCGCCAGGACCCTGCTTGTGGGGAGCAGCCTCCCATCGAGCGTGCCTGCGAAGAGGAACGGTGGCTCCGATGTGCGGTCATAACCGGCATAAGGTGGGTCGTCGTAGGGGCGCAGAGGCGACCCATCGGACCTGAACACCCTTTCCAACACCTTGCCAGCCGGATAAGCCTCCACGAACGCGTGCCACGACATGACCGAGGACTGGACGATGGCCAGCCTGGACCCGGTCAGGCTTCCGACGAGCGCCTCACCCGTGACCTGCTGCCACCACGATTCGGTCTGCCTGTCCCACATGACGAGGTCGCTGTGGCGGAGGGCGCCTGAAGTGCCAAATGAGAGCACTCGCCCGTTCACCATACGTTCGAAGACGAGGGAGCTATTGCACAGTGGGCAGAAAGTCACGGCAACGGGTTTGCCGCCAACGGTGTCATTGACGATCTCGTGCCACATAAGTATCGCCAGGGGATACGCTCGCGCGTCGGCGCCGAAGGACACGGCGATGACTGGCTCGTCCGGGCGCATGTATTCAGGCGGCTTGCTGACCTGTGCGAACTCCGGTTTATCTATCGGCACGATGCGGTCACGGACTAGCACCACGTCGAATTCGGCAAGGCTGACTGACTTCTGGCGAAAATCGGTGCGCCATTGACCGATGACTGCGTACTGCTCGGCCAGGTAGGCCTCGTTCCTGTCCTCGATGCCCATGAAAGGCGTCGGCGTGATAGTGGGAGGAGGGAGAGGTGCGCTAGTGGCGGTGGCGTTAGGTTCGCCGACCAACGACCCCGGGCGGGACGGCGTTGTGAGGCCTGGCAGCGTCGAAGTGGGCGAAGACGCCGGGACAGGTGAGGCCGGTCCGGCAACTGATGGCGGCTGCGGGCCGCATCCCGCAAGGGCGACGATAGAGGACCCGAGTGCGGCCACGGACACGCGGAGCATGACTCGCCGGCCAAGGCCCAAATGCAGTAGCAAAATACGTAACCTGCCTCTGTCCGTGCTATGAAGTTAGATGCAGACGGGCTTGCAGTGGCGCGGGTTGGCCGGTCATGCCCCCAACAGCGCCTGTACGGCCTCGTCCAGCTCTTCTTCCGTGGTGAAGGCTTCAAACTTGGCGAAAATGCGGCCTGAGGCGTCGATCAGGAATGTCCATGGCTCCGACTCTAGCTTCCACTCAGCAATGGCAGGCGCCAGCCTGGCGATCGAGAGGTCGCCTTTTTCGAGGATTTCCGCCGGGTTGTCGTAGACCTCAACGTGGATGAAGTTCGCCCGGTCGCCGTAACGGTCTTGCAGCCTGCCGACCACCTCCACCTGTGGCCCGCAGGTCTGCGTCTGGCAGAACGCGGGCGTCGAGAACGTCACGACCGTGGGTTTCCCGGAGCGCACGGCATCCGAAAGGCTCACGCGGTAGAGGTCCGGGTCGGGCTGACTGGCGCTGGTGATCAGCCGCAGTTCTTCAGGCGTTGCTCCCGTCTTCGTAGCGACGGCGGGGGCCGCATCGCCCACCGCGGGCGCCGCGGGCTTTTGCCGTACTTCGACGAACGCGCTGCCGCTTAGCCTCCTGCCGCCTTCGGTCAGGGTGACCTTGAGCTCCCAGATGCCTGCCACATCAAACTCAGCGAAGCCCACATAAACGCCGCCCAGTACGGGCCAGGCCCACCAGACGAGCCGGTCCACCTTCCTCTGGGCGCCGCCCGTCGCAAGGGAATAGGTGACTTCGAGGTTGGCTGCCCGGTCGATAACTCCGGCGCCGTCAGCCATCAGGACGGCGAGCGGGAGTCGGTTTAGGCCTGCGCCGAAGTCCTGGCCGACGGCAATCACAGTGAGCTCCGGCCGTTGCGGGGTGGCACTTGGCAAAGGCGCACCGCCATTTCCGCAGGCAGAAACTGCCAGCGCGGCAATGACAAGGGCCGCGCTCACGGCCGCAAAGGGAAATTTCAAGTTTGGTCAGCCTTTTCTGCTGACTCGGCAGAAAGACGGCGCCGCGTCACCTACGAGGATACGGCAGGGCGGCCTGCAGGGCCTTGCGATGAAAAGAATTGGACTTGTGCAGGTGGGCGCAGCGAGAGGTCATCCAGGAAATTGAACCGGCAACTTAGAAATCACCCTCTCTCTGACCCTCCCCCGTCGAGGGGGGACTTTTGGGTGGCCGTTACTTGAACGTCAGCACCCGGGTTGGGTTGTCTACCAGCACCATGCGCAGCTGCTCCTCCGTGAAGCCAAGCCTGCGCATCCGGGGCGCTACGCGAGCGATTATGTGGTCCCACCCGTGTCCGCCGTAGGCCTTTAGCCTGTGCTTCGAGCAGATGTCGTGCGCCAGCAGGATACGGTCCTGCTTCCCAAGGCCTATGAGGTACTCCAGCATGGCGATGCGCTCGTGGTCAGAGGGCATGTACGTCTCAGGCGCGAACGGGTAATAAGATGACTCGTGCCCGAAGAGGTCGAAGTTCAGGTAGGCCCCGCTCTGGGCAACCTCTTTCAGTATGCCGCGGTCGTAGATGGTGCGCTCGATGTGGCCCATTATGGTGCGGGAAAGGTCGCCGCCCCATTCGGCGACTGCGTTGAGCAATTCGGTCGGCGCCTTTTCGTTGCGGCCCGGGTGGATGAGTAGTGGCGCACCGGTTTCCTTTTGCGCCATGACCGCGGCTTCAAGGCTCTTTTTCTCTGAGTCCGCCCACGGCCACGAGCACCCTATTTCACCGATGATGCCTGCCCTGACGCCGGTGCTGTCGACCCCGGTCCTTATGTCCCGGACGATCACCGCGGCGACATCGTCTGCCCTGGACTTCTTGAGCCAGTCAGTGTGGGTCAGGCCGACATAGTAGCCACAGCCCATGACGATGTTGAGGCCTGTGGCACGCGATACGCGCACGAGCGCAAGCGGGTCACGCCCAAGGCCGACCGACGTCACGTCGACGATTGTTGACCCGCCGGCCCTGTGATACTCCGCCGCCTCCCGGACCGTGACAGCCTCGTCAAGGATTTGCAGGTTGTCCAGGCTGGAGTTCCAGTTGTAGCGGACCCACCCAAGGTTTTCGAGTGTGACCTTCTCTCGGGCCATCCTCCGGGCCGTTGCCCCCTCCGGCTCCTGGAAAACGGGCGTGAAGTCAATGAACAGGTGCTCGTGGGTCAGTGTGACCCCGGCCTTTGCGGGCTCGATGGGCCCGAGTACCGTCAGCACCTTGCCCGATGGGCGGTTCTTGGGGACTGGGTGTGTCGCAGAGGTCATGTTTGCTGGCCCTGAGCGAATTCCGAACCGCGATGTTTGACTTAGGACTGCCCCCTAGCCCGAACAAAGGCTCGACCCACACCCTAACCCTCTCCCTCCCAGGGAGAGGGGACTACTATGGCTAGCCGAATGCGGGCGCCATGTCCACGACCAGCCTGCCGACGTCCCGCGTCTCCGCGTCGCAGAACCAGAGCACATTGTCTCTGATCGTCATGCCGTGCACTTCGACCGGGTGCGGCACGCGGAACATGTCGTACACGCGGCCGTCGGAGACCCGGACCTTGCTCACTACGCCCATCGAGGTGTCCGCCGTCCACAGCATTCCTTCTTCTTTGGCCCAGGCGATGCCGTGTACACGGAAGCTGGGGACGCGGCAGCGGTGCAGCTCCTTCCAGTTCACGGGGTCCATCACGTGGACCATCTGGGAGGGCGGCGAGGCAACGTAGAGCTTGCCGTCCTTCCACTCCAGGCCGTGGTCTCCCGTGGGCCGGGCGTCGGAGACGTGCTCACGTGTGGCGTTGATGCCTGCGCCTGGGCTGGGGTAGACCTTGATCGTCTTGCCCGTCTTGAGGTCGCACTTGTGTATTTCGCACGAGTAGGTGGAGGCTATCCACAGGAAGCCGCCGCCAATCGTGATGCCGCTGGAGCGGTCGGTCGTTGTCTGAGCCTCGAACAGGGCCTTCCCCGTCTTCCAGTCCAGCTTGTAGACCTTGTTGTTGCGCTGGTCTATGTACCAGAGGCCGTCAGCCGCCGCCTGGAGTCCATTGGGCTGCGGGCCGGGGCTCAGGAACAGCTTTTCTACTTTTGCGATCTTGACCATGTACGTGCTCCACCGGTGGATGCCCTCGTCTTCAGCAGGAGGGCCGGGGTGTGGGTCGAGGCCGGGCGACAGTGTACCCGGTGCGAGCACGCGCGGTACTAAACCGGGGCCTTGCGCTTTTGCGAGTCAACGGAGTTCGGGCTTCGCCCTCACCCGCAACTTTCGCCAGGGCAGGCTCCACACTCTCACGGTGGGAGCGGGAGACCGGATCCCCTCGACTTCGCTCAGGGCGACGCTGTCTAGTGACCGCCTGCGCCTGAAGCGGGCAGCGCCGTGCCTGAGAAGACCTCGGGGTTCTCGGGACCCTCCACAAATAGGAACCCCGCCAGGCCGCGCTCCAGCCTCGAGAGTGCGTGGTCCACAAGGATGTACCGGCCGGGGACCTCCACCTCGAACTCCACCGCCGTGGCTCCTCCGGGCGGCACGAGCGTCGTCTGCACATCCGTCAGGACCGGGCCTGTAAGGGACGCCTGGTCGTACACCCGGTCGAAGATCTCGCCGATGATGTGGAAGGAGGACGTGAAGTTCGGCCCGCCGACTCCCCAGAAGATGCGGACCTTCTCGCCCGTCCTGGCCTTCAGTGGGTGCTCGGCCGTTAGCGCGCCCAGTGCGCCGTTGAGGACGAAGTATTCGGGCGTCTCGTTCAGCAGCTTTGGCAGGCTCATTGGCTGGTGGCCGGTGGCGCCGAGTCCGCCTTGGGTGTAGAGCTCACCCTGCACAACGTAGAACTCCTTGTCCACCGGCGGCAGGCCGCCCTGGGGCTCAACTAGTATCAGGCCGTACATGCCGTTCGCCATGTGGTTGGCGACGATGGGCGTGGCGCAGTGGTAGATGTACAGGCCCGGGTTTAGCGCCTTGAACGTGAAACTGTTTTCCTGCCCGGGCGCAAGTTGCATGACCGCCGCCCCACCACCAGGGCCGGTCACGGCGTGGAAGTCAACCGAATGCGTAGTCTTGCTCGACGGGTTGTTCCTCATGTGGACTTCGACGGTGTCGCCAATGCCCGCGCGGAAGAAGGGGCCGGGCACCTTGGCGTTGAAGGTCCAGTAATCATAGGTGGTGTTGTCGGCGAGCTTGCCGGTAAGCTCAACCGCTTCAAGGTCAATACGGGTCTTTACCGGCTGGGTGCGGTTGAGCGGGCCAGGCAGGTCGGCGGGGTCGCGGACAATGCTGACGGCGTCCTGCTTTGCAGGCACCGCGACAATGCTGCCAGAGCCGCCTGTGCTTGCAGGCGCTTTTGTTATGACGCCCGGCGCAGTGGTCGCAGGCAGGGGCTTGAAATTGGTCAGAGTTTCGGCTGACTGTGCAGGTTGAGTCGCGCAGGCCGCCAGCGTTGGCGCGATGAGCGATAGGCCGGCGACCAATGAGATGATGTTGGACCGCAACCTTCGGAGCGAACGCACAGCTTTACCCTCCATAACTAACGTGCGAATGAATAGCGTCCTCAAAATCACCTTAGGCCAGCAGGGCATGGCCGCATTGTGAAGTACGGCACAAACACGTGAGGGATGCGTGAAGATGCCTGCACATGCCCCGATTTGCCAACTTCGGCCCCGGGGACCTACCACCGGGCGGACACGGGCCGCTGCTACCCGGTCAGGCGCCTGTACACGTCCTGGCCCTGGCGGAAGAGGTCGAGGACCTCTTTGCGCTGGGCGTCGGTGTAGAAGCGGCCCTTCTTTTGAACCCATTCCATCGAGCGGGTTATCGCTTCGACGAAATAGGCTGCGGACGCCTGTGCTTCAGAGCCAGGGCGAGCGTCGGCGTCAATGTAGACGGGGCTGGTGTGGGCCCAGATGGCCTGGGCGAAGCTGTCACGGACCGTTGAGCCAAGGCGCGCAGCGATCCAGCCGTTGGATGTGACGGGCACACGCGCCCGAAAGCTGCCGGAGGTGGAGCCGCGTTGGGCTTTGCCCTCACTCTTACCCGTGGGGAGAGGGGATTTTTGCGCGACCCACACCCCAACTCTCTCCCTGCCAGGGAGAGGGGGTGCTGCCACCACATTGCCGTTGGAGATGATTTCGACGGTCTCGACCGCGTAGTGGGACGACCACGCCACTTCGACCTCAACGGTGTCGCCCGGAGAGCAGCGCAGGGTCGAGCCGGGCGGCTGGCCGTTGACGCTCAGGAACACCGCGGGGCCATTCGTGATGAACGTGTTCCCCTGCCGCACGCCTTGCAGCCAGGCGCCGTACTGGAACTGGCCTCCTGTTTGGGAGTACACCCTGTTCGCCGAGCACACGAACCAGTCGGACCCGGTGGACGCGGGGAGCTTTATCCCGCAGTTGAGCATGTGGTACCAGAGTGAGTATTCAGGGTCGTTCCAGTAAGGGTCGAACAGGTTCATGGCGTCAACCTTGCCCAGCGCGGCGGCCACGGGCGCCTCCATCCCCTGCCCGTTGTGGCACCAGATGACGATGCCGCCCTGGCGCTTGGCGTCGTCGCAGGCATACGACAGCGGCGGGTAGTCGGGGTCGAAGGCGTCCACCAGCACGCCGCGGCTCATAGGCTCGACCATGTTGCGGATGTTCAGGAGCATGATGTGGCCGTAGCCGGGCGACCACGGCTCGCTGTTGTGGCGGGACTCCTCGCCGTTCTGGACGTAGTGGTGAGTGTCTGTGAAGTCGTTCAACATGCCGATGGGGAATTTGTTTGTGGCGTACTTCAGGTCCCAACGCTTGAGGACAGAAATCGCGGTCATCCGTAGGTCCTCGACGCGGGAGTCGAAACGCAGCCGCTCGTCCGGTCGGGTCTCCTTGTCGTCGTAGTGGATGTGCGTGTTGCCGGGGTGCCAGCCGCGCTCCGGCAAGTCCGCCCACCGTTCGAGCGCGACGTCCATAGCCAGCGTCTGGCCTTCAGAGAGGTGGACGGTGCGCGACCACGGCCGGTACTCGGTGCCGCGCTCGACAAGGACGCGGTTGTACCCAATGCGGGCTTCGACGCTGAACTGGCCATCAGAGTAGAAGAACGGCTCACCGGGACCCACCTTGAGCAGCGCGCCCGCGGGCGTGACGGTGTTGCCGCTGGGGCCCAGCACCTGCACGCGCGCCTCCATGCGCTGGCCGGTGGCTACGTCACGAACTTCGCCTGCGAGTGTGGGCATGGTTGGCCTCCCGTCTGCGTAATTGCCGCCGAGAGGATACATGGCAGATCATTCTTGTTGTGCCCCTCACTCCAACCCTCTCCCGCTGGGAGAGGGGGATCAGGCGCCCGCGGCACGCGCGATCAGGATGCCTGTGCCGAGTAGCGCGCAGTAGATGGCGAACGGTTTTAACGACCCGCGGCGGAGCAGTCGCATGAGGAGGCCGAGGGCGAGTAGGCCAGTCATGAACGACCCGGCGATGCCGATGGCGATGACTCCCCAGCCGGGGTTGGTGACATTATTGGTGCGGGCTATATCCACGAGCACGAGAGCCCCTGCGCCAATGATCGCAGGCACTGCGATCAAGAATGAGAGCCGCCCGGCGGCCTCGCGGGTCAGCCCGGTGGCCAGCCCCGCGGCTATCGTGCTGCCGGACCTCGAAAGGCCTGGCAATACAGCGAGCCCCTGCGCGATGCCCATCACGATAGCGTCGCGGGGGCGGGCGGCCTCCATGCGCCGCAACTGCTTGCTCAGGTAGTCACCGCCGGCCAACAGCACTGCGGTCACGATGAGGAACGCCCCGGCCCATTGAGGCTTGCGGAGCGGACCCTCGACTGTGTCTTTCAGAGCGAAGCCTATGAACGCGGTCGGGATGAGCGCTATGGCGATAAGAAGGGCCAGCCGCCAGGGCCGGATTTCACCAGCCTCGCCGTGCGGGTTGCCGAACTTCACCGCCGACCCCGTCACCAGGCCGCGCGCCAGCCCAACCCACTCGCGCCGGAAATAGACGATGACGGCGCCGAGCGTGCCCAGGTGGATGGAGGCGTCGAACGCCAGCCCCTGGTCGGGCCAGCCGAAGAGCCACGGCACGAGGACGAGGTGGCCGTCGCTGCTCACCGGCAGGAACTCTGTGATGCCCTGCACGATGGCGAGGACTATGGCCTGGAGGATGGACATTCGTATGGGGCCACCAAGGGCTACAATTCCCGCCGCTTGTACGGTCCTCCTGGTGCGTACTGGACGCATAGTCAGGTTAGAGGTGCCCCTCACCCTAACCCTCTCCCGGCGGGAGAGGGGACGGACGACCCACACCCTAACCTTCTCCCTTCAAGGGAGAGGGAAGTAAGGACAGGAGCCAGCGTTGGCAAAGAAAGCAGCTGTCATCTCTCGCATCGAGACGCTCATCCACCCCGATTACTCGAAGGTGGTCTGGGTCCGCCTGCATACGAGCGACGGCCTTGTCGGCCTGGGCGAAACATCGTTCGGCCCCGAAGCTGTCGAAACGTGGGTGCACGAAAGCGCAGCCGAGTTCCTGCTCGGCGCCGACCCCATGCAACTCGACCGCCTGTGGACGGCCCTTAGCCGCGCAGGCGCGGTCGGCGCACGTGGCCGCGGCGCGGAGATGCGCGGTCTTTCTGCGGTGGACATCGCGCTGTGGGACCTCTACGGCAAGCGTGTCAAGCAGCCCCTGTACCAGGTCCTGGGGGGACTTTTCCGGGACAAAATCAAGGTCTACAACACGTGCGCCGGTTACTCGTACGGCGTGAACAGGCCGGGCCACTACAAGGCCGGGGATGTTGACTACCGCCCAGGCCAGCGTTACGAGGACCAGCAGGCGTTTATGACAGACGCCGGGGCGCTTGCCGAGGACCTGCTCCGGGACGGGTTCACGGCGATGAAGATATGGCCCTTCGACCAGTTCTGGAACAAGTCGGACGGCCAGTTCATATCGAAGGAAGACGTGGATGCGGGGACGGAGCCCTTCCGCAAGGTGCGGGCGAAGGTCGGCAAGAAGATGGACATGATGGTCGAGATGCACTGCCTGTACAACCTGCCCTCGGCCATGCGCATCGCCAGGTCCGTCGAGCCGCTCGACCCCTACTGGTTCGAGGACCCGGTGCCGATGGACAACATTGACGCCGTGAAGCAGTTCAAGGAGTCCACGCACATCCCGACGACGGCGTCGGAGACCATGGCAACCCGCTGGGCGTTCCGGGAGCTGTTCGAGAAGCGGGCAGTGACCATTTGCATGTTCGACCTGTCATGGGTGGGCGGCGTGTCCGAGGCCAAGCGCATTTCGACAATGGCGGAGTCGTACCACCTGCCAGTCGCCCCGCACGATTGCGTTGGGCCGGTGGTGCTGATGTGCTCGGTGCACCTGAGCCTGAACGCGCCGAACGCGCTCATCCAGGAGACGGTGCGGGCATACAACCACACCTGGTACAAGGACATTGCGACCGTGCTGCCGCGCATTGAGGGCGGCTATGCCTACCCACCAGAAGGCGTGGGACACGGTATGGAGCTCAAAGAGACCCTGCTGAATGACAAACGAATGAAGTCGCGGGTGAGCGAGCTTTGACCGAGCGGTCCGCGGCCACAGGCAGGCTGGCGGGCAAGGTGGCCGTCGTGACGGGCGCGGGGTCGAGCGGGCCCGGCGTCGGTACGGGCAAGGCCATGTCCGTCCTGTTTGCACGTGAGGGCGCAAGCGTCCTGCTGGTTGACAACGTCGCGCAGCGGGCCGAGGAGACGAGGCGGCTGATCGTCGAGGAGGGTGGCGAGGCGTCGGTCATCGCTGCCGACGTGACAAAGTCAGCCGACTGCCTGGTGGTCGCCGATGCCGCGGTCGGACAGTACGGCGCGCTGCACATCCTCGTGAACAACGTCGGCATCATCGCAGCCGGTACGGTCGTCACCGTGGACGAAGTTGACTGGGACCGTGTGCTCGCCGTCAACCTGAAGAGCATGGTGCTGATGTGCAAGTACGCCATACCTCAGATGGAGAAGTCAGGCGGCGGCTCGATAGTCAATATCTCGTCTATCGAGGCCCTGCGGTTCGGGACGTTTGCGCCTGCGCTGCCATATTCCGTGTCGAAGGGCGGCGTGATGACGCTGACGACGCAGATGGCGGTGCAGCACGGACGGCAGGGCATCCGGGCGAACTGCATCTTGCCGGGTTTCCTCTACACACCAATGGTTGCGCCCTACCTTTCGGAGAGGACGCGAGAGTTGAGACGCCTCGCAGCGCCGCTGGCGACCGAGGGCACGGCCTGGGACGTGGCCAACGCCGCGCTGTTCCTGGCGAGTGACGAGGCGCGCTGGGTCACTGGGGCGGCGCTGGCGGTGGACGGCGGGTTGCTTTGCACGACACCGCTTTCGACGTTCGAGGAGATGCACAGTTACGCGATAGGCGGCGACCCCTCACCCCGGCCCTCACCCGCAAGGGGAGAGGGAGCGAAGAAAGCGAAGAGGAGCTAAAACATGGACATGAACGACCGCGTCCAGAAGGTGCTTGACCGCTTCGTCGAGTCCGGCGAGGAGGTTGGCCTGCAAGCAGCCGCCTATTACAAAGGCAAGCTCGTTGTTGACTGCTGGTCGGGCATCGCCGACGAAAACACGGGCCGCAAGGTCAATGGCGACACGCTGTTCACGTGCTGGTCCACGACAAAGGGCTGGGCAGCGACGTGCCTACACATCCTCGCCGACCGCCGCGAGGTCAAATATGACGACCCCATCAGCAAGCACTGGCCTGAGTTCGCCGCTCAGGGCAAAGGCGCGGCGACTGTGTTGGACGCGCTCACACACCGTGTCGGCGTCCCGCAACTTCCTGCCCGCATAGCGCCGGAGATGCTTTGCGACTGGGACGGCATGTGTCGCGCCCTCGCCGCCATGAGGCCGAAGTGGAAGCCCGGCACGAAAGTCGGCTATCACGCATTCACGTACGGTTGGCTCGTGGGCGAAATCGTGCGGCGCGTTGACGGACGGTCCATCGCGAAATTCGCGCAAGATGAACTCTGCAAGCCGCTGGGCATCACCTCGTTTTTCCTGGGCATACCCGACAGGGCCGAGAAGCGGGTCGCGATGTTCCGCGTCGAGCCGCCCCCGCCCAATGCGCCTCAGCCTAATGCATTGGCCCTTGCCGCCATGCCGCGCAGGTTTATGGGCTCCGAAATCATGAACCGCCCGGACGTGCGCAGGGCGTCAATCCCCGGCGCCGGCGGCATTATGAACGCGCGGGCCATCGCCCGGCACTACGCCATGCTGGCGGGCTACGGCGAACTCGACGGCGTGCGGGTCCTGTCGAAGCAGACGGTTGACAAGGCCCGCAGTGTGCAAGTGCATGAGTTCGACCTTGTCGGCAACCGCGTTGTCCTGCGCGGCATGGGGTACGGCCTGGGCGGAGGGGCCGAAGACGGCGGGGGACCCGCGCTCGGCAGGTCACGGCGCGCATTTGGGCACGGCGGCTACGGCGGTTCGCTTGGCTTTGCAGACCCCGAGCTTGGACTGTCGTTCGGTTTCGCCAAGACGCTGTTGAAGACAGTCCCGGACCCGAAAAGGGCGTCGGCATATGTGGTGGCGGAGGAGATCCGGAAGGCCCTGAGCGGACCCAAGTAAGGCTGCACCAATCGTGAAGATCACCTCCATCGAAACGGTCCGCTGCGCCTGGTACCCGCGCCCGGTGTGGGTGCAGGTGCGAACTGACGACGGCCTCGTGGGGTTGGGTGAGACGACGGGCGGGCCGGGCGCGGTCGAAGAAGTCGTGCACCGCGAGCTTGCCGACATGCTCATCGGCGCCACCCCGTTCGATGTCGAGGGCCTGCACGCAGCGATGGTGCGCCGTATGCGCCTGTGGCGAAGTCGCGACGCCGCGCTGCGTGCGGTCTCTGCCCTGGACGTGGCGCTGTGGGACATTGTCGGGCAGGCGAAGAGCGAGCCTATCTGGCGTATGCTCGGCGGCAAGGCGCGAGACTCCATCCGCGTGTACAACACGTGCGCGTCTGCGGCATATGCGGTCCGGCGCGGTGAGGGCGCAGGTGGGTTGTCGAGGCCTGGTGGCGGTCTGACTTCTCCCTCACCCCAGCCCTCTCCCGCTAGGAGAGGGGGTGAAACGGGGCAGAGCAAAACCAAATCTGTGAAATCTGGGGAATCTATGGTTTCCCCCGATGACCTGCAGTGGTTCCTCACAGACGCTGGCGGGCTGGCGAAGTCGCTGCTCGATGACGGTTTTACAGCGATGAAGATATGGCCCTTCGATCAGTTCGCGCCTGACACCGGCGGCCACCACATTTCCTCCGCGGACATCGAAATGGGCCTTGCGCCGTTCAGGAGCATCAGGGACGCAGTTGGCAACCGCATGGAGGTGGCCGCAGAGCTGCACGCCGTGTGGTCGCTGCCCGCGGTGCTCCGCATCGTTGACGCCCTGAACGAGTTCGACCTTATGTGGGTCGAGGACCCCGTGGGCGCGCACGATGTTGAGGCGCTGGCGCAGGTGGCGCGCATAAGCAGGAGCCCGGTCGCAGGGAGCGAGGCCCTCGCCACGCGAGAGTCGTATGTGGACCTCTTCGACCGCGGGCGCGTCGGCGTGTGCATGTTGGACGTGTGCTGGGTAGGCGGCCTGACCGAGGCGAAGGCCATCGCCGCGATGGCGCAGGCGGCGAAGGTCCCGGTGACGCCGCACGACTGCACAGGCCCGGTGAACCTGATGGCGGGCCTGCACCTTTCCATCCACGCGCCGAACGTGCTGGTCCAGGAGACGGTGCGCGCATTCAACCGCGAGGTCTACCCGCACGTTGTTGACCGCCTGCCGCGCATCGAGGGCGGTGTGGCGCATGCGCCTGCCGACCCCGGTCTGGGCATGGCGCTGCGCAAAGAGTTTCTGCGCGACCCTGTGACTCGCATACGAACGTCGGGGAGGTAATGGGTGCGGCTCGTGCTCAGACCGGTTGCAATGGCCTGTGTGGTGGTGGGGGATCCTCCACGCGTATGACATCGCCTGGGTGTACTTGACCGCCCGTAATGACCACAGCCATTACGCCCGCTTTGCGGATGAGGCTACCCTGCTGGTCCCGGTCAAGCATCTGGTCCATGAGACCCGATAGGACCCCGTTGAGCTGTTCACACGGGTTCCGCAGACCAGTGACTTCTATCACGGCTTCGTTACCTATGTGGAGTTTCGTGCCGGTCGGCAGGCCCAGCAGCTCGATATGCCGAGTGGTGATGTTTTCGCCCATCTGGCCTGATGCGACCGGGAAGCTGGCCGCTCGCAGCTCGTCGAGCAGCTCGCTGTGGACCAAATGGACCTGCCGTAGATTAGGCTGGGTGGGGTCCCGGCGAACGCGCGATTGATGCTTGACCGTCGCACCCATATGGGCATCACCCTCCACTCCCAGCCCGGCTAGCAACCGGATAGTTGGCTGGTTCAACTTCGTCATTGTGTGCGTCGGGCTGACGCTTACCGCAACCACTCTGCCCGTCATTGCTCGCCGTCTTTCCGTTTTTGTCCCGTCGCCATGCGCCATCTGCCTTTGGCGCCAGAGACCAATAGGCCGGGGACGCAGCTCCGGCCTATTGGCTGTTTTCCAGGTTACTTCAGCCCTGGCGCGGCGGCAGGCGCGCGGCCTTTGGAACGCTGTCGGCCTTCTATTTTGGACGCCACGATGGGGTTCTGCGCGCCCATTGGCCACTCGCCCCGCAGCACGGACGCCACCTGTTGTGCGGCGCGCTGGCGTGAGAGCCAGGCGGAACGCGTGGAGGCGCCTGCGAGGTGCGGCGCGGTGATCACGTTTTCCATCTGGAGCAGCGGGTTCTTGGGGTCGACAGGCTCCTTCTCGAACACGTCCAGCCCGGCCCCGCGTATGAGCTTTGTCTGTAGCGCCTTGATGAGGGCCTTCTCGTCGTGGACTGAGCCGCGGCAGACATTCACGAAGTAGGCCGACCTCTTCATGTTCTTGAACTGCTCCTCGCCGATCATGTGGAACGTCTCGTCGTTCAGCGGCACGACGACGGATACGTAGTCGGCGCGGCGGCAAAGTTCGTTCAGGTCGAAGACCTGCTCGACGCCGTACTCCTTGATGATCCACGGCGGGATGTACGGGTCGTAGACCAGCGTCTTCATGCGCCAGCCGGACATCTTGCGGACGACCTGCCGGCCGATGTTCCCAAATCCGACCTGCCCGAGTACCTGCTCGTCCAACGGCTCGATTGGCAGGAGGTTTTGCCGGTCCCAGACGCCCTTGCGCATGTTGTTCGTGCTCTGGACCACCTGGCGGTTCAGGGCCAGGATGAACGTCACCGCCTGGTTGGACACTTCTTCGGCGCACATGCCTGTGCTGTTGGTCAGGATGATGCCCTTCTCGTTGATGGCATCCACGTCAATGTGGTTGAAGCCGTGCGAGTAGACGGCCATCACCTGGCACTTCGACGTGGCGTTGATGATCGGCTCGCGGCCCCAGTCGCCGCGCAGCATCACCGCGTCTGCGTCGCGAACGATCTCCATCGCCTCGCCGTCAGACTTGGGTTTCGCCTGGACAAATGTGATGTCCAGGTCCTTCATCTCCGCTCGTTCATAAGAGAGGGGGTCGTTTTCCGCGCCAAGCACGACAACCTTGAGCTTTGCCATCTGTTCACGGCTCCTTTACTGCACCGTTCACTGAAAGACAATTCACGGTGGCGAATTGTAATCGTCTCCGCGACGGGATGTATGCGATACTCCCCTACCGTAGCCCCATGTCTGCCTTCATCGCCTCCCAGGTCTTCGCTGCCTTGCGCGGCGGGGCATAGTGTTTTACCTCGGGGTTGATGAGGGACATCGGCCAGTGGCCCATTGCGATGCGCACCGCCTCTTCGCCCATCTGCGTCTGCGCGCGCTCCCACGCCACCTCCGAGTACGAGGCATAGTGGTTGGTCACAGACACATTGTCCATCTTGAGGAGCGGGTTCGTGGCGGGCGTCGGCTCCTGCTCGAACACGTCCAGCCCCGCGCCGGCGATCTTCTTTTTCTGAAGCGCCTCGATAAGGGCCTTTTCGTCGACGACCCCACCGCGCGAGCAGTTGATGAGGTAGGCCGTCGGCTTCATATGGTCGAAGTGCTTGCTGCTGAACATGTGCCGGGTCTCTTCATTGAGATAGACGTGCAGCGTCACGTAGTCTGAACGGCGGCACAGGTCTTCAAGCGTCGCCACCTGCTCTACGGCGTACTCCTTGAAGTCCCAGGACGCGATGTACGGGTCGTAGCCTATGACGTGGAGCCGGAATGCCTGTGCCTTGCGGGCGACGGCGCGGCCAATGTCGCCCAGGCCAATGATGCCGAGCGTCTGACCTGAGACGTGGCCCATGGGCGCGAGGCCCTTCCTGTCCCAGACGCCCTGGCGCACCATCTTGTCCTGCTTCACGAATTTCCTGGCGCAGATGAGCAGGTGCATCATGGCCTGGTTGGATACTTCTTCGGTGCCAAAGGACGCCGTGTTGGCAAGCACGACGCCGTTACGGGCCGCCGCGGCGGTGTCAATTCCGTCGAACCCATGTCCGAACGACACCAGGCCCTTGCAACGGCCGTGGTTGCCCATGTGCTCGAAGACGGCAGAGTCCACCTTGTGGCCTTGCGACATGGCGACGTCCACGTCCTTCAGGGCCTCGATGAGTTCACCTGTGCTTGAGCCGCCAAAGCGTACGACTTCGCCTCCAGCGGCCTTTACAGCGCGCGACTGCTGCTCGATCTGCGACGGGTCGAATGTGTCGCCGCCCTTGGCGCCGATGTAGAGGGCCCTGATTTTCCGGGGCGTCCCGGTCTTCTTTTGCGTCATGGGGGTCGGACTTCTCCTTGCGCGAGGCATTACAGTGCCGTCGTAACTGGTTTCGCTGAGTCGTGCCCAAAGGCCGTCATACCGGTCCGGCACGAAGATCCTGAAACAAGTTCAGGATGAAATACAGATGGCCGCTGTCACTCCTTGTCCGAAATTGACGGGCTATTTTAGCGCGGCGGTGCGCACGTGGTGGCAAGGCCGTATTCTTGACAGCCGCATGTACCGCCCGCCAATGCCTTTGCCGGAGTTGACGCTTGGACCAAAAGGACATCCGCGAAACCGCCCTGCGTGCGCTTTCCGCGCTCGGGCGGCTGCCCTCCGCGCCGTACTACGAGCACCGCGGCGCCGAGTACGTGCGCACGTTCTGCGAGCAGGCTGGCCTGGAGGTGCAGACGGACCGCTGGGGCAACGTGCTGGCGTGGCGGGCGGGGTCATCGTCGGATGCGCCAGGACTGGCGTTTGTGGCGCACCTGGACCACCCGGGGTTCGAGGCTGTGGAAGAGAGAGGCGGCAACCTGGTGTGCCGCGCCCTCGGCGGCGTGCCGCCTGGAGCGATCGTCAGGGGCGTCAAGGTCGTAATCCTGGCCCCAGGAAGCCTTGGCCGGATCCGTGGGGGACGCACGGACCAGCAACCTGTCAACGAAGCATTCCGCCGGATACCAGGAGAGGTCATAGGCGTCGTCCCGGTCTCGGAAGACGCGCACGATACCCCGCCGCGGGACCGCTCGGTCATCGTGCGGCCATCGGAGCCCGTGCGCAGCCTGCCCTGCGCGGTGGTGTTTGACCTGCCGGACTTCGACCTGGACCACGAGACGATACGCATGCGTGCGCTTGATGACCTGGCAGGATGCGCGGCGTCCCTTGCTGCCTTGCGGGCCGCGGTTTCTGTCGAGACGCCCGCCACGGTCTATGGCCTGTTTACACGGGCCGAGGAGACGGGCCTCGTCGGTGCGCGGCTGGCCGCTGAAGACGGCCTGTTGCCCAGGGCCACCGTCATCGTGTCCGTTGAGTCGTCCCGGACTTTGCCGGGCGCGGAAGTGGGCAAGGGGCCCGTCATACGCGTCGGCGATGTGCGCACCACGTTCGACAACCGCGCCGAGGCCTATCTGGTTGCGGCCCGTGAACGCTTGGCGTCCCGCGCCGGGGCATTCCCGTGCCAGCGCCAGCTCATGTCAGGCGGCACATGCGAGGCGAGCGCCTTTGCGGCCCACGGCTACTCTGTTACCGGCCTGGCCTTCCCGCTGGGGAACTACCACAACGCAGGGCCAGACAACACTGTCGCAGCGGAGTACATTGCCCTCGCCGACTTCGCAGGCGGCGCAATTCTCCTCGCAGAGGCCGCTTCGCTCGCAGGGACTGTGCCTATCAGCGCGTCAACGGCCCGTTTGCGCGCCCGGCCAGAGGAGGCGGACAGGCTGGCTGCCGGGTAAGGCGGGTTGACAGGCGTGCTCTTGAGTGCGCGAGTGTGCGCCAGCTGCGCCAACCGCGATGTGACCTGACTCTGTGGCGCCACTGCTGCTGGCAAGCGTTCCGCATTCCATTCGGTCTGATTCTGCGTTCCGCGACGCCCAGTGAGGACATTATTGCAGCAGGCAGGTAGTGCGCGACAGCCAGAGTTGAATTTATCTTTCACCCAAAATAAAACGCCAAACGTCCGGAGGCCCGTTTTTGGCAGCTGAGTGCTTTGAAGAATGTGTAATCACGAACGGCTCATGGAATGATTGCCGCCACAGCCGGCCGCGGCGCAGTACTAACTATTCACCATGCCCTTCAAGAGGCTTCCAAGAACTGACATCCGAGTTCAGACTTCCCACTCCCCCCCGGCCTTCGCCGGGGCAGGCTCCGACCCTCTCCCGCCGGGAGAGGGGTTTGAGGATATTTCGCCTTATTGCCGGGCGTGACGCGCCTTACCTCACAACCCACTCAAGATAGAATCGCTGCGCGTCGGCTGGCGGCAAGACGGGACGGGGAGACACATGGCGCTCGTTTCAGGCAGTTACCTTATTGCCCGCACCCTGAGAGAGGAAGGCGTCGAGCACATGTTCTTCCTCATGGGCGGGCCGATCTACGAAATCGTCAACAACGCCGTTGACCTCGGCATCAAGGCCATCGACTTCCGCCACGAACAGGCCGCGGCAATGGCCGCCCACGCCTACGCACGCGTCACGGGCAAGCCCGGCGTCACTACGGCTGCGTCTGGTCCCGGCACGCTCAACCTGCTGACAGGCGTGTACAACGCCTTCGTTGATGGCGCGCCAATGGTCAACCTGGGAGGCGCGGGAAACGTGATGGACTTTGGGCGCGATGCGTTCCAGGAAGTTGACCAGGTCAAGATCTTTGAAACCGTTAGCAAAGCCGTCATGCGCCCTACCCACGCCGAACGCTACCCGGAGCAGGTTTCGACCGCCTTCCGCACCGCCACGCAGGGCCGTCCGGGGCCGGTCTATGTCGACTGCAACGAGGATGTGCTCTACACGAAGGTTGAGGAGGAAAAGGCCGTCTCACCCACACGGCCCCGGGCCCTCGGACGGCCGGAGGCAGACCCCGACCTTGTCAAGGAAGCGGTCAGAGTGCTGAGCGCGGCTGAGAAGCCGGTTGTGCTTGCCGGCGGCGGCGCTTACTGGTCAAAGGCGTGGGACGAGATGCGGCAGTTTGTAGACCGCACGGGCATCCCCTTCTATACCACCCCCATTTGCCGAGGCCTGGTCCCCGAGGACCATCCCCTATCGTTCCCCGGCGCCCGCAGCACGGCGTTTAAGGACACGGACGCGCTGCTTGTCATAGGCACTCGGTTCAACTGGGTGATGACGTACGGGCGCCGCATCAACCCGGCGGCAAAGGTCATCCAGGTGGACATCCAGGCTGAAGAGATAGGGCACAACAGGTCCGTTGACATTGGCCTCGTAGGGGACGCCAAGGCGGTCCTGAAGCAACTCAACGCGGAAGCCACCCGGTCAGGGACCAAGTCCAAAGCAACCTCGAAGTGGGTCACTTACCTCCGGGAGACCAGCCTGTCGCGGCAAGAAAAGGTTGCTCCGCTGGAAAACTCCGACCAGGTACCCATCCACCCTCTCAGGTTGTGCAAAGAGCTGCGCGAGGTCATGGACAGGGACGCCGTTCTGGCCGTGGATGGCAACGAGATCCTGCACTTTGGCCGGCAGTCCATACCCACGTTCTACCCCGGCCACAGGCTCAATTCCGGCACGACCGGCTGCATGGGCGTGGGCCTGCCGTTTGCGATAGGCGCCAAAGTCGCCAGGCCAGCCAAACAGGTCGTCGCGCTACACGGCGATGGGTCGTTGGGCATGAATATCCAGGACTTTGACACCGCGGTGCGTTTCAAGCTGCCAATCGTGATCGTGTGCTCGAACAATGAGGGGTGGACCGCGCGCACTGAGGACATCCGCAAGCCGGGCCGTGAGCTTGGCTATACACGGTTCGACCGCATAGCCGAGGCGTTCGGCGGCCACGGCGAGAACGTCGAGCGGCCGCGGGACATCCGTCCGGCATTGGAGCGGGCCTTCAAGGCCGGTGTCCCGGCCATCGTTAATATCCACACTGACCCGACGGCGCGCGGCATATCCCAGTACGCCGGCAACAGGACGGAGTGAGGCTTGACGATACGCGGCCCCACATGGCGCAACTGGCCCGCCTCCGGCGGCGTCACGGGAGTCGCCGAGCCGCCAGAGGCGTGGACCGGCAACCCCGCGTCCCGGTGGGACGAGCAGGAATCGGAAAACGCCGAGCCGCAACCTCTTTACATGATGATGATGCGGCTCACAAACTCTGGCCAGAGGATGATGGGCAGCTTCCCGATGCGGCTGCTCGAAATCAACCATGAAGTCGAACAGCACGCGTGCGAGATTGTCGCCCAGTTCGCCCTGCTTGGTGGGTGGGACTTCGTCTCGGTCATCAGAGCCAAGGACAACTTGACGATACACGCCATCGCCCGCGACCTCGCGGCGCACGGTGACCTGGAGACACAGACTCTGCCTGCAATCCCCCTTGAGGAGTTCGTCGAGACTATGAAGAAGGCGTGGCCGCCACGGCGCCCGGAATAGCGTGGGCGGCTGGGAAGGAAGCCGGGACAACGACCGGAGGGCGAAAACCCGTCTCTCAGGCCCGTGCGTTATTAACACCGCTCAGGTAAGATGCCCCGCGGCGCCACAATTCGTGTTTTGCCGCCAGGCCAGTTCAGGGGACCAGCAATGCCGCTTTATCTCATGCTTTCCAAACTTACCGACCGCGGGCGGGGCACCGTCAAAGAACACCCGGAACGGATCAATGAAGTTAACGACGAAGTGACCGAGCGGGGTTGTCGCGTCGTCGCGCAGTACGCATTGCTCGGCGAGTATGACTTCGCCACGATCATTGACGCCCCGGACAACTGGAACATGCACCGCCTCGCCATTGACCTGGGCGCACGTGGCAGCATCACGACGCACACGATGCCCGCGCTCCGCACGCAGGACTTCATCAAGTTCATGCTGGAGCAGAAGGACGAGGACAAGTCGAGCCGCAGCTAGGGCGTACAGGGGGACGTCATCTCCTGAGGCTCCGTGCTGTGAGCCCCAGAGCTCGCCGAGGGGGAAGGACCTGGGCCCGCACCGGCGTGTCAGGGACACGGCCTAACGCGAAAGAGGTCCTCCACGCCGGCCTTACGGGCCTCGTTCAGAATGACATCGTCATGGCCATGACCGGTCTGCCCGTCCCGCGACAACGTGGGACGGGCGTTTCGCGTAGTCTCCGTCGCGGCTACACTGCGCCGTGCCAATCCAATCCGCCCCGGGTGACTGGCGCGGCGAGCCGGTCCGCCGCCAGGCGAAACAGACGAAAGAGGAAACGTTGACGACTACAGACATTGACCTGGCCTATGCGCCTGCATGGAAGCTGAGAGACCTCATCGCATCCAGGAAGCTCTCACCTACGGAACTCACCGCGTTCGCACTGCGTCGTGCGGAAGCCCTCAACCCCAGGCTCAGCGCCTTCCTCACAATCACGGGTGACATGGCCCTGGAGCAGGCGAAAGACGCCGAAAAGGCCGTCATGCGCGGCGCCCGCCTGGGCCCTCTGCACGGCATCCCAATCTCGATAAAGGACCTCGAAGCCGTCAAGGGCGTCCGCCTGACCTCGGGCTCCCTGCTCCACAGTGAGGACACCGCCGACGGCGACGCGCTGTGCGTGGAACGCATCAAGGCCGCGGGGGCCATCATCATCGGCAAGACGAACACGCCTGAGTACGGCGCTGCAGGCACGACCGAGAACCTGCTCGGCGAGCCGTGCCGCAACCCCTGGGACCTGCAACGCACGCCGGGCGGGTCGAGCGGCGGCGCAGCCGCGTCAGTCGTCGCGGGCGTCACGGCGATTGCCCAAGGCAGCGACGGCGGCGGGTCCGTGCGCATACCCGCTTCGTTCAGCGGGATTTATGGCATCAAGCCCACCCAGGGCCGCGCCCCTAGGCGCCGGGCCGGGGTCTACTCCTACTTCCCGCTCAACAATTCCTCGGTCGGACCAATGAGCAGGGACGTGCGTGACAGCGCCGTCCTGTTGAACGTCATGTCTGGCCCCCACCCGGAGGCAGAGGCGGGCACGATATCTTCTCAGCCGCCAGACTTCACGCTGGCGCTTGGCCGCGGTGTCAAGGGCCTGCGCATTGCCTGGAGCAAGGATATGGGCGGCGCACCGGTGGACCCGGAAGTCGTCGAGGTCTGCTCGAAGGCAGCCGCAGTATTCCAGGAGCTTGGCGCGCACGTCGAGCAGGTGGAATACCGCCCAGACGACCCGCATGCCGTCTTTGAGAACTTTGTCACCTTTTCGGCGGCCAAAACATACGCCACCCACCCGGACGCGCTCGTCCACCGGGGCAGGCTGACCGATTACTTCACAGCCGCGCTGGAACGTGGGCGGGCAGTGACAGGCGAGCAGTTCTTCAACGCGGTCAGCCACATCGGGCGCTACAAGGCATATACCGCCGAGTTCTTCTCGAAGCACGACCTCTTGCTGACGCCCACCCTTGCAGTCGCCGCGTTCCCGGTCGGCCACCCGCCGGAGTTCATCGGCGGCAAGAAGGTCTTCAGCACCCGGCTGGGCTTCTACCCATTCACCTATCCGTTCAACGTCACTGGCAACCCTGCTGCGAGCATCCCGTGCGGTTTCACTGAGCAGGGGCTGCCTGTGGGCTTGCAGGTCGTGGGGAAATGTGAGGACGAGACGACGGTGATCGCTGCGTCAGCCGCATTTGAGCGCGTGCGGCCCTGGGCGGGCAGGCGTCCGCCGATAGATTAGAGGCCCTCCACAAATCCCCTCCCCCTCGATGGGGGAGGGTCAGGGAGAGGGTGATTCCTAATTTCCCAGCCGAACCCTTGCATTGTCTCCGGTGGGTCATGCCCCAAACAGTTGCAAACGCCCTCGTCCTACAGTCCGGCGGCTGCACGCCGGTCCTGAACCGCAGCCTGTACGGCGTCGCGGCTGAGGCCTTGTCACAGCACCGCATCACAGGCCTGCTCGGCGCCCGAAACGGGGTCGAAGGTGTGCTCAAGGACGATTTTGTTGACCTGAGCAACACGCCGAAGGCTTCGTGGCAACGCATCGCCCGGCAGCCCGCCGCAGCGCTCGGGACGTCCCGCCACAGCCCAGCTTCTAGCGACATCTCGGTCATCCTGGAGCGGCTGAAACAGCACTGGGTGCGGCGCCTGTTCATCATCGGCGGCAACGACTCCGCTGCGACCGGCCACCGCATCGCCGCGGCCGCAAGGGACGCAGGCCAGCCGCTATCGGTCATCGCCGTCCCAAAGACGATAGACAATGACCTGGTCCTCACCGACCACACGCCGGGCTACGGTAGCGCAGCCAGGTTCGTCGCGCTGGCTACGCTCGGCGCCGGCTTGGACGCCGAGGCCATGTCGGGCGCGGCCCCGGTGACGGTCATCGAGGTCATGGGGCGCGACGCCGGGTGGCTGGCCGCCGCCGCCGCGCTTGCAAAACGTGACGAACGGGACGCGCCACATGTCCTCGGACTGCCCGAGGTCCCTATCGACGAAGACAGGTTCGTCGACCTGGTCGAGGACGCCTACCGCCGCTATGGCTTCGCAGTGGCAGTGGTCGCCGAGAATGTGCGCGGTCCTGGAGGCCGGGTGCTGGGGGGCGACGGGCCGCCGGACTGGGTGGACTCCTTCGGACACGCCTATCACAAATCTCCGGCCCGCCACCTGGCGCAGCAGGTCGCCAAACGGCTGAAGGTCCGCATCCGCGACGAGAAGCCGGGCACGATACAGAGGTCGTTCATCCCGGCGGTTTCGCCAGTTGACGCCAGAGAGGCCGAAGAGGCGGGCAGGGCGGCTGTGCGTCTGGCGATCAATGGGCAGTCGGACGTGATGGTCACGCTCGTGCGCGAAGGCGAGTCACCCTACCTGTGCACGACGGGCACGGCGCCGCTGGAAAGGGTCGCTGGAGCGGTCAGGAGGATGCCGGAAGAATACCTGGACAGGGCCAGCTACTTCGTTACGCCATCTTTCCTGCGGTACGTCCGGCCGCTCGTTGGCCCTCGCATACCAACGGCGACGCGCTTCTAAGCACCTGGTTGTTTTTCATTCTGAGTTGGAGCGTAGCGTAGGGCTCAGAATGACAAGGCAGGGCGTCATCATCTGAGCCATTCAAGTTCATATCAACGGTCGCTGGGTGGGCCCGTCCTTTCAGCCCACCGTCGTCGTCCGCTGATACCATCTGCGCGGCCACGTGCCGCGTGCCCCACATGGAGCGACCGCATGCCCACATCGTCTGACCGCGAACTAGCCTTCAGCCCTGCCTGGAAGCTGCGTGAACTCATCGCGAAGCGCAAGCTCTCGCCTGTCGAGCTAACGGAGGCGTGCCTGCGCCGCATCGAGGCGCTCAACCCGAAGCTGAACGCCTTCCTGACGGTGACCGCTGACATGGCGATGGCGGAAGCGAAAAAGGCCGAAGCCGCGGTCAAGCGCGGCGCAGAGCTCGGCCCGCTGCACGGCATCCCGGTACCAATCAAGGACCTCGAGGCCGTCAAGGGCGTCAAGCTCACGCAGGGGTCGCTCCTGCACAAGGACGACGTCGCAGACCAGGACGCCATCGCCGTGCAGCGCGTCCGCGCCGCGGGCGGCATCATCATCGGCAAGACGAACACGCCCGAGTGGGGCCTGTCTGGCACGAATGAGAACCGCCTCGGCGACGCCTGCCGCAACCCGTGGGACCCGGAGCGCACGTCCGGCGGGTCGAGCGGCGGGTCGGGCGCGGCAGTGGCATCTGGCATGGCGCCCATCGCACAGGGCAGCGACGGCGGCGGCAGCGTGCGCATCCCGGCGTCGCTGGTCGGCATTTACGGCATCAAGGCAACGCAGGGCAGGGTGCCGCGCCGCCACGTTGAGCCATACTCCTGGCAGCCGGTCAACTTCTCGTCCATCGGGCCTATGACGCGCAATGTCAAAGACGGCGCCATTTTCCTGAAGGCCCTGTCCGGCAATGCCCCCCATGCCGAGTACGGCACGTTGAGGGCCCGCGTGCCTGACTACGAGGCTGCGCTGGGCCGCGGCGTGAAGGGCCTGCGCGTTGCCTGGAGCGCGGACCTCGGCGGCCACGCCGTTGACCTTGAGGTGAAGGCCGTTTGCGAAAAGGCGGCCCGTGTGTTCGAGGGCCTGGGCGCACATGTTGAGGAGGCGGACTTCCGCCCTGCGGACGCACCGGACCTGTTCACTACCTGGTACCGCTTCTTCGCTGCCCGCGCCTGGGCGGCACACCCCGAGGCCCACAAGCGCCTCGATACGCTGACCGACTATGCCCGCGAGGTGCTGGAGGACGGCCGGGACTTGACATCGGAGCAGCTTTTCTACACCTACGGCGGCATCATTCAGGCGCAGGCTTATGCACGTGACTTCTTCAAGAAGTACGACCTCTTGCTTTCGCCGACGCTGGCGGTCGCATCGTTCAAGGTCAACCAGCACCCTGGGACGATTGGCGGGAAGCGCACGCCCAACCGCAGACTGGGGTGGCTGATGACGTACATTTTCAATGTCACAGGCAACCCGGCAGCGACCGTGCCCTGTGGGTTTGCGAAGACAGGGCCCTCCGCAGGGTCGCCAAAGGGCATGCCGGTCGGCCTGCAAATCACCGGACGCCACGAAGACGAGGAGACGGTCATCGCCGCGTCTGCGGCCTTCGAGGCTGCACGCCCGTGGGCAGACAGGCTGCCGCAGGTCAGCTGAACCAAACAAAGATTTACGCGGATTTCACAGACTGAGAAATGGGTCACCATGGGCTGGAGGCTTACTTGGCGGAAACGCCTCTTCACTACAAGACTGTCGCCGAAATAGCGCCACTCCTCAAGTCAAAGCGGTTGTCGCCTGTAGAGCTGACGCAGGCGCAGTTCGCGCGCATCAACAAACTCGATGGCCGCCTGCATGCGTACGCCCGCACGATGGAGGCAAAGGCGAACGCAGATGCACGTGCCGCCGAAAAAGAGATCGCTTCGGGCAAGTACCGGGGCCCGCTGCACGGCGTGCCCGTCGCGGTGAAGGACCTGTGCTTCACGAAGGACGTCCCGACGATGGGCGGCAGCGCAGCGCTCAGGGACTTCATACCTGATTACGACGCCACGGTCGTCTCGCGCCTCCGGCAGGCCGGCGCGGTCATCACGGGCAAGCTCAATCTCACCGAGGGGGCGATGGCATCCTACAACCCCGCCCTCAAGGACCACGTCCCGGTCAACCCGTGGGACGAAAAACTCTCGCCCGGAGGTTCCTCCAGCGGATCGGGTGTGGCTACAGCCGCGGGTATGTGCTACGTCTCACTCGGCACCGATACAGGCGGCTCCATCCGGTTCCCGTCGGCCTGCAACGCCGTCGTGGGCATCAAGCCGACGTGGGGCCGCGTCAGCCGTTACGGCGTGCTCGACCTCGCGCAGTCGCTCGACCACGTGGGGCCGATGGCGCGCAGCGCCACCGACGCCGCGCTTGTGCTCCAGGCCATCGCCGGGCCTGACCAGGACGACCCGACCACGCTCCCCATGCCTGTGCCTGACCTTATGGCCGACCTGGGCCGCCCGGTCAGGGGCGTGCGGGTCGGCTACGACGAACGGTACGCGTCAGAAAACGTGAACCCGCACATAGCGAGGGCCGTATCGAATGGCATTGACGCGCTAAGCCGCCTGGGCGCAAACATAGTCAAGGTCAAGGTCCCGGACCTCAGGCCGTACCTGCCGGCATGGCAGACAATCTGTACGGCGGAAGCGCTTGCTGCACACGCGACGCGCTACTCAGCGGCGGCGGCGCAGTATGGCCCCTGGTTCAGGTCGTGGCTGGAGCACGGGTCAAAGGTCACCGGCGCGGGCTACGCGCAGGCCACTCACCTGCGCCTGCAGGCGGCTGGCCTGTTGAGGCGGACGTTCGAGGAAATTGACGTCCTGGCCTGCCCCTCGATGCCGTCCATAGAGCCGCGCAAGACGGACAAGCAGCTCTTCGAGGAGACCTCGGAGGGCTGGGACTCCTACCGCGGCCGCTTCACTGCGCCTTACAACTTCACCGGCCAGCCAACCATCTCGCTCCAGGCAGGGTTTAGCCCGGAGGGCGCGCCGTTGAGTTTGCAACTGGTGGGCAAGCACATGCAGGAGGCGCTGCTCGTCAAGTTGGGCGTCGCGTTCGAGCAGACGACGGAACACCACACGCGTCACCCCGATATGTAAGGGCCTGCGGACTGGACCGGGGCCCAGGCCGGCGTGGCGGACCCCGCTGATTGACACTGGGGACCGCCCGCTATTTCTTCTTGACCGGCTTTTTCTCTTCCGGCCTGATGACCAGGACCGGCACTAGGGAGCTTCGCACTATTTCGTCGGCCACGCTGCCCAGCATGGTACGGCGAAGCCCCGTCCTGCCGTGCGTTGTCATCACCACCAGGCCTGCGCCTTTGTCTCTGCAAAGTTTTAGTACCTGCTCGGCGGGGCCGCCCAGCGCTGCGAACGTTTCCACCTTGAGGCCTGGGCCTTTGACTGCCACTGCGACGCCGTCCAGATACGTGCGGGCGTCTTCTATGTTCTTCATGTCTGCGAGTTGTGCGGTCTCGACCATCAGCCGCACGGCCGAAGGGCCTTCCACACCGCTCGCGACGACCGCTGTGGGCGCCACTACCTGGATGAGCAGGAGGCTGGCCTTGAATTTGCGAGCCATCTCAGTGGCATACGGCAACGACGCTTTGCTCAGGTTGGTCCCGTCTAGCGGCACGACGATTTTCTCGAACAATGTCCCGGCCTCCCCTTAGTAGCTGACCAGCCCCTGCAAATGTCCTGTCCTGCATGGTCTTGACGGCACCGGGCGCATGCAATACGCCCCTGCGCATGGTTGCCCGCGCCCTCAGCTTCGCCGGGGCGCCCGTCTCCCAGAGAGAGAATTGAGATTCGTTCAGACCTTCCTTAGCGACTTCCGCACCTCCGGGTTGACGCAGCGGTCCGGCCACTCACCCCGGAGCACCGCCGCAGCCTGGTGCGACGCCACCTGGGCGGCCCATGACAGCGATATCGTAGACTCTCCCGCCGCATGCGGGCTGCAGATGAAGTTCGGCAGCGAGAAGAGAGGGTTCTTCGGGTCTGTCGGCTCCTGCTCAAATACGTCCAACCCGGCGCCGGCGATCCAGCCTTCCTTGAGCGCCCGGTATAGCGCCTTTTCATCCTGTACGCCGCCGCGGCAGCAGTTTACAAAGTATGCCGTCTTCTTCATGGCCTTGAACTGCGCCTCGCCGATCATGTGGCGCGTCTCTTTGTTAAGGGGCACCTGCACGGAGACATAGTCTGACTGCCCCAGCAAGTCCTCGAGTGTGGTTACGCGCTCGACCTGGTATTCACGGAACGTCCAATTGTCGGCATGCGGGTCGTAAGCCTTGACGGTGAGCCCGAACGGCTGGAGCCGCTTCGCCAGCGACCTGCCGATGGCCCCGAGGCCGACGAGCCCCGCCACCTCGCCGTCAAGCGTGCCAATCGGCCTGCCGGCTGGCCGGTCCCAGGCGCCGCCCCTCATGGCGCGGTCGTACTGCACGATCTTGCGGTTCAGTGCCAGGACCATGGCGGCTGCGTGGTTCGCCACCTCCCAGTTGCAAATATAGGCCGTGTTCGTGACGATGATTCCGGCCTTTGTCGCCGCATCAGCGTCAATGCGGTCGAAGCCGTGGCCGAAGGTGCAGACCGCCTTTGCCCGGTCCATCGCGGCGATCAAGTCTGCGTCTACCGCGCCTGCGCCGGCCATTACCACGTCTGCGCCCTTGACGGCTTCGATGGCCTCGCCGGGGCTCGAAACGGGAGCCTCGTCAACCCGGACGTCGATGCCCTTGAAGGCTGACATATCAAGGTCGAGGCGGAACGTGCGCTTCGCAGGTACCAGATACACGATGCGCTGCTTTGCCACAGGTGCCCTCCTTGCCGGGCTGAATTGGGAGACGCACGAGGCCGTCAGGCCCTGCCTTGCTCACGGCGCCAGCCCGGCAAGGCGGTTGCTAACGAAGTTGTAGACGTCCCTCGCAACTTCAAGGGCGCGAGAAGAATCGTGCGCATCGTACGCTTCTGCAGGCACCCCGCCAGGCAGGCCGGACGGATAGCGCGTGTCAAGGTAAAACTTGTCCAGCAGCACCGCCACCGTTTTGATGAGGTCGAACGAAGGGTCAAAGTTCATGGCGTCCTCGCACAGGTCAGCGAGGGCGTGTCCCCAGACCCGCTCAGCGCCACGTGCCAGGAGGAACGCTGTTGCTGCTTTCTCGGCGCACTGGTGGCAGAGGAAGCACGACAGCGCGTGCCGGCCGGCCTCAGCAGTAAGGTTGGCGTCCTGGAGGTCGTGTTCGGCCTGCTTCAGCCAGCGTGCCGCGTCCCTGGCGTGGCTGTTGCTCGCCTTATTGGCCGGCAATGACCTGCTCCCCTGACTCAAGCGCGGCACGCAACACCGGGTCTTCCGGCGAGAGCCGTTCGAACTCTTGCGGAGTGTAGACGATGAACCGCGTCTCGATGCGCGGCCTCACGTGCGTGACAAAGAAGTCCGGCCTGCGGTGAAAGGGCTCGTCCGTGGCCTGCACGATGATCAGTTCGAGCGCCGTCTCCGGCCCTGTGTCGCCGCGGGCAAACTCACCTGTCAGGTACATGGCCTCGACGCCGAGCGGCGGCAATTCGGTCGTGAGTCGCTGCAACTCCGCCTCAAGGAGCTGGCGCCTATGGCGCGCAAAGCCAATCATGATGGGCAATCTGTGGCCCTCTCGTGAGTTCGGCCCACGCCCCGGCCCCCTCCCTGACAGGGAGTTGGGATTGTCAAACCGTGTACAGGCTCGGCGACTTGGGCACGGGGAAGATATCGTCCGGCCCCAGCGCGTAGGCTTCCTTCTTGTAGACCTGCACCCTGTGGCAGCCGAAGTCTGTGATATACAAGCGCCCTTCTGAGTCCAGGCGGACGGACGTTGGCCCTCTGAGCCGCCTCGACTGCTCAAGTGTGGTCATCTCGCGTGCGCGCAGCACCTTGGGGTTGGCAAGGATGTATCTGCGGCCCGCCTTCGACAGCGTGGCGTCGCCGATGAACCTGTCTACGTACCTGCCCGAGGCGTCGAACATCTGCACGCGGTTGTTGCCACGGTCGGCGACGTAGATGTCGCCGTCTCTGTCTACTGCAATACCGGCCGGGCCGTTGAACTCGCCCTCTCCAGGCCCGCGCTGGCCGAATTTCATGACGAACTCGCCCCCTGGGCCGAACTTTTGCACGCGGTGGTTGCCCCAGTCGGAGACGTACACCGAGCCGTCTTCGTCGAGCGCGACGCCCCAGGGCAAGTTCAGTTCACCATCCCCCGTGCCATGCCGCCCGAACTTCGCAAGGTACCGTCCGTCCTTGGTGAACTTCTGGACACGGTGGTTCATGGTGTCTGCGATGAAGATATTCTCGTCCTGGTCGAAATTGACGCCGGAGGGGCGGTTGAGTTCGCCGTCGCCGGAGCCATGCTTGCCCCACTTGCCCAGGAACTTCCCGTCACGGCTGAACGCCGAGATGCGGTGCAGCCCCTCGTCGGAAACGTAGAGGTTTTCGGCGCCGTCCCGAATTAGGGCCACCGGCCACATGAACTGGCCGTCGCCTGAGCCGCCGCTGCCTATAACGTCCAGGTCTTCATCGTCCCAGTTCGTGCGCCGGATGTTCCCGCCCTGGCCGTCATCGCGGCAGAGCACGTAGATGCGGCCCTCCTCGCCCAGCGCGAGGTCCATGCAGTACGTCGTGTACCGCCTCATGCCTAAGGTCGTGTAATAAGGGAAACCTGCGCGCAGCAGGGCGTGGGGTTTTGCCAATTCAGCTAGTCTCCTTCCGTCCCTTGTCCATGTGGGACGGGGTCAAGGCGAGGGCTACTTGTGCGTCCCAACAAGCGTCTTCTTGAATGGCCGCAACTGCTCGAACCTGCCGCCTACGATAGCCTCAGAGTGCAGCCCCAGCCACTGTTCAAGCAGCGTTGCATACACGCCGCGGAAGTCGAACGTGTGGCGCATGTCCTCGCCGTTCAGCCAGTCCTTCGGCGCAAGCGGCGGGTACTCCGAATAAAGCCCCCCCGTCACATTTTCACCGATTATGAACGCGCCCCCGCCGGACCCGTGGTCGGTGCCGGAGCCGTTGTCCTTGATGCGGCGGCCAAACTCAGTGAAGACCAGTATCGTCACCTCTTCAGCAGCGTTGTGGTCACGCAGGTCCTGCATGAAGTCGCAGAGCGCGCCAGATAGTTCACCCAGCAGGCGTGCGTGCGAGGGCACTTCCTGCGCGTGGTGGTCGTAGCCGCCGTGCTGCGTGTAGAAGATGCGCGTCCCCAGGCCCGCGGTGTGGACCCGTGCCACGTCGCGCAGCGCCTTTGCGATGGGGTTGTTCGCGTACTCCACGGTCGACTTGTACTGGCGCGGCGCCTCACGCAGAATGTCCGCGCCGGCGAGGACGTCTCGCCCCGTCTGGGCCAGGTAGTCCATCACCATGCCCGACCCGATTGCGGGCGTGTACATGCGCTTGAAGAGGTCGAGGTCCTCCGCGCGCTCCTCCTTCGCCTGGATGCCGGTCATAAGGCCGTAGTTATCGAGGTCGCCCACGGACGTCGCGGTGACGCCAGGCGCCGCCAGCGCGCGCGGCAGGCCGCGTCCAAGGCTCACGGCCGTCAGCGGGTTTTCGCTTCTTGGGTCAAACTCACGCACCACTTTGGCGAGCCAGCCCTCTGTGGCGATCTTCGTTGGCTCACAGGTGTGCCAGATGTCCATGCTGCGGAAGTGAGACCGGCTGGAGTTTTCGTAGCCGATGCCCTGTACTACCGCTACTTTGCCCTGATCGAACAGCGACTTCAGGGGCCCCGCCGAGGGGTGGAAGGCAAGGGTGTTGTTGATGGGCAGCAGCTTGTCTTGCGGTATGCCCACGAGCGGGCGGTGGTCGTAGTACACGCCGCTCGTGAACGGGACGAGCGTGTTCATGAAGTCGTTCCCGCCTGAGAGCTGCACGACGACGAGCACAGGCTGCTTGCCATTCTTGCTGCCGTTTCCTGGCATGTCACCTCTCCTGTCACAAGACGGTGGCGAGACCCCTCACCCTGACCCTCTCCCGCAAGGGGAGAGGGGATGAATTTTGCGCCCTCTCCCGCAAGGGGAGAGGGGGAAAGCCTCTCAGGCGAACTGGAACTCACGGGACGCCACGATGAGTGTCAGCATCCTCACTATCCTGGCTTCACTCTTTTTCCTAGTCTCCTCTGTGTCGAACTTCAGGTCACCGTCGAGGTCCGCAAAGTCGAGCAGCGTGCGCCTGGTCTCGGCGCTCGCATCAAGCGGCCCGGCGAGGTCGAGGACGATGTCTACGAACTCCGGAGGCGGCACCGGCCTGCGCAGCGACCGCATCTTGCTGGCGATGCCCTGCGCGCCGGGCTTCGTAGGGTCCTTGACCTGGTCCACGGCAAAGTTGATGCGCTCGGTCAGCGTCCCGCCGTCTATCCACTCCTTGCCGGTGTGCCAGCCCTCCACAGTCGGCGGGTCCATCAGCTTCTGCCCCATGACGATGGCTGCCTGGTCCAACGCTGCGAGGCCGGGGTCGGGCGACCGGAAGTCGCCTGAGAGTTTCAGAGTGCCGGCGATGAACTCGGCCGGGCACTTGACCCGCTTGAACTGCGCGGCCTTGAAGAAAGCCGAGTTGAACAGGACGCGCATCACGGACCGCATGTCCGCGTCAGAGTCCATGTATGCCCTGGCCAGCGTGTTGATGGCGGCGGGGTCCTGGGGCGGTGTGACACTCCACGCAGGCACCTGCGGCTCGTCTGCGACGAAGAAGTTGTATATGTGCCTTGAAATGAACTTCGCCGCCGCTTCCCGCTTGACGATGACGTTGATGACGTCTTCGCCATTGAGCTTGCCGCGGTGGCCGAGGAAGACCTTCTCGCCGTCGTCATGGTCTTCGGGCCTGTAGACGAAACGGGCTTGGAAGTGCCCGTACGGGTACAGCGGCAACGGTTGCTCGAACGTCCACCCGGTGAAGGCCCGAGCGACGTTCTTGATGTCCGACTCCGTGTAATTGCCGATGCCCATCGAGAACAGCTCAAGGAGCTCCCGGCCGTAGTTCTCGTTGGGTGCGCCGTTGTGGTTCTCGGAGTTGTCGAGCCAGTAGATCATCGCCGGGTCTTTGGAAAGCTCGACCAGTAATGTGCGGAGGTTGCCCAGGCAGTTCTGGCGCAACATCTCGATGTGCTGGACTATCGTCGGCGTGTGCTCGCTCTTGGTCCAGCCCGTGGCAAAGACGTGGTGCCAGAAGAGCGTCATCTTCTCCTGGAGCGGCCGTTTGGTGTTGACCATGCGGTAGAACCAGCGTCCGTTCCAAACGCCGGTGTTGTCCTGGTTCGTCAGGTGCGGGTAGTAGCGGACCAGCAGGTCTTCGTCGAGGTCCGGAAACCGCTCCGGGTGGACAAGGTCTTCGACAACCTGCTCGTAGGGTCGGGCCGCGTACGCTTCGAGCTCTTCACGAGAAGCGCCGAAGCCTGCGCGCCTGAGCAGGTGCGCCATCAGGGCGAGTCGCTCAGTAGACACCGCGCCTCCTTTTCACGACCAGGCCTGCAATGGCTGCCGGGGCCCAGCTAAAGGTCCGGAGAGGGTGGCGGCTGACCCGGCAACCGGGCCGTCATTTGAGGCAAAAATATACACCACAGACGCGCTGGCTGACATCGTAGCTCGGAGCTGCGAGGCTCAAGGGTCTTGTGTGAGACCCATCACCCGCGCCCACCACAGGTGGGCGTCCGTCTCCCGCCGGGAGAAGGGTTTTGTGGACGAGCTCTCATCAGCGGTTCCATCTCCGTAGCAAACCATAGCGCCATCCCGCCGCCGCGGTCGTCGAAGCCTGACACCGTTGGCCGCTCAAGGTAGGCCTGCAGGTTGGCCTGGACACCGGTGCCCACGCACACGTCGCGCACGCTGCCGTCGCTCCCCATACGGGCTGATGCCGCGTCCCAGGCACGCTGCACAGCGGGGAGCAGCGCAGCGTCGAGCCACCCTCGCCTGATGCCGCGCGCCAGTGCGTACCCGGTCATGCATGTGGCGGAGAGCTCTTCGTACGATGCTGGCATGTCCATCACCTGCCGGAACATGCCCGTATCTGCCTGGCACTTGACCAGAGCGGCGATGTGCTCCCTGTGCCGCTCTTGCAGCGGCTTCCAACGCGGGTCGCCCTCGGGCAGATAGCTCAACGCCTCGGCAAAGCCCAGCGCCGAGAAACCGTTGCCGCGGCCCCAGACATATGGCGCAGACCGGGCGTGCATGAACAGCCCATCCGCCCTCTGTGTTGGTACTGACAAAAGGAAGTCGAAGAGGATTTCACGGTATTCGGGACCGCCTGTTGCCGCATATGCCCGGCCAAGCAGCGTCCCGGCGAAGAACAGGTCTTCGGCCCGCCAGTCAGGGTCGCAGGGAAATGGCGGAGCGCCTGTCTGTCGGGGCACAAACCGGCTCGCGGCCTGAGCCAGCACTTGCAGGTGCCGCGTGTCGTGCGTCCGCTCCGCAAGCTCATTAGCCCAGACGACGCCGGCGAGGTCCGCCCCGGCCGACTTGTCGTCGAACATCGGCTTCGCGCCGGAGACATACGGCTCAACGAGAGCAACGACCTCCGGCACGAGGTCGTGGCGACCTGCATCGAGGGCCGACACCCGCAGACGGCCGCTTATGCCCACGCCCTGCGTGTAGATGACGGGGCTGAGCGTGTGGCCATAGCGCGCAGCCAGGGCGCGGGCAACCTCAATCGGCCGCTTCACCGGGGTCCATTTGTTGCCGCTTGCGCTCACGTCCAGCCGTCTCCGTTCGCCCTGAGCCTGCCTGCCCTGAGCCGAGCCGAAGGGTCGAAGGGCGTACTTAGCGTCGCCGGTCCGCCCTACCCATCAACCTCTCCCTTCCAAGAAGAGGGGGCCGGGGCGCAGCTAACCCCGGCTGAACTCGGAGATCACCTTCCAGTCGTCCGGCCGCATGGAGTTGTATGTGTAGTAGCAGTAGCGCTTCGTGCCCTGCGACTGCATTTCAACCAGCACGCCCCGCAGCTCACTCGATGTCATCCACCCAAGGTTGAAGTGCTCAAGCCCGACAAATGGCACGAACCGGTCGACACCGCCAACCTCGGCAATCATCTTGCGCGTCTGATCCCGCACTGTCGTCTCGTACCACTGCTTCGTCGCTTCCCTGCCGTAGGCCGAGGCCGGGTAGTCGGCTGGCAGAGGGATGTCGAACGCCGCGCTGAACCAGCGTGCGGCGCCCTCCTCGCCGATTGACGGGTTCCAGTCCGCCAGCGTGAGTATCCAGTTCCGGATGGTGTCGCGGATGCCAGCCACGGCCACCCACCAGTACTCTTTCGGCAGCTGGAAGTCTGTGAACGTGCGCTCGCGCCGCAGGTTGTGTCCGTTGATGAACGTCATCGCCGGCACGCGCGAAGACGTGCCGATCTTGAGGCCCGGTACCCGCCTCCTGATGTCGCCCACTGTCGCCCGCAGTGAGTGCTCGACGGCCACGTGCTTGAAGCGCAGCCAGTCGGCGACCGCGGTGTCCTCCGTCCACCACAGGTACGCGCCCACGCCGCGCGACTGGTTCTTCACGAAGTCGTCCACACTGGCTGGTGTGAGTGACGTGAAGCGTTTCTTCAGGTTGTCCCGGCCCTGGTGGACGCGCTCGATGGTCAGTCCGATAGACTCCGCCAGCCTGCGCTGGTGCGGGTCGTCGAAGTTCTCGACGAAGATGTCGTCGCGCGAGCCGGGTTTGATGTCCCACTTAAAGTCGGGGCCGTCGAGTACGACGGCTTCGAACACCGGGTAGTTCGCCAGCGCGTCCTGGATGCGGGCGCCTGTGTACGGGGCATTTTCAGGGTCCATCGCGCTGATTGCTGCGGGCGCGGGCCGCCCGGTGCCGGTGCCGCCGATGCGATGGTAGCCCTTGTCGTCCATGAGCCACAGCTTGAAGCCACGGGACTTCGCGCGTTCGAGCGCTGATTTCAGGTTCTTTGCCTGGTCCTTGACTGAATCGGGCATGTCCGGCGGCTGCCAGACCCTGAAGCCTTTATACAGAGCAGGGTTGGGCTTGAATGCGCCCACGTACACGCCGCGCGCGTCCTTGCCGCCTGCCGCCTTGACCACGCGCGGGTGCAGGTCCTCAGGGCGGAGGACGAGAGGCGTTTCCGAAACCCCTCTCCCAGAGAGAGAGGGCCTGGGTGAGGGGGGAGCCTCATGTCCCTGCCTGTCCACCAGCGCCAGCCATTGGACGGCGACCTCGCTTATACCTGCGTCCTTGAGTTCGTCCCAGAAGCCAGGGTCGTCCATCACGGTGAGAGGCGTCCGAACGAGCATCACGGGCTTCAGCGGTTGTTTCGATGGCATGTGTAGTTGGCTCCAATCCCCTCTCGCAACGGGAGACGGGTGCCCACCTTGGTGGGCGCGGGTGAGAGAGAATGCAGGGGTGTCACGCGTTATCGGCTGGGCCATTGGCGCTCGCCTGCGGTAAATTACGCCCGCAGCGAGCCGAAGGCAACCGTCGCCCTTGTCGTCCCGAGCGGGGGCCAAGGAAGGGCCGAAGCCGAGGGACCCCGTTTCCAGGCACCCCTTACCCCAACCCTCTCCCGCAAGGGGAGAGGGGGAGGCGAGCTGGATGAACAACCCTCTCCCGTCGGGAGAGGGGGAGGAAATTGAATGAACATCATTGACACGCACCACCACTTGTGGGACCTGGAGCGCAACTCCTACCCGTGGCTCAAGCGGGACGTGGGCCACTTCGCCGGCGACTACTCGAAGATCAGGCGGTCCTACATGGTCAAAGACTTCCTTGCGGACGCGGCCACGCTCCCCGGGGGCTGGCAACTCGTCAAGTCGGTCCACGTCCAGGCCGAGTGGGACCACGAGCAGGACCCCGTCGGCGAGACGGCGTGGCTGCAGAAGGTCGCAGACTCACCCGGCTCGAAGGGCGTACCGAACGGCATCGTGGCGTTCGCAGACCTGGCAGACCCGCGCGTCGAAGATACCCTCGCCCGCCATGCGAAGCACAAAAACTGGCGCGGCATCCGGCACATGCTCAACCACTCGCAGGACAACCCGCGCTTGAACTTCACGCCGCGAGGCGACCTGATGGCCGACAAGCATTGGCGCGCCGGCTACAGGCTGCTGGCGAAGTTCAACGGCTCGTTCGACCTGCAAATATGGCCCTGGCAGCTAGAGGCGGCGGCGAGGTTGACGGGCGACATCCCGGAGGTGCGCGTCGTCCTGAACCACACCGGCCTGCCCTATGCGCGGGACGCCGCGGCGATGCGGCAGTGGCGCGAGGGCATGAAGGCGCTGGCGGAGCGGCCACACGTGGCCTGCAAGATATCTGCTCTTGGCATGGCGCACCGGGGCTGGACGACGGAGTTCATCCGCCCGTTCGTCGAGGAGACGATTTCGATCTTCGGCGCAGACCGCTGCATGTTCGCATCGAACTTCCCCGTGGACTCGCTGACCTCGAGCTACGCCGCCATCTGGCACGCCTACGATGACATCACTTCGAAGCTGCCGCAATCAGACAGGCAGAAACTGTTCCACGACAACGCGGTGAGGTATTACAGGGTGTGATTTGGAAGGCCCACCAAGCGATCCGAGTCACATCACGAACGACGCAAAGCGACGAGGGAGCGCACAAATAGTGGCGCCTGCTCAATCATCCGCCAAGAATCTTGGTCGGTGTCGAATCGTGAAAGGCTCTATTGTGAGTTATTGGGCTCCGCCGTACCGCTCCTCAACAGCGTCGCTCTTCGGCTTCTCGCACCACACGTTCCCGCTCGTGGCGCTGAATCTAAAGGTAAAACCTCGCTCCACGAGCTTCTCCTCCCCGGCGAAGCCCTGCATATCCATGCATCCGATGATGTTGCCGTTTTCGTCCCTGACCACAACGTACGGGTGACGGCCCGCGGCCAGGATCTCCCGGGCCTCTTGCGGCGACGGCCCGCCGAAGTCATCACTGCTGTAGACGTATCCTCCGGTCTTCTGCCCATCCGGGCCGGCCACTGCTACACGCTCAGGATACTTCGACATGTCTACAGACCCATCAGGGTTGACCCAGGGCGGGGGCGGCGGCTCGGAGTCAGAGGCCGCGTGGATGCCACCGCAAGACACGCCTGCGAGCAATGCTGCAAACGCGTACTCGATTAAGAAGTATCTGGTTTTCATGCCGTCTAGCCTCCGTTGCCGAGTCGATCCGTGTGAGGCCGGTCTGGCGTTCGAGTTATTCGGACAGGCCAAACGCGTCATTAGTGGGGTCACGGGAAGTAGTGGTAACCTGAGTACTTTGTGCCGCCAACCCACGTGTAGTTGTGGAAAATCTGAGCACCAGCAATGTTCGCGTAGTCACCAGCCCCGCAAATTCCACCATCAGCGCTAGATGTCACCTCATACTCAGTTGTGGGGTACGAGTTGTAAAACCAATCTGAAGAGGCGCAATAATCCCAGGCACTGCCGTCCCAGCGGTAAAGCTGGTTTCGGACACGAATCCAACTCGTAGGCTGCTCCCAACCGACGGCACAGTCGACGAAGCTCCACTCCTTCCTGGGATTGTTGAGAATCTTGAGATAGATGTCGCCGCTGCTCTCCCAGATCGAAGAGCGAGCGAAGACGCACTTCCCGTTGCCATCCTCCCAGACATAGCCCTCGCCAGAGACGGTATGTGCGTATACGACTACAGGGATGGCCATGAGCGCAAGCACTGTCATCACACCTACGATCAATTTCCGCCGGAAGATGCTCTTCATGGCAACAAGCCTCAATCTAACTACATGGTATTCGACGCTAGCCGATCGCCGCATAGCCGGGGTGATTGTCCCTAGAAAGAAGGATAAAGCCCGGCCTGAGCCTGCCGCATCGCGAAAAATTGGGAGCGTTTTTTCGCCAGCCCATCCAGATAAGAGCCGCTTATCCTCTTATCCTAAAGTGTTATTACGAAAGCATTAACACCCGTCCGGTCATGCCTTCGACCCTTTCCGTCCTTCGGTCCATTCGGTCCTCCGGCAGGCTCAGGATGAACGGGGTGCTGCGTCCGTCACAGATTTTGAGGCAAAGGTTCCGCAATGGGAGCAGTGGTGGCACACGCGAGCGCTAACGAGAGCACCGCCACTGCCACGAGGACCGCAGCGAGCGCCACGACACCCAGGGCCAGGACCACGAGCCGGCGATTGGTAACCGCCATTGGACTTCCTATTTCGCGACGACTCGCGCCGCGTCAGGATAAGAGGCATTCGTACCACAGAGCTGGCCAGCGGAGATGATTAACCGCAGCACGCAAGGACCGTGACAGGCCAGCCAAACACCTGCCAGACCATACCTTGCGGACCCGCATCAGAAACGAACCGAACCCAAGTGCCCTCAGTCGAAATTGGGGCACGCCCGATAATGGCGAAGATCAATCCAAGTGCAGCCAGAGAGTGAAACCACAGCAACAATCCAGTTGCTTGATAGACGAGGATGACGCGCAGGAACGCAGCTAACCACGCAAGGTGGCTATTGTCTGGGCTACTCGTATCTCTGGCATTACCCACCATTCTTGAGCCGACCAAACATAAGATCGTCGCAAGTGCCAGCGGCTCCACCAGCTGATGCCACAAATCTACTTCGAGAGGCCTGGTGATTACAAACGCGACGGTAAGTGAAAACGGGACACCAACGATCAAGAAGTACTTGATGTTTGCAAGCCTTCCAATTAGCCGACTGCAAGTGTATGGAACCAAGATCGAAACTAGCACCTGACCTGCCCCCCGAGCTGGGCCAATCATAACGAGAGACCGGCCGAGGCTGCGAACTGTTCCGGGCTGAGGTTTCCAAGCGAGCTGTGGGGCCGCGCCCGGTTGTAGTCTTGCCGCCACTG
>Ga0187893_10001710_pt1 | contig 51286 bp, 49 predicted proteins | sample MA1701074metaG_FD_139574 | JGI IMG/M metagenome (GOLD analysis project Ga0187893, IMG submission 139574) | White microbial mat communities from a basaltic lava cave in the Kipuka Kanohina Cave System on the Island of Hawaii, USA - MA170107-4 metaG ... | reverse complement strand
CGGAAGAAGGTGGTCGGAGAGCCGGATGCGGGAAAACCGCATGTCCGGTTCGATGAGGGGGCGCAGGAAACGTGCGACAGCGCAACGCGCCTGTGCCCTACTCTACCGAAGCCCTTGGCTAGTTAGCACTAACGATGAAATACGCTCGCTCTTTCTCCAGTTCGGACGAATACAGCAGCCACTGTCCATCGGGAGACCACACTGGATAGCGAAAGCTCAAAACCCTCGGCTCCAGACGTCACCTGCACCGGCTGTGTGCCGTCGCTGTTGCAGAGCCAAAGTTCCCAACTCCCTGTCCGGGTCGATACGAACGCGAGCCTCTTGCCGTCGGGAGACGCGGTGGGAAAGCGGTCCAGTTGCGTGGATGGGCACATTTCTTGCAGCTTCGCACCGGTCCTCCCAGGCCAACCAGCTCCGCTTTGACGACGCGCAGCTCCCTGTTTGTCGAGGTGAGCGCGAGTGTGCCCCGCCTACTCACGGTTACACTGCCGATGACGTCATGGCTTCCAGCGCCTTCCACTCGCACTGGCTCCGCTCCTGGAGAAAGCTTCATCCGATACAGTCCCATGTTGCCTGGGACGCCGGCACTAAACACCAGCTCTTGCCCGTCCGGCATCCAGGCCACGCCTATATAGGATTGTCTTGAAGTAGTCAACACCTCAGGATCTCCGGCTGGTTTCATGCCGCTGCCCAATCGCTGGCGAAACAACTGCCCGGCGTTGGAGCCTTCCCTCTTCACGAAGACGATCTCATTGCCAGCGGGAGAAAAGGCCGGCGAGCTGTCGCTTGCGTGCGAGGTGAGCCGTTGGCGTTCCCCCGTGTCCACAGAAATTGCATAGATTCCGGGAGGCTGGTCCTTCCCGCCGGCATCGGTCGCAATCCACTTCCCATCGGGCGACCACGTTGGTAAGATATCGTCCGCCGGATCTGTCGTCAGCCGCAACGGCTGGCCACCCGAAACCAGCCTCACATAAGATGTCAAACGTGCCTTCCTGCCCGCCGTCCCAGGCGAACGCCATCTGCGTGCCGTCTGGAGAAAACGTCGGCTCTCGTTCCGTCCCCGCGTAACTCGTCAGCGGCACGAGCCTGACCGGCGCATTCACTCTCTGCTTGGTTCCCAGCGCCCACCACGCCGTCCCTGCGATCGCCACGACCAGACCCCACCGCAGCCGCCAGCCACGGCCATCGCGAACTCTTCGCCGTGGTGGGCAATGCCTGCGCCGCGAATATTCCACTCTCTGACTCTCCCAACATCTCCTCCACTGCCACCTTCAGATCCGCCATCGTCTGCCAGCGCTTGCCGACGCTCTTGCGCATACATCGCTCGAGCACCCAAGTCACTTTCGCTGGTAGTCCCTCCACCAGCGAACCGGCTGCCTTCGGCTCTTCTCGAATCACCGCCGTCATTGTCTCAGCACCCGTCTCGCGGTGAAATGCCCGCCGTCCGGTCAGCATCTCATACAGTACCGACCCGAAACTGAAAATGTCGCTGCGCGCATCCACTTCCCCGCCGCTCGCTTGCTCCGGAGACATGTAACTCACCGTGCCCATCACCGTCCCGCTCTCGGTGTTCGGCTTCACCGTCAACGTCGCATCGTCCACGGCAATCGATTTACGCTCGGCGAGCTTTGCCAGCCCGAAATCCAAAACCTTCACGGTTCCGTTTGCCCCCAACATTACGTTGCCCGGTTTCAGGTCTCGATGCACGATTGCCGCGCCATGCGCCGCGGCCAGCGCATCAGCGATTTGCGAGGCCACGCGCAGCGCTTCTCCCAGTCGCATTCCTCGTGTCGGAATCGACTGATCCAGCGTCTTCCCGTCGATGAACTCATCACGATCACATCGCTCTCGCCTTCGGTGAGGAAATGGTGGATGGTCACGATGTGTGGATGATTCAGCGCCGATGCCGCCCGGGCTTCCTGCAGGAACCGTGCCCGTCGCTCCGCATTGTGGCTCATCGCAGGTGGGAGCACTTTCAGAGCCACAAGCCGATCGAGCTTCAGGTCTCGCGCCTTGTAAACCACACCCATCCCACCCTCGCCCAACTTGTCGATGACTTGATAGTGCCCGATCCTTTGACCGATCATGCTTGCAGGAATGCTCAGCTTATCACGCTGCGGCACTAGAAACTTAGCCGCAAACCGAGGCGAAAGACCCTCTCGTCGGCCCCCGCTCGCGCCAGATTGCCTGCATTCACGCCAGTGATCTCCGAGAAGCCGCCGAGGTCGCGAATAGTGCCGTCCACATTCCTCACCAGGGAATTGACGGCGGCGCCCGGATTGGCCCAATGGGGCGTGTTGGTGAAATTGAAGGCTTCGGCGCGCACCTCGACTCTCCAGTTTTCACCCAACGCGAATTTGCGAAAGAGACTGAGGTCGCCATTGATCAGCCCAGGACCACGAAGCAGATTGAAGCCGGCCGTTCCGAAGCGAGCCTGCGTGACAGGCGCGAAGGCGTTCGGATCGAAGAACGGAGTGCCGCGGCCCGTCCCGCCGAGCTTCGCCACTTCGGGCAAAACCTGATCCGCGCGCTGAGCGCTGCCTGGCATATCGAGCGATGTGCCAGTGGCGCTGATTCCGAACGGCAGACCCGTCATTGAGCTGAGGATCCCGTTGAGTTGCCAGCCGCCGAGTAAGGCGGAAGGAATCCCACCTTGCCGCGCCCAGCGGTGCCCCTTGCCGAACGGAAGCTCCCAGATTCCTGTGACATGTAGAACGTGCGTTCTGTCGTAATCCTGAACGGTTCGATTCAGGTTGAAGTACTGCAATGCCTGAATGCGGGGCGTCGATTCGCTGCCTCCAACGTTGCCAATCGCCTTCGACCAGGTATAGACCGCCGAGAGCTGGAGACCAGCCGAGAAGCGCCTCTCGAGAGTGGTCTGAAGGGAATGGTAATTGGCAGTCCCAACCGGGCGGAATTCGGTGGTAGCGGCGGTCCGGCCGAATTTCGCTCGTAGCGGCTGGCCCGCCACTCCTCCGCCGATAATCTGCCCTGCATTCGTGTCGACATTACCGAACTGGCGGATCGTGGCATTTCCAACATAGCCTGCTTGAGCGACGAATCCGTGAGGGAGCTGTTTCTGTAGAGAGAAGTTCCAACTCTGGATATAACCCCGGCGGACATCTTTAGGAGTCGCATGAATCACAGCGGCGGACGGGACGGGCAAGGTGCCCTGATTGAAGTCGGGCACTCGAACGGCTGGAATGCCGTCCTCCCAACGTCCCGCGGGCTGGAATGCATTCGCACCCGGGTAAACGACGCCGATCACGACCGGATAATTGGTGCGAACGCCACGCGGGCCGAGATCGAACGGATCATTGGTAATGCCATAGCCGGCCCGAATTACGAAGTCATTGGTCACTCGCCAGGCGAGACCGAGCCGGGGCCCGAAGCTGCGCTTTGTGACTGACACTCCACAGTCGCGGGAAATATTGGCAACACCGCAGATAAGCACTTGGTTGGTTTGTGGTTCGTAAAACTCCACACCGCGATCGGCGCGGACCGGATAGGGCAAGTATTCCCACCGTAGTCCATAGCTGATGGTCAGACGCTGGGTGGCGTCCCAGCGATCGCGGATATACAGGCTGTAAAATTGGCTGCGGATCGTGAATTCGTCGGGCACCTGGCGCGTAATGCCCGTCTGTTGCGGAAGCCCGAGAAGGAAAGCCGCAAACGCGTTGTTGCGATTGTTGCCTGGTCCGCCACGATTCTCGGTAACCCCGGGCGTGAAGTTGAAGCCCCCTGCCCCACCGCCCAGTTGCCCTTCGATTTCCGGCTGCTGGTGGTTCAGCGCACGGTACGCGTAGTCCACGCCGAAGCGGACATTGTGGCGCCCGCGAATCCAGTTGAAATTGGCGACCCACTGATAGGCCGGGTCATGTCGGATCCAGGGCATGAAGGGCTCGTCGATGCCAATGCCGTCGTATCCGTTGATCAACATACGCGGCCAGCCGCCTTCAAAACGGCGCGTGCCGTTCGTGCCGGGAAGGCCGAGAAAATCGCGGCCCAGGTTCTCGTCCAGCCGGTCCGGAATGGCGTTCTGCACGGACCGCGTATAGCCAAAGTACCCGTCCAGGAGAAAGTTTGGACCGAACGTGTAATTGGCGGCCACGGTGAGACTGTCGACTCCGCCATCACCGGATCCCGACTGTTGCCCGGAAACCGTGCGCCCTCCCAGAGCTCCGAAGACAGTCGGATAGTATTGACTCCACCGATTGAGACCGAGCCGGCCGAACGTGGTGAATTTATCGGTCGCGTTCCAGTTGATCTTGGCGTCGGCCGTGTGGCGGTCATAGGGCGACGGCGCCGAGACGAAATAGTTGTTGGCAAAGCCGGTTTGGTTGGGTGCCGGCCAGAGTGGGACGAGTTTCCGCGAGATGGAACTTTGCCGCGCCGCGGGTAGAATATTTCCCGGAAACGCCTGCCGGCCCGCGCCCGTGGCGTCTCCGGTGAATGGATCAAAGATAGGGAGCGTGGATTCAGTGAAGTCGCCGGCTTTTGCGAGCGCGGTTGGAACGGTTACGAAACGCGAGTAGTTGCGATAGTCGCCGGTGTATTCGTAGCTGAGAAAGTAGAAGAGCTTGTTGCGCACGATGGGTCCGCCCAGAGTACCGCCCGCCTGGTTGAAGATGAACTTCGGCTTGCGCTCATTGATAGGAAAAAACATCGGGCGAGCCTTGATGACGTTATCGGTATGGTATTCGAACAGCGACCCGTGCAGGTCATTGGTGCCACTCTTGATGTGCACGTGAATCGCGGCGCCCCCGGCCAAGCCGATCTCGGCGTCGAAGCTGTTGGTGGTGGCGTCCACGGTCTGGATGGCGTCGAGCGTGGGGACGTAGGCCACCAGGCTCTGAATGAAGTTGTTGGTGGAGCTTGCGCCATCGATCCGTGTGTTGTTGACTTGCGCCGTTGTTCCGTTGACGTTCATGGTGAAAGCCGCCGCCGGGTTCGAAGCGCGAATGGCGCCACCGCCGGAGACGGAGAATCCGGGCAGCGTGCGGAGCAGTCCCTGAAAATTGCGGCCGATGGGAACGGGTAGGTCTTCCAAAGTCTTACGGTCCATCTCATGCCGTACGTCAGCGCGTTCAGTCTGCAAGGCCATGCTCCGCGCCGCGACTGTCAGCGACTCGGTCACCGAGCCGACTTGAAGCTGGGCATCGACGCGGACGGCGGTGTTCACGGCCACACGGACACCTTTCGTGTGAAAGGTTTGGAATCCCGCCAGCGTGACCCGCAGGTCGTAGGTCCCAGGCTCGAGATTGGGAAGACTGTAAGAGCCGGAGCTGTTGGTACTGGTTTCCCGGGTCAGTCCTGTTGAGGCGTTTACGGCGGTGACGGTTGCTCCCGAGACGGCGGCGCCGGTGGAGTCGACGACGTTTCCATCGAGTGTCCCATATAAAACCTGACTTCGAAGAGCCGCGGCATTCAGCAGCAAGAAAAGCAATAGCATCATTTTGTTGGTCGCCTCCAATCGCCATGATTTATATCACATCTCTCGAAAGGCGTTTCTGTCCCGTTTGAGTCAATTTGCGCGCGTATAGAAACAGGAGAACCGATCCGCAGGAGCAGGCTTGCCTGAACGATGAATGGAAAAAGATGGAGAGGAAATACGAGTGTGTTCGGAAGTTCCTGAATGGGAAACCGGAGACCTGTGCGATCCCACGCTACCTCGATTGTAATTACAGATAGAATTGCTTAAGTAATGAAGCAACCTCATGCTTCTGTTGACGCCTGCTGTAGGGGGACTGCATGCAGGTGGGGTTACCGGGTATGAGCAGGCCGGCGCCAGCATCCTCTCCGGCGGCGGCCCGAGGAGAATCAGGACTCGCGATGGACTTCGCCTCATCTGAGCATCTGCAAGGATACGGAAAGGCGGTTGCCGGATTTTTGGGCGCTGGCAGTCTCTGGTATAGCGCCGGCTTTCTAGCAATCCGGTCACACCACACATTTCTCGGGGTACAAGGTCTGGTGCCAATCTCGGCGGCCGAGGTGAGTGAGGAAGGAGCGCGGTTTTTCTATCACCTCGTTATCGTCCCAGTGGGAATGCTGAAACCGTCATGGCAAATAGTGATGGTCGCCGTACTGTTGTTCTTGCTGTGGGAGATGGGACTGTGGAGAAAACTCATACGACTGGCGCCGGATCGGATCTGGGAGTGGACGCGAAAAACTCGGGATCAGACGAGCGCCGTAGCCAGAACTGGGACCTTCCTTCTGCTGGTTCTGGCGGCCTGCAACCTGCTCCTCGAAACGGTCTGGAAAGTGGTCGAGTATCAGGATCTGCTCCATGGTTCGCAGGGTCTGCCGGAAATGTTGAGGTCGGCGGATAGCCGCAGCCAGCTTTACACCGATGTTGTCGCGAGAGTCGCGATTTGCGCTCTGATTGGTGTGCAGCTTTTACGATGCGGCTGGAGGAGCGGGAACGGATTCCGGCGGTTGCTGATCGCGGCGCAATGGCTGATCACAATCGTAGCGGTGACGCTGCTGCCGGTTGCCTATGGGAGGCTGATATTGAGGCCGCACTATGCTGCATTCGACATTGATGGAGGCGGGAAAGAGTCTCGGGTTCTGCTCGGTCAATCGGACCACGAGTGGGTGATCTGGAACGAAAACACGCACAAAGTGGAAGTGATTCCGAAGGATAAGGAGATCAGGCCGCGGCTTGGGCCGTTGCGGACCTTGTTGGAGTGAGGTAGCTATGCGAAAACGAAATCTCGGATGCGCCGTCACCATCCTGGTGGCAATGATGCAATTTGACATCGCGGCGGGCCAACAAGCTCAGCCGGCGAAGCCGGTCCAGTTGACAATCTTCGATCGGCTCTACAAGCTGATCTGGCCGCTGGGACGATTCGAAGGAGACTTGGCCCGAACAGTCGCTAAGGCGACGGAACGCTCCACCGCGACCGGGATTCCGGAACTGTTTATCGTGGATACCGTGTCGGGACGGGTTGTGCTGGAATGGCCAAAGTCCAGCGGAGCGACTCAGGCGACCTTCTGCCCGGAGAACCGGCTCATTTTCTATAAACGGGGCCCGGATGTGTTTTCTCAGGGCGTTGAACTCGACGGCATCATGCCGAAGCCGGCGGGAACTCCTCAATTGATCGAGAAACTCCAAGCTGACCGGCTCTACGTGTGTACTGGTAACGGCGAGAACTTGGACTTGTGGGTGACGTCCGGTGACGAAGTACAGGTCGCCCGCGTCAACCCGAGAACGATGAGTTGGGAGTATGGAGCCGTCGAGATAACCGATCCGTCGATGGACCGGTGGCAGATGGCTGAGCTGTTGCAGCGGATGCGAACCCTGCGTCCAGACGGCACACGGATATTCGCTCGTGATAACAAGCTGCTAAGGGCAAAAGGTGATCAGGAGGAACCACAGCGCGTCCTGGAGAGCCCGCTGCGCTTCTATGGCGTTCCAGCCTGGATACCCGATAGTGAGCTGGTGCTGGTACACGCATGCCGTTCGGAGTGGAAATGATGTTCCGGGGTATTCTCCTTGCGATCGCGTTGAGTTCCTTGGTGGCGCAAAACAGGAGTGCGGGAGAAGTAGAATTGGACCGCGCTCTGGCATTAGCCCGCCGAGGGCTTACCGATCAGGCGGAAGTCGCATTCGAATTCGCGGCCACCAGGGCCGAAGAGATCAAGGACAACCGGCTTCTAGCCAAAGTGCTGCTGCTCCATGCCGAGATGAAGAGGGAGCGCGGCGACCGTCAAGCCACGTTGAATCTCTATCTGCGAGCGATGGCGCCCGCCAAAGGCACGGACATGGAGCCGATGGTCGAGGCGCAGTTCTATCTCGAAACTGCGCAGTTCAATTTGGCCGAGCGTAACCTGTGGGCGGCGCTCGATTTCTGGCACGCGGCGCAGCCCGCGATCGCGAAGATTCAAGCCGACTCTACCCGCAACAGCCTCGAGAGCCGCTCCCTCACCCTTTACACGTACTTGTGCCTCGCGAGCGTTCGCGCAATCCGACGGGAGTATTGGGAACAACCCGCCTCCAATTGGCCGGATGGCCTCCAGATTCTGATTTATGCCCTGTTGCGGGAGGAAGCGCCTCGATCGGCGGTCCGTGGCTATGAAAAAGCGGGGAAACTGAGCGCTGATCAGGCAAGGTGGTTCGCCAATGCGAATGCGGGGAAGGCGGCCATCCTCGAGCACGCGCTCAAGGCGAATGAGAAGGTAACGGACCTGGACCGGAAGCGCGGCGCGGATCTGGCGGATATCGAAATAGCGAAGAATGAGAGTCAGCGGGCCGAGATTCTCGAGTTGCTGGGCCGTTATAAGGACGCCATCGCTCTCAAAGAAGGAGCGCTTCGCGTGTTCGACAAACACAACGTCTTTCGCGACGGAATCGTAGCACTGGAAGGCCTGACCTCGTTGGAAATCGCGAACAAGAACATCGTCCAGGGTCTTCGCTGGTCCGCGGAGCTGGTATGGCGGATGGAACGGCAGACCTCCGCTCTCGTTGGTCAGAGTCTGGTTGCAATGTTGAGCCAAGTCCGGTCTTCCTACGTTCGCCACCTTTACCTCTTGCGCGCTCAACACAAGACGCTACAGAACGTGCGCGATCCGAATCAACAGAAAGCCCTGAATGCCTATCTTCTCCACGCGGATCGTTTCAATTTACGTGCCGCCCGGCGCGACATGGCGGTATACCGTGAGCTGGGAGAGGAAGTCGGCGCGGATTCGCAACTGCGGGCGAGATTCCAGGTGTTGCTGGATAAGGTGGATGCGTCGCAGCGCGAGCGGCAAAAGGCTGTGGCGCAAGGCAAGTCGCCCAAGGACTTTCAGGCGGCCGCCGGCCTTGAGATCGACAGTCCATTTGCCGAGTCGAGAGCCGCCAAGCAGGATTTGGTGACGGCCGTCGAAGATTTCAAGCGCGCTCGAGTGGGCAATACGCCCAGCTTCTTCCTGCTGCCGGGAAACATGCAGGATGTTATGGCGGGGATGACGGAAGACGAAGCTGTGATCTTTTTTCACGTGTTGCAGCCGCGGCCTGGCGAAGCGGGGGCTGGGCGCCTGGAAGTAGCGGTGCTGCAGGGCGGCCGGGAGGCGCGGATGGCCGAGTTGCCGGGGGCGACGCTGGAGAAAGTCACTGAGCTTGTCATAAAGGTAAGGGACGCCATCACGGTGTCCGCCCGCGAAGCGGAGGAACCCTTACGGCAGGCGGCTCAGATGCTTTGGCATCCGCTGGGGGACCTGCCCGGCAAGTTGACAATCATTCTAACTCCCGAGCTGATCGGCGTGCCCTTTGAAGCTTTGCCCGGGAAGGATGGAACAGCCGTGGTGGCCAGATACAGTGTACGGTACGCCTTCGGACTGTCCAAGGCAGTTGGGCGGACGATACCCATCGGCGACATTCGGTCCGCGATGGTCATCGGCGCCGATCAATTTGTCAACCGCGATCTAGAATCGCTACCGCAGGGCCGGGAGGAGATCGAAGCGATCCGCCGATTCCTCGGTTCCCGACAGATTGAATATAAACCCACGCAAGGACTGCCCCAGCGAATTGGCCCGGTGCTGACCGGTAGAATCGAAACCGATCTGATTCACATCGCCACACACAGCGTACTGGATGAAGATGAAGTTCCGCTGCTTGACCGCTTGGCCTTTCCGCGGGACGACCTGGCGGCCTACGATCTGTCTCTCAGCGGATTACGGGGGCGACTTGTGGTTTTGAGCGCGTGCGAGCTATTTCGTTCCAGACGGAGCACTCTTAATCCGGTTTCCGGGCTGACGATGGCGGCGCTGGCTCGCGTTGCTCCCCAGGTGATTTCCGGGCTGTGGAAGGTGAACTCGGTTTCTACCAAGTGGTTCATGCTGCGCTTTTACGATGCCTTGGCGGCGGAAAAAGATCCCGGTTTGGCGCTGGCTATTGCCAAGCGAGACTTCCGGGGCGGAAGTGGATTGGCCGCGTGGGCAAAGCAATCCGGCTTCACAGAACAGCTCACCGAATCGGATTGGAAGGAGTACCAGCAGCCGTATCATTGGGCGCCCTTTGTTCTGGTTGTCGGGCTCGCTGAGTAAACCCGCATACGCCGGTAGCGAGCGTTCCGTAGCCACCGGTCCTATTGAACAGACATCGTCACGCCAGCCGGCGATTCCGTGGTTCCGGCGCGAAGCAGAATCGCGATCTCGGGTCCTGAAAGAACATCCGTCGGAACCGTTACGGTGGCCATCAGGATGGCCGAAATCAACCCGGGAACTGTGCCTGCATACTTGACTTCGGCCGCCGCCTCGCCAATCGAGGCGAAGACAGGAAGCTGCGTCGGGATGGGCGCAAAGGAGAATGCGCCATCTGGTAGCGGCGACGTCAACAGTCCGCCCCCGGTGAAGAAAACCCGAACAGTCGAGCCTCGCGCAACCGGATTTTGAGCGGAATTGAGCGAGCCGTCTTCGTTGAGGATGACACCGGGTCCGCGGCCGGCTCCGCTCAGAGTGAAGATTCCAGGAGCGGCTTCCACGATTGGCATCGCTATGGCCTGGGAGCGCACCCCGTAGGAAGAGACTTCGAGCCGTAGGAAGGCTCGTCCCGTGGCTGAGGCGGGTACGATCACTCCTACCTGATTGTCCTGGGTGGAGGTGAGTGGCGCCGCCTCGCCGTCAAGAAGAACACGGGTGGGCCCGAGCGTCGTCGAGAGGGAAGTGGATTCGTTACCCTCGCCAAGCATGGTCGTGAGCGGGCCAAAATCGTTTCCACTGAGGAGCAACAGCAAGCCGGGCGCGACAGGCCCGCTTTGGAGCGTCGCCGCATGAATGGCTCCCGATTCCGCCAGGCGGGGGCGGGCGGCTGATTGGGCTACCAGAAAGAGTTGATCGTCTACCAGGACTGGGGTGCTCCGCTGCGCGCCGGTGAGATTCGGCGCAACAGTGAACGGAATGAGACCATTCCCGTCGCCGGAATCGGCTGCGAGTGTTACCCAATTCGCGGAGTTTGCTGTCCGCCAGCGGCACCCCGCGGCGGCCGTCACCGCGATGCTACCAGTGCCTCCACGGAAGGATAGCGCATCAGGTGGCGAGCTGATTGCGACTCGGCACGATCCCGCTGCCTGTGTTACCGAGAAGAACTGGCCACCGATCGCGATGGCTCCTGTCCGGGGTAATGGACTCGGGTTGGAAGGTGAGGAAAACGGAACTGTCCCGTTCCCGGTTCCGGATTGGCCGCCGAGCGAGATCCAGGAGTCGTCCGTGGAAGCCGTCCATTGGCAGTTCGCCTGCACGGCGATCGAGCCGGAGCCGCCCGACCCCGGAACCGAGGCCGTCGTGGAACCTAGTGTAACGTTGCATCCGGCGGCCCCTTGAGTAATCGTGAAACTCTGTCCGCTCACGCTGATGATTCCCGTTCGCGATAGCGTGGAAGCGTTTGTTGCGACGCTATATGGGACGCTGCCCGCGCCCGAGCCGGAAGTGGATCCTGTCAACGTGATCCAGGGAACGGTTGCAGTGGCGATCCAGGAGCAGTTGGCGGTGATTGCAACCGCGCTGGTCTCGCCGGACGAAGGGACACTGGCGCGCGCGGGTGCGAGCGTCAGATTGCAGGGAACGCCTGCCTGCGTGATTCGGAATTGCGCGAAGCCGAAATCGATGAAACCTGACCGCGAGACTGTGGTCGTGTTGGCCAGTACGGCGAACGAAACAGAGCCGTTCCCGGTTCCACTGGGCGGGGAAGTCACGGCGATCCAGTTACAATTCGTCGTGATGCCGATGCTTCCCGATCCACCGGTAGCTGTGAACGCCGCGCCCGCCGGAGAAAGTTGAAAGGGGCAAACGGCGGCCGCCTGGGTGACGGAGACGTTTGTTCCACTGATCTGAATCAGGCCGTTACGAACACGCGGATCGCGATTGGCCTGGATTCGGTAGCCGATGCTGCCGTTACCAGTACCCGTATTGCCGAACGAGATCGTGATCCAAGGGACCGTGGCGGCAGCGGTTCGCGCGCAGGAACCGGCGCTGGCGCGGATCGAAAGGGCGCCTACTGTTTCGGCCGCGGGAGCGGAGATCGATGGGGGCGCAGATGAGAACGTGCAGTTCTGACCATGAAGAGCGAAGGGGATGATGATTAGAAGGGTTGGCCAACGCATGTTTCATTGCGACGATAGGTTTCAGCAAGACGGATTCGTCCTGACGATGGTCAAACCCCGTTAGCGTCGCTAAGTTGCTTTGATCGGCCGTCGTTTCTTCGCATAGATCGCGCGGACCACACTCGTGCTCGTTGCCCCACCTGGGTTTGCCAACAAATCAGGACGCTCGGCTCGGGCGACCGCAGTCTTCACGAACGATCGCACCAGAGGCCTTTCAAGATCCACAGGTTCTGAGATTCGAATATGACGAATCCATCGGCCGCTACCCTGGAGCAGTCCTTGCGGATCGTCGAGCTCCGATCCCCGGTTGAATCCGAGATTGACCCAATGTGCGTAGGCGGCGATATGGATGAATGAGTCGCTCGGCCGTCCGGTAAATGAGTAGCCCGCCGCCACGGCGTTGTAGGCATCATAGATCAACTCCGTCGAGCCCGGCGCCTCCTCGAGCACCAGTGCTCGCGTCGCAAGTGCGAGTTCGGTGATTTGGGGCTCGTAGGCCGACAGGAACGTGAGGTATTCCGGCTTAGGTGGAGGAACTCGCTGTTTCATAACTGCACCAGATCGGGCAAACCGACGCGCTTCACAAGGACCCTGAACCGCGGATCGGAACGGAGCGGATTCCATCTTAGGATCCATTTGGGAAGCGACGCCGGACGTTCAAATGGGCTGATCATACTATCAAACTTGGCGCTGTCAAGAGCGTGTCTTGAATTCATGAAGGGCGCTCGAACGAAGCCGCTGGCTGAGGCCAGCGGGAGGCCGGTCTACCGCCTGACCAGGCGCGAAATGCCGCACGGCGTGCCTTCGGCAACACAACCACTACAAAGGAGGCTATACGCGAAATGTGGCACTCGAACCGGCTCGATCATTTGGGACAGGACGTCCGGCATGCTATTCGCATGCTTCGCAACAGCCCCGGATTCACGCTTGCGGTCGCGGCAACGCTGGCGCTCGGCATTGGGGCCAATACCGCCATGTTCAGTGTGGTCAATGCTGTCCTGTTGCGTCCTCTACCCTTTCCGCAGCCGGATCGGCTGGTTCAGATCTCAGGACATTCAGTTCGTCAGCAGGCATCCCTGGTCACGCTGCGAAATCACAGTCGCACTGCGGAATATGCCGCCTACACCAATGGCGGCGAGTTAAGCCTGACAGACCAGGGAGAACCGCATCGCCTCACAGGGAGCGTCGTTGCCGCCAACCTATTCTCAGTCCTGCAGGTACAGCGGCTTCTGGGACGCACCTTCATCGCCGGAGAGGATACGTGGTAAAAGCCGCGGTTCTGAAAGAAACCCCACATCGGCCAGATGTAATGACGGTAGCTGACGCCGAACTTCAACCCGTGGCGGCCGCGCTGCCAGGAAATGGTATCGCGGCCTTCATACAGCCCATCCCATTCCTTCGCTGGCGTAGCGGCGAAGCTGTCGCCGAAGCCCGAGTAGCCCTGGACAGCGAACCACGGAGCGCCGTAGGCGCCTTTGCCGCCGAAGCCAACACCCTCGATCCCGAGCTCGCTGACGATGTCGTTGCTTTCGTTATTTTCAGACGAGCGGTGCATAGCCAGACGCGAGACCGCAAACGACGCGGTGTTCACTGCGGTGGACGATATGATGTGGTTCCATGCGACGATCACGTGCTGGGACATATTGTCGTGAAAGGCGCCGAAGCCTGGCAGATTCTGGGGCATGAATCCACGCTCTTTGCTGGCGGAGTAACGGCCGTAAACGATGTCGCCGCCGCTGAAGATCCGGTCGAGCCGGAAGGTGCCCTGGTCCTGCCCGTGGCGGTGTTTACGCACGTCGAGGAAGTTGTTGGAATCGACTCCCACACCCGGGCCCATATTCGGACGGACAACGTATTTGTTCAGCATGCTCGAGGCCGCCGGGCTGATCAGGTTCGCCGGGATGCGGTTTTGCGGAAACTGGTCGCGCAGGATCTGGGGGTTACTCGGACTGACGGGTAGTGTCCTAAATCTGCGTTGAGGCGCTCGAAGAGACCGCTTGCCAGTTCACCGAATCGCGTTACGCTGAAAGCATGCCAGTAAACGACCGTGAACGCGATCTACAAACGCTGCGCAATTTGATCGACGAAGCGCACGCCGTCATCAGCATGTCCGACCTTCCACAGGATCGGACGAAGCGGGCTGCGAAGCTGCTGAACTCCGCCCTGGCACTCGCGGATGATTTGATCGCAAATCCTCCAGCTGCAGCCGAGTCCATCGGTAAGCTCGGAGGGATGAAAACGGCGGAACGCGGGAGCGAGTACTTCAGCCAAATCTCTAAGGGACGAACGACCAAGGCTGGTGGTCGGCCCAAACGCACCTAAAGCAATCCAGCCCTACTCGTCTGCCTATCTGTCATCACGTTTAACCATCAGGCTGTCAGACAGGGAAAAGTTATAGCCACTGCTTGACAATGGCTAACGTTGTTTTAGACACTAAGGATATCGGTTGCTAGGTTGAAGCTGCGGAACGTTCTCGCGGGAGTACAAGGCAAGCTCCCAAGAGGAACCCCAAGCTAAAACTTGGGGCCCTTTTAATCTGGAGCCGAAGGGAGGTTCGGTCTATGACCTTACTTCTCACCGTTCCCAGTGGGTTTCGATTAACGCTCGGGATCCACCAGGACGGTACAGTAGTCGTGACCATCGAGCCTATAGGGCCGATCCGGTTGCGACTTCAGAGGGTGGCCAGTTCCGGCTGCCCTCTAAAAACATATTTAGTATAGTGACTGCTATGGCATGGCAGTCAAGGCTTACGATGGAGATAATTATGAATAGCCCCAAGCTACTGGAAGCAATCAGCGAATTGGAGTCACAGCGATCTGTCATCGACGATGCCATAACTCACCTCAAGAGGGCCTATGCAGCGCTCAATGGGGTGGGGCCTAAGGTGGAGCGATCCGTCTCCGATCAGAGTCCATCTGCTAGCGATTCGAATGGTGCGAGTGCGCGCCGTTCATTCGTGAGCGAAGCCGTCGAAATCCTTGAAAAACAAGGCCATTCACTGCATCTCCGCGATATCGTTAAATACATTACATCGGTGCGTGGACAAGCCCAGGCTCAGGCATCGGTTGGGGTGAGCCTGATCCGAGAAGGGGAACGCGCAAAGATCGCCGGACGGGTTCCGCGCGTAGTCAAAGTAGGGCCGAACACGTTTGACATCCCGCGCGATTCATAGCGATCCTTGCCGATAGCTATAAGCCAGAAAGCCAGGCATCCAAAGCAGTCATGCAACAAGACAACAAAGCGAGCCAGTGCCCTGTTTTGCATTTGCGTTGACAACAACAACTACTTGCTGTAATATGGATTCATGCACTGCCCCACTTGCAAAGCCGATTGCCAACGGTTCGGAACCAACCGAAACGGTAGCCAGCGCTTTCGTTGCGTGGAGTGCAAGAAAACCTTCAGCGAGTCTCCGAAGGATCGCCTAGCTGGTTCCACTATTCCACTCGCCCAAGTCGAGAAGGTCCTCCAACTGTTGCTGGAAGGCTGCTCTGTGCGTTCTGCTGAACGTATTAGCGGCCTGCATCGCGATACGATCCTCAAGCTGTTGGTTACCGCTGGCGAGAAGTGCGAGAAGGTCCTGGGCCGTCTAATCGTCAACGTGCCAGTGAAGGACGTTCAGTGCGATGAGATGTGGGGGTTCATTCAGAAAAAAGAGAAGCAAGTCACCGAAGACGATGACCCGAACTACGGTGATGCGTATTGCTTCGTTGCAATGGAAAAGAACACGAAGCTGGTTTTAAACTTCGCCCTCGGCAAACGCAATCAGGCCACCACGGATATCTTCATCGAAGGGCTGCGTCACGCGACCGCCCACAAGAATTTTCAAATCACCACTGATGGCTTCGGACCGTACCGGACTGCAATCCCGAACACGCTCGAAGATCGCGCAAGCTTCGCCACGTTGACAAAGGTGTACCGTGCTAGTCCCGAAGGCGAGCGACGTTATTCTCCGGCTGAAGTGGTTAGCGCGGAGGTAGTCCCAGTTATGGGTGATCCCGAACTGAGGCGAATCTGTACGAGCCACATCGAACGGCAGAATCTTACAATGCGGATGCAGATCCGCAGGCTCACGCGGTTAACGAATGGCTTTTCAAAGAAGTGGGAGAACCACTGGGCCGCGCTCTGCCTGCACTTTGCCTACTACAACTTCTGCCGCGTTCACCGCTCGCTCCGCGTGACTCCCGCAATGCAGGCGGGTATCACGACGCGCGTTTGGGATTTGAGCGATTTGCTCTCAACGCAGATTTAGGACACTACCGACTGACGGGCAATGACGGATTGAAGTCCTGGTTGTTGCGCGAGCTGAATGGATTGAAGATATTGACGCCGGCCTGGGAGAAGTCCCCCGTCACCTCCCTCTCGGTCGGTACCGTGGCCACGCTGGTCATCGCTTTCACCTTGCGCAGACCCTCGTAGTTCGCAAAGAAGAAGGTCTTGCCGCCGCGCAACGGGCCGCCGAGCGAGGCGCCAAAGTTATTCTGGGTGAGGCGGCTCTCGCCCTCCATCTCGTTGAAGTTGCGGGCATCCATCGCGTTATTGCGGAGAAACTCGTACATTGTGCCGTGAAACTTGCTCGTGCCAGATCGCATGACGATGTTGATCTGCCCACCGCCCGCACCACCTTGTTCGGCGGCGTAACTGCCGGTCTGCACTTTAAACTCAAGAACCGCATCCGGTGAGAGGCTCAGGTTCTGAGCATTGAAGGTGGGATCGGTGTTGGTGGCGCCGTCAAGCAGGAAGTAGTTTGCGTTCGGCCGGTTCCCACCGATGCTCAGGGCGGAAGGCTGGCCAGGGCGCCAATAAAGAGGGTTCATGTCGCCGCGTTGCGCCCCGTGGCCGACGTGCGACCCGGGCACCAACAGACCAAGATCGAGCAACATGCGGCCATTCAGTGGGAGTTCGCGGATCGATTGCTGCTCGACCACCTCGCCGAGACTCGCATCGGCGGTCTTGAGAAGTTCGGCAGATCCTACGACTCCTACCGACTCCGTGGCTTGGCCCAGCGTGAGGACGAGGTCGAGCCGCATCTGCTGTCCTACTTCCAGACGCACGCGCCGGGTGAACGCGGCGAAGCCTTGCGCCTCAACGTTCAATTCGTACTCGCCCGGCACGAGGCTGGCGAAATCATAGAATCCTTCCGCCCCGACGATCGCGTTACGTAAGGCGCCGGTGCCAGTCGACTTCAGTTGCACCCGCGCCTGCTGAACCGGCCGTCTTTGTGGATCTTCGATGGTCCCGCTCAGAGTCGCAAAATTGCTTTGTCCCCTCAGCGATGCAGCAAGAAGACACAAAAACAGCACGGCCCTTCTCATACCGGAGGATTGTAGGCGGCGAGGGTCGGGAAAGTCTATAGTTGAAAAGTATTAGACGCATTCCGCCAGGAAGCCGCGTGATGGACGGTTCGCTACCCTCCCCTGCCCTCTTTGCTACTGCCAGAGCCGGCTGGCCAGTTCATAGCAGGTACAGCGCAGCGACAAACGCCGCGACACCCGAAGAGCCGCCCTCGTTCGCGCCACAACTGGAAGGAGCCTGAGGCAAAGCACCATTACCGCTCACGGCAATGATCACGAGCAGCCAGAAAAGCGGATGATCAAATATTCGAGCGGTCACAGTATTGATTGACAACGGCCCCCTCCGGGCGCTGCTTGACAATCTCTTCCGGCCTGCGCAGCCCGTGTAGAGTCAGAGTTGCCCACGCCACATCGACGCCATAAGGAAAACATTCAATCCACACGGGACCCTGATGGGTTCGCGCCCAGTCGAGCAGCCGCTCGGTTGGCTGGGCGCGCTGCAGGTACTGATCGTACTTACGCGTCCAAAGGTACCCGCAATTGTGGGCCACAATCATTGCCGCCACAACCATCGTGGCGGTCCGGAACCTGATTCGAGCAGTGCAGAGCGCCGCGCCTACCAATACGGCCAACGCCGCGCTTGCCAGATAGGTGTGGCGGCTGGGCACGCGCGGCATGTAGGTCAGAAAACTGTACGGCGTCAGGCAGATCAGGGCCAACACACCACACATAGCCAGCAACCGCCATCGATACGCGGAGCGAAGCGCCATCAACGACAGCACTGCGAGCAGCCCCCAGAACCAGAGCATTCGCCCCAAACTGTTCACGATCGTCACCGGGAAGGGAGCCGACAAAGAGAAGGTTCCGTCGTTGAAATGCAAATGACTTCGGCTGGCCGCGAACGAGAGCCCGGCATACACAACACCGATGGCAAACATCGGGATCGTCGATTTCCAACTCCGCCCTTCCACAACGGCCACTACCAAAAGCAGCGCCGGAACGACGACGCCAGATTCTTTCGACAACAATGCGAGCAGGAACGCGATCCAACAGGCCGCATACTGCCACCACTTGCCGGACCTGATCCAGTCCAGCCAGGCGTGCATGGCGAGCAGGCAGAACAGAAAGACCAGCAACTCGGGCACCGCCGCGTGCCAGACTACGGCTTCCTGATGCCCTTCGTATACGGCGAAGAATCCGGCCGCTGTCACTGACCATTGCCACCCCAACCGGGGCCATCGCCCCAGCAACGCGATCAACCAGCAGTTCACGACGTGCAGCAACAGATCCACAGTCCAGAATGCTTTCCCGATGCCAAAGCTCCGATCGACCCAATAGCTCAGCACCAAGGACGTAGCACGGCAACGGTACAATGCGTCGCGCGCTAACTCGTCCCATCCAGAGACGGGGCCAAACTTACGCGCGAGATCGATCTGCACGTAGTCATCGCTGATCAATGGCAGTGCGCGGAAGGGAAAGTAGGCGAGCAGACACAAAGCCGCCAGGATGACTCCGATTCCGACAACGATGCGCCACGTCAAACTGAACCTATCGCACTTCCGCGACGATGCTGATCTGCACGCATGCGTTGAGCGGCATGTCGGGAATTCCAAGCGCCGTGCGCGTGTGGCGCCCACTTTCGCCAAACACTTCGAGAAACAAATCCGAAGCTCCGTTCAGCACTTGCGGATGGTCGCGAAACCCGCCGCCGCAGTGCACACTTCCGTCTAGCCGCACAATTCGCACGATGTTCTCCAACCCACCGGCGGCCTGCTTCAACTGCGCAATTGCATTCAAACCCGCGATCCTCGCCGCTTTGTATCCATCTAAGACGGTTACCTCGATCCCGACCCGCCCGGGATACTGCATCACGTTGCTCACCCAAGGCAGTTGTCCGGAGGTGTACACCAAGTTCCCCGTTCGGACCCAGGTCAGATAGGAGCCAACGGCGGCTGGCGGCTCCGGCAGCGTGATTTCCAATCTGTGCAGGTTCTCCTCGGCGGTCATATTCATTTCCCCTTCATGATGTGATCCCAATGTCCCGCGCCCCTTTGCACCACCACCGGGAGATCCGCTTCGAGCAAATACCCCAACTGTACCAGCGACTTCGCCGCCGCCGTGTACTTTTCCAGATACTCCGCGCGGCTGGTGTAACGCTCTTCGATGGACGGCCGGGGATCGCCTGTCTTCTGGCGCTCCGCCTTGCTCTTGGGAAAGAAAAACGTTGAGCCTACCATGCTGAAGATCTCATCCTCGGCGCCAATCCGCGGTGCGCGCAGATTCCAGCCAGTGTACGTTCCCAGCGGCACTTGCACCATTGGATGGCGGATCCCGGACGTTTCATTGCCATCGACGTCCACCTGTGGCACCAGCGACGCGAATGCCTTGCCTAATTTCGGCGGCTCCTGCGTCACCACTCCCTTGGTGCGAAACTCCGGACCGTAGTCCGCGCGCCAAGCCCGCTGCGGCCTTTGCGCGACTTTTGTGCCCGGAATCTTCGGGAAGTTCACCGCCGCCACGGTGACCAACTGATCCTTTTGGACGTGGGGGATCTGCGAGGCGGGGGGTTCCTTGCCCGATGTGATCCATTCGCTCATCGCCGTGAGCAAGGCGCGCATGTGCCAGCGGTAGTCGTTGGCGTTGGCATGATTGGCGGTGTTGCCCTTCGACGGAGGAAATGAGCCGGCCCCGTGCTGCGTGCCGGAGAACAGATAGGCCCTTGTCTCCGGAGCCAGCGGCACGTCGGTGCGTCCGTCGAGCGCAGAATGAATCAGGGCCGCGCTACGTCCCCAATATTCATAGGAGCTGTTGGTGTAGAACACCTTCGGCGCCACTTTCGCTGCCATCGCCTTTTCGAGAATTCCGCCGCTCAGCCCTGTGTCCGGATCGGTTTGTGTGAGATCGCTGAACGGGAAGATGTCTGTCGGATACAGGCAGTTGAAGTGCGGATGCCCGTCCCGCGAGGGCTGCGCGAACCGGTGATTGAAGCTCCCGCGTCCGCCGCCCGCCACGTGCGACCACACACCGTCGAACACCTTGCGCCCCTTCTCATCCGCGTTGAACCCGTAGTAAAGAAATGTGCGCAGGAACCGGCCGCTCTGCGATGTGCCGAAGCCGATGGCGCGCTTGAGAAATCGTGACTGATCGCCCAACACGTTGATCCCGGACTTCTCGACGCCATATTTCAGATATGAGATGAAGTCCCGGATCGCCGTGGGCCCAAGGCCGACCAAAACCGGATCTTTCGCCTGGTACACAACCTCGTAGATCTTGCCGGGCTCGAAACCCGCCGCCATCTGCACCTTCCCACGATCCTCGGAAAATTTCCACGCGCTGCGCGAAATTGTACGGCGTGCTCCGTCACAGAGGTCGCGCACGGTGAGTTGAATATCCGGGTCGTCCGGGTTCGCCACGGGATATGGCATATGATTCCGATCGGCGAGCGAGAACTCGGTCACCTTCGAATCTGGAACAAACTCCGAGCGCACCACGCCGGTGATCGGCTGGCCGTTGTTGGTTGCAACAGGCGCATAGAGCCGCAGCAAATCCCGTTGGTCGGGCACATCGAACTGCCAGCCCAGCCATACCAGCGTATAGCCGCGCTCCAGTAGAAACCGGTCGCCAAAATCTTTCTCCTCGCGCGGGTCTAGCGACGATCCGCCGTCGCTGAACATCCCGATCATGCCTTTGCGCCCGCGATTGCTCACCTCATAGAGTGCGGTACCGTTGCCCAATCTGGGATCGCGCGGCTTCAATACGTAGAAATCCGACGAGAACTCGATGAGCCCATTCTCGTTTCTGGGAGCGAGGTCGATGTCGGTGATGATGCGGTTTGCGGGGTTCTTCGGATCGACTACGAAATGAACCTTACCCGTGATGCGTTCGTAAGCGCCTGAAGCAAACTCCTTGCCATACATGACGTCGCTTCGCTCGATCACGTGAACGCTAGTGACGGCCGCTGTCGCGGCACTTGAACACAGGACTAGTAATGTCGTCTTGATAGCGGCTGACCTCGAGCGGCATGACATGGGTCGAGACGAGTCTCGACCTGCGGAGGCTGAAGCCTCCGTTGCAAGCTGAAGCTTGCTCCACCTGAGGAGATCAGACACCTTGTGACAGAGAAGTGCTAGTGGAAGAACTCGATGTGCCATTTGGACAGATTATGCCAGAGTCAGGTTGGCCTGAGCACGTAGATCCCAGCCGGCGAACTCCCCTCGATCGTACTTGACAAAGGCGGCGGCCGCGATCATGGCTGCGTTATCGGTCGATAGGGCAGGTGTCGGGAAGTATACCGGAATACCGAGTCGCATCTGCGCCGCGTTTTTCCGGAGTCCAGTGTTGCAGGCAACGCCACCCGAGATGATCACGCATTGCGCATCCATCTCTTCCGAAGCCAGGCGCACGCGCTTCAGCAGTTCATCGACCACAGTTTGCTGGAACGACGCCAGCAGGTCAAGCGTCGCGCGCGGCGTCACTGCGAGCCACTGGTCGATCGTGGGCTGCGGCGTGGATTCCTTCAACTGGCGCCGGGAGTCGATCTCAGGCGAGAGGTCACGCCCTTCCACCCAACGCAGCACCGCAGTCTTCAGGCCGCTGAAACTGAAGTCGAGCGGGTTGCCTTTCATCTTCGAAAGAGTAAACTTGACGCCGTGCGGATTCCCATGCGGTGCGAGTTGATCTATCACCGGTCCACCGGGATAGCCGAATCCCAGCAGCTTGGCGACCTTGTCGAACGCTTCGCCCGCGGCGTCATCTCGGGTCCGCCCCAGCAGCCTGTACGAGCATGTTTTACTGACCTCGAACAAGTGTGTGTGGCCGCCGCTCGCGACTAGTGCCAGCTCGGGAAACTCCACTTCTTTTCCTTCCGAGCGAGCCTCCATGATCACAGCGTGAATGTGGCCCTCGAGGTGATTCACCGCAATCAGTGGGAGGCGCCGGCTCATGGCGAGCGCCTTTGCAAACGTGATACCCACCAGCAGTGAGCCGACCAGTCCCGGACCTTCCGTTACAGCGAAGGCGCAGAGATCGTCCCAGGACGATCCGCTCCGCTCCATCGCCTCGCGCAGCACTGGCACGATAGCGCGTAAGTGCTCGCGCGAGGCGAGCTCGGGCACCACTCCGCCATATTTTCCATGGGTGTCCAACTGCGAGGCAACCACAGAGGACAGCACACGCGCGGCGTCCTCAACCACGGCGGCCGCGGTTTCGTCGCACGAGCTCTCGACGCCCAAAATCCGCAAGCTGCTATTCTAGCTGCTGAAATAGGCGAGCGCCCCGATGAGCCGGGGCGCGGCAGACACGAGTGTCCAGGCCTGGTTGCAGCCATTTGATGCGGCTCTCCGATTTCGATTTTCGTCTACCGGAGGAACTTATCGCGCAGCAGCCGCTCGCCGACCGTGACGCGGCACGGATGCTCGTCGTCGATCCCATGCTGGGCACCTTCGAGGACCGGCGCTTCAGAGAGTTCCCCGAGTATCTGCAGCCAGGCGACTGCGTCGTGGTCAACGACACGCGCGTCTTCCCGGCCCGTCTTTACGGCCGTCGAGAAGGCTTCGAGGGTCGCGTCCAGGTGTTTCTCATCCAGCCGCTCGAAAAAGACGATCTCACGTGGCTATGCCTCGTGCATCCAGGCAAGAAGATTCGAAGCGGGGAGCGCATCACCTTTGGACAAGGACTCAGTGCGGAAGTGCTTGGCCGCAACGAACACGGCGAGCGCGTGGTGCGTTTTCATAGCATGGGCGACTTGTTCGAGCGGCTCGATCAACTCGGTCACGTGCCGTTGCCGCCCTATATCCAACGCCCCGACAGCCCCGACGATCGAGACCGCTACCAAACTGTGTTTGCGCGGCATCGCGGTTCCGTTGCCGCGCCGACCGCAGGCTTACACTTCACATCCGAGATCCTGGAGCGCTGCCCGTCCGTGGCGCGTGTCACACTGCATGTCGGCCTGGGCACATTTCAACCGCTTCACTCTGAGGATCTGGAGCAAGTACGGCTCCATGCCGAGAGTTTCTCGATTACGGAATCCGAAGCAGCAACGATGCGAGGCGCGTCCAGGCTAGTTGCGGTGGGAACGACCACAGTGCGCACGCTCGAAACGGCTATGCTGCGCGGCGGGATTCAGGCAATGCGGGAGGAAACGGACCTCTTCATTCGGCCGGGTTTTCGTTTTCAGGCAACGGGCTCGATGCTCACGAACTTTCACCTGCCCCGGTCGAGCTTGTTCATCCTTGTATGCGCGTTCGCGGGACGGGAATTCACGCTTGCCGCCTATCAACATGCCATCGAGTCGCACTACCGGTTCTACTCGTATGGCGATTGCATGCTGATCCGTACCAGGACTGCTCATTAGAAGTACCTCTTGAAGCTGGTACCGCGTGTAAACTCTTGCGGAAGTCCTTCCCGCTGAAAAATATCACTGTTATGCTTCCAATTGAAAACCTGTGAAGGAGGATTTCTCATGAAACACGTCCACTCACTTCGACTGCTCGCGCTCGTGTTGGTGCTGCTGGCTCCGGCGGCTGCAAACGCGGCAATACTTCAGTTTATCGCTCCTCTGGGTGTGACCGGCGCTCAGGAGGTGCCGCCACGAGCTACGCCTGCTACCGGCACGGGATTCGCGCTCTATGACGATGTCGCGCTCCTCCTTTTCGTCGGACTCGATTGGCAGGACTTACTGGCGCCTGCATCAGCCGCTCACATCCATTGCTGCTCGGGACCGGGCGTGAACTCGACCGTGGCCATTGACTTCGTGCCAGCGGGATTTCCGAGCGTCACGTCTGGTTCGTTCAGCCACCTTTTCGATTTAGATAGTGCAGCCAGCTATGGCAGTGGGTTTCTCGGTTCCTTCGGGGGCGATGTCGATGCCGCCCGCGCCGCCTTCATTGCGGGACTCACCGCGAATCTCGCGTATTTCAACATTCACACGTCGGTGTTTCCGGGAGGCGAGATCCGTGGCGACATCGAGTTGGTTCCGGAACCAGGCAGCATGATATTGATGCTTTCCGGTCTGGCCGCGGTGGCAGTGGGTGGCGCAAGAAGACTCCGTCTTGCGATGGCAGCGCATGGCACTGCCCCACAGTCTATGCCAAAGTAAAGGCGACGTACTCGTCGCCCGAAGGAGTACGCTGACGATTGCCGCCTCCGCAGGCGATGACGACGAACTGCCTGCCGCCCATGGCATAAGTGCAGGGCGTCGCATAACCGCCAAAGTTGAGTTTCTGCTGCCACAATTCCTGACCAGTCGATGAGTCAATGGCACGGATCCTCTCGTCCGCGGTTGCGCCAACGAAAATAAGCCCGCCGGCGGTGACGATCGTGCCACCGAGTTGAAAGGTACCGGTTTTCCTGATGCCGCGGGCCGCCAACTCCGGATATTCCCCGAGCACTTCGCGCCAGGCATAGTCGCCGGTCCGCAGGTCGATTGCCGTGAGGTGCCCCCAGGGCGGCTTCACGGCGGAGTAGCCTTCCGCATCGACGAATTTTTCGTAACCGGTATGGCTGTACTTGAAACCGTCTTCTGGTTTCGCGTCGCGCATCGTAATGATGCTCGGCAACTCGCTAGAGTTCACGAACAACAGGTTTGAGGATGGATCATAGCAGCAACCGCCCCACAAGGCGCCGCCGAGGGTGCCGGGAGAGAAGATAGCCCCGCGTTTGGACGGAGGAGGGAACGGCACGCCGCCATCCAGTTCGCTGAGACGCTTCAACGCAAACTCGTGCGCTTCTTTCGAAATGTCCGTGAGTAACTCTTCGTTGACGTGCTGGTGCGCGAAGGGTTTCGGCTTGACCGGGAACGGCTGCGTGGGGGAAAGCACTTCGCCATCCAGCTCGGTCTTAGTGGGAACTTTCCGTTCCTCGACTGCAAACACCGGCTTGCCGGTCTGCCGGTCGAACAGAAACAACATGCCAGTCTTGGTGACCTGCGCGACGCAGTCTCGGCCACGCACGGTCACGAGCGCCGGTTGAGCGGGGAGATCGTAGTCCCAGACATCGTGGTGAACGGTCTGATAGTGCCATTGCAAACGGCCGTTGCGGGCGTCAATCGCGAGCACGCAATCGCTGAACAGATTGTTGCCGATCCGGTCGCCGCCCCAGAAGTCGAACGCGGCGCAACCGGTGGAGACGAAGAACCAGCCGCGCTTGGAGTCGACGCTCATGCCGGCCCAATTATTGGCGCCGCCGTTGCGCTTGTAAGAGTCCTTGGACCAAGTGTCGTAACCAGGCTCACCGGGGAAGGGGATGGTGTGGAAGATCCACTTGCGCTTGCCGGTATAGACGTCGTAGCCACGGACGTGACCGGGCGCGGCAGGCCGGGGACCCTCGCCGCCACCTCCGCCAACGATGAGCGTATCCTCGAACAGCACCGGTGGGCTGGTGGAGCGGAACTCGAGACCGGTCATTTCACGGTCGAATTGGGTGCTGAGATTGACGACGCCGTTGTCACCGAAGTTCTTGGTGAGCTCTCCGGTCTTCGCGTCTAGGGAGTAAAGCTTGTCCTGGATGGTAGCGAAGATGCGGCGGTCCTTGCCGTCTTCAAAGTAAGTGACCCCGCGGCTGACTCCAGGGGCACGGCGCGAACCGGCTAAAGGGTTGAAGTTCCACACAGGCTGGCCGGTGGCGGCGTTGAGCGCCTGAATTTGCAGACGGGCCGACGTCAGGTAGAGCAGGCCATTGGCGACGATCGGTGTGCATTCCATGGTCGTCGCCGGTCGTTGTTGGGCGTCGCCCGTCTTGTGTACCCAAGCCACTTTGAGACGGCTCACGTTTGAGCGCTTAATTACGTCTAATGGCGAGTAGCGCGATGCGCCGGCGTCGCCGGCATAGTAGCGCCATTCTGAAGAATCGGGTGCGGCCGCTGCCAAACTGCTCAGGAGCGTTCCGGCGCCGATCTTGAGGAACTCGCGGCGTTGATGGTCCATGAAGCGGTCAGGATACCAGATTCCGTGTTTGTGACGATTTGACGTATAATCAGCTAATCAAGCTCTCATGAAAGGGGATCTATGCAGCAGCGTAAGCTCATAGCTCTATGTTTTCTTATTGCCACGTCCGCGATAGCGCAACACAGCACCGGTTCGCTGTCGGGCGTTGTGTCCGATCCGAATGGGTCCACGGTTCCAGGCGCCAAGGTCGTTGCGACGCAAACTGCCACCGGCCTTCAGAACGAGACCGTCACCACCGAAGCAGGACTGTATGTTTTTCCGAGCGTCAATGTCGGCTCATACAGCGTCGCTGTAGAGAAGCCGGGATTCAAAAAGCTGAATCGTACCAACATCGAGATTCGAGTCGGCCAGCGCCAGGTATTGGACTTGACCCTCGAGGTCGGTGATGTGCAACAGACGGTGGAAGTATCGGCCGAAGCGCCGTTGCTTGAGACAACTACGAGCGAGCGCGGCCAGAACTTCTCCAACAAGTTCATGGAGACGCTGCCACTGTTTACTGGCGGTATTCGCAATCCGCGGGCATTCACAGGATACATGCCCGGCGTTAACGACGCCGCCGAGAGGAGCGTGAACGGCTCGGGCGGACGCGGCGAAGAAGTCATGATCGATGGCGCAAGCCTGATCATTCCAGAGTCTGGTGGTACCGTGTTCAACTTTCCAGCAGCCGAGATGTTCGGCGAGTTCAAGCTGCTAACAAGCACATACTCCGCGGAGTACGGGCGGTTCGGAGGCGGCGTCGAGTTGTTCATCACCAGGAGCGGTACCAACGACCTTCACGGGCGGGGATTCTGGAATCTGCGGCGCGACATTTTCGACGCCAACGCATGGGCGTTCAATCGCAGTAATATTCGCCGTCCTAAGACTCGCATCAACGAAGCTGGCTTTTCGGTCGGGGGTCCTGTCTGGGTTCCCAAAGTGTACAACGGCAAGAACAAGACGTTCTGGTTTTTCACCTGGACCCGCGATCTACGCCCTGCGACCAACGCCCCAACGATCAGCACGGTTCCGACTGCCGCGATGAAGAACGGCGATTTCACGGGTTTCCGGATTTACGACCCGGCGACTACCAGCGGGAATGATCGCCAGCCATTTCCGAACAATACGATACCGCGGGCTCGCTTCAGCCGGGTTTCTCAGAATTTCCTATCGGTATTGCCGGATCCCAACGCTGGTACCGTGCAAAACAACTTGAATTTCGTCAACACCAGCCAGCTCACAGACACTATCTGGAGTCTGAAGCTCGACCACGCTTTTACCGCGAATAACCGCGTGGCCTACTTTCACAGTCTTCAGAACCAGAACATTGAAAACAATACGGCATTGCCCGGCCCATTGGGTCAAGGGCTGGGTGGGAACTCTCAGAAGCCGGAATATTACCGGGTAAATCACGATCTCATCCTGAAGCCGACGGTCCTGTTGCATTCGACGTTTGGCTACTCGCGGACTCGTCAGGGGTGGGACAATCCGGCCCAGCGCGGGTTTGCCTCCAAGGCCGGGCTGGCCGTGCCGACGGATGCGACTCCGCGAATCCGGTTCACCGGAGGCGACGCGCTCACTCCGTGGGGGGTACAAGACGGCAAGGTCGACAACGGCCAGCAGTACAACACCACGTACCACTTCAACTCCCACCTGACCTGGATCAGCGGAAAACACGAGTTCAAAATGGGAGGCGACTTCCGCCGTCTTCGGACAACAGGAAACGATAAGGCCGGCAGCAACGGTCTGTTCCAGTTCGAGCGGATCCAAACCGCGTTGCCAACAGATACCGCAAATACGGGCCACAGCTTTGCAAGCTTCCTCCTGGGTGGACCCGATCGCGTGGAATTCACGACTCTGCCAGTACTGGTGGGCCAGATCCGGTACGGCTATCATGCCGGCTATTTCTCCGACAACTGGAAGGTATCGCAAAAGTGGACATTGAACCTTGGATTCCGGTACGAGGTGCCAATCGGCTGGCATGAGGCGAACTACGCATATTCGACGTTCAGTCCGACGGCTACGAACCCGGCCGCAGGAAACCGGGCGGGAGCCATGGTCTTCATGGGTCCGGGCACCGGCCGGACCGGCACCAAGCGCCCCTATCCAACGGACTACACAGGCGTCGGTCCGCGTGCCGGGTTCGCCTATCAACTCGGCTCGAAAACGGTGCTTCGCGGAGGGTTTGGCATCTATTATCAAACGCTCGGCAACGGCGGCTGCGGGTGCACACTCGGCTTTTCCGGATCTCCGGGAGTGCTCCAATCCGATGGGCGAAATCCCGCGTTTCTCTGGGATACCGGCCTCACCATTCCACAAGGGCAGAGGCCACCGTTCATCGATCCCAGTTTCGGGAATTTCCTGGATGTGGATTACACCGGCCCTGATTTCGGCAGGGCTCCTCGCATCTACAACTGGAGCTTCACCATCCAGCACACGATCCAGAACTTCCTGATCGACTTGGCCTATGTGGGGAATCGCGGGGCCGGTCTGAATTCAACTCTTGATGCCAACCAGGTTGACCCGGCCCGCCGGAATCTCGGATCCTTGATGACGCTTCCGATCACTCATCCCGACGTTGTGGCGCGCGGCTTCACTAAGCCCTACGTCACCTTCCCGGATCGCGAAAATTTGGCGCAGGCCTTGCGCCCCTATCCGCAGTTCCGCAACATCGCCGACCGCAACTCGGGCGACGGTCGAAACTGGTACGATGCAATGCAGCTCAAAGTGGAACGACGCTTTGGCGCGTGGCAGATGATGGGTTCTTACACCTACTCGAAGTCGCTTGGCCGCCTGCACTTCCGGCAGATCTTCAGCCAGTTCTTCAGCGCCGGCGGACAGGCGCAGGATAACTACAACATTGCGGAGGCGAAATCCTACCTGCCCTTCGATCAACCGCACGTGTTCAACTTGCTGAACTCATTTGATCTGCCTTTCGGTCGAGGCCGGAAGTTCCTCGGGAGCGCCAACGCCTGGGTCAACGCGGTGGTCGGTGGCTGGAATCTGGGGGGCGCCCAAAAATATTGGACGCCGGCGCCGTTCTACATCTCTTCCCCCAATACTCTCGCCCCAATACTTTTTACCCGATATCGCAAGGCGAACCAAACCAACGTCGCTATCCGGTCCAACGGCGATCGAGGGTCACTCGACCCCGGCAATCCCAATGTGCGCTGGTTTACGCCTTGTCAATTGCAGGGGAATGCATGTGTCAATGGAACCGCCCCGTTCGCCAACCCGGGGCAGTTTGAGTTCGGCACGGCGTCGGCGTACCATTCTAGATTCCGCAACCCGCGGGTTCTGAGTGACAATCTGGCGATCACGAAACGGTTCAGTGTAATCCACGTCGCAGAGCACGAGCTCGCATTCCGTTATCGAGCCGATCTATTCAACGTGTTCAACCGGACATTGTTTGGCGTGAATGGCAACTACGAAAGTCCGGACTTCGGTCGCGCTACCGGCCCACAAGTCGGAGCGCGATTGATCACGATGGGGCTGTTGCTGGAGTTCTGAGGTGCTACGGGTGGGCGATGTAGTCGGTTCGCCCACCGTCTACTGTAAGCACCTGCGCAGTGACGAAGCTGGAGTCTTCGCTCACCAGAAACGCGGCGGCATTGGCGATATCTTCCGGCTGACCCACGCGCCGCACTATGGCGCGCTGGGCGATGGCATCGAGGTTTGCGCCTGAAGCCATCATTTCCGTGACGATGAATCCGGGCGCGATGGCGTTCACGGTAATCCCATGCGGTCCCAGCTCGAGGGCAAAGCGACGGGTGAGCACGATCACAGCGGCCTTGGTGGCGGCGTAGAAGGTGGTGCCTGCCATCGAGGTTCCAAGCGCGGCGATGGAGGTCAGGTTCACGATCCGTCCCCAACCGCGCTGCCTCATTTCTTCCACGACGGCGCGTGTGACCGATACCAGACCATCGACGTTGATGCGACGCATCCCTTCCATCTGGGAGTAGTCGAAATCGGAGAGGTCGCCACGGGCGAGGATGCCGGCGTTATTGATCAGGATTTCAACCGGTCCGAGTTCCTGCCGTAGTCTCTCCGTCATCATCTGGACCTGGGCCCGGTCACCGATGTCGGCCTGGAGCGCGAGTGCGCGACCGCCATTGCGGTCGATCTCGTCCACCACTGCGTTTGCCTCTTCGCTACGCGCGCGAAAGTTCACGCCTACGGCATTGCCGTCACGAGCCAGCCGCAAGGCGATCGCCCGGCCGATACCGCGGGAGGCTCCGGTTACCAGCGCCACTCGACTCATGTTCGGCTACCTTACCACAATGGGGAAGAGTTACTCGAAGCCGGAGCTGGTCAGACTTGCCACCGCTCCCTACTGGTATCGGAAGGGAGTGACTGCAACTCTGGTGCGTGACGCCAAACTAACTTGCCGCAATCCGAAGCCCTGCGCTGCTTCGCCGGTCCAGATAGTCCCGCACGGCCGCTTCGAGCTTCGGCATGGGCGCCACCCCTACGCTTTCCATCTTCGCGTTTGACAAGGCGGAGAATTTCGGCCGTCTGGCGTCGGTGCGGTACTCCCGCTCGTTGGTGGCCCTGACCTCGGGGTCGCAACCAGCCAGGCGAAAGATGAGGCGAGCATACTCGTACCAGGAGATCGCTTCTCCCCCTCCGGCATGGAAGGTCCCCGTCTGCCCTTTCTCCACGAGCACCAGTGTTCGATCGGCCAGTGATGCGGCGCACGTTGGGCTCGCGACATGATCCTCCACCACACGGATCGGCTGCCCGCCCGATGCCAGCCGTAGCATGAGTTCAATAAAGTTGCCGCGATTGGTGGCAAGCCCGCCAATCCCGAACACGCCCGATGTCCGAATGACTAGCGGCCGGTCGACGTATGCCTGCGCGTAGATCTCCCCTGCAAGCTTGCTGACGGCATATGCGCCCAGAGGATGCGTGACGTCCTCCTCTACATATGGCCGCATAGCGGCGCCGTCGAAGACATAGTCCGTGGAGAAATGGACCAGTTGCGCGTCCAGTTGCCGGCACACGAAAGCCATGTTGCGCACTGCGAGCGCGTTCACCATGAAAGCGGCATGCGGATCGCGTTCGGCTACGTCCACCTGGTTGTAGGCCGCGGCGTTCAAGACAAGGTCCGGATCAAAAGATGTCAGATGTTTTTCGACCTCGCCGGCATTGGTGATATCGACTTCGCGGCGGGTGAGACGGAGCAAAGAATAACCGGCGGACGAAAAGGCTCGGCTGAGTTCTACGCCCAACTGGCCCGCCGCTCCAAAGATGACAACCTTTTTAGGCATGCATTGCCTAAGATAGCATCGCGGCCGCAGGCTAACGTTTGGGGCGTGAACCGGCCGGTCTCGACTCCCCGGAACGGCTCTTGCGCTCCTCGCGCAATACCGATTCGACGATCTCCTCTAGGCTCGCGAGATGGCTGAGAGAATGCTGCAACTCGATTCCAATTGCCCATTCCGGGCCGATGTTCTGGCAGTACACTACTTCCCCCAACAGCAGCGAGTCCTTCAGATCGATGCGGACAGGCGCATCCATCGGGACTTCCTTCGACGCGACCAGACGCAGGCCCCGCCCTGACAGATTGGCGACCTCGGCGTCCATCGTAATGTGCTGTTCCCCCAGAATGGTTACCTTGACCGGGTGCCGCAGGTTGAAGCGAGGCTCGATCCGATGTTCCATCTCTTTCTTCACATCGGATCGCTATACACGGTTGTGAGAAAACCTATCTCCAGACAGCTAACAAATACAGGCAAACCCCGATTCCCGCCACAAGACCGAGTTCCAGCCATTGGCGCGCATCCAGCCACAAGAATCTACGCCGGTTGTGATAGCGATGGCGGTCCGCCAGTGTTTGCAGAAACTTCGAATCGATCCCGGAGGACCCTCCTTCGAGCGCCCGCAGGATCTGCTTCCTTCCGCCTTCGTCGGCGATCAGGATCGTGGCGGCATGCGTTCCCCTGAGGGCATGCTGTAACCGTGTCCGCACCGCGCCCGGTAATTCCTCCAAGGAACGGAACGACTGCAGGTCTTCCCCTTCGCCGATCAGAATTGTCGTCGATTTGCTCGTGACCGGCTCCATCATCGCTCCATCTCAGGCTCTCACTGCAATCTGTGGCGTCGGAACGTCTTTCTCGGCATGGTGGAGAATCACCTCAATGAACCCCAAAGCGGCCTTGGATAAAGACTTGTCCTTCCGATAGATCAACCCCACGGAACGTACCATAGGCTCCGGGCTCAGCGGCAATGCCACCACCTTCCCGGCCAACACTTCCTCCTGACAGTGCGCCGATGCGAGAAATGTCAGCCCCAAACCAGCCATTACAAAGCGTTTCATCATCTCCGTGGCGTCCAACTCCATCGAAATGCTCAATTGATCCTCCACAAGATCGAGCCATTCATTTAGACGCGTCCGAGTGGTTCCGGATTTCGGCATGAGCAGGGGAAATCCGACCAGATCCCGCGCGGCAACCGATCCCTTCCCCGCCACTGGATGACCCGGCGGCGCCAGTAGTTTGATCTGATCCGAAAAGAACCGCACCGCCTGCACCCGCTTGTCGGCCACTGGCAGTTGGGCTACGCCGAAATCGGCCTGATTCTCGACAATCGCTTCCACGATCTTCCGTCCGTAGGTCCGCTCCACCTGAAGCTGGATGTTCGGGAACCGCTCCTTGAAATCGGAAAAGACCCGCGGGAGAACGTAGATACACGTGGCTTCATTGGCGGCGATGACCAACTCACCGCGCGGCACACGATCGAGCTCATTGATTGTGTTCTGCGCTTGCTTGCGCAAGTCCAGAATCTGTTCCGCATACTCGGCGAAGATTTTACCCGACGGTGTGAGCGCAATTCGCGTTCCGAGACGTTCAAACAGAGTGGTATTGAGCTCCTGCTCGAGTTGGCGGACCTGGGCGCTAATGGCCGGCTGAGTCCGAAAGCAGGTTTGCGCGGCTTTGGAGAAGCTCTTGAGTCGAACAATCTCCAGGAATGTGTGGAGCTGGTCCAAATCCATATAGACCAACCGGTTCCGGCGCTTGCTTGGCGCCGCTCTCGAATTATAACATCGTCCTTACAGTGCGTATCCTCCAGTATTTCAGCGTTTGCGGCCTCTTGGCGCAAACCGGGGAGAACGTACTCGTCATCGCCAACGAAAACTCGGCGCATTCCCGACAGATTGCCGGGCACTATGCCAAGCGCCGTACCATTCCCCCGGCCCATCTCTGTGTGCTCAAGACGACGGTTCAGGAGCGCGTCAAAAGACAGATCTATGAGGGCGAGATCGAAGCGGCCGTGCGCGTCTGTCTTGAAAAACCGGCTGTGGCCCGCCAGCCGATTCATTATCTTGTAACGACTCTCGGTGTGCCGCTTCGGATTGAAGGGACCAGCGGCCGCACAGGTGGCTTTGCTTCCGTGGATTCCGAGCTCGCTGCGCTACTGCTTCGCCGCCTGGGGCGGAAAACCCCCATCGAAGGGGCGTTTCCAAACCCTTTTTATGGTCAAAGCTATGCGCCTTTCTCGCAACGCCAGTTTCCTATCTATCTTGTCGCACGACTGGCCGCCTATGACGTCGCCACAGTTATTCGGATGATTGACCGTTCGCTAGAAGCTTCGAACCGCGGCTTTTTCGTCTTCGACCTCAAAACCGGCTTTGTCGACAATGACGGAGACGATTGGCTCGAACGCGCGGCGCAGCAGTTCCCAGCCAGCCGTGTACGCATGGACCGCGGCAAGGATGTGCTCGCCAATCTGAGCGGCGTCGTCGGGTACGCCGGATGGGGCTCGAACGATCCGAACCGTAAGCATCGGAAGCTGGGATTCTCGTGGCTGCCGGGATCCGTGGCCTCCGAATTCGTTTCCAGCAACGGCCGCACTACACAACGGCCACCGGACCATTGGACGTTCGGAAAATGGGACGCCAAGGATACTTATTTCGCCAATAGTCCACAGTCGCTGGCCGCCGACTATCTGGACGAAGGCGCCTCCGCCGCGACCGGCCATACAGACGAACCATATCTGAACCTGACTCCTCGTCCCGACTTCCTTTTTCCCTCCTACTACTCCGGCCGAACGCTGGGAGAAAGCTATTATCTTTCGATTCCGGCAATCTCCTGGACCAATGTATTGTTCGGAGATCCACTCATGCGTATCGGAAAACCGTGACGTCGGGCTGATGATAAAGTAGTCATGCCATGCTCCCACGACGAATGATTCTCTCTCTACCGCTGACTGCCGCTGCTGCCGCCGGCGCCCGCAAAACCATCGACGAGTACGACCCGTCCAACATCAAACTCTCTCACCGCATGCCGATCCGGAACATGACCGACGACGACCTGCTTTTCCTTAAGCAGATCGGCCTGAAGTGGTGCCGGATCGAATTCGGCAATGATGCCCCCTACGATTACATGAAAGCCACGGTCGACCGTCTCGCGAAGTTCGACATGAAGATGTATTCGGCAGTCTATTACGTCTATCGCAATATACGGCTGCAACTCGGCCTCGCCGGAAAGGACGAAGACATCGAGAAGTTCAACACCTTTCTCCGCGATTGCGGACGTCTGCGCATCCCGGTTACCAACATAGACTGGCATCCCGCCAACACCTACACGACAAGTCAGGTCAAGACGCCGCGCGGCTACGACGCCCGCGAATTCAAGCTATCCGACTTCCGCGAGAAAGTCGAGAAGCAAGCTTTCGACCGTGTTTATACCGCCGACGATATCTGGAAAACATACACGTATTTCATCAAGGCGGTGCTGCCGGTAGCGGAGAAGGCAGACGTACGTCTTGCCTTACACCCCGATGATCCGCCGATCGCGATGATGAACGGAGTCGCGAAGCTGTTTGTTCACTACGACGGCTACAAGCGGGCGGAACAGATCGCCGGTAACTCGAAGCACTGGGGGCTCACGTTCTGCGTTGGCACCTGGTCGGAGGGCGGCGACAAGTTGGGGAAAGATGTTTTCGGCATGATTGAGGATTTCGGTGGCCGGGGCAAGATCTTCGACGTTCATTTCCGGAACGTCTCGGGTCCGCTTCCACACTTCATCGAGACCTTCCCGGACGACGGCTACATGGACATGTTCCAGGTGATGCGAGCGCTGCGGAAGGTTAAGTTCAATGGGACCGTCGTGCCGGACCATGTCCCTGGTTTTCGCAGGGATGACAAATTCCGGCGGGCCGGGATCGCCTATTGCATTGCTTCGATGCGGGCCATGCTGCGACGAGCGAATGAAGAGGTGGGGTGAAGACCGGCAATTCATGGCCTATCTTGCTGTCTCGAACGCGGACTCTGTCCGAATTCTGTCCTTAAATCGCCCCAAGGCAAATGCGCTCAACTCCGCATTCCTGACTGAGATCGGCGATGCGGTGCACAAGGCAGCCACGGAACCTCAGGTTTGTGGAGTGATCCTCGCGAGCAGCGTGCCACGATTCTTTTCAGCCGGCTTCGATACCAACGAGATCTTTCCCCTGGGCGCGGCTGAGATCCGCGCCTTTTTCGGCAAGTTCTTAGATCTGACTCACGCGTTTCTGAACTTTCCGAAGCCCGTGGTCGCCGCAATTCCCGGGCATGCGATGGCCGGCGGCGCCGTGTTGGCGTTGGCGTGCGACGCTCGCGTCATGGCGGAAGGTCACTACGGTTTCGCTTTGAACGAAATCAACCTGGGGATCGTCCTCTCGCCGGGCGTGATTCGCATGGCCACAGCGGCCATTGGAATGAATGCCTCGCGCAGCCTGGTGCTCGAAGGCAACACGATTTCACCGCAACAGGCGCTCGCGATGGGTCTGGCTTCGGAGCTTGCACTGGACGGTCAACTGATAGAGCGGGCACTGGCCAAAGCGCACGCGCTTGCGAGCAAACCTCCGGAAGCGTTCGCCGCGGTCAAGAGGCTGATTGCGGGGCAGGCGCGTCTGTCCCTTGCAGAGGATCATGCTTCGCTCGATCGGTTCACGCACCACTGGTGTTCGGAGGAATCGACGAGACTGCGGCAGGCCCTGGCGGACAAGTTGAAGGGCCGAGAATAACCGGCGTGAGCCCCTGGCTCAGATTAGTTTGTCAAGCTAAGGCATAGGAATCAAGACGCATGCACCTAGAACGACTCGGCAGTCTATCCTCAAGCTTTGCGTTAGACTAGTTTGAATGTTGGAGGGACCGACTGTGAAGCGGACAAGACTGAGACTGATCATGACGGCCGGCTTGATGGCTCGGATTGTGTTCTGGGTAGCGAGGACCCCGGCGGCGCACGCGCAGCAGCAAGATGAACGAGGTGCGGTCGTGATTGAGCTCAGCGTCACCGACAGCAAGGGACACTACATCCATGGCCTGCAGCCGAAAGACTTCCGTATCCTGGAGGACGGTATCGTCCAAAAGCTCAATAGCTTCGCAGAAACAGGGAATTCTTACAACGCCACTTATTATCCGGCGCAGAACGCAAACGAGGGCTTCCGCAGGATCGAGGTCCAGATCGTGTCGGACACCGACAAGAAGTACCGAGTACGGCACAAGGTGGGCTACAGACCTCGGAGTGGGTCTCGAGCCTGATCAGACGAGCTAGCGCCACGGGCTGATTGACCTCAACCTCTCCGCTGTGTAATTATTCATAGTATTGAATAAAAATTCACTGCGTGCCGCCCGGAACCCCGCTCCGCAGCCGATTCTCGCCGCCACCGGCGAGACGCCTCCCCTCCCGCGGATTGCCGCTGGAGATCTGCGCCGCGACCAGGACCTCACCCCGAGCGAACTGCGCGCCCTGCTCGATCTTGCCCAAGCCGTGAAGGCCCGGCCGCGGGACTTCCAGCAAAGCCTCAAGGGCCGGTCCCTGGCGCTGCTGTTCGAAAAACCTTCCCTTCGTACGCGCTTGACATTCGAGCTGGCTATGCAACAGTTGAGCGGCTGCGCCGTTACGCAAACCGGACCCATCGGAGAACGTGAGCCGGTGAAGGATGTCGCGCGCAATCTCGAGCGATGGGTGAACGGCATCGCCGCTCGCACCTTCGCGCAGCACACCGTCGACGACCTTGCCGAGTGGGCAGAGGTGCCCGTGATCAACGCCCTGAGCGACCTGTACCACCCCTGTCAGGTTTTCGCCGATCTGCTCACTCTGGAAGAGCGCTTCGGCAAGTTGAAGGGACTCAGACTCGCCTATATCGGGGACGGCAACAACGTCGCTCATTCGTTGATGCTCACCGCCACACGCTTCGGCGTGAACGTCTCCATCGCCAGCCCACCCGGCTACGACCCGAAACCCGACATTGTTGGGCAAGCCAGGAAGCTTGCCGCTGCCAGCGGTTCCCGCATCAGGCTGACACACGACCCCGGAGAAGCTGTTGAGGGAGCCGATGCCGTCTACACGGACGTTTGGGCGAGCATGGGCCTCGAGCACGAAGCCTTTGAGCGCATGGTCCACTTCGAGCCCTATCGTGTGGATGAGCCGCTGATGGCAAGAGCCAGGAAATCGGCCATCTTCCTCCATTGCCTTCCGGCCAAGCGCGGCCAGGAAGTCACCGATGACGTGATGGAAAGCAAACAGTCGGCTGTCTTCCAACAGGCCGAAAACCGCCTCCATGCACAGAAGGCCCTTTTACTAATGTTGCTCGCGCACTAGAACTACTGTGTTAGAAAATTGCAGACTTGGCCATTGTGGAGCAGGATGGCATCCTGCGCGGCGTTTGGTAACCGCCGCTGCTCTAGTATCCACGGCGCCGAAGGCCCGATTGACAATCGGGCCGCAGCTTAACAAGCTGTCCCACAAAGTTTCTAGCACAGCAGTAGAAAGGCAATCATGAAAGTTGCACTCGCGTATTCCGGTGGGCTCGATACCTCGATCATCATTCCCTGGCTCAAAGAAAACTATCACTGCGAAATCGTAGCTGTCTGCGGTGACATCGGCCAGGGAGGGGATGAGCTGAAAGGGCTCCGGAAAAAGGCCCTGAAAACCGGCGCATCGGAAGTCCATATCGAGGACATGCGAGAGGAGTTCGTCACGGAATACCTGTGGCGTGTGCTTCGCGCCGGTGCCGTCTACGAGCACAAGTATCTGCTCGGGACCTCAATTGCCCGTCCGCTGCTGGCCAAAAAGCAAGTCGAGGTCGCTCTCAAGACCGGATGCGAGGCGTTAGCGCATGGCTGCACGGGCAAAGGCAACGATCAGGTCCGCTTCGAGCTCACCTATAAGGCTCTCGCCCCGCACCTCAAGGTGATCGCGCCTTGGCGCGAGTGGGACATTGTCTCGCGCGAAGACGCTATCGCCTATGCGGAAAAACACGATGTTCCGATCGCTCAGTCCACCAGGAAGATCTACTCGCGAGACCGCAACATATGGCACATCTCCCATGAAGGCGGCGCGCTCGAAGATCCCGCCAATGCACCTCCAGACGATGTCTGGGTCCTTACCAAACATCCGTGGGAGGCTCCGGCCAAGCCTGCTCATGTGACTATCGGGTTCGCCAAAGGCTCACCAGTTTCGCTCGATGGTGTCAGGACGGATGCCGTGCCGCTGCTCGAAAGGCTCAACAAGCTGGGCGCCAAGCATGGCGTCGGCCGGATCGACCTGGTCGAAAACCGCTTCGTCGGTATGAAGTCGCGAGGCTGTTATGAAACACCAGGCGGCGCGATCCTGACGGCTGCTTTCCGCGAGCTTGAATCGCTCACGCTCGACAAAGCAACGCTGCACTATAAACAGAAGCTGTCGCTCGATTACGCCGAACTCGTCTACAACGGCCTCTGGTTCACGCCGCTCCGGGAAGCGCTCGACTCTTTCTTCGACAAGGTTTGCGAATCGGCCACCGGTGAGGTGACGATAAGACTTCACCGCGGCAACCTCGATGTCGTCAGCCGCAAGTCGCCCAATTCGCTCTACTCGCTCAACATCGCGAGCTTCACCATGGGCGCCGAGTACGATCAGAAAGACGCCCTCGGTTTCATCAACCTCATCGGCTTACCGATCAAGATCCGGGCGTCTTTGAAGACCGCGAGTAAACGGAAGAAAAAATGAGCGGGAAGGTCTCTCTCTGGGGTGGACGGTTCGAGGGAGGTCCGTCGGAAGTCTTCGAACGGTTCTCCTGGTCGCTGCACTTCGACAAACGTTTGATCGAGGCGGACGTGCGCGGGTCACAAGCCTTCGCACGTGCGCTCGAGCGCGTCGGCATTCTGAACGCGGATGAGCGCTCGAAGCTCGAAGCCTCCTTCGAGGAGATCCTCGCGGAATCCCGCGCACCGGGCTATTTCGAAGGCGCCCGCGATGAAGATGTCCACACACTCGTGATCCGCAAGCTAAGAGAGAAAGTTGCAGAGCTCGCGGACAAGATCCACACCGGCCGCAGCCGGAATGAGCAGGTGTCTCTCGACACGCGCCTGTGGCTGCGCTGGGAAATCGAGCGTATCCAATCTCTCCTGGCCGGCCTCCTCGAAGCTCTCCTCCGTCTCGCCCGCAACTATCCGGCCGCCGTGATCCCCGGCTACACGCATCTGCGCCGCGCGCAGGCCGTTCTTTGGCCGCACTACGTCCTCGCCTATTTTGAGATGTTCTCCCGGGATTGGGAGCGCATGGAGCAGGCACGCGCGCGAACGAATTGTCTTCCCCTTGGCAGCGGCGCTCTTGCCGGCAGTGGTTTTCCATTTGACCGCGATGCCATGGCGCGCGAACTGGGCTTTGGTTGCATTACCCGCAACTCGATGGATGTCTCCGCTGACCGCGACTTTGTCCTCGACTTCCTCTACGCAGCATCGCTCACCATGATTCACTTGAGCCGGCTGGCCGAAGATTGGATCCTATATTCGAGCGACGAATGGGGTTGGTTCGAACTCTCTGATGGCGTCACCAGCGGGTCGTCCCTGATGCCCCAAAAGAAGAACCCGGATTCGCTCGAGCTCATTCGCGGCAAGTGCGGTCGTGTCATCGGGAGTCTGAACTCGCTCCTGGTAACGATGAAGGGACTTCCCCTGACTTACAACCGTGACATGCAGGAAGACAAGGAGCCGCTGTTTGACGCCGTCGATCAGACGGCGATGTCGATCGAGATGGCGCGCACGGTGGTCGAATCCGTCACGTTGCGAGAAAGGGTTCCAGCCGCCGCAGCGGACGAAAGTTGGGTGGTCGCCACAGATCTGGCCGAAGAACTCGCGCGTTCCGGCGTCCCATTTCATCAGGCGCACCAGTTGGTTGGGCGGCTCGTGCTCTCGAGTGTCCAACAAGGAAGGAAACCATCCGATTGGACCGGGCCTGAGCTCGCCGCTTTTGCGCCCGAATTCAAACCGGAAATGGTGCGCCTGATGAAGCCCACCGAAGGCATTAAGTCCCGCGAAATCCCGGGGGGAACGGGTCCGAACGCGGTGTCATCCGCGCTGGCGGAGGCAGAAACAAGATTGGCGGCGCTAAGGCGATGAACACCGCCTACCGGCAAGCGCAGATTCTGCGGCTGGTGCGCAATCGGCGTATCCAAACGCAGGAGGAACTGGTCCAGGAGCTTGATGGGATCGGAATACACACTACCCAGGTGACGCTCTCGCGCGACATCAAGAAGCTCGGTCTCGCGAAGACGGCCGAGGGCTACGTCGCCCCCGGGACACTAACCACGGCGACCAAGCAGCAGACGTTCGCCACCGTCGCTGGAGAGTTCCTGCAGGAAATCCGTGTTGCGCAGAATCTGGTTGTGTTGAAGACGCCGCCTGGCAAAGCCAATGCTCTCGCCGTCGAGCTCGATCGCGAAACGTGGCCCGAAGTCGTAGGAACAATCGCCGGTGACGACACGATCCTCATCGTCTCGCCAGACAAACGGACGGCTCAACGCCTTCGCCAGAAGCTGCTCTCGCTGGTGCAGGCCTGAGCGTGCAAGCCCGAGCATACAAGCATGACTGTTGATTTTCGCGATCCGCTCGAAGATGATATGGCTCTGGAGGAATTCCTCCGGGGCTTCCGTGAAGGGACATATCCCGAGCCGCGATGGAAACACCGCGAGCACGTCATTATGGCTGTCTGCTACCTGCTCGATCACAGTGTCGATGCTGCCACTCCTCTGATTCGTGAGGGCATCCAGAGCTACAACCTTGCACAAGGCGGTCAAAACACAGCCGCGAAAGGCTATCACGAGACGCTCACGATCTTCTGGATTCGGATTGTGGATCGCTTCCTCGCCGGTCTGCCTGGCGGGACACCGCGCCTGGCCGCCGCGCGTCTTGCCGTTGATACTTTCGCACCGCAGCGCGACCTCTACAAGCAGTACTGGAGTTTCGACGTCCTCCGCAGCACGGAGGCGCGCTTCCAGTGGATTCCGCCGGATCTCAAAACCTTCGAATGGGTTGAAAGCTCTCCCCCCGATTGCTAGCCTGAGAGAGGATGAGTTTCAACTTCGAACAGCAGATGGCGCAACTTCAGGATACTCTTGTCGTTGTTACAGAGATCCAAAGGCGTCAAGCTGAAGTGCAAAAGTTGCAGGCGCAGGAAATGGATGCCCTGCGAAAGCAAATGCTCGATGGCTTCTCCCAACACGAAAAGCGAATGCAGCATATCGAATTGACGCTCGCTGAAGCCACCGACAAGCTCAACGGGCTGATCGGTTTCATGGACGGCCATACCCGGCGCCCTCCGCAATGAGCCGGGCTACGCTTTCTCGAACACCTTCAGCAGGCCTCCCAACGACACCCGGCTCGCCATTGCCTTCCCCTGCGGATGCTTGTAGTGGGTCTCGAGGGTAAACGTCTCTCTGTAGTCCGCCTTGAGTAGAGTGCGAATCTGTCCCAGATTGTCCATTTCCCCGTCGCCCACCGCGCACCACTCATATTTGCCATGCGCGACCTTGCGGTAGTCGCGGAGGTGCACATGGAAAATGCGCTTGGGATCGAGGTGTTTGTATCCGTCCGGATAGGACTTCTCGCCCGTCGTGCCGGCATTATTTGGATCCCAGGTGAGACCGAGGTTGTCTTCCCTGACGTGCTTGAGTAACTCGCCAGCCTCGGCGCCACTCCACACATAGCTTTGGCCGACGTTTTCGAGCGCCAGCCGGAATCCGCGCGCCTTGGCCCGCCGCGCTGCCTGACTCACGAGATCATAGATCCGCGGGTAGTTTTTCTTGTCCGGCGTCGCCCCATCGGGATAGGTGAACGCGAAGACGCGAATCTTATCGGTCCCGAAAATTTTGGCGCGCTCCATGGCGCTATCGAGCAGCGCCCACTGATTGTCGAGCACCGCATTCGCCTCGCGACCCTCCGGCGGCAACGGAATCTTGAAGAATCCGGTGCCGAGCACGGAGACCTTGATCTGGTGTTGGTCCAAGATCGCCTTGGCTTCGCGGATCTTATCGAGCGGCTGTACGGTGTTGTACTTGCCCCAGATGTTCCGGACTTCGGCCCAACCGAGCTTGAACTCCTGGAGAAACCTGGCCGCCGCGAGAACATCCTCGTCGATCTCGTCCGTGGTCACGCCCAGCCGGACGTTGGATATTTCAATGGCGCCCAGCTTGTGTGCAGTCGCAGCCAGGGAAGTGAAAAGAAAGTCACGCCGCTTCATAGCGTGATTTTACAACGGTTGGATTACGGCCGGAACTCGCGCACGAAATCGACGCAGGCGCGCACGTGATCCACGGGCGTCTCAGGCAGCAACCCGTGACCGGTGTTGAAAATGTGGCCAGGCCGCGATCCAGTTCTCTTGAGCAGCTCGTGCACCCGCAATTTGAGCTCGCCGAGAGGAGCGAACAATACCGCTGGATCCAGATTTCCCTGAATGGCCGAACGATAACTGATGTCCATCCATGCCTGGTCGACGTTCACACGCCAATCCACGCTGATGACATCGCCGCCCGCTGCGTGCAGCTCCCGGAAATAACCGCCCGCGCCCGTACCGAAGTGGATCACCGGGACTCCTCCGGAACGGATTCGCTCGATGAGGGCGCGTGAATAGGGCGCTACATAGCGGACGTAATCGTCCGAGCCCAGCGCGCCGACCCATGAATCGAAAACCTGGATCGCCCGGGCGCCGGCCGCAATCTGCAACAGGCAGTACGGACCCAGCACATCGACGAGCTTCCCCATCAGCCGCCGCCACAACGTCTCGTCGCGGTACATCATCGTCTTGGTTTTCAGGAATGTCCGGGAAGGGCCGCCCTCGATCATGTAGGAGGCCATCGTAAACGGCGCGCCGCAGAACCCGATCACGGGCACGCGGCCCGCCAGCGCCTTGACTGCCATCTGAATCGATTCGCCGACGTAACCGAGGTCGTCTGTGTTGGAAATGGAAAGCGAGTCCACGTCAGACGACGTCCGGACCGGATTCCCGATCACGGGCCCTTCGCCCGCCACGAACTTCAGCTTCTGCCCCATCGGCTCGACCGGGAGCAATAGATCGGCGAAAATGATCGCGGCGTCGACATCCAGGATCTCGACCGGCTGCAACGTAACCATCGCGGCCAAGTCGGGACGCTTGCAGATTTCGAGGATATCGTGGTGCTGGCGAACTTCCCGGTATTGCGGAAGATAACGGCCAGCCTGCCGCATGAACCAGACCGGCCGCACGTCGGTGGGCCGCCGGCGGCATGCTTCGAGAAAACGGCTATTCATTGGAGCCACGCGCATGGAATGTTTGACCTGTCCTCGCAGAAATGCGCCCGGAATCCCGGGGGCAGATGGCGCTTAGCCTTCTGCCGGCCTAGGATGAACATGGGTTTCGTCCAGGCTTCGCTGTCGATCGTTCGGGGCGCGGTGACTGAGACCGACAGCATCCCCTGAGCCGGATGCCCTGTACGGGGGTCGAAGATGTGACTGTACAATCTGCCCCCCGAAACGAAAAACTTTTCCGACGTCCCGGAGGTGGACATCGAGAGGTTGTTGAGCAAGACTTCGCCTACGTGCCGCGATGGCTGCTGGGGGTGCCGCAACTCCACTTTCCAACCTTTCTCGCCGGGAGGTGCGCCCAATCCATAGATGGACGACCCGCCGGCGCTGACCATGGCCGAACGGATTCCCCGAGCGCGCAAAATCTCCACAACGCGATCCACGGCATACCCTTTTCCAATACCACCCGGGTCGATTTCCATCCCCGGACGCGCGAACCGGACCGTCGAATCCTCTGCGTTCAGAACCAAGAGCCGGTAGCCGACCTTCGTCATGGCGCTCCGGATTTCGGCCCGATGCGGTAACCGTCCGGACCCCTTGTAGAATCCCCAGGTGCGAACCAGGGGTCCGACTGTAATATCAAACGCGCCTTGGCTTTGACGGCTATATTCCACACAGGCAGCCAGCAGGCTGAACAACTCGGGACTGACCCGCACCGGCCCCTGCGCGGCTTCGCGATTTATCTTGCTCCATTCACTCCGGGGTTTATAGTTTGATAACAAATTGTCTAGCCGCCGGACCTCCTCGAACGACAGATCTACGGCTGCTTGCAGGAGGTTGCGGTCCTCCGCATGGACCACGATCGTAAACGTGGAGCCCATGGCGTCAACGCTGGATTCAATCCGGAGCGGTTCCCCCGGATATGCCAGCAGCGGCGCAAACCACAAACTTAGCACACGAAGGCTTGTGAACGCCTCATTCGGAAGGATTTTTTTCATCTTCGCGGGACCGGCCCCGCCGAATCCGGCGCAGCAGGCTTCCGGCTTTTGGCCGGAGCTCAACCGGCAGATCCGGATCAAAGTAGAGATCTGGGAGCCGGTACACCTCGATCCGCTCCGACAACCGGTTCTTGATGTAGCCTTTAGCTTTTTCAATAGCTTGCAGGCATCCCTCTTGCTCGTCGGAATCGCCTTGGATGGACAGCCGGATATGGGCCTTTCGACCGTCGGGGGCGAGCATCACCTCAGTCACCGTCAGAGAAGTAATCCGCGGGTCATCCAACTCATAGTTAAGGATTTCTTCGATTTCACAACGTAAAGACTCGGAAAGTCGTTCGCTTCGGCGAGGATCCATTGGGCATTCCTGTTTGTGATGCTATCACAGCCACTCCGTTTCTGAATTCACCAACATGTGGCCGACTTCATGATAGGCGTCTCGCTCAACCGCTTGTAGGACCTGTTCCGCCAGTTGACGCGAGGAGGATACCGTCACGGCGGTTAGCAGCGCAGACTGCCACAGGTCCTGGTAGTCCACTTCGGCGATCGCGATATTGTGCTTGTTGCGGAGACGCTCTTTCAAGCTCTTGACTACGTGGCGCTTTTCCTTGAGGGAATGAGCGTGGTCAATCCGGAGTTCCAAGGTGAGAACGCCGATGGCGGGCATGGACGTTTACTCGCAAGCCGGAGGCTTGCGCCACTCAGATGCTGTCCTGCACGATCTTCTCGGTCACGAAGGCCTCCAAGAGATCGCCGGGCTTGATGTCGTTGTAATTAGCGATACTGATGCCGCACTCGAAGCCCACTTTGACCTCACTGACATCATCCTTGAAACGCTTAATGGCCTCGATCTTTCCCGTGTGGACGACGATATTGTCGCGGAGGATGCGAACCTGGTTCCCGCGGGCGAGTTGTCCGTCCTGGACATAACATCCTGCGACGGTACCGACTTTTGAAATCCGAAAAGTGTCGCGCACTTCCGCGCGGCCCCTGTAGACCTCTTTGATCACGGGCTCGAGGAGGCCGGCCATTGCTTTCTTGATCTCCATCGTGAGGTCGTAGATGATCGTGTGGAGGCGGATGTCGACCTTCTCTTGCTCGGCGATCTGAGCGGCGGTGCGCTCGGGGCGCACGTTGAACCCAATGATGATGGCGTCCGATGCCGACGCCAGCAGTACGTCCGTTTCGGTGATGGCGCCCACTCCCGTGTGAATCACCTTGATCCCGGCCTTATCGGTGGAAAGCTTGCGGAGGGTCTCCGAAAGGACCTCGGCGGAGCCTCCGACATCGGCCTTGATGATGACATTCAATTCCTTGACTTCGCCTTCACGTAACTGCTTGTGGAGCGTTTCAAGAGTGAGGCGGTTGGTCTTGGCGAGGGCTATTTCCCGGGCCTTGTGCTCGCGAAATTCGACGATCTGCCTCGCTTTGGCAAGGTCGGTGATCACCTGCAATGTGTCACCCACTTCCGGCAGCGCTTCGAGACCCAGCACTTCCACCGGTGTCGCGGGCTCGGCCTCCTTCACTGGTTCTCCGTGGTCGTCCACCATCGCCCTGACGCGACTGAATACGGTGCCGCAAATGAAGTGATCGCCAACCCGAATCGTTCCGTTGCGGACCAGCACCGTCGCCACGGGGCCACGGCCACGGTCGAGCTTAGCCTCGAGCACCGTGCAGATGGCTGGCCTCGATGGATTTGCCTTGAAGCTCTGCATTTCCGTGACCAGCAGGATCATCTCGAGCAATAGATCGATGTTCTGATTCGTCTTGGCGGAGACGGGAACCATCACGGTATCGCCTCCCCAATCCTCCGGCATCAGGCCACGGTCGGTCAGTTGCTGTTTGATCCGTTCGATCTGCGCGTCCGGCTTGTCGATCTTGTTGATGGCGACGATAATGGGGACTTTGGCGGCCTTGGCGTGGTCGATCGCTTCGAGCGTTTGGGGCATGACGCCGTCGTCGGCGGCTACGACAAGAATTACGATGTCGGTGACCTTTGCCCCACGAGCGCGCATACGCGTAAACGCTTCGTGACCGGGTGTATCGATGAAGACGATTTTCTTGTCCTTGTGGCGAATCTGATAAGCGCCGATATGCTGGGTGATGCCGCCGGCTTCGTGTGCGGCAACGTCGGCGGAGCGGATCACGTCCAGTAGAGAAGTCTTGCCATGGTCGACGTGACCCATCACGGTGACTACCGGGGCACGCAATACCTGAGCGGTGCTGTCTTCAGCCAATTCCACTCCCCAGGTCGCTTCTTCCTCGAAAGTCATGTGACTCGAGACCGCCCCGAATGCGCCCGCGAGCTCTTCAGCGAGTTTCAAGTCGAGGGTCTGATTGATGGTCGCGAAGACCTTCTTGTCAACGAGCTTCTTGATGACGAGGCTGGCCTTGATTCCGAGCTTCTCGGACAATTCTTTAACCGTGATGCCTTCACCGATCGTGATCTCTTTGTTGGCGGCAACAACCGGCTCTTCCTTACGAGCGTGGATCGGTCCGAGCTTTCCCTCCTGTATCTCCCGCTCGCGGGTCTTGTGACCCGGCTTGGTTTGATGGCGCCGCGTGTCGGTGGGAATCACCTGCGGTTCCGGCGGCAACGGGGTCGTCGGGTGCATCCCGCGGCCACGCACCATCCGTCCGGGACCTCCCGGACCACCCGGGCCCGGCATGCCAGGACCTCGCACCACTGGCATATTTGGACGCAGGGGCCCTCGATAAATCGGCTGGCCGGGAACCGGCGCTGTGCGAGCCGGGGGGCGCGGGGCAGGCTGGCCGGGGGTGGCGGAGCGCGTTTGCGCAAGGCGAGCGGCCAGATCTGGACGAGGCGGCACTACGGGTCGCGGTGGGGGCTGTCCAATGACGTTGGGCCGTTGACCGCCCGGTCCAGGGGCAATCATGGTTGCGGGCGGCGCCGGTCGTGCGGGGGGGCGAGGAGGAGGCGCCGGCATCCCAGGAATGGTGGTGGTCTTCGCTTCGGCCGCGGTGGGGGGCATTGGTTGTCGTGGCCCAGATAGGATTTGACCGGGCTTGGGCGCGCCGGGCGCTGCCGTGGGAGGCACCAAGGGCGCCGCAGGCACCGCAGGCCTGCCAACGGTCTTTGCCAGAGGTGGTTGCAACGGAGATGCCGGACCTGATGGGGCCGGGGCCTGAGGAATAGTAGGGCGAACAGGTGGCACCGGAATGGATGGAACTGCCGGCCGGTTCACCGCTAGCGGCGGACGTAATGGCTGACTTGATCGCACAGCCGCTTCCGCCGGTAGGGCGTGCTTTTCGATTTCAGGGCCGGTTATCGGCAGCGGAACCCGAGCGACCGGAACAGCGGGCGACGGCGGCACGGCCTTAGGCCGCTCGGCGACAACGGAGGGAATCGTGGGAGGAACGGCAATAGGCGGCACCAGTGGAGTTTCCCGCGGCACGGCGGCGGGCGCTTCGGTGGAGAGACCCTTTCCTTCGGCCGCGCCTCTGGCCGTTTCTACAAAGAATTCCACTGGCTCAGGCGCTTCGGTAGCGGGCGGGGCGGGGGTGTCCGGGACATCGAACCCAAAATGACGGCGGACCATGTTGGCCACGTCATCGTCCAACGAGCTGGAGTGTGTTTTCTTATCGTGGACTCCGAGTTCCGGAAGCACCTCGAGGATTTTGCCAGGCTTCACCTCGAGTTCCCGGGCTAACTCGTTGATGCGGATCTTACTCATACTGATTAGCGTTGTAATTATAACTGTCCTTCCGATTTCGCCCCAGGATTCTTCATGGTACCAGATTCACTTTCTTCGTTCGGCTGGTCCGAATTCTCAGCGACTTGAGGAGATGTTTTCTCTTGCGAACGGGCCTCTTCCACTTCTTCGACCGTGGATGCCTCCCCTTGCGGGGCTTCCTCTCGCGGAGCCTCCTCTTGGGGAGGCACGTCTAGCTCTTCAGTCTCCTCCGGGACAGGCGCGCCGGTTTCAAACTGGGAGTAGTAAATCACCACGCTCTGTTGGATGGTCTCCAACGATCCGGGCTCGATCCCGGGAATCTGTTCGAGTTCCTCGGGCGTCATCGCGCCCAGTCGCTCCACGGTTGATACGCCGCCTTCCATCAGCTTCTCGGCCAAAGCGTCGTCGAGGCCGAAGTCGATCAAGATCGAAACCGGAGCGCCTGGAGACTGCAAGGCCGCCATAGCCGTCTCGACTTCCTGCCTCTTTTCTTCCTCGCTCTTGATATCGATCCTCCACCCTAGCAGTTTCGCTGCCAGACGCACATTTTGTCCTTTTTTCCCGATCGCGAGTGAAAGCTGGGAATCGTCCACAATCACTTCCATGTGCTTTTCGACAGGATTGACAATGGCCACGCGTGAAATCTTGGCGGGGCTCAAGGCACTGGTAGCGAATGCCGACGCATCCTCGCTGAAAGGAATGATGTCGATTTTTTCCCCGCGCAGCTCACGAATAATGGACTGTACGCGCATCCCTTTCATCCCGACGCAGGCGCCGACGCTGTCTACATCCCGATCCCGGCTCCACACCGCGATCTTTGTCCGCTCGCCGGCCTCACGGGCACAACCCTTCACTAAAACCGTGTTGTCGTAAATCTCCGGGACTTCCTGCTCAAACAGCCGCACAACCAACTCCGGCGCTGCGCGCGAAACAATGACCCCGGCGTTCTTGCCCGCCTTCTCGACGGTCTTGATGACACACCGGACCCGGTCGCCCATCGAAAACGACTCGAGCTTCGACTGTTCCTTCCTGGGGATGCGCGCTTCGGTCTTACCCATATCCACCACGAGATCACCCGCCTCAATGCGCTTCACCGTGCAGTTCACCAACTCGCCGATTCGGCCGGAAAACTCCGAGAAGACCGTGTCTCGCTCGGCCTCGCGGATTTTCTGCAGAATCACCTGCTTGGCCGTCTGGGCTGAGATTCGACCGAGAACGTCCGCATTCTTTCTAATCCGGACCTCGCCGCCGACCTCCACGCCGGGATTGGAGCGCCTGGCCTGGTCCAGTGTCAGCTCATTGATGGGATCGGTGACGCTTTCGACCACGGTCTTGACCAGATAGATTTGAAGATCTCCCTTCTCATCGAAGTCGACGGCCATGTTCTCATTGGTCTTGAATTGCTTGCGCGCCGCGACGAGCATGGCATCCTTTACCGCGTCAAAGATGATCTGCGGGTCGATGCCTTTCTCCTTAGCCAGGATTTCAATGGACTGATAGATCGATGCCAACGGAAGCCTTCCTATTCGTTATTCCTGGATGATTACCACTCGAACTTGAGGTTGGCGCGGTCGACCCGTTCGAGCGGAATCCGCACCGGGTCGCCTTTCACCGGCTCGAGCGTGATCATGCCCTCGCTAAAGCCGGCCAGCCTTCCCTCCCAAAACTTGCGCGTATCGCCCTCCAGAGGCTGGCGGAGGATGATCTTGGCCAGCTTACCCGCGAACCGCTCATAGTCGGCCGGCCGTGCGAGCTTTCGCTCGATGCCTGGAGAACTCACCTCAAGCGTATAGCTCCCGCCGGGAACTGCGTCCTCGACATCCAGCACGGTGCCGACATATTGTGAAATCATTTCGCAGTCCTGATGGGTGACTCCCTGCGGCTTGTCGATGAATATCCGCAGCAAGCGGTTCCTGCCTCCACCCAAAAACTGGACCTCGACGGCCTCAATGCCGTCGTCGCGGCCCGCGCGTTCGACAATGGCAGTGACCTTTTCGATCAGTTCGGTCTTCGTCGCGGCGCCCATTTTCTTTCGACGGCTCGGTGCCAATAAAAAAGTGGGCTTTCGCCCACTTTCGTGTCCGGCACTTCTTTTAGTATACATCAGCCGCGTTGGGCAAGCCCCGCGCTTTTCCAAAGGTCTTGCCAGCGACGCTTTTCCTACGTGGGCCTCGTTGTTCGGCTGCCCGCCTAAACAGAATCTGCGCACGCTGCGAAGATTCTAAGCTTGTAGTAGTACAATGACTTAGGCCCCCCGCGCCGCGTGGATGATTGCTTCCATGTGCGCCAGGTATTTTTCCAGCGCCTTGCGGCCCTCGTCCGTGAGTCTGTATTCGGTCCGGGGAATCCTGCCCTCGAAGCCTTTCGAACAGTCGATGTAACCCGCCTCTTCCAGCTTGCGCGTGTGCACGCTCAGATTGCCATCCGTCACTGACAGCAACCGCTTGAGCTCGGTGAAAGTCAGCGACTCATTGACTGCAAGGGCGCTTACCACACCCAGCCGGATTCGTTCATGGATCACGCGATCCAGCGCCGCCACAGATTGTTTGGGCGGTCCCGTTTTCGCTTTCGACGGGGCGGCCCCGGCGGTCGAAGAGACAGCTTGCTTAGCCACCGTACCTCCTTGCTATTACCAGTCCGAATACGATCTGCACTCCACCGAATCCAGCGATCAATAGGAGATTACCCCAACTCTCCGGCCCGAAAAGTGCGGCCATACCGAGTCCCAGAAAGCAGCCGCCCATCACAGGGATCAAGCGGATCGAATACGTTCCTCCAGATAT